>Ga0210409_10000257_pt1 | contig 106116 bp, 73 predicted proteins | sample IncBWH17MmetaG_FD_161649 | JGI IMG/M metagenome (GOLD analysis project Ga0210409, IMG submission 161649) | Forest soil microbial communities from Barre Woods Harvard Forest LTER site, Petersham, Massachusetts, United States - Inc-BW-H-17-M | ecosystem: Environmental > Terrestrial > Soil >... | reverse complement strand
CGGATGCCCCACTTTGCTCACTCACCTCGGAACCCTTAACCAAATGTTCCGCCACCACTTCGAACTCGAACTAAACCCGGAAATCTTCCTGACACAAAATTTTTGACAACGACCCACCTCTGTCCGTAGCGGCACCTATCGGGAGCTATCGGGACCTATCGGGAGCTATCGGGAGCTATCGGGAGCAAAACCGACATTCCGCGCGGAGATTATCACCTCTTTGTGCCTTTTCGTGCCTTCTTGTGGCCATTCCGTCCTCCCATAAAAAACGAATCCTTCTCTCTTCCGCGCCAAACCGCAGTTCAGGAGCGCACTCCGCACTCCGTGCGAACCCAGGAATTTTCTAGCGGCGGCAGTGCGCCTGCAGGCTTATAATACCGGCATGGTCCGGAAAACCCAAGTTCAAGTAGCTCAATGCCACATTGGTGGCTTCCGTTAAGTATGGCCAATTTTGGACCGATTATCCCTCCCGACTCGCCGTTGGCCCTCCCGGACAAAAATCGCCTCCGCAAACGAATTGTGATTTTTGGCAGCTTCGCGGCGACGACCTTAGGCATCATGGCCGTGGCCCTGCAGGGCTGCAATGGACCGGCCGGCAAAGCTGTGGAGCAAGCCGGCGTGACGAACCCTCTCCCGGTCTTCGATTCGCCGGCCAACGCACCTGCGGTCATCGAGGCCAATGTGACACCCGCCCCGCCGTCCGCCACTGCCAGGTCAAACCCCTCACGGCCCATGTTCACCGGCAGCCGGCCTTACAAAATAGCCAAAGGAGATAATTTTGATACGCTGGCGAAGAAATTTCATATTCCGGTAAAAGCGCTCGAGGATGCGAACCCGGGCCTGGAACCCAAGAAACTGCAAATCGACCAGGTCATTCAGATCCCGATCGTATCGGCCCCGGCGGCGGGTTCGGTTTCACAGTCGGGCGCGGTAACCAGCCGGTGAGTTGATAAAGCGCACGGCCGGCTTGCGCTCACCGCCTTCCGGTCGCGTGAAGTCGATTCGACACCGCTCCTCCGGCCTGACTTGCCGGCTCGCACAAGCCTCGCGACACCAATCCCTTATTGACTTTAGCGGACATGCCTCTCAGCCTTTTTCCAATATGCTCGACGGCCTGGTAATGGTCCGACTTCGTACTCTCCTGCCCGAACTGCACGCCGCGCGGAAGGCGATGGCCGCGAGAAGGCACAATAAGGCACGAGAACACGTTTTCTGGCGCCATTTCGCGCCTTTTTCGGGCCATTCTCCTTTGCCCGATTGCGTGGCTGCTTCCCTTCTTGCAGCGTTCCTCCTCGCGACGTTTACCTGCAGTTGCCTCAGCTCAGGGGTAACCGTCATCACCCACGGCTATAACAGCGACGTCAACGGCTGGGTCACTGGAATGGCGGATGCCATCCCTGCTTATCCCACTTTCCCTGGAACCAATGTCACCACTTACAAAGTCACGCTCACGACCGACGGGAACGGAAACTACTTTTACCAGGTCTCGCGGACGAATGGCGTCGCCCCCTTTGTTTCGAAATCGGGCGAGATCATTGTCAAACTCGACTGGAGCCAGATGGCAGGCGGCACCGGCACCTACGACTTGAGCACCTATGATGTGGCGTGGGCCGCAAGCTGGGTGCTGCTGCAGACCAACACAATTGCAGAGCTGAACGGTCATGCCTTGGCGGAGCTGCCCATCCACCTGGTAGGCCACAGCCGGGGCGGTTCGCTCGTGGCCGAAATCAGCCGCCTGCTCGGGACCAACGGAGTTTGGATTGACCACCTGACGACCCTGGATCCGCATCCTCTCAACAACGACGGCAACACTGACCCTTTCTTTCCCACCGATGCTTCGGCGAACCACATCTACGCGAACGTTCTGTTCGGCGACAACTACTGGCAGAATCTCGCTAGCGGGTTTTTCGATCCCACCGGCGAGGCGGTTTCGGGCGCCTACAATCGCCAATTGACGACCCTCCCGGGCGGCTACAACAACACGTCATCGGTTTCGCCGTATCACTCCAACGTTCACCTTTGGTATCACGGAACGGCTTCCCTGACCACCCCGACGAGCGACACCGAGGCGTCCATCAGCAGCAGTGAGAGGCAGACTTGGTGGACCGGCTATGAAGAGCAAGGCACAAACGCCGGCTTCGAATACAGTCTTATCGGCCGCGGAAATCGTCTGAGCACCGACCAGCCAGTCGGGCCGGGTTTTCCGGCCATCAGGGATGGAAATAATCAATGGTGGGACTTGGGCGCCGGCACTTCGAGCAACCGGACCCCGCTCTCCTCTAACAGCGGCCAATGGCCCAATATCATTAAATTCAACCTCGCCGGGACAAACGTCGTGACCGCCGGGACCGCGGTCGCGACAAAGTTCTATTACCAATATGGAGGAGCTTTCTCCAACATCGCATATCAAATCTACCTGGATCCGGATTCCAATCCCTATAACTCAAACGCAACCTCGGTCCTGCAGGGTTCGCTGACAAACACGGGAACGGGCTCTGTTTACGCGATGAACGCTAACCTGGACGCTTCGGCCGTTGCCCCGGGCACCTACAAAATGTATGCCGCAATCTCTGACGGGGCACACACGCGCTACCTGTACGCTCCTGACCCGGTACAAATAATTCTCGGCCGCCAAGCCCCGATTCTGGACATCGCAGGCTCGCTCTCGACGAAGTTCCGCATTGGGATAACCGGCATCCCGGGTGAGACGGTCGTGCTCCAGAGTTCCATCAGCCTCCAAAGCTGGCTGCCTGTCGCGACGAACACTCTGACTTCGGGCCGGTGGGTTTATACCAACGCTTCGCCAGCCAGTGGCTCCGCTCTTTTCTACCGGGCCGTTCTCAGTCCCTGAGTCCAGCCACTTGACAAACTCTCAATTTGTGAGATGGCTGGATCAGCAGTAAATGCAGCCTAAGTTGGCTTTCCTTCCTGAAGGCTAACGCGGGGGACCCGGATTCCTCGAACACCTGTTCGAGGACGGGGCGAACGGCCGCGGGTAACCGTGGCCAAGGTCACTTCCTGGACCGAGCCCGTCAGCTAACCTCGCCGGCGATGGGAAGGGCGATCCTCTAGGATCCCGCCGAGCGGGATTCGCATGTTCACCCCGTTTGAAACAGCGCTGCGCGCTTGGCGCGGCGATACCGTAGCGGTGTGCAGCGACATCGGAGATCGGTATGAATACAATGATGATGTTAATGGAACTGGGGCCCGTCCAATTCGGGGTGACGGTACTCGTGCTGCTCGGTCTGGCGTCAGTTGGGCCGTTGATGCTGGGCGCGGTTTTGATCCGCGAACGGCAAGTCGGGATCGTGGTCAAGAAATTCGGCGGACGTTCCTTGCCGCCGTGCCGGTTGCTCGCGCTCGCGGGTGAAGCCGGCTATCAGGCCGACACCTTGGCCCCGGGGCTGCACTTTGGATTCTTCCGCTGGCAGTACCGGATCAACAAGGTCCCGGTAACCGTTGTGCCTCAAGGCGAGATCGCGCTCGTCGTCGCAGCCGACGGCGCCGCGATTCCGTCCGCTCGCATCCTCGGCAAAATCGTCGATTGCGACAATTATCAGGACGCGCGCAAGTTCCTGGTGAATGGCGGCGAAAAAGGCCGTCAACTTGGGATTCTCACGGCCGGCACATACCGGATCAACACAGCGTTGTTCACGGTCATCACGTCGGTCGCCGCGCCGGAACACGAGATGGATGCCGCCCAATTGCACATCCATCGCGTCGAACCGGATATGGTCGGCATCGTGACCGCGCTGGATGGGCGGCCGATTGAAGCCGGTGAAATCGCCGGACCGATGGTCGGCGGCCACGAAAACTTCCAGAACGCGCAGGCGTTCCTGGATGGCGGCGGACGGCGCGGCCTGCAGGAGCAAATCCTGCTCTCAGGCACGTGGAACCTGAACCCCTGGTTCGTCCAGGTCGAGCAGGTGCCGATGGTGCAAATCCCGATCGGCTACGTCGGCGTGGTCATCTCCTTCGTCGGCAAAGCCCACGTGGATGTTAGTGGCCTCGAATTCAAGCACGGCGACCTCGTCGAACCGGGCCACAAAGGCGTCTGGGTGACGCCTCTCTATCCCGGCAAACACCCGCTGAATACCCGGGTGATGAAAGTCGAGTTGGTGCCGACCACCAACATCGTGCTCAACTGGGCGACCCGTAGCGAGGCGCACCATTACGATGAGAAACTCTCGTCCATTACGGTGCGCTCGAACGACGGGTTCGCCTTCAGCCTGGACGTCGCGCAGATCATCCACGTCGGTGCTTTGGATGCTCCGAAGGTGATCTCCCGCGTCGGTTTGATGCAGAACCTGGTGGACCACGTCCTGCAGCCGATCGTCGGAAATTACTTCCGTAACTCCGCCCAGGATTACACGGTACTGGACTTCCTGGGCGCGCGCAGCCAGCGGCAGTCCGATGCCGCGGAGCATATTCGCAAGGCGCTGGACGCTTACGATGTGCAGGCTATTGACACGTTGATCGGCGACATCAATCCGCCGGCGCAGCTCATGCAAACTCAGACGGATCGCAAGATCGCCGAGGAGCAGCGCAAGACGTACGAGATGCAGGAAACGGCTCAAAAACAGCGCCAGCAACTGGTCAGGCAGACCTCGCTGGCGGATATCCAGCAGCAGGTGGTTGGCGCTGAGCAAGGCGTCAACATTGCCGAGCTGCAGGCGAACGCGCAGGTGAAGCAGGCCACCGGTGAAGCCGAAGCGGTGCGTCTGCGAGCCCACGGCGAAGCCGAAGCGATTCGCGCGACCGGCGAGGCGAAAGCCGAGGCGTATCGCGCTGGGGTGGCATCCCTGGGCGCCCAGCCTTACACGATGATGCAGCTCATGCAAATCGTCGGCGAGCGCAACGTGCGCATCGTGCCGGACGTCGCCGTCAGCGGCACCAACGCCAACCCGGGCCTGGTCGATGGCTTGCTCGGATTGATGGTGCGCAGCCAGTCAAACGGCCATCAGCAAGCTAAACCCGCCTGACGCTCGGTTGACCGGTTCGAAACAACTTGCAGCGGCGGCCAGTTACCGCCGCTGCAGGCTTGTTCCGGACTCACACTGACGAATCTCCTGTTGGGTTAACCGGCGGAATTCTCCCTTTGCCAGGTTTCCGAGCGGCAGTTCTCCTATTGCGACACGCACCAGGCGCAGGACGTTTACTCCCAGAGCGGCCAGCAACCGCCGGATGTGTCGGTTCTTCCCTTCGTCGAGCACTACTTCGAGCCAACTCGTGCTCGTGCCGCGACGCAACACGCTCACCCGTTTGGCGACCAAAAAGTCTTCCTCGACCTGGATTCCGGAGGTCAGGCGCTGAACCAGTGCAGCGTCCGCGATGCAATCCACCTGCACGTGGTAGGTCTTCTCCAAGTGACTCAACGGATCCGTGATTCGCGCAGTCCACTCGGTGTCGTTAGATAACAGCAGCAGACCTTCGCTGGCTTTGTCCAATCGGCCAACCGGGGCGACAAACGGCAGGTCCGCTCCCTCCAGGCATTCGTAAACCGTTGGCCGTCCTTGCTCGTCGGCGGCGGTGGTGACCAGGCCGCGCGGTTTGTTCAACATAAGATAGACCTTGGCCGCGCTCCCGATCGCCTGGCCGTCCACAGTGAGCCGATCCCGGTTCAGAGCGACGCGCCACTCAGGGTCGCGGCGAACCGCCCCGTTCACAGCCACGCGCCCCGCGAGGATCAACTGCCGCCCCTGGCTCCGCGAACAAAATCCAAGCTTGGAAAGTGCCCGTGCCAGGCCGGTGCTCGGGCCGGTCGGACGGCTGGCGTGCCTGTATCGAAACGGTCGCATTTCTAAAACCGGTGCAGCAGCGCCGCGGTTCACCAGTCCACTGGCACGCTCAATTTCTTGCCAAAACGATTATGATAATGGAGTCGCCGGTTCTGGACACCGTATTGATGCACCAGCCGGGTAATCTTCACGTCGTAGCAGCAATACTCCGCAATTTCGAGCAGCTTGCCTTCCTTGAACCATTGAATGGCCTGCAGTCCTTCAGCGGTCTTCTCGACGCCGAAGGTTGCCGTCGCGATGGAATCAAGCGAGAGCCGGTGTTGCAGGCGTTCCTGAAGGTCCACGAGCATATCGAGCGTCGGCAACTGGCGCAGGTCAAACGCGGTGTAGCCGTGCAGCACTTCGTAATCGAACCTCAGGTTGTTGAAGCCCACAACGAGATCCGCCCGCTGCAAATCCTTGATCAGATCATTAACCTGTTTCTCCCCATAAATCCGATACTCACCGGACTTGGTCCCGTAAGTGACGCCGATACTCATGCCCATGCGGCTGATCTTGTCCCAGCCGCCGACTTCCTCGGCCGACTTTTGCGTTTCCAGATCGAAATAAACGATGTTCTTCATCCGCGATTCATCTTGCGCCTGCATCTTACCTGGGCCGGCAAAAAGGGGAAGCGAGGAGATGAAAAGTTACACGCAGATATCAAACTTTCGCGCAAAGGCGTTGGGTACGGGGCGGGGACGGCCACGTCCCCGTAGAACGCCCCTGACGCCGTTCGCTCGGGGACCTGGCCGTCCCCGCCCCGTACCGAGACGCAAGCGCGTGGCGTCACAATATCCGGCGCCATAAAATCCGCTTTGACCCGCCGCCGGCCAATTCGTACGCTGCCTGCGTGCAAACAGGCAAGGCCAGCGCTTTCAATACGCCCCGGGCGCGCTTTGCGTTGCGCATCCCGCTGCCGCCCTCAGTCACACATTATTTCGGCCGCAAGCTCTTCCTGTTTCTGCTCACCATTCAGGGGTTGGGCGCCTTCGGGCTTATTACTCTGGGGGTGATCCTCACCAAGTTCCGCGTTGCGCGGCACGTGGTGTGGCCCATGGTGTTCCAGGAAACAGCCCGCGCCGGCTTGCGGCTGCTGCCTATGTTCCTTTTCATGGCGGCGGCGCTTGGGCTGTTGGTGATTGGCCAAAGCGTTTCCTGGCTCACCCGCGTCGGCGCGATCCAATACCTGGGCACGATCATGGTTATCGTGGTCGTCAGGGAATTAGGGCCACTCCTGGCAGCGCTGCTGGTGCTCGCGCGCATCGGCACGGCCAACGTCGTCGAACTCGGCACGGCGCGAGCGACGGGTGAGGTCGAGGCCCTCGAAGCGCTGGGGATCGACCCGATCCATTACCTGGTGGTGCCGCGGGTGATCGGGTTGGCGCTGGGGGTGTTCTCGCTTACCGTCTATTTGATCATCGGCGCCGTCCTGAGCGGTTATCTCTGGGCTTTCTTGCAGGACGTTCCGCTGCGGCCGGGCGACTATTTCCGCCAATTGACCGGCGCTCTCAGCGGGACGGATTTTGCCCTGCTGGCTCTCAAGACCCTCGCGTTCGGATTCATCATCGCGCTGGTCAGTTGTTATCACGGCCTCGCCCAGCCGTTGCGGCTGGAGGAAGTGTCCTCGGCCACGGTGCGAGCGGTCGCACAAAGCATCATCGCCTGCGTGCTGCTCGACGCGTTGTTCATTATCATTTATCTCTCCGCCTGATGGAACCGCCCACAGCCCAAACGACCGGCCCGGTCATCCGGATGGAGGATGTGACCGTTGCCTCGATGCAGGATTTGAGCGCCGTAGTCGCCGAAGCGGTCGATTGGACGGTGAACCCGGGAGACTTCTGGGTGGTGGCCGGACTCCAGGGGACAGGCAAGAGCGATTTGCTGATGATGACCGGCGGCCTCATGCCGCCCGCAGCCGGCCATTACTGGCTGTTCGGCGAGGAAATGCCGGTCTTCGAGGAATCGCGCCTGGCATTGCGGCTGCGGCTCGGCCTGGTGTTCGACGGTGGCCAGCTGTTCAACCACTTGACGGCTTGGGAAAACATCGCCCTGCCCGTGCGGTATCATCGGAATTTGACGAGAGCGGACGCTGCTACGGAAGTGCAACCTTTCCTCGAAGCCATGGAACTCGGCCCGTGGGCGGACAGCACACCGAGCGCCATCGGCCGCAATTGGCGGAAGCGGGTTGGCCTGGCTCGCGCGCTCATGCTCAAGCCGGAAGTGTTGCTGGTGGATAGTCCACTGGCGGGACTTGATCCCCGGCACGTGAATTGGTGGCTCAGCGTTCTCGGAGAACTGTCGAAAGGGCATCCTTTACTTGGAGGCCGGCCGTTGACGCTCGTAGTGACGACGGCCGATGCGCGGCCCTGGAAGAGCCTGGCGCGCCAGTTCGGTGTTTTGAAAAACCGGCGGTTTGTCGTGCTTGGAACCTGGGCGGAGCTCGAGGCGGCCAGCGAAGAATTGCTGCAAGAGCGGCTGCCGGCGGAGACGCGCGCCGGTTGACGCGGCCAGCCGAAGCAGGTAAGACATGGGCCGGTGGAGTGAAGGAACGCGCCAAAGAACCGGGGGAATGGAGTGATGGAGTGATGCAGTGCTTGGAAAAGCCGAGTGACGGAGTGCTGGATTATTGGAACGTTGGCTCGCCACGCGATCCCGCGACTCCGGTGCTCTCCCGCTCCATTTCTGCATTAATCCACCACTCCATTAATCCATCGCTCCAAATCCCCACCGCATCACCGCTCCGTTATCCCCCCGCTCTTCCATGGCTCTTCAAGACCTAACGCCGCAATTGCGCACGCGCCTCAGCCGGATGGAACGCGCGGTGGGCTGGTTTGTGATCCTGGCCATGCTGTTGCTTGCGTTCGGCTTCGTTTATTACGTCTATAACACCGCCGAACGCAAAGGCTGGTTTCTGACCAAGGCGCACTATTTCACTTTCGTGAGAAGCGCGACCGGGCTGAAGGTGGGCGACCCGGTGGTGCTCATGGGATTCGACGCAGGCCAGATCACTAAGATCCAACCTATGTCAGCGGACCAATTCATTTACAATGTCTATATCCAGTTCGAACTCAAGTCGCCGAATTACGGCTACATCTGGACCGAAGGCTCGCAAGCGAAAGTCAACACTGCGGACCTGCTCGGAAAACGCAATCTGGAGGTCACAAAAGGATCCGGCGGCTATCCGACTTACATCTCGTGGCCGTTGCAGGAGGTAAGCCCCGCCGAAGCGCAAGGCCTGACCACCTCGCGTCAGTGGGTCCTGGGCGAAGAAATCTACGGACCCTATGGAACGAATTTGCTGGCACGACCGTTGCAGCCGCTGGCCGACCTTGCCGCCGTCATCAGTGCCAGCCGCTCGAACCTCGTAGTGCTGGACCAAAGCACCGAGCACAAGGCGCTCACCGGCCGGTGGAACGACAAGCTGGGCCGCTACGATCCCTATACCAACGGTGTGAGCGAGTACTGGCTCCTGTCGGATGAATCGCCCGCCGTTACCGAGCAGTTGCAGAAAATGGTGGGCGAAGTCGAGCAGGCGCTTCCGAACGTTTTGAACCTGACAAACCAAATCAGCCTTGTGCTCTCGAACAGTGCCGAGCTCACCTCGAATTTGAACGTGGTGGCGCTATCTGCCCGGCCAGTGGTCAGCAACCTGGCTGCGGCGACCGCGCACCTAGACCAGCCCGGCGCGCTGGGCGAGTGGCTGCTGCCGACCAACATCAACCATCAGCTCGAAGGTACACTCTCCAGCGCGAGCAACACGCTCTCTAGCGTAAACACAAATCTCGCCGCTGTCCTCGAGAACCTGAATCGTTCGCTGGATAACCTTGCCGACATCACGAGCAATTTGAACCGGCAGGTGGAGGCCAACACCAACCTGCTGAGTTCCATTTCGGACAGCATCGTCCACGCCGACCAGTTCGTGCAGGGTCTCAAGCGCTTCTGGTTGTTCCGCCACCTGTTCAAAGGTCAGCAAACCAACGCACCACCAGCCGCTGGGGCACAGCCGATTCGCTCGCCAAAGGGATCCTCTCATTGAGACCTCCGAGCGCAAGAAAAACACGACGCGAGCCCACCGAAGGTGTTATCCTTGGAGCAATGAAACGGGAAATGTCGAAGCAGCCGAAGCCGGAGCCACCGGGCGTCCGGAACCGCCTCCAAACGCTCCGCGACGCGGCGCTGAGTCTGCACAAAGCCCTGGTGGATTCCGAGCGGGTGGAATATGAAAAGACCATCGGTAAAATCCGCTCGCCAGGCCACTTTCTACAGCTCCTCACTAACGATCCTTGGTTTGCCTGGCTTAGCCCGCTGTCCCAACTCATCGTCTCGATGGATGAAGCCCTCGACGCCAGGGAGCCGTTAACGAGCGCTGGCGCGGAGGCGTTGGCGGACCAGATCCGCCGCATGCTGGTGGCTTCCGAGACCGGCGATGGCTTTTCCGCGCATTATTTCGAAGCCCTGCAACGTGACCCAGACGTGGTGCTCGCCCATGCGGAAGTGGCCAAGCTCCGCCATAAACGTTGATCTTCAGATATAATTCAAGGCCTTGATGGCAACGGGAGAATTTCGACTCCTTCGTTAGTGATCTTGATGGGCTTAATGAAACCCCGTTCGTCAAAGCGCATTTCGTCAATGCAGGTGACGCGGTGGTTGGCATCGGTTTCACCCAACGGCCGCCGATGATAGACGATGTACCAGCGGTCGCCGGCTGCCACGTGAAAGACGGAATGATGGCCCGCGCCAGTACCGATGGCTGGGTCCTGTTGGAGCACCTTGCCGATCCGTTTGAACGGACCCACAGGTGAATTCCCGATGGCGTAGGCCACCGAATAGTTTGGACCGGTCCATCCGCCCTCGGACCACATCAGGTAGTACTTCCCGTCTTTGAGGAACATGCATGGGCCCTCGACATAATGTTCCGGGGTGATCTCTTTGAAGGTGGTGCCGTCCGGGAACGCCAGCAGGCCTGTAAAATCTGGCTTAAGCCGCACGATGTTGCAGTGCGACCATCCGCCGTAGATGAGATAATCCTGACCGTCGTGGTCGCGGAACACAAACTGGTCAATGGGCTGAGCCCCATTGCGGATCTGGTTTACCAGAGGCTTGCCCAGGAGATCGCGGAACGGGCCGTCCGGCTGCTCCGATACCGCCACCCCGATGCCCCCGGTTTCCTTTTGCTCGTCATGGATGTCGTTCGCTCCGAAGAAGAAGTAGTATTTCCCGTTTCGCTCCGCTACTGCCGGCGCCCACATGGCCCGACGGGCCCACGCGACGTGATTCGTATCCAGGATCCGGCTGTACTTTGTCCAGTGCACCAGGTCCGTCGATGAGAACGCGTCAAAGAACACTTGCTGGCCGTATGGCGCCGAATAGGTCGGGTAAATCCAATACTGGTTGCCAAAAATGGCAGCCTCCGGGTCGGCGTACCAGCCGCTGAACACCGGATTACCGGAGCGCAGCTTCCTCGCCTCCGAGACCTGGGCGTCGGGACCGGCTCCAGCCTCCGCGGCTCCGGCAGCCATGATTGGCGCAAGCGGGTTAAAGGCGAACATGACGCAAAGAACAGTCATTACCTGGGTCGGTTTCATAGATGAGCTTTGATTGAGCGAATCGGCCGGTCAGTTCTGTCTCTGGACGATGCGGACGCCCCAGAATGCCTCAGGCGCGCCCACGAAATTCGTCCATCAATCGCAGAATCCCTTCGCGGATTTCAAATAACTCCTTACGCGCGTCGGCAACCGTAGGCTCTGGCAGAAGCCGCTTCGGCGCCACGGCCTCCAGGCCGGCCTGTGACCTGTGCAAATGATCGAGCGCGCGCTTCAGCACCGCCACTGTGAACGCAGCGTCAGGAACACCCTCGCCGCGAGCTAGGCGATTAAGGGCTCCGGCCAGCTTCGCTCCGGTGGTTTGAAACTCAAAGATAAACTGTCCCAAGTCCTCGTCGGCGAATTTATCGAGCCCCAGTTTCCGGGCCTGCTTGAGGAATTTGACCGCGCATTCGAAGCAGCGATGCTGGAGCGGGTGGCGCAGGTCCCCGCGCGCCGTGCGGATCCAGTCAATCCCTTCACGGTGCGGATCGGCCTCGGGTGACGGTTCGTTCGCGGCGTCGTTGCAAATCGCGTTCATTTCCTCGACCGACATCCGGTCCTCCCCATCCTCCTCCGTTTCCTCGCCGCTATCCCAGCCCATCTCTTTGGAGATCTTCGCCTCGGCTTCGTCCGAATCGCCGTACTTATCCAGCAACTCCATGTATTTATCCGTGCGCGCGTCGGACTCTTTGAGGAACTTCTCGTAATCGTGCTCGTCCCATTCTTCTTCCGGGTCTTTCTGCCCGTGCTGATGCTGCTCGATGGCCTCGGTGAGCTTCCCCATGAAATCGTTCATGCCGGCTGCGGCTTGCTGCGCCCGCTCGGCGTCTTCCTCCGGCGTCAGGCGCCATTCGGGCGCGGAGATCGTTAGTTCATAATCCGCGCTCTCGACCACCACGCGCCCATTCGCCTCGCTGAACCATTCAAGATACAGGCTGTTGGCGATGTGCTCCGGCGGCGTTTCCTTCCGGTCGATCATTTCAAGTGCTTCTTGCAGTGGCACGTCAAACACGCGGACCTTCCGCGACGCCGTAAGGTCGCCGATGCTGCCGCGCTGGAGCGGATCGAGTGAATCGAGATGCAGATGCCGGATACACTCCTGCGGATTGGTAAAGGTCAGCAGGCACCCGGCAAGATCGGGCCAGGCGTTGCCTTTCAGCTCGAGCAGCACCGGCTCAGCCCGGCCTTCCACCCAGATCCTGCCGCTCACTTTTCCCTTCACGCGGTTGTCAATCTCACCCCGTACCACGCTGTCGTGAATCCGAAACGCCATGCCCCTATTATGCCGGACCTCGCCCGGACGACAAGATTTCCATTGCCCGCCAGGTTCGAACGTGAAGGCCGAATGTAAACCGTCGAAGCTTTCAACGGTAACCTTCCAATCCTCGCTACCAGGTTATTTCATACCTGCCAGGCGGAGGGCGGAGCACCCGCAGACCGGCTTCAGTGAAGTTCCCAGACCCAATCGCCCTCTTCCCTCGACTTCCCCGGCACGCCGCCGTCGTCCTTTTCGTCCCAGCCGACGGAATACAGCAGGTATCCTGCGCCGTCGGTGCGGCGATACTTCAAGGGCTGGCCACCGATGAGGTCGTGCGGGAGCTTTTCGATAAATCGGGGCGTGAGGGCGTCCAGCGTTTCGGGATATTGTCCCGAGGCGAGGCGATAGCGTTCCAGCACGCAAGCGAGCATGGCTTGATTCACTAGGGTTTGATTCCGCGCGGCGGTTTGCACCGCTTTCGAATAGTTAGGGAGGGCCATGCCCAATAAAAAGTTGTAGGCTGAGCGTCGCTGGGAGATTGGCGACAGCCGGCGAACGAGTTCGGAAATCTGGTGTGGCAGAACCATCTGATTTGTCGCGTCCATATTGCCAACCACCTCTTGTTCGAATTCCGCGCCCAAGGCCATGTTCTGGTAGAACCAACCGCGCGGCATCAAGCTCAGCGCCAACCTGCCGGAACGGTCAAAGTTGAATAGTTTGACCAACTCGCCGCGACTCATGGTTTCAAAAGTGCGGGACGTCGCCGCGCGCTCTTCCCGGAATGCCTCGACGACCGGCGCTAGCAGGTCGATGTCCGCAAGCTGGCGCTCGATGGCCGTTAGTTCCGGCTCGCGCCACGCGTGCAGCCGCAGTCCGTCCTCGACGATGTCCGCATACAACCCGATGACGGCCACGTGAATCATCGCCCCCACCAGGGTGAGCGGCTTGCCGGACGGTTTGATCATCAAAATCTGGCACAAGTCGTGGACCAGCGTCAGCTCGTGCCAGGCCGCCTCCGACTGGCTGAGCAACAAATAACACTGCGCCCGTTGCGATAGCAATTGCACCACGGTACGGATCCCGATGAAATTCGGGATCCCTATCGCAAAGGGCTGCTGGTAGTCGCAGTCTATCCGCGCATAAGGGCGTTTCAGCGCGTTGCGAACCAGGTCGAAATTAGCGGTCAATGGCTCCGTCCACGATAGATAATCAGCCGCCCCATAAACCGGCTCTTTCAGAAGAATCCGGAAGGTGTTACTCCCCGAAGCACCCACCTGAAGGTAACTGGTGTCAGAATAAGCCAGCGCCAGGTTGGTCACCGGGTTACTGGGGAAAAAAGCAGCAAGCTCTTTAACGGCCGGCACTGCGTCCGCCTGCAGCACCAAATGTAACGGCTTGATCTGCTCTAACGCCCGCGCGACCACAACGCCTGCTCTGGGGCTAATAACGAAAGGGCCAAGAACCTCGCTCAGCACCTTCGCCGCTTGAGCCCGCGCCGACGGGTCGTCGAAACGCAACACCGGGTCGGCCGCCTGCGACCCGAGCGGGGTGTTAGAAGCGACTACTTTTACCTCGGCCACCACCAGATTGCTGTCCTTCCGCGGGGCGAGCGCGAAAGGCTCTGCTGTATGCGCGGTGGTGGCGCCCGGTGATGGCCGGAGGTCCCGCAATGAATCCTTCACAAACCATTCCTGCATCTTCGGCGCTTTGTAGAAATTCTGGTCGTCCGGCACCGGCGCCGGAATGTACGCCGACCAATCGAGCACCTCACCTTTCGCCTCGAGTCCGCGCCGGCAATTCTCCCACGCCCGTTTCCCGCGCCAGTTTTCCACCGTGTAAACAACCGCAAAGAACGTCGCCAGTGCCGACCCAGCCACCAGCAACCGCCGGGCTGCCCGCCAGCGGCGAGCGGAGGAAGGGTTAGGAGCTGAAGCCGAAGAATCTGAAGATGTGTTCATGTGCCATTGGGTCTAACACGCTTTGAAAGGCACAGGCCCCTCGCTCCGCGGGCGGGGATTTGCACGCGGAGCTTCTACCGACCGCGGCTCGCCGGCGGACGGCTTCCCAGGGGGAAGCAGCTCGGCCAGCAACCGCCGCTGCTGCTCAACCGCCTGCACAATCTCCTGCGCCGCCGCAGAGCCTCCTGCAAGCACTCTGGAGGAGGTCGCCTTCATCTCCAGGTTTACCGCCAGCACCGCCAGCCAAAGCGCGGCCATGCCAGCCCATGCGCGCCGCGATGGCCAGATGAGTTCGAACCATGCTTTTTTGAGCGTAGTCTGGATCGACCACCTCTCGCCGCGGCAGGGTTGGAGCGCATCCGCGCTTCCCGATGCCGGGAGCGCAGCGAGGACTTTCTGCCGGACGGCATCGAGCCTCGGCTCGACCTGGCGATGGCGTTCGAACAAAGCTTCACGTGGCGTTTTCATGACTCCGCCATCAGTTTTCTAAGAGCCCTCTTCCCGTAGTGCAGTCGAGACTTCACCGTGCCCGGAGCGACGCCGGTAATCTGCGCAATCTGCTCGACGGAGAAATCCTCGACGAAATGAAGCAACAAAACGGAGCGTTGCGGCGGCGGCAATTGATTCAGCAGACCCATGAACTCCTCCTCCTGCTCCTCGCGAATGAGCAGGTCGTCCGGGCCAGCCCCCAATTCAGGCGGGTCCGCCCCGACCTCCTCGAACGCGCTTTCCTCCCGGGTTTGCTTGCGCCAGCGTTGGATGCACTTCTGGTGAGCAATGCCGAAAAGCCAGCCGCCGAATTTGTCGTCCTCGCGCAGGCCGTCGATGTGCCGCGCGGCATTGATAAACGTCTCCTGGACGAGATCCAGGCTCGTTTGCTCGTCGTGCACCAACTCAAACACATAGACATACAAAGGCAGTTGGTAACGGCGAAACAGAACGTCCCAGGCCGCCGGGTCCCCGGCCCGGGCTTGCGGCACGGGCAATTGGTCGCGTTCAGCCACTACCAGCATTTCTAACCAGTGGAATGTCGAAAGCCAGAAAAGGTTCAAACCAATTGGGGATTGCTTGGGCTATTTGACTCGGCTCCCAAATGTAGGAGGGTGATGCAAGTCTCTCGCAAAAAAGTGTCCTGAACGGCCACGGTCGTTCGTCGTAGAGATGAAAGGCAACGAAACAATAGAAATGACCGAACATTATGAGCACGACAAACAACAATCGAGTTATTGAACCCTATCTCTTCTTTAACGGCCGTTGCGAAGAGGCCGTCGAATTCTACCGCAAGGCCCTGGGCGCCGAAGTCGAGATGATGATGCGCTTCAAGGAGAGCCCTGAGCCGCCCAAGCCCGGCATGGTCCCGCCCGGCTTCGAGAACAAAATCATGCATACCAGCTTCCGCGTCGGCGGGACCACGGTGATGGCGTCCGACGGCTGCTCCGCCGATAAGGCCAACTTTGAGGGTTTTTCGCTCGCTCTCTCGGTTGCCAATGAAACCGAGGCCAACCGTGTTTTCGCCGCGCTGGCTGACGGCGGGCAGGTGCGGATGCCGCTGGCGAAGACGTTCTGGTCCCCGCGCTTCGGCATGGTCGCAGACCGCTTCGGCATCGGTTGGATGGTCAGCGTGAGACCCGCTGACCAGAAGTAAAGCGGCGCCTGCAAGTGGGTCCGGAGCGAATGGGCCGTCGTCCCGAAGGGGTCGGTGCATTCCTCTTGGAGCTTGTTTTGAAATTGTAGGAGACGACGTAAGGAGTCTCAAACCGTTGATGCAAATTACCGCATTGCGGGAGATCAGAGACTCCTCACGTCGTCTGCTACAGAGAAATGGAATCCCCAAACGGGCGCTCCGCAATTGAACAAATGAAGAAATCTGTGAACAAGATTGTGCAAAAGATCACCCCGTTTCTGTGGTTCGATAACCAGGCGGAGGAGGCAGCGAAGTTCTACACCTCGATCTTTAAAAATTCCAAAATCGGGAAAGTTGCCCGGTACGGCAAAGAGGGAGAAAAAGCCTCAGGCCAACGCTCAGGCTCCGTGATGACCGTCGAGTTCCAGATCGAGGGACAGGATTTCGTGGCGCTTAACGGCGGTCCGCACTTTAAGTTCACCGAGGCCATCTCGTTTGTCGTCAACTGCAGCACGCAGGCCGAGGTGGACCGGTTCTGGAAGAGACTCTCTGCCGGCGGGAAAAAGGTGCAGTGCGGCTGGCTCAAAGACAAATACGGAGTCTCATGGCAGATCGTCCCCACGGTCCTGGCCGAGTTGCTGAGCGGCAAGGACGCCGCAAAATCGCAACGCGTGATGCAGGCCATGCTCAAAATGGTCAAACTCGACATCCGGAAATTGAAGCAGGCAGCGAAAGCAACCTAGCCGCTGGCGACGCTCCCGGAGGCGGATTTGGAGGGAGGTCGAGTTTTGGGTCTCGGAGCGAGGTGGAAAAACGCGCACAAACGTCGAAGAACGTGGAAAGTTCTTTTTCGTGGGGCTGATGTGCCGCAGCCGTGGCCATTCACCCGGAATTGAACAGGAAACGGAGATAACGGAGAAATGAGCGTGCGAACGCTGGGCGGGCAAACCTACCACAGCCCACCGTAATCCTCGTCCTCGCCTGCCGGGCCGAAGCGCAGCGCTAAGGCCGGTCCTCGATCCGTTTGTTCCGCGTATTCCGCGTATTCCGCGGTGGTCCCCCGTTGTCTTGGGTTGCGGCCCTGCCGCGCTGTGTAATCCCCGGCCCAAACCACCCTGTCAACCCTCATGGATCAGCCTTGTCAACCTCAAGGATCAGCCTTCGGCAACCCCTGGAACGCACGATCACTCGGTAAACACGGCCTGCGGAAACGTCTGGGCGCTGGATCACCCCTGGATCACCTTCTGGCGCGAAAGAAATATTCCGCCCGCCCACCGGTCCACGCTCTGCTACGTTTTTGCTGCTACACTTTTGCACCTGCTACACTTTTGCGACTACGCTTTTGCTCTTCACAAACAACTTGCCATTAACGACTTCCGCGCTCTGCTACGCTTTTGGCTACACTTTTGCATTTCTCAGCCCATGCTCGAAGAAAGAAATTCTCCCGGACCACCCTAACGGATAACGGATCGTGCTACGCCGCCTGACGGATAACGGCGCCCCGCCAGGACACGCTCGCAGGCAGAAATAAAGGGTCCGCCCTAATGGCAGCCCACCTTCCTGCCCTGGCCTTGTCAACTGTCAACTTTCCAAAGTCGACACAATCGTTCTTCTCAACTTCGACCAACCGCGGCCAACCGCGGCTAACCGCGGCCAACCGCGGCCAACCGCACGCTTCCCGGTCAAAGTTCAGCCCACATCGATATTCCGCGGTGCTCCTCCGTTGTCTTGGTTCGCGGCCCTGCCGCGCCGTGTAATCCGCGGTCCAAACCACCCTTTCAACCTTCATGGATCAGCCTTGTCAACCTCAAGGATCAGCCTTCGGCAACCCCTGAAACGCACGATCACTCGGTAAACACGGCCTGCGGAAACGTTTCACCCCTGGATCACCCCTGGATCACCCCCCTGGCGGAGAAAATAAAATAGCGCACACCAGCACCAGATTCTTGGCCATGACAGCTATCGACAACTCTCGATAGCTCAGCCGGCCTGTGCCCGCATCGGCACCGATCTGCAGCCATCTGCAGCCATGTGCATAGGGAAGTCTTCCCCACTCCGGCTGCACTCGATTACGCTTAATTTCACCTACGGACGCCCAATTACGGGAAATTCTTCCAGGGCCGAACTGCAGTTTTCTCCTTTCTGCCCGCGCCCGCCCCACCGTCCCGTTCGGTCAAGATTGGTCGAGATCGCTCGCGACCAAAATTAATTTCCCTCTTCACCGCCACCCGCTTTGTGCCTTTTCGCGCCTTCTTGTGGCCACTCCGTCCTCAGCCGTGGTCCCGTAGTCCCGTGGTCCCGCAGTCCCTTTTCCCCCGATTCCCGAAATTCGCGGCTTCCCGGTAACCGACCGCTCAGATTTCGGTAACCAGCCGGTAACCGCCCGGTAACCGACGGTAACCGACGGTAACTCATGGTAACCGATGGTAACCGATGGTAAGGGGAATGGTAAGCAGGAGAGGGAGAAACCTGAAAACCGGGTCACTTTTTCTTTGGCAACGCAAAAGCCACGTACGCATCGCCATACTCGTTCTGCCGGCCGAGTTTGTTTCCGGTCGAGGCAATCACCACAAATTGGCGGCCATTGATGGCATAGGTTGCCGGCGGCGCGCTCCCGACCCAAGGCAGGTCACCGGACCACAATTCCTTGCCGTTTTCCTTGTCGAACGCACGGATTTTCCGGTCGCGCGTCCCGGAGCAGAAAAGCAACCCGCCGGCGGTGATAATCGCCCCGCCGTAATTTTCCGTGCCGGTCCTGGGAACGCCCTGGGCGGCGAGTTCCGGGTATTCGCCCAGTGGCACTTGCCACACCAATTTGCCCGTGTTGAGGTCGAGGCAATTCAGCGTCCCCCACGGCGGCTTGCTGGCCGGATAGCCTTCGTGGTCCAGGAACCTGGGATAACCCGTAAAACTGTAGCGGGGTCGTTCTGATTGCGCATTCGGCGGCGGCGTGCCACGGTCGCGCAAGAGCAGGTAATCGGTCACGGCTTTGAGATCGTCCTCGCTCAAAGTGGTCGTGGGAAAGGCCGTCATCCCGTTGGTACCGGTGCGAACCTGCTGGCTGATCTCCGAGTCGGACAACCGAAAACGCAATCCACGCAACGGGGGCGCGACGCCGATGCCCAGCTTGTCCAACCCGTGGCAGGACGCGCAAGCGGTCTCGTACACGAGGCGGCCCCGCGATTTTGGGCCGGAGGATTCCTCAGGCGGATCGTCATCGCGAAACACGGAAATCATCCAGCCGAGGTGGTTTGCGCTGACATAGAGCCGCCCCGTTGCGGGTTCAATGCACGCGCCCGACCATTCCGCGCCGCCGTCCATGCCCCAATACAGATTGGGGTGCCCCAGGCTGGCTGGGCGAAAGAAGCCGGTGGTGACGCTCTTGAACCTGGCGGCGGCAAATTCCGCGGCTTCGGGCGTCCGGTCGGTGAGGTCGGCGGCGGTGAACTCCATTTTGCCGAACCGCTCGGGCAGCTCCGGGTCCGGCTGGTAGGGCGCCGTCACTTCGCCCGGCAAATCACTCGTAGGCGCGCGGCGGAAGCGGAACGGGAAGATGGGTTTGCCCGTCACCCGGTCCACCAGCAAGGTATCGGCATTCTTGGTGGTGACCGCAACCACGTCCACCCGCTTGCCGTCCCGCGTGATGGTAGCGAGATTGGGTGGGGCAGAGATATCCCGGTCCCAGAGGTCGTGGGGGATTTCCTGGAAATGCCAAAGACGGGCGCCCGTCCGCGCGTCCAGTGCCAGGAGGCAGTTTGCAAACAGGTTGTTACCGAGGTGGCTGATGCCGATAAAGTTTGGCTTGGGTCCGCCGGTGGAGATGTAAGCAATGCCGCGCTCTTCATCCAGCGCCATACCGGTCCAGCAATTCGCGGCATAACTTTCCGTGCGGTCCCATGTCTCATAACCAAATTCCCCCGGGTGCGGAACAGTGTGAAAGGTCCACAACAGTTTGCCCGTGACGACATCAAAACCCCAGACGTCCTTTTCGAACCCGGGCACGACGATGATTTCGTGGAATATGGCCGGGCCGGCCGCGGCGGCGCCAAAATCGCCTTGCGCGCGACCGGGCAGCAGCGCGTGCCCGTTCTCTCCAAAGCTTGTGATCACCTCACCGGTGCCGGGATTGAGCGCATAAAGATATTTGCCGGCGCAAAACATTACGCGCTCCTGCGCGCTCTCGCTGCCCCGCCAATAGATCAATCCGCGAAACGCCGGCCGCCCTGCCAGCTTGAACCGCCACAGTTCCTTTCCGTTCTCCGCATTGATGCCCACCATAAATCGGCCCGCGGTGGGCGCGATCATGGCCTCGCGGACGATGATGGGGTTGCACTGGAGGTTATTGCTGCCGTCGGCTGAGTGATAAATCCAGGCCTGTTGCAGGCGGGTCACGTTCTGGCGGTTTATCTGGTCAAGGGCGGAATAGCGCATGCCGCCGTTATCCCCGTGAGATCGATGCCATGTGAGGAATGTCTCAGGCTTCGGAAAGCCGTTGGCCGGTGTCAATTCATCCGGCTTCGCGGCTGGAATGACTTTAAAGAGCGGCAACTTTTCGCGCTCCTTGGCATCCTCGACCGCCCAGTAGTCATGATGGGACGAGATGCCCACGGGAGGGCGAGCGTCCCCGGCAGCCCCATCTCGAGCTGCCGCGGACAGAGCAAAACAGAGCAGCAACGCCCGGACTCCTCGCGATAAGATCCAGATGCCATTCATATTGGGTCTGAGCAAAGCATTTCAAACGAAACGACCGTTTGCAACTCCGCTCAGATCCTGATCGATGAGTGAGAAGGCGGATCGAGTCGTGGAGTGTTGGAATGGTGGAGTCCCGCGGAAAAGTTTTAGCCACAAAAGGGCATAAAGAGTCGCAAAAACCGTTTTCCCAGGCTGGTATGCGCCCTCATCACGCCTCGCCATCGGCCCCACCGGGCTCGCAATCCCTTTCGCGAGCTATTTGCAAAAAAACGCTCTTAGCCTAAAACGACCGATCCTGAAGCGGCATCCACTCCCTCAATGGCTTCGATCCGTTTTTGTACTCGCGTAAAGCAGTCCGGACACATCCCGTGGGTGAAGGACGCATGGGAATGTTTCATGACGTAAGTTTCAACGTCCGGCCAGTCGCCGGCCTCGTCTCTAATTTTCTTGCAGTAGCAGCAAATCGACAGCCGGCCCGTCAGCGTTTTGACGCTGGCCAGCACTTCGTTGAATCGCTGGAGCAATCGCTCTCGTTCCTGCTCCGCCCGGTGTCGCTGGAGACTCATCTCGACCGATATTCTGAGGTCAGCGTTTCGGTAGGGCTTGAGAATGTAACCATAGGGTTCGGTCTGCTGAGCCCGCTGGAGCACGGGACCGTCACAGTAGCCGCTGATGTAAACGATCGGGACTCGCAACGTGCGGATTTGCTCGGCGGCCTGGATCCCATCCATCTCGCCCGACAGTTGGATGTCCATGAGCACGAGGTCCGGCCTGAGACGCTGGGCCAGGACGATTGCCTGCTCAGCGGAATTCGTGATCCCAGCCACTTCGTAACCGAGGTTCTCGAGTTTGTACTTGAGGTCCTGAGACATGGTAGGGTCATCTTCGGCGATGAGGATTTGCTCTTTGCCGAAATGCCGAACCTGGGAGTCGGGGAGTTCGCCCTCTAAAGGCAGGGGGCTACCGGAAACATTCATAGGATTGGAAGAGCACTCCCTGTGCCAACCATCCATCAGCACGCTGGTGTGGACAAATGGGCATGAATTCATCGAAACCGCCTTTTCTCACCGTAATTGGCACATGGTTTTGTTCGTTGCGCGGCTATCCCGGCACGCGTTATTGAGAAACCTTGTTCCAAATCCTCGATGAATCAGGCGATAAAGCGCAATGCCTCCTTGCCTCCGCAACCTGTCATTCGTCTTGCGCTACGCGGCCACTGTTGCCACGATTTCAAGATGCCGAAGAACCGATCCGTTCCGGCCGACGCTTTATTGATACACGTCGTTCGTCGGAATGTTGCCGAGGCGATGGTGTGGCTGACCAGGACATTCGGTTTCATCTCGATTCTACGGATGAGCGCCTTGGTGACCCCTGCGGCAGCGCTTTTCCCGCCGGATAACCCGTGGAACCAGAATATCGCTAATGCTCCAGTGGCTACGAATTCGGCCACGGTCATCAGCAACATTGTGGCCCTTAGCGGGAATGGCCGGTTCCACCCGGATTTCGGGCAGGATACTCAGTCGGCCAATCCCCTCTACGGCATTCCCTACAATGCAGTTCACGGGAACACGGCTCCGAAAGTTAACGTGGTGATTGACGCCTATCCCGGCGAAAGCGACCTCCTGCCTGCTCCCATTCCCGCAAACGCGGTCGTGGAGGGCGATTTCCAAAACGGGCCGGATGTCGGGGTCAACAATCGCGGGGATTCTCATCTCCTGGTCTGGGACGTTGACAACACGATAGCATACGAATTCTATCGTGCCTCGCGCCCCTCCGAGAACGCCGATGGGAGCTGGCATGCGGACGCCGAAGCCGTTTGGGACATGAAGGCGAACTCATTCCGCACCCTGGGCTGGACATCGGCCGATGCTGCCGGGTTACCGATCCTGCCCGGTTTGGCACGCCCGGATGAAGCGCTGCCCGTGAGCCAGGGGGGACAGGGCGCGATCCGCCACGCGCTGCGTTTCACCCTCCAAAATGCGGTGGTTCTAAACAAGTATCTGTATCCCGCTTCCCATAACGCCAATCCGGGCAATAGCGTCCCCGCGATCCAGCCTCCCATGGGAGCGCGATTTCGGCTCAAAGCCAGCGTCGATATCTCTTTGCTCAACCCCCAGTCCCAAGCGGTCGCCCAGGCGTTGAAAAACTACGGCATGATCGTGGCCGACAACGGATCCAGCTTCTTCCTGAGTGGCGCCAGCTACTCAGTGGACTCCAGCAATCGCTTTTCAGTCACCTGGGACGATAACGATATTCAGGATACAACACATGGGCTGAAAAGCCTTCACTTCACCGACTTCGAGGTTGTGGACTTGACGCCCGCAGTCACAAGCGTGAGCCCGGCTCATGGCGGAGCGGGGACTCCGGTCACGATCATCGGCCGGAATTTTTCCGGAGCGGCGGGCCGGTTACAGATGTGGTTCGGCACCTCTTCTGTGCCGGCCAGCGTCACCGACGATGCCCATCTCACCGCGAGCGCACCTTCCGGTTCGGGGACCGTGGATGTGCAGGTCCAGTCCGGCATCGGCAACGCCGACTTCCCGGAAAATGTTACCCGTCCGGTCTGGGGATACGGGCTGTCGCCAACGTCCGCCGCTGCGCGGTTCACGATCGACTCCCAGGCGGTGATCGATTTCCATGCGTGGCTCGCGGCGCACGGCCTGCCTTCGGACGGCAGCGCGGATTATCTGGATTCGGATGGCGACGGCATGAACAACTGGCAAGAGTATGTAGCGGGGACCGACCCTACTAACGCCAACTCTGTCTTCCGGATCATCAGCGGAAGGCCGTTACCGGCAGCAGGATTCCTTCTGCGCTGGTCGAGCGAATCCAATCGGTTCTACGACCTTAGCCGCGCCTCAAACCTCACGGCGGGGACCAACGCCTTTATCACTCTGCAAGGCGGAACCAACCTGCCGGCCACACCGCCGCAGAACACATACACCGACTCGGTGAGCAGCGGAAACGGCCTGCATTTCTACCGGATAGACGTGCATCGGTAATGTTCAGGCCACCACGTGAGACAAATCTTCTTGTACTCTTTCGGTCTGGCACTCTTCGCGTTTTGTCCTGCTTCGACGCTCGCAGCTTCTGCCGACGCTTCACTAGCCGCCGGATTGGACCCGCGAGTGGGGCTGAACCTCCGGCTGGGCAACGACCCTCCGCAACTGCCGGCCAATATGCTTGCTCAGGCAGAGCCCCACATCGCGCGGCATCCCTCTCAACCGGATGTCCTGGTGGCCACCTTCCAGGAAGGCCGCTATACCGATGCCGGGGCTGTGGACTGTGGTTACTCGGTAAGCCAGGACGGCGGGCTGAGCTGGACGCGGGCGCTGATTCCCGGCCTGACAACCGCGGTGGGTGGACCTTATTTTCGTGCCACCGATCCGGTGGCCGGGTTCGATTTGCAGGGACGCATTTACCTGAACACATTGGTCGCACTCGATAGCGCCTTCAGCACCGCGGCGATCGTTATCAGCCGCTCGACCAATTTCGGCGCGACTTTTGAGGCCCCGGTCGAGGTCACCCGCTCCACAACAACCGCTGTCACGCTGGATAAGAACTGGATGGCCATCAACAACTTCCAAAGCACCCCGACAGCCGGGCGCCTCGTGGTCACCTATACCCGATTCACTTCCACGGCGGACCCGATTGCCTCCTCCTTCAGCGACGATTCGGGCCGGACCTGGAGCACCCCCATCTTTGTTACGTCTCCGAACGCGCAATGCCAGGGCTCACAACCGGTGTTTCTGCCCTCCGGGAAACTGGCCGTGGTCTATTGGGATTTCGCGCCCGTTGACCCCACCTACGAATACATCGAGGTCGTCACTTCCACGAACGGGGGCGCCAGCTTCACGTTGTCGAACCTGGTCGCCAAGGTCCTCCGTTACAGCCCGCCGCTCATGCGGAATGGTGTTTTTCTTCCCTCGGCCGCCGGAAATTCCACCAACGACTCCCTGTATGTGGTGTATCAGGCGCTTTATCAGGGGCAACCCCGAGTTCTTTTTACCAAATCCGCCGATGCGGGCCTCACCTGGACCGCACCCATCCCTGCCAGCGACAACGTTGCCAACACGCCCGTGTTTAATCCTGCGATCAGTTCCTCACCGGACGGCCAGAGACTCGTGTCGAGCTTTTATGATGAGCGCGTGAATCCAAGCAGCTCCAACTTCGTCGATTTGTTCCTGGCGCAATCGCTCGACGGCGGGGCAACCTGGCAACCCAACCTCCGGCTTACGACAACTTCCAGCGACGTGCGCCTGGCGCCACTGACGTCCGCGGGCTATATGCTGGGCGACTATCTGGGTATCGCAGCCCCGAACGGCCCGGCTGTGCCCGCCGTGGCCGTGTGGGTGGATACGCGCACGGGCAACCCCGACCCGTTCATAACGCGAGTCGGCGTGTCCTCGAATATCACGTTTCAGGCGTGGCGCGCAGCTCGCTTCGCTCAGGCGCAGATTGCCCAACCGCAATTGGCAGGTCCCGGCGCCGACCCTGATGGAGACGGCGTGGTCAACGCGCTCGAATACGCATTCGGCCTCAGTCCCTGGGTCAAAGACAGCCCGGTCTTCAGCTTCGGCTTCAACACGGCTGGCGGGTACTTTGCCGCCAATTACACGCGCCTGCGTCTGACCAGCGACGTATCATACTCCTGGCTCACTTCGACCAACCTGCAGGCCTGGACCGCGTTGCTCGCTCCTGAAACGGTCCTCCCGGACATAAACCCTCGCTTTGAGGACGCGACCGCGAACCTCGGAACCAACGCGGGCGGAACCCATTTTTATCGCCTCGGCGTGACGCTCCACTGACTGCGGCAAGAATTGTTTACAGCCGCCAGCGATAGAACTTCGTCCCGGTCGCTGAAGTGGTAAGCGGCGAAACAGGAGAGCCGTTCACGTCTGTATAAGGCCCGGTCACGACGGTGGCCTCCTGAAGGGTGGTCCCGGTTGGTCAGGTAATTCTGACAATCAACTGACGGCAATGAGTGAAACTCGCTCGTTGCGTTCGTTGCGAGCGATGCCCGTTGCGCGCGGGTCCAGGAGTGGCTTGCCGTCCACCAAAAATTGATACCGGTGATGACCGTGGGCGAGCTGCACCTGGAGGAACCAAGAACCATCGACCTGCCGTCGCATGGGATGCGAAGTGGCATCCCAGTCGTTGAAATCTCCGACCAGGGCAACCGATTCTGCGGCCGGCGCGGCGCAATAGAAGTTGACGGGCTTGGCAGTGTTTCTCGCCCCATAACGATTGATGCCGGGAGTGATAGAAGTCGAATTCACAGCGTATTCACAGCGGGAGGATTCTTGGTGCGGGTTTTTGAGGTTTATTGGTCGGGTGCTGCCCGAGGCTCAGGGTCTCCGGGCTTGGTTCTTTGCCCTCGGCAGTCGTCCTTCGCCTTGGCTCTCGGCGCGCTGAGAGCCGCGGGTCATAAGCGAGCGCGAATCTCTCCAGAACTTCACGCTCTGCTCGAAGCCAGTCGCTCAGTGCCGCCCCCTCAGGGCATTCAGCCGTGCGCCATAGCGCATACGCTCGTTCTTCGATTTCTTGTTGCACACGCAGGTGGTCCTCGACCGTGAAAAGGGGCGCTTCCTGACTTCTTGTGTGCGGTCTTTGCCTCACTTTAGGGATTGGGCAGAAGCCCAACGCGATAAAAGCCGGGATTTCCGGTTGCGCTTTGGTCCAGGAAAATCTCAGACCCGCTCGTGGCGTCGTTAGTGGTGAGCGCGGTCCAATGCGTCAAATCTGACGACCGTTGGACGATGTAACGCAAGCCTGCCGTAGCGGAGTAGCTGAACTCGAAGCTGGTAGGGGAAAGTCGCTGCGGCTTGCCGAGAGTGATCGGCGTGGGGGTAACGACGTGAATGATAATCTCGTTCGTCGCTTTGGCCCCGCCATTGTCACTGGCCACAGCCGAGAACGTGTAATCTCCAGCCGCCAGATTATGCACCGCCGCCAAATACGGACTGTTTTGGACGTTTCCGAGCGAGGTCATTCCTTGCAAGAACAACACGTTCGTGACGCTCCCATCCGTGTCCGACGCGTTCGCGCCAAGCGTGAAAGTGGCGGGGGAGGCCAGGACTGAACCGTTGGGCGGATTGGTGATTGCGATTGTCGGCGGCACATTAGCTGCCTGAACCGTTATCGTGCCCATCATGAAAGGGTGTACCGTGCAGTGATATGGGAAGCTGCCCGCGGTAGTAAACGTGCTGACAAAGGTGGCCCCATTGCCTCTTACGCCCGAGTCCCACAGACCGGTATTGCTGGTCGTGGTATGCCCGACGGAGCCAATCCATGTCCACTTCACCTGGTCATTCACGTTGATGGTTACCGCCGAAGGGCTGAAGAAAAAGTCGCCGATACTTACGTTGGCGACGCTGGAAGCCAGGACGGGCCGCGAGGAGGCGAAGGCACATGCGGCGAGGCCGGCGAGCATCCAATGGAACAGTCGTGCAACGGGAGCCGAACTTTGCGTGTTTCTCATGAAATTTGTTCGTTTGGTTACAGTTTTCAGATGTGGTTTTGAGTGTTTGGAGGTTGACGATGGTTTTCGTCCAGAACCGGGTTCCCCAGATGCTGATCAGCAACCGCTTGCCGGGGATGCCCGGTCGTGGAAGCTCAGCTCTTGGGCGGATGACCGGGCGGAGGGGCATAGGCGGGCAGCGTAGGACCTGGCGGATCGGAAGGTGAGCCAAGGAAGGGTTTGTTGCGAACTCGGTTTTGGATTTTCGACGATCTTTCAGGATGCGGCCTGCCGGGGCTGTGCCCGGCAGGCCGCGGCTCAGGTGGGAACGTGCGGTTGATCTCCTTGGGAATTCTTAGTCGGACTCGCGCCGGGCGGCATCGGCTTCTGCAGCCAGTTCGTTCAGGAAGTCCAGGAAGTCCTGGCCTTGACCGATGAACAGTCCGTCGTTCTTGAAAAAGGCGATGGTGGCCACCGCACCACCCTGCTGAGTCGAGATGGGCCGAATCACTGAACAGAGGGGCAGGTTCGGGCCAATGAACTGACAGGGTGTGGCGAATATTTGGTTGGTGTCGTTCGCGGCGGCATTATCGGTGCCGTCGGGAGGGTTGGGTAAATCAGGCGCGGCGGGCAGTTGGGGGAAGATCATGTTGCCCTTATTATCCGTCAACGCAGGGGCATTGCCGGCTTTATCGGTCCAGGTTTGATAGTGCTGGATCTCAGTGCCGCCAATGGCTCCCACGATCTGAATTACTTCGGGACTGGTTGCCTTGGGAAGAAACGACTGGTAGAGGCTCGCGCCACCCTGCTCGATGCTCGCGAAATGGAAACCGGCGGTGTTCGCGATAAACTGGATCATGAACCCATTATCTAAATCCGTCGGTGGGGGCAGGTCCGAGTTGGGAATGCCCGGGACGTTCACCAAGTCAACGATTTGGGGGAACCTGGCGCCGAAATCCGGATTGAGCGCACTGCGATAACGGAAATAGAAGCTCGTATCAACGGTGAGCTGCATCAGATTGGTCAGGCGCTTGGCGGTTTTGTCCGACCCGGTTGCCTGGCTGCTCGGTAACCTGCGAAACTGCTCCAGACTGACGGGCTTGTGGCCTTTTGATTCGAGATAACCGTTGATGAAGGCTGCATGGCTGAATTCATCCCGGGTGTTGAGGTTGACGTAGGTGGCTTCGTCACCGTCGAGCACATTCAGGGCAAGCTGGTAGGACTCGTTGCCCAGTGCCATTTCGTTATATTGCTGCCACAGGTCGCTCTCGATGATCTCGACAGCCGCCAGGAATTTAAGGATGGCGACGTCCCCGAGAGTGAGTCCGCCCCCAAATCCCGAAGCCCTGCCAACGGTCCTGCCCGCCAACAGGGTGCTCGCCGGCACCAGAGCAACCCCGCCCAGACCAAGGCGCTTCATAAATGTCCGTCGGCCAAGACATCCTTTAGGGTTAGAGACTGACGATGCTTGTGAGCTCGGCTTCTCTGCGCTGTTTCGCGCGGAGTCTTCGTGGATCGGTATATCTTGCATATTCGATGGTTTTGTTTTCGATTTTTGGTTTCTCATTTTTCTATTTGTCCTCGTCCCCTTCCTCGTGACGGGGAGTCAGGAAGTGATCGACGACAAAGTCAGCTACTTCACGGCCCAACCGCTCTCCAGTGGTGAGGTCGAAGCGAAAATGCTGGCCGGCGAAGATGCGGCTTAGAGCCGCTTCTTCGGCTGCGTCTCGGAAGTCGCCGAACGAGCGCTCGACTCCTGGCAAAACTTCCGATGTAACGGTGAAGCTGAAATGATGCCCCTTGGAGAGGGAGTCCAAGACGGCCTCCCCTGCACCACTAATCACGGCGTGCGCGCCGGGGTAGGACGGATCGGGTGCTGTGGTGCCCGCCTCCGGGAGCCAGTTCGGGTCAGCTACGGTCTCAGGATTGTTGTCGGTATCGGCGGCCCGAACAGCGGTGACTGGCCGCCAGAAATTGTAGGTGTATTTTGCATCGTAGAAAGCAATCACCGCATCGGCGAAGGTCAGATTAAGCAGCGCGAAGAGGCGAGCGCTTTGGGCCGTGGTCAGGCGGTGCCTCGCGGCCGCCGTCTGAGCGATCTCGTTCCAATAATTCTGAATCGCTCCATTCCAAAACCGGCCCGTTAGCGATTGGTCCGCAGAACTGGCAAGACTGTTGGTGATCCCAAGCCCTTTAACCTCATTGAATGCGTCGCTATAGGTATCGCTAGTCAGCGACGGCGGCGGACCGGGACGAAACTGATTGGCGGTTTGGAGCGCAAACGGTGTCACGTGGGGCCAATGGGTAAATTGCGGCTGTTTTGGGAAATTCGGTGGGGTTGACTGGTAGGTTCCCGGAGCGCTTCCGAAGACGTACGGGATGGGCTGAGCGCCGGAGCCGTCATTGCTTCTGAGAGCAAGGATGCTATCGGCGACATTTTGTCCGACGCGGATACCTTCAGTCTTGTCAGCCCCATCCGGAATTGGCGCCAAGGACGCTTGAAGCTGCGCGTCCAGCATCGTTCCGAATGCCGGGTACAACTGAACAAGGATTTCATGCGCGGCAGTCGCCGCTGCTGCGTCCTTGGAGGCGAGTCGCGACACGCCCGTCAGACGAACCAGATAAGGCTCATGGGTTCCGTCAATGGCGTTGACCGCGTCATAAATAGCGGCGTGCATGAGCGCAAAACTACGCGTGGGGTGAATGGTTGCCGGTTGAGCACCATGGGTGCGGACAATCACGAGCAGTGCTTTGTTCCATTGCAGCACGGGGTTGGCCGACTGGTCCGGGGCCCCACCCTGGGAATGAGGCCGCTCATCATTCTGGGCCCCACTGGAACCTGTGTTCTGAGCCCCGAGATGCGCGCACAACAAAATGGTTGCGGCAAAAACAAAGCACTTAATGATGGCGCACCTCCCGGGATGTCCGTTGGAGTTCTGCGCCTTGACGTCCGCGGTTGCGAGTTCCCTGCTGCGGCGGGCGGGATCGAGGTGGGTTGGGATGTGTTGCATAACTTGCGATTTTGATTTTTCGTCAATCTGGCTTTGACGATCCATTGGCATTTACAATCCGAATGCTCTTAAAAGGTTCAGCCGCCGGTCCAGACCGCTCGCGGGAGCAAAATATTCCCCAACGCTTTCTTTTTTCGAGGGCATCAGTTTGCTACGGCAGGATCGGCGTTCGGTATCGGCCGACCGTGGCCGATGCTCTCAAACGCGATCTCGGGTTGTTCTTCGCGATAACCATCGCTACGGCGCGGGCGGTGATGAACCGCGCAAACGTCTTTGCGGAACAGAAGATCCAGAGTCCAGTCAAAGGCCACGCGGACCTTTTTGTCCAACCCGGGCAATTTGCTCAGGTAAACCGTCCGCCACAGCCACCAGGCGAAAAAGCCGGAGAAATTGAACCCGAAAATGCATGCGACGCCCCGCCGGCGGCCGATGGAGGCGAGCAGCCCGATCGTCCTGAACGAAAACGGTCTCAGCGGCCGGCCCGCGAGCGACGCCGCGATATTCTGCGCAACAAGCTTGCCCTCGCGAATCGCGTGTTGCGCCGTCGGCGGGTGCGACTTTCCCGGCTGTCTGGTGTCAGGCACAAGCCCACAGTCACCCACTGCCCAAACCCCCGGCCAGTCGGGGACCTGCAAGAATTCGTTCACAACCACCCGGCCACGTTCTTTTTTGCAAGGCAGGGAAGAGACCAGCGGATTGGGCACGGTACCGGCAGTCCATACCAAAGTGCTTGCGGGCATCGATGTGTCGCCGGTTAGAAACACCTCGTTCTCCGTCATGCTGGTGACCCGAGTGTTAAGTCGGATTTCCACACCGCGCCGGGTGAGTGCCTCCTGCGCGCAACGCCCCAAGCTTGCCCCCAGTTCCGGCAGAATCACGTCGCCGGAATGCACCAGCACCACCCGCAACATCTCTTTGCGCAGATTCGGATAATAGCGTAACGCTTCGCGGACGAAGTCATTCAGGGCGGCAACGGTTTCCACGCCCGCGAAGCCGCCGCCCGCCACAACAAAGGTGAGCAACGACTGCCGGTCAGTGACAATGCGTTCGGAGTTGGCCTCCTCCAGATGCCCGATAATCTGGGCGCGGAGTTGAATGGCATCCGGCAGAAACTTCATCGCCACGGCCAGTTCCGTCAAACCTGGCAGGTTGAAAAAATTGGTAACCGACCCCAGCGCGAGCACCAGATGGTCGTAAGGAAGCACCTGCGAGTGATTTCCGTACCCATGCGAAATGACAACTCGCTGGTTGGGCAGATCAATCTGCTCCACTCCACCCACGAGCACCTCGGTGCGGCGCAGGAGCTTTCGGAGGGGATTCACAATGTTTGTGACATCGAGATCGCTGGCGGCTATCTCGTGAAGCATCGGCGTGAAGAGGAAGAAGTTGTCGCGGCTGACCAGGCAAAGCTCCACATTGTGCTTTCGCGCCAGCAACTTCTCCAAATGTAATGCGGCGTAAACACCGCCAAACCCTCCCCCCAGGATGAGAATCCGCTTCGTGGGCGATTTGCTTGTTGTATGATTTGTCATGGATCAGGCTGTTGGGCTGGTCGCATCTTGTGCAACAGCAGATTCGGAGTCAGTAGGGGCGATTGTGGCTGGCTCAATATGCCTTCGCACGGTCGGAGGACTCTCCGCCATGGCCTCACGCATGCCTTCGGAGGCGTTATGGGTCGCTTTCTTAAACTCCTTTATCCCCTGCCCGAGACCCTTGGCGAGTTCCGGCAGTTTTTTCGCGCCGAACAGAATCAAGACAATCGCGAGGATCAAAATGATTTCTCCGCCGCCGAGATTGAAGAGGGCTAACATCGGATTCATATATGGATTGGTACGATTTGACGATTGGCAGGTGCTAACAGGGCGCCTTTTCGTGGCGCTCAGTCTTTCAAGATGCGGAGGTAGGCAATCAGCGCCTGGACATCCGCATCCGTGAACTTTTTGGCAAAGGAGGGCATTTCACCTTTGATGCCCCCTTTGATGATGGTTGTAACTCGGGCATCGCTCTTGACGAGGTTGTAGAGGCTGGGCCCTTCGTCCCCACGCGCATCATCACCGTGGCAAGGAGCGCAGTTGTGGTCAAAGAGGCTGTAACCTCGTTTGGCGTCTCCCTGCACGACATCCGTCGAGGTGACAGCAACCGCGTTCGCCTGATGTTCCCGATTCGCATCTGTGGCCTTTTTTGGCTGAAAAAGCGGGGACAGACCAAACGTCACCCCGAGCAGTCCCAATGCAGCCGCCAACCCCAGGAGCAATCCTTTTGCTTCGATCGACATGATACCTCCAGAGTGAGATCAGCCGTTAAGCAACAACTCGCCACCCCAATAGCCTGCCGCTCCCATGAAGGCAGCGGTGATAAAAGCGATCCCCAGATATATTCTGAAGGAGCGGTTGGAGGCGTGGTTGCCCACCACCAGCCGCCAAACGGCCAAGCCTGTCAACAGGCCGAAGGCGGGCCACAGGAAGGTATGGTGATGGGCGAGGTTACCACGCCCCCAAAGCTGCCAGCGGCTGATGACCAGCCCGGAAAGAACCGCCCCAATTGACCCCAAGGCGCCCAGGATGAGTGTGTAGAATCCGGCGGCACGAAAACCGGCACGCCGGGATTTGCCAGCATCCTCCGGAACAACGAGACCGGCCAAATCAAAGAGCGCGGAAGCCATAACCAGAGCGATGGGGAAATGGGTGGTCCCCCCATGCATTTTTACCCAAAGAGAATTGTCCATAAGATTCATGATGTAGCCGCCGACGTGAGGGGGCGGACTCAACCCGCCAATGGCGAATCCACAACCGCCAGTGTGTTGTGACCTTCGACATAGTTCACGCTGGTCACGCCGAGCACGCTGCGCAGCTTTTCGGCAGGCACCTTCATCGGTCCTGCCTTGGGCGCCATGCCAGGCTGCGGTTGTGGAAAGGCGGTGGACATGGCCGTGTGGAACGTGATGTTGCCTTCCACTTTTTGAATGATCTGGTGGATATGGCCATTGAGCACCGTCACCGAACCGAATCGCTTGAGGTAGCCCAGGGCTTGCGCGCTGTCCTCGGTTCCCCAGCCCCACTTGGGAAAGATCGTCCACAGCGGGACATGGGCAAAGAGCACAATCGGCGTGCTGGTGGAGCGGCCTTTCAGATCGTCTTCCAGCCACTCCAATTGCTCTCGACCGAGAACACCAAGGCCGCCTTCCTTGATATCCATGACGTTGACCAGGCCCACGAAATGCACGCCTTTCTGGTCAAAACTGTACCAGCCGGAACCCTTCGAGCCCTTGCCGAACCGGTCGCGATATTGCTGGCCGTTATCATTCAGAATGTCATGCTCCCCCGGCACATAAAATACCTCCCGGGCTTTGCAGCTCTTCAAAATTTGGTCCAGCGTGTCGAACTCCTCGGCCTCCGCAAGATGAGTCAGGTCGCCCGTGTGCAGCATGAATGACGGAGTCTTGGGCAGGCCGTTAATCTTGGCCACGGCCTCCCGCAAAGTGGCGGCGACATCCTTATTGGCTTCCTTGTTGAAGCCAATGTGGCTGTCGCTGATCTGAACGAAACTCAAATCGGCGCCGGCGGCAGCGCCCGCCGCATCGGAGACCTGAGTGAGGGTTTGCGACTTGAGAATTCCGCCGGTCATGGTCCAGAGGACTCCGGTGCCAGCCCAAGCCATGCATTTGAGGAAACCGCGACGGTCGATGCCGTCTTTGTCGTGATTATGCGTGATGATGTCGGACATACTGGATATCGAGTTAAGTTTGTTGGTCTAGATTGCGCACAACCCCGAAAACGCTCGCGGCTGTGCATTCGTCCATCCAGACCGTGGGTGACTGGTTTCTATTCCCGAGGAAAAATCTCTCATGCGGGGAATAAAATCACTGGAGACACAGTCTTGCACCGAGGACATCGCGCTTGATCGTGAATAATTCTGTCTCCTATACCGTTAGGTCCTCGGCCCTGGTCCCAAAGGCGCAGACCGAAATGGCGCCTGAAAATTCCCGCAGATGGGTTACAGTCTGTCTCGGGAATAAAACCGGCACAGACCCGGTCTGGATAGCGAATGGCCCGGAATCGCGAAGCACGACGTTGGACGCACAGGACAAACTCGCAAGGTTCGAGCAAAGCATCATGCCGCACATGAATGCCGCGTATAATTTGGCACGCTGGCTCGCGGGCAACGACGCGGACGCCCAGGACGTCGTCCAGGAAGCCTACCTGCGAGCCTTCAAGTTCCTCGGCGGGTTCCGTGGTGGAGACAGCCGTTCCTGGCTGCTGCGAATCGTTCGCAACGCATTTTACGATTGGCTCAAGCGGAACCGCCGGGAGGAAACGGGGACGCCCTTTGACGAAGAACTACATAGCACCGTTGATGAAACAGGAACGCCAGATACGTTGCTACTGGCAAAAGCGGATCAGGAGCTGATGCGCAAAGCCATCGAGGATCTCCCGTTCGAGTTTCGCGAGATCCTGGTCTTGCGCGAGCTCGAGGGGTTTTCGTACAAAGAAATCGCGGACATCGCGGAGGTGCCTCTGGGCACGGTGATGTCGCGATTAGCCCGCGCCCGCGAGCACCTGCGAACGCTGGTGGTTCAACGCCTGGAGCTCAAATGAACTGCAAAGAAACACAACAGGTTGTCCATGGATATCTGGATGGTGAGTTGGACGTGGTCCACAACCTGGCGGTCGAGCAACACCTGCAGCAGTGTGCGGCCTGCGCGCGATCCGTCCAAGGGCAACAGTCGTTGCGGACGGTGATGGCCGGCCGGTCGCTCTATTTTGAGGCTCCGAAAGGGTTGGAGAAGCGCCTGCGTTCAGCGGTGAGCCAGGCGAGCAAGGAGGAATCACCGCGCTGGTCATGGCGCTGGGCCTCTACCTGGGGCTGGCCGCGAGTCACAGCGCCGTTGGCGGCGGCGACCCTAGTCCTTCTGATTGCCATACCTTTTGCACTGCGCACCTCGAAGGAGGACCGACTGTCGCAGGAAATTGTTTCTGCCCACGTGCGTTCGTTAATGGCCAACCACCTGACTGATGTTGCTTCTTCTGACCAGCACACGGTCAAGCCGTGGTTCAATGGCAAGCTGCCCTTTTCGCCACTGACCATCGACCTGGAGGCTGGGGGATTTCCTTTGGTCGGTGGTCGCCTGGACTATTTGGAAAATCATGCGGTGGCTGCGTTGGTTTATCAGCATCGCAAGCATCTCATCAACCTGTTCACCTGGCCTTCGAGTCGTATCGCGAGCACCGCCGAGGACTTCCGGACACACCAAGGCTATAACGTAATCCATTGGAGCCAAGGCGACATGGAGTATCAGGCCGTGTCGGATATGAACCAGGGTGATTTGCGGGATTTTGCGCGACTGCTGCGAAGCGGTTCGTCGCCTCCGTCACCGCCCTAAGTGGCGCAAAGAGTCCGCGAGCCTTGAAGATCGCCGCGGGATGGTCCGGGAGCTTCGATGCCGTGCGATTGTCGCAGCGCGTCGGTGTGCTATGGTTAGGCAAGCGCGAAAAGCCAGAAAGCACATGACAACCGAAAAAGCTCATCCGACGCGACTCATCTCAACCTCCATTTTTGGCCGCAGGAACCCATTGGTGCTTCCGCGCTTAACCTGACGGTCGAGCACGCGGGAAGCCTCCCGACTGAGGACGCTTAATGGACGCGAACCAAGTGTCAAGCCCAGCCTCAGCGGAACCATCATCCGAGGGCACGCCTGCTGGCCAAACGCCCAGGCTTAACCCTGAGCGCTGGGTCGAAGAATATGGGGATGTTTTGTTGGGGTTTGCGGCGGCGCGCGTGCGAGACCGCGCCATAGCGCAGGATCTGGTTCAAGAGACGTTCCTGGCGGCGATCAAGGCCACTGAGCGCTTTGCCGGACGCTCCTCCGAACGCTCCTGGCTGTTTGGCATCCTGCGCAACAAACTGGCCGACTATTACCGGCTCCAACGCCGGGAAGTCGCAATCAGCGATGCGGAATCTCCCTTGCCCGAAGAACAGGGTGCTTTTGGCACCAGCGGACTGGGCAAGGATGGCTGGGTGATGAAGCTCGCGCCGAAGCCCTGGGAAACACCCGACGGAACCCTCGTCAGCAAGGAATTCCAAGAGGTGTTCAAAGGCTGTCTGTCACGATTGCCGGATAGAGTCGCTCAAGTATTCCTGCTGCGGGAAATTGATGGCGTTCCCTCCGAGGAAATCTGTAAGGATTTGGGCCTGTCTCCGAACAACCTGTGGGTAATGCTGCATCGCGCGAGGATGGGCCTGCGGCGTTGTCTGGAAGTGCGCTGGTTCGGAAACAAACGCAAAGACAAATGAACCACCGCGCCTCTGTTAGTGTCATTCAGGTCAGCAACGGAAACCGACGATTATGTTGAATTGCCGCGAAACGACGCACCTGATATCGCAGTCGATGGATGCCAAACTTCCATGGCATCGACGCCTGGCGGTAAGGGTTCATTTACTCTATTGCGTTTGGTGCCGGCGCTATGCAGCTCAACTGCAATTCCTGCGCCTGGCCACCAGGGAACTTGCGGCGGAAGCCCTTGATGCGCCCTGGCCGAAGCTTTCCAGGCAAGAAAAGGAGAAAATGCTCGCACACCTGCAGGAGGGCCTTAAAAAGCGCCCTCCCTCTGCTGAATAATTCCGTTGTAAGGATTTCCTCTCTCGCCCGACTTCGCAGCGTGTGGCCGCCTGGCCCCGATTCTTAGCAGAGCCGGTCGCTCACACCGAATACGTAACCGGATGAACCTGGCGCTTGGGCGCGAGGCAATCCTTCGGTAGAAACACAAAGAAAGACTAAAAGGTAGTTCAATCAATTATGAAACGCTCATTATTCACAAAACTGTTCAGCGGGCTAGGACTCAGCCTGGCCTTCCTCGCAACAAATGCTCAAGCCGGCGAGGAGGGGGCTGTTTATACCATGGACAACGCAGCCGCTGGTAACCACGTTCTCGTTTTCCGAAGGGCAGAGAACGGGCAAATAACCAGCGCCGGCAATGTTGCCACCGGCGGGGCCGGCACCGGAGCGGGGTTGTCGGACCAGGGTTCAGTCCTCTTGAGCCATGACGGTCGTTGGCTCTTCGTGTGCAACGCAGGCAGCGACGAGATTTCGGTCTTTGCGACCGGGCCAGGAAGTCTTCAACTCGTCGATAAAGTCAGTTCCGGCGGACGCGTTCCGTTGAGCCTTACGCTGCATCGCAACTTGTTGTATGTGCTGAACGCCGGAGGATTGGTTGGTGATAAAGACAACATGACGGGCTTCCTGTTCGCCGGCGGCAGGCTGGTTGCTCTGCCCGAGTCAACCCGCTCCTTGAGCGGGGACAATACCGGCCCTGCGCAGGTATCTTTTACGGAGCACGGCACCGTCCTTATCGTGACCGAAAGACTTACTGGTCTCATCGATACCTTTGCCCTCGACGACGACGGATTGGCCACGACTCACAAGACGTTTCAATCGCGAGGACCGACGCCATTCGGGTTTGCCGTTGGGCGAAGCGATCGCATCTTCGTCTCCGAGGCCAATGCCGGGGTTGCTAATGGCAGTTCCGCTTCTTCCTACACAGTTTCCGACACGGGTGATCTCGAGGTCATCAGTGGGGCGGTTCCGACGGAACAAAGCGCCGCCTGTTGGCTGACTTTATCTCATGACGGGCGGTTTATTTACACCGCGAACGCGGCAAGCGGCACCATGTCCGGTTTCAGCGTTGCACCCGATGGAGCCCTGCAGTTGCTGGATCCGAGCGGCGTGACTGCAGTAACCGGCGCTGGCAGCCACCCGGCGGACATGGCCGAGAGCCGTGATGGCAGATTCCTGTTCGCCCTGGCCAACGGAAACGGGACTCTCGGGGCGTTTCATGTCACCGTCAGCGGGTCACTCCAATCGCTTGGTTTCAAGGGTGGTATCCCAACAAGCGCCGCTGGATTGGCTGCCCGATAAACAAGACCAGCAACAACGCCCATCAGCGGAAAGGGGAGTTGGGCCGCTGATGGGTCTTTCGTTTGTGCCGCGGCGCCCTCGCTCCAACGCTCCACGCTCCCACGTTCCGTGGGACGGTTGGGACGGTCTGGGACGGCTGTGGGACGGTTGCAAGAGTGAGAATCGCCCGTGTTTACCGGCCTTGGGACGGTGGGACGGCTGTACACCCCCAAACCACCCCCCTACCGCCCTCCCGCACCCCCTTGCTCCTCGTCGTTCTCGTCCTCGTTCTCGTCATAGTTCCCGTCTTCCTCCTCCTGCGGCTAACTGCGACCGACTTCGACTAATGAACGGTCTTAGGACCGAAGGCATAGAGTGTGGACTGGGTGCGGAGGTAGAGCTTGTCCCCGACCAGAGCCGGCGAAGCGAAAATGCGCTCGCCAAACTCAGCCTGGTGGAGGATCTCAGGCTTCTCACCGCCGGCTTTGACCACCGTAAGTTTGCCGGCGGATGACGCGAGGTAAATCCGCCCGCCGCCGGCTACCGGTGAGGAATAGTAACTCCCCGGGGCGTCCAGGCGCTCCTGGACATAATATGGTTTGCCGGTTTTGGCCTCGAACGAGGAAAGCATGCCGCCGTTCTTGATGAGGTAAATCCGGCCGTCGTAGAACAGCGGCGAAGCCACATATGGCAGGCCACGGGTGACCTTCCAGGCCACATGACTCTGGGAGATGTCCCCCCGGCCGCCCGGGTTGACCGCCACCAGGACGTTCTCCCCTTTGGCGATATTGGCCTGAATCTCATCCCATTCGGCTTTGTCAATCTTCCCGTCGCGGTTCAGGTCCAGGCCGCGCCAGAAGTCGCGGCTGACGGCGTCGAATTCGTCCAGCGTAACTACGCCGTCTTTGTTCCGGTCATGCTCTTCCAAAAACTTTTCCCACGTGGGCCAGGGGGCATCGGCCTTGCCGTCGCACCAGGCCGCGAAGAAGAGAAGTCCATCGCCGACCACCGGTGTAGTGCAAGCAAACGCGGTCGTGCCTTGGACCATCCAGTCCTCCAACCCGGTCTTGAGCGCGTAACCTTTCAGGCGAAGTGAGCCAGGGGTGATTACCTCCTCGACCCCGTTGTTCCGCCAGAGGATGGGCGTGCCGAAGCTGCCGTGCGCGTCAGGGCGGGGGGTTTCCCAGGCGGTCTTACCCGTGGCCAGTTCCACCGCCAGCAAGGAGGAGCCCTCGTCCTGGTCACGGTCCACCACGACGAGGTTTCCCGCGATGAGCGGGGAGGCTGTGGTCCCATATCCGCCACCGCTGAGGGCAACCGGCAACGGATGGCGCCACAGCTCCGTGCCTTTGCGGTCGTAGCAAATGAGCCCGAAAGAGCCGAAATAACTCACCACCCGTTGACCGTCGGTCGCAGGTGTGGTGGCTGCAGGGCTGTTCTCGGTGCTGTGAAAGGTTTCGAGCTTGACCGGCTTCAATCCTTGAGACCAGGTCAGTGCGCCATCCCGGCGGTGATAACAGCGGGTTTGGAGTTCGTGATCATTGAACGTGGTCAGGAAAATCTGGTCGCCCCAGATGCACGGGGAAGAGGGCGACCAAGGCACCTTGACATTCCACAAGACCGAGTTGGTGGGACTGATGCTGATGGGCGGCGTGGCCTCGGCGGCGACGCCCGAACTGTTAGGCCCGCGAAACCCCGGCCATGCAGGAGTCGCGCCGCTGGTTGCGAAGGAGGCGGCCGCCACAATGACACTGAGCAACGCATCAAGTTTCATAAGTCAAAAGTAAGGTCTGAACGCCACCCTAAACCGGAGGCTGAGGTCGGGCAATGTTTAAGGAACGCTGTTGCAAGTCACTCGGGACGCTAATATTGCAGAACGGCTCGGAACGACAGGCACGCACGATTCCAATCACCCATCTGCGCCGGAAAATCAACCGCACGATCGGAATCGTGCGCCCTAGCCCGCCTCAAGGTGTTGCCGTTTGGAGCGGCAGCCACCTGACGGGCAAAAACCCTTGCCAGGGAGAGATGGAATCCCCACATTCCGCTCCACCAACATGTGTTTCCCGCTGAGTTGGTGATCGCCGATGAGACCTGACAAAAAACTGCACCGTCGCTCATTTCTCAAAACGCTGGGCGTCGTGCCAGTCCTCGCGGGTGTGCCGCATCTTGCTTCTGCGCAGCCCGCGCAGTCCCCACCCACTTCCGCCGGTGCCGTTGGGAACGCGCCGCCGCCAAAGGAACTGGCTGCGGACCTGGTGGTCATCGGTGGCGGGCTGGGAGGGTGTGCTGCTGCGCTGGCGGCAGCGCGCAACGGTTTGCGGGTCATTCTGACCGAAGAGACCGATTGGATTGGCGGCCAGCTTACCTCGCAGGCGGTGCCACCTGACGAGAATCCCTGGATCGAAACTTTCGGCGGCACGCGCAGCTACCTCGAGTTGCGCCAGCGCATTCGCGAATATTACCTGCGCAACTTCCCCCTCACCGCCGAGGCGCGGGCCAGCCTGTATTTGAATCCGGGCAACGGCAATGTCTCGCGCCTTTGCCACGAGCCGCGCGTAGCTCTCGCGGCGCTGGAAGAGATGTTTTCGCCGTATCTTGGAGGTCAGCGCGTGTTGCTTCTATTGCGCCATCAAGCAATGGATGCCGCCACCAGCGGTGACCGCGTCGATGCCGTGCGCGTGCGCAGCCTGGAATCGGGCAAGGATGTGGTGCTCCGCGCGCCCTGCTTCGTCGATGCGACAGAATTGGGCGATTTGCTGCCGCTTACGAAAACTGAGTATGTCGCCGGGGCGGAATCGCAAAAGGAGACGGGTGAGCCGCACGCTCCGGCCGAGGCCGCGCCACAGAATATGCAAGCGTTCACTTGCTGTTTCGCCATGGATTACCTGGCCGGCGAGGACCATACCATCGAGCGGCCGAGCGAATATGAGTTCTGGCGCGACTTTGTGCCGGCGCTGAATCCGCCCTGGACGGGCCGTTTATTTTCCTGGGAATTCTGCGACCCATCAACGTTGAAGCAGAAAAAGAACCCGATCGATCCGGAGAAAGGGCAAGGACTTTGGGTTTACCGCCGGATTGCGGACAAAAGTCAGTTCGTGCCGGGCACTTACCCGGGCGACATCTCGCTGGTCAACTGGCCTCACAACGATTATTTGCTTGGGAATCTTTGTGAAGTGCCACGCGAGGAGGCGGCCCGCCACCTTGCGCGGGCCAAACAACTCAGCCTGTCATTACTCTATTGGATGCAGACGGAGGCACCGCGGCCGGACGGCGGGTCGGGCTGGAAGGGTTTGCGCCTGCGGCCGGATATCGTCGGGACTGACGACGGTTTGGCGAAATACCCATACATACGAGAAAGCCGTCGCGTACGCGCCGAGTTCACCATCCTGGAACAGCACGTATCGACCGACTACCGGCTCAAAGAAACCGGAGTGGCCCGTGACGAAGTCAGGGCCGCCCACTTCGCCGATTCGGTTGGCATCGGCAGCTATCGCATCGATTTGCATCCCAGCACCGGCGGTGTGAATTATATCGATATCAGCTCGGTGCCGTTCCAAATCCCGTTGGGCGCACTGATTCCCCGGCGCCTGGAGAATCTGCTCCCGGCCTGCAAGAATCTGGGCGTCACACATATCAGCAACGGATGCTACCGGCTCCATCCCGTGGAGTGGAACATTGGCGAAGCGGTCGGCGCTCTGGCCGCATTTTGCCTCGAAAAGAAAACCATACCCCGCGGAGTGCTCAAGAACGGCGAACGGCTCAAAACCTTCCAAAACCGGCTCGCCGGGCAAGGCGTGCCTCTGGACTGGCCAAGAATCACGCCACGGTGAGCAGCTACGGAGTGGTCGCTGGAATGGAACAGAAACAAATTGCGACAAAAAAGCACAACAAGCCGTCTTCTGGTACGTTTCGGCGGCTTTTTGTTGCCCGCACCATCACCGGAACGTCTGGTCCCGTCAAGAGAATGCAGAGCACCTCATCCTCTAGCCAAAATGTAAGAATATGAAAGCGGGCACTCGATTCGCGCTGGTGTTGGTTACAGCACCGGAGCTAAAAACCGCGCGGCGGCTCGCACGCTCCGCGTTGAAGCGGCGGTTGGTTGCCTGCGCGAACCTGATACCGAAAATCGAGTCGCATTACTGGTGGCAAGGGAAGGTTGAACATGGAACGGAAGTAGTCCTGCTCCTGAAAACCACCGCGCGCCGCCTGGCGGCTTTGGAACGACTGGTCATCGCTGAACACCCTTACGACACGCCAGAATTTATTGTGCTCGGCGTAAATGGCGGAAACAGGCGGTATCTGGATTGGTGGCGAGCGTGCGTGGTGTAACTACCCGAACGCAGGTAGCTACCTCCATCTACGACTGGCGTGTGGCGCAAGACTATAATCCATCACGCAAACCGGCTGGCTATATCCGTGTTGCGGAACACTCCTCGGGTGTTCACAACTGCCACGACGGAGCGCCGGCATGTTGCCGGCTTACACGGTCCGAACAGCCTAAGCCGGCAACAGTGCCGACGTTCCGGACTGGCGGCATTTCGTGCGGGGTATGAAATATCGGGCTGAGCCGTCGGTCTTCCTCGAAGCCTCCGTACAAATCCCGCCAAATCCTATTTGAACGAGTGTCACTCATGCGTAAATTGAAACAGGGTGAATGGATGGGACATAATGCCAGTGCTGCTCCTGCTGTTGTTCAGCATTGCGCTGAGCATCGGCTTGGGCATCGCCGTTTTGGTGGTTCGCCAGGCGCGGCGCGAGAAGTTAGCGCCAAAGCGGGAGGTGTCTGCGTTCTCAGGCTGCGCTTACGAACGTTCTTGCGAGTTCCGGCGGCCCGGCTGCTGGCTTGCGGTCAGAAGCCGCAGTTTGGCCGCGGTTCAATCCGCGCTCGGACTGCACAATCCGAAACCCTGCTCCTGGATCGAGGGATTGGCCGGCGACGAGAAGCTGTTTGTCGCGCCCCCGGTCAAGGGATGGATATTGGTGATGGGGGCCGGCCTGCCTGATCCCAGCGAGGATGTGGACGCCTGCTTCCGGTTTGTGCTGCGGCTCAGCAGAAAGCTCGGCCAGGTGCAGTTTTTTAGCGCCAGCCGTGTGCTGCATCACCATGCCTGGGTCACAGCGGACGGCGGCAGAGTCGTGCGGGCGTATGCCTGGGCGGGGAAAACCCTCTGGCAGCAGGGTGCGCGCACTTCGGCCGAAAAGGAGTTGGAGTTGAAGTGCTTTGACTACGCAGAACCTGTCGAGCCCGCAGCGTTCGGCCAGCCGGATGCCGCCTCGTTAAATGTTGACAAGGTACCGCTCTTAGCGGCCCGCTGGAGCCTGGACCCGGCGCGCATTGACCAGCGATTCCTCGAGCGGGAACGAGGGGTCGCCGGGGAGCCATCGCGGCGGTTCTGAACTAAGATTAAAACGTTGGAACCTTAAAACGCCGATCTTCGGACAGCGGTTGACGGTCTTAACGTTTTAACGGGATCTGTGCTGCCACCGCGCCCTTGCATTTTGATCAGTGTTCGAAGAAGATGGGTTTTACAACAATCCCGGAAGCCTATGTCTCTTGAATTTGAACTCCAAAAGTATCCTAAAGAAATCAAGCTCAAGGACGGGTCACGCTGCCGGCTCCGTCCGTTGCGTAAGGATGACGAAAAGGCGTTTCACCAGTTTTTCCTCGCCGTGCCAGAGCCGGAGCGGATGTTTATCAAGCATCGCGTGACCGACGTGGGGGTGATTCGTGACTGGTGCCAGAATATCGACCTCGGCCGCAACCTTCCGCTCCTGGCTTCGATGGATGGGAAAATCGTCGGCGCCGGTACACTGCACCAGCAACTCGGCGGTTGGAAACGGCACATCGGGCGCGTCAGCGTGCTGGTCCTGCCCCAATACCGCGGACGCGGTCTGGCGCGCGCCTTGGTTACGGAGATTGCCGACCTCGCCCGCGGCGTCGGGCTGGAAAAGGTCGAGGCGGAATTCATTGGCGGGCAGGAGGCGGCGGTGAAAATGTTCGCTCTGCTGGGCTTCAGTAATTTGGTCCGGCTGGAGGATTACGTAAAGGACATGCAGGGCATTTCCCACGACTACATCCTCATGGGACTTGAACTCAAGACGGACGAGGAATATGCCGGGGTCGGCTAAGCGAGTGAGGAACGTACAGTGTGGAACGCGGAATGGAGATGGTCGCCTGCCATTCTCCGCTACCTTGCGTCTTACAGTCCGCATTTGCCCATGACGTGTCCCCACTGCGGCGCGGACGTCCCGCCCAAAGCCCGAGCCTGCCCCGAGTGCGGGTCGGACGAACAGACGGGTTGGTCGGAGCAGGCCCAAACCAGCGGGTTGGATCTGCCGGAAGAGGACTTCGACTACGATGATTACGTCAAACGCGAGTTTAGCGGCGGCGGCCCGGTGCCGCGTGGCGTTCATTGGTTTTGGTGGATGGTAGCCGTGGTGCTCCTGACTGGCTTTTTAGTGTTCTGGTTCGGCCGCTAAATCGTGGATGGTCCTCAATGTCTTCCTTGCAGTGACCACGATCCAACTGAACATCAGCACTGTCGCCCCGCCGCATAGTTCCAGTCCCCGCGCCAGGCTCGCCGGCTCGTAACGGAATTGGATAGTGCCTTCTCCCGCAGGGACCACCACACCTCGGACTGCGTGGTTCGCCCGCAGTATCGGCACTGCTTTCCCGTTATAGTAGGCCCCCCAGCCGCTGTCCCACCGGTCGGCCAGCACGAGCAGCCCGGGAGTCTCCATCCGTACTGCGACTGTGACTCGGGTGGGGATTTCCTCAACGATCTCGGCTTTCCCACGGCATGAGGATGGCAAGCCTAAGGGCGACTCGACATAGGCTACGTCCCGGGGGTTGAATTGGTCGGAGCCCATCCTGGTCAACTGGCTTTTCAGGTCGGGCAGAAATTCGACCCGCCGAGGAACGAATGCACGGTCCAGCGCGTTGGAGTTCACCAGAACCCAGTAGTCCAGTCCCTGAAAAACAGGACGGGCCCCGGGCGTGGGTGCGCCGCGGAAGATCACATAGCGAACTCCTAGCATATCCAGCACGGGTGGGAGCCGGATGCTGCCGTCAGCGGTGGGGGTGACTTTCGGCACGAGGTATTGGGTGAGAGCGTATTTTGGGGTTGAGGTAGGGGGTCCGGCGGTGATTTGGAGGAGGTCCACGATGCGCGCCGGGTCCACGCCGTCATATCCTCGTAAGTCGCTCAGGCCACAGGCGCCAGCGAGAGTTGCTGGAAGACAATAGTAACCCGCGACGCGGCCGGGGGTTGACCTCGCGACTTGTTCCAATACCGGAACCGGCGGGAAGTACAACGCAGGGTCACTTTGCACATTCCGTCCATAACCGAACCAAAGAAGGTCTCCCAGCAGCACGACCCCTAAGCAGGGGAGCAGTCGCGCCTGCCAATGAGGCCGAAAGCGCAGCACCAGCCAGCCGGCTAAACCCAGGCCAGAAAGCGCTCCCGCAGCTCCGTAACGACTCGCGAACCAACTTTGGACCCGGTGCACTGCCTCCACGCTCTTAGCCCAACCCATTGGTTTTCCCTGCAAGACCGCCTGTTCGAGCTGGGTTGCAACTGGTTCCGGTGGGGAGATTGCGCGATAGATGCACCACCCCAATAGGCCCGCCAGCAGCAACGCCGGACCCCACATCCACGGCCGCCAAAGGGTTCTGGATTCTGAAATCGCTTCGAGTCCGATCGAGGCCATAGTGAGGATGGCGAAGCACGCCACGAACACGAGCCGGCTATGGGACATGAGGTTCAGCCCGGGCAGGCGCAGAACGGTAACGAGTCCTGGCACATTCAAACACCAGCTCAGGGCCAAAAACGTGATCCCGAGAAGGAAGAGGCAAAGCGCGCGGTGCCGGCGGCTGCAAAATGACAGCGGAGCCAGCAACAACGTTGCCACCACACCCGCATAAGCCGCCGCAGTGCTTTCAACCTGGTTATCCGGCACAACGCGGAAGCTGCCGGTCTTGTCAGGTCCACACGCGCCGTACATATCCGGCAGAACCACTTGCGGGAGGGCAGCGAGGCCGACGGGCGGGCGTTCTTCATCGCCGGTACTGCGTCTCTCCAGGCGAGCTCCCGTCCGACTATATTCCAGCAACGGCAGAAGATGCGGGGCCGCGAGCAAGAAGCCTAGAGTCCACGCCGCCACGAGTTTAAGCGCTGCCTGTCTGGCTCGGCTTTGGAACCACGGCTTCGGATAGGCCACATACAGGCACCACAGCGCGTACAGGCCACCCGCCGCCAAGACCTGGGCAGCGACATCCAAGTGGCCGCTAATCAGCACCAGGCACGTGACAGGGCATAGTCCCAATGGCCCCCAGCGGCTGGCGTGGCGTGCCGTTTTATCAACGGCCAGGAATAGCCAGGGCAGCCAATAGACCGAGTAGCCGGTAGGGTAGCCCTGCCAAAAGATAAAAAAGGCGGTGAGCGGATAACACCAGGCTGCGAGGGCCGCCGGCCAAAACCCAACCCCGAGGGCGCGCCGAAAAAATAGGTATGCGCCAAGGCCTGCAACCAGAGCGGCGAACATCTGGGTCCACGCGAGCACGATCGGCGAAGCAATGCACAGTTGTGGCGCCATGAATGGGGAGAACTTCGGTTCGATGAAAGGCGAGCCGGCGAACTCGTAAGGCAGCCACCTTGGAAACCGGCCGGCATGGACTTCCGAAACGGCGAAGCGCCTGGCCGGCTCAAAAACGCAGACCAGGTCTTGCAGGTAGATGTTCTGGACCTCAGGCTGCGCAACACAGAGCGTGCGCGGCAGGTAAAAACCGGGATACGCCAGGATATCCAGCGGCAATAGGATTTTCTGGCCGATCAAAGAAGGACCATAAAGAACGGCTTGCCCGAAAATGATGCCCGCGAGAAAGATGAACAGTTTGGTCAGGCGGTGGTTCACTCAGGGAGAGTGTCGAGGAGGGTGAGCGGTCAGAAACACTCGCCCCAGAGCCCTGGGCGCTTACCCCTCATTTAGTCTGCGTCGCGACCTTGGCGGTCTCGATCAGCTCCCAGAACTTGGGATTCTGTTGGAGGGCTTCGTCCTCCTGCATTTTGAGGCCGGAGCGGAAGAAGAAATCCTTGAGGGTATGCCGGCTCAGGATGCGGTGGACAACCACGCCCAGTTCATGGCGCTCGAAATAGACCCGATAATCGCCCACGCGGAAGCGGTGCAACGTGCGGCCGGCGCGTTCGAGTTTGCCGAACTCATCCAGCTCGGTGTGCATGACTTGCTGAGGCAGTCCGCGGAAATCGCCGAGGATCTGAAGTTGCAGCTCCTTGGGCATGCGCGCCAACTCAGCCGCGCTGGTCGGGTTGAATATGATTTGGAAGGGAGCCATGGGATGTTGAGGGTTGCGTCAGTTTTGGTAGCGCGTACGGGAATCGAACCCGTCTTTCAGCCTTGAGAGGGCCGTGTCCTAAACCGATAGACGAACGCGCCAATCGGGCTGCTGCAATGCTACCCGCTGCCGGCGCGTTGTCAACGCAGGTTTGGCATTGAGTCTGCGCGCACATGAGAGGAGGATTTGGGTGGACTCGATGTTCGTCAAAAAAAGCCGTTCCGCATCACACGGAACGGCATTTTTCAGCCAGGCACTGTCTGTTTTGCCTAGGCCGTAAAGGACTTGCCACAGCCGCAGCTTTGGCGCGCGTTGGGGTTGGAGATTTTGAACCCGCCTGCGGTGAGGCTGTCGCTGAAATCAACGACGGCGCCACGGATGTATTGAAGGCTGAAAGGATCGACAAGCACCGAGACACCGTGCATTTCCGCGGAGAGGTCATCGGGCCGCTTTTCGTCAAAGGTCATCGAGTATTGCATCCCGGAACAGCCGCCCTGCTCAACGTAAACGCGCAAGGATTTGCCCGCGTTCTCCGGTCGTTCCAACAGCGCTTTGACTTCGCCGGCTGCGCTGGCCGTGAGAAGCACTACCGGATCGATTGCTGCAGCGACATCCATATCAATTTCTGGCTCAAGCTAAGCCCCGGGGGCCGGACTGTCAAACGGGCCCGCGGGGATCAATTCTGACCCCGAGCGAGTTGTTCCTGAGCCTTGAGGGCCTTAATCTTGTCTTCGAGCCGCAGCACCGGGAATTTCTCCAGCAGAGCCTCGCACAAGCGCCTGGCTTGGCCGGGCTGCTTCATTGCTTCGCAGATGCGCACAGCTTCGGTGCCGGCTTTCATCGTCCAAAAGTCGTCCGCCGTTTCCCCGTCGCGCAGGAAGCTCGGGCTTTCGAAAACGTCGAGATACTGGTCGCGGGCGAGGGTGAGCAAAGCGACCCGGTTGGTTGAGGTGGGTTGTTGGGCAAGTTTTTCAAAGGTGAGACCCAGGCCGACTTTGGCGTCGGCGCGGGCGACGGCGTCCGCCACGGGAGAGTTGACCACCTGCAGGAAGGCGTTGGTGGCGCCGGCGTAGTCTTGCGATTGGAGAAAGCAATGGGCCTTGGCGCCCAGAGCCAGAACGGCGATGGGATTGGTCGGACACAGGTAGCCGACCTGGTCGTAGGCGTTGAGGGCTTCTTTGTAATCGGAGAGCTTGTTGGTCGAGGACTGGCTCACGAGCGTATCGCCGAACGCGAAGAAGGCCTGGGCGCGTAGTTCGATCGGGCAGTTGGTATTTTCCGCCACCCGGCCGAAATAGTCCTTGGCATCGTTCCAGGAGGATCGGGCGAACGCCGAGCGGCCGGCCATCATTCGCGCCTCGTAGGTGAGCTTGGAAACCGGCCAATTCGTGTTCTGGTAGCACCACTGATAATTCTCCTCGGCCTTCTGAAAATCGGGCAGCCGGTAATAGTAATCGCCGACCCACAATTGGGCCCGCAGGGCGAGTTCATTCGTCGGAAAACGAGCGATAAAGTTGGTAAACTGGGCGAGGGCATTCGTATCGTGTCCCGCCTGAAAGTTGGCACGCGCGCGCGCGTACTCGGCGCGCGCCAGGGCTTCGTGGTTGGTGTGGGCATTCACCCAAGCGTCGTACTCCCGGATGGCCGCGTCCCACTGGTTTTCCTGTTCGTAAGTAGCCGCGATCGCCAACTCCAGCTCCGGCAGCAAGCCCGTCTGTGGCACGGCCTGGACAAAATCCTGAAACATCTCGCGAGCCCCCGCCGGATCGCTCTTGCCGACAACCTGGCCGGTGGATAGCACGGCGCGGTCGGTGTAAAAGCCGCTCGGATACGAGGCGCGCAGTTTGGCAAGAGCGTTGCTGGCAGCCGGGAGGTTCGTGGCGTCGAGCCCGGCGCGGACGATATGGTAAAGTGCGGGCTCGAAGAGGTTTGTTTTTACCTCAGGAAGGCCTTCAAACTTGTCGAGCACGGTTGTATAATTAGAGATAGCGGCGATAAAGTTCGCGCGCCGGTGCTCCGCGTCGGCCGGCTTAGAATAGCCGATGGCTTGGCGGTACTCCGCGTCGGCCAGCTTAAAATAGGCGATGGCTTGATCGGCCGAGAAGGGAAGCTGGTCCGCCGCAGCCTGAAAGGCGGCTTGGCTCGCGAGGATGCTGCCTTCCCGCCAAAAGCACCAGCCCAGATACAAATCAGCCCGGCCCAGAAGCAAACTCCGTGGGAACCGGTTAGTAAAACTCTCCAAAGACGCGAGCGCCTGCTGAAGGCAGTTGGTGGCGGCCAGCAGATTCGTCACCAGCGTCGAAACCACGTTCGTGCACTGCCCGGACTCGTATTGTCGGAGGCGAAGCTCCCCAAGGGTCAAGAGGGCCAGGTCAGCCGACTCAGCAGCGGGATACTGGGTCAGGAATCTTTCCAAGACTCGGGCAGCTTCGTCGAGGCGGTTTTGCTTAAGGTAAAGTTCGGTGATCTTGAGCAAGGCCTGGCGCTGGCGTTCCGCAGGAAAGACGTCCGCCAGGTTCCTTTGGTACATGGCTATAGCCTCCTCGGTGCGGCCGAGCTGTTCGAGCAAGCCGGCTTGGAAGGACACGGTCTGAGCCTGAAACTCGCGTCTGCCGGCAGCGGCGGCCAGCGGCGGAAGATTGGTGCTGAGGTCCCAGGCCTCGGGGAGGTGCTCGCGAGCAAGCAGAATTCGGCAGCGAAGGAATTGTCGCTCCCAATCAACCTCTGGCTGGAGCTGGAGCGTGTCGAACGGAAGCAGAGCGGCATCAGCTGCATCGAGGCTGGCCTGGCCCAGATAGGCTTCGCTGAGGAGCAACCCGCCACGGATGACCAACTCGCTTGTGGCATTGGTGCCGGCAGGGAGCTGGAACGGACCATTCGGCGGCCGCAGAATCTGAATAACGCGCGGCCATTGAGCAAGCTTCGAACAGGCGGTCGCCGCTCGAACCGCCGCGTTCAGGCGATTGGTGGAGCCAGGAAAGTCGCGAATTAAGGTCTCAAAGCCGTCAGCAGCTCGTTGGAGGTCGCCTTTGCGAAACAGGGTTTCGGCCCGCCAAAAAGCATAAAGATCGGCCAGCTTGCCAGCCTGGGCTTGATGGCTCGCCAGCAATTCCAGTGCGCCGGGATAGTTGCCTTGCTGCAGACGTGCTTCTGCCTGATACAAAAAGGCCTCCGGCAGGCGCGCGGAATTCGTATAGCTTTTCGCGAACTGGGCGAACTCTGACTCCGCGCGATCCCAAATGGAAAGATTGAAATCACCGGCGGCAGCCTCGAGGGCCGCTTTCTCCGACGCACTCGCCGCCCAAAGGCTCGGCGCAGCCGTAAGCAACAGGCCGCAAACTACAATCCATCGGCAGACGATGCCCATAAAGCACCGAATTTAGGCCAGGAGCAATGCAGAAGGAAGGAGGAAGTGATGCTTGAAAGATGAAACATGAAGTGTGATGCGCGGTTTATGCCTAAGATTGGAGGCATCCGGCATCAGAGCACCCCAATACGCCATTACTCCATCACCCCTCATCGCAGGGTCCCCCTCACTTGTTGAAGCGGAAGTTGGTCAGGTCGTAGTCCTGTATGAGGTATTGCTTGGTTTCGAGGCGTTGTTTCCCTGCGCGTTTCGCTTGAGTCTCGCCACCGGCGGCCACGAAATCGGCGAAGTTGATGATCTCGGCACGGATGAACCCCTTCTGTAAATCGGTGTGGATAGAGCCGGCGGCTTCCCAGGCCGAGATGTTCTTGCGGATTGGCCAAGCCCGGTTTTCCTTCCCGCCTACCGTCAGAAAGGAGATATACCCGGCCTCCGCGAAAGCCCGCAGCAGCAGCTCATCCGGGGTTTCAAGCTGTGCGCGAGTCGCGACCACGATGGGTTTGTTCGTAAAGAAATGATGCGCGGCGACTGCCTGCAAGTCTTGCGGCGTCAAACCGGCGCTGAACAGAAACTTTTCGCTTTCGAGAAACGAGTTGATTTTCTGCAGCGCGGCGCGCTCGTCCGCCAGCGGATCGCGACCCAGCCGGGTTTCCACGAACTCCAAATCCTTCAGGATCAGGTCGGCTTTATTCTCTTCCAGGACCAGGATCGCATCGGCATCCAGCAATTGGTCCTCGCCAATAACGTCCACCTGCGCGTAAGCTTTTTTGTCGGCTTCGACCAATTTGTCCGCCAGGTCAAGCCGCGGATCTTTCAGGTTGTGTTTGCCGAGTTTGAGGTCGGTGAAACCAAAGAGAGCGATTTTCATATGGGGTGGTGATGGGTGAGTGGTGGGTTGCTTATGAGGAGTACCTATTACTGATTACCGGCCACTGGTTGCTTTAGTACGCGCTTGAGATACTGGCCGGTGTGACTCGCAACGGAGCGAGCGACGGTTTCGGGAGTGCCCTGGGCAACGATTTCGCCCCCCGCGTCACCGCCCTCAGGGCCCAGATCGATAAGCCAATCTGCGGTCTTGATGACGTCGAGATTATGTTCGATGACCAGAAGGGTGTTGCCGGAGGCACGAAGCTTGAAGAGCACTTCGAGGAGCTTGGCGACGTCGTGAAAGTGCAAGCCCGTGGTGGGTTCGTCGAGAATGTAGAGAGTGTGGCCCGTGGCCTTGCGGCTCAACTCGGCCGCCAGTTTGACGCGCTGCGCCTCGCCGCCGCTGAGGGTGGTCGCCGCCTGGCCCAGACCAATATACCCGAGGCCAACCTCGGCCAGGGTCAGCAAAGGCTCATAAATCTGGGGCACGGCGCGGAAGAACGTGACCGCCTCGTCCACGGTCATGTCGAGCACGTCCGCGATGTTCTGGCCTTTGTAACTGATTTCGAGCGTTTCGCGATTGTAACGCCGGCCATTGCAGGCCTCGCAGGTGACATAGACCGGCGGCAGGAAATGCATCTCGATCTTGATCAAGCCGTCGCCCTGGCACTTTTCACAACGTCCGCCTTTGACGTTGAAGCTGAAGCGGCCGGATTCGTACCCGCGAATCCTGGCGGTGGGTAGGCGTGCAAACAAATCACGGATGTGGTTGAACATGCCGGTGTAAGTGGCTGGGTTGCTGCGCGGCGTCCTGCCGATTGGCGTCTGATCGATCACGATGACTTTGTCGAGGTTCTCGAATCCCTTCATGGCACGGTGCGCGCCGGGACGCTCCTTGGAGCCGAAAAATTTCCGAAACAACGCCCGCCGCAGAATATCATCCACCAGTGTGCTCTTACCCGAACCGCTGACGCCGGTCACACAGGTCAAGGTGCCCAACGGGATGCGCACGTCGATGTTCTTCAAGTTATTCTCGCGCGCGCCCAGCACTTCGAGCCAGCCGCGCTCCGGCGCAGGTTTGACACGCTGGCGGGGAACGGGAATCGACAGTTCGCCGTTGAGGTATTTGGCGGTCAATGATTGCGGATGGGCCAGCACCTCAGCCTGAGTGCCAGCCGCGACCAGTTCACCGCCACGCACACCCGCGCCCGGGCCGAGGTCGAGAATATAATCGGCATGGCGGATCGTGTCGGCATCGTGCTCGACGACGAGCACAGAGTTGCCGAGGTCGCGCAACCCTTCGAGGGTGCTCAGCAAGCGGTCATTGTCACGCTGATGGAGGCCGATGCTCGGCTCATCGAGAATGTAGAGCACACCCACCAACCCGGCGCCGATCTGCGTAGCCAGGCGGATGCGCTGGGCTTCGCCGCCGCTCAACGTGCCGCTCTCGCGGTCGAGGGTCAGGTAACCTAAACCGACGTTCTTCAGAAAACCGAGCCGGGCCCGGATTTCCTTGACGACGTCATGGGCAATTTTCTCCTGGAATTCAGTGAGCTTGAGGGTGGCGAAAAACTCGTCGGCCTTTTCTACCGAAAGGGCGCACACGTCCATGATGGAGAGGCCGGGGAGGGCGGGGTGCGGTGCGTGGTGGGTGATGCGTGACGGATGATTGGCGGGCGATGATTGGGGCGCGACGTTGTCTGGCGACGAGAGGTCGCGTGCCGCGAAGTGTTCCCTGTCGTTGGCACCCCCCAAACGGACGGCAAGGATTTCGGGCTTGAGCCGTCGGCCATTGCAGGCGTCGCAGAATTGGGGGCTCATGAAGGCCTTCAGGCGGTTGCGGGTGAACTCGCTTTCGCTCTCCTGGTACAAGCGCTCCAGGTTCGGCACCACGCCCTCGAACGGGCGGGTGATTTTGCTCAGTTTGCCCGCACGCCAAAAGGTGAACTCGACCTCGGTTTGGCCCGAGCCGTGAAGCAGCGCCTGTTTAAAATCCTCCGGGAGATCCTTGTAGGGCGCCTCCAGGCTCTGCTGGTAATGCCCGGCGACGGCGCGCAGCAACGCTTTGTAATAGACGACCATCCGTTTGCCGCCGCGGCGCCACGGCAGGACCGCGCCCTGTTCGAGCGATTTCTCGGGATCGGGCACGATCAAGCCCTCGTCGAAAACCATCTTTTGCCCGAGGCCATGGCAGACCGGGCACGCGCCGGACGGGGCATTGAACGAGAAATGCTTCGGCGTCAGCGGCTCGTAGCTCTTGCCGGTGGCCGGACTGAGATTACGGTTGGAATGGAGGGTTTCGAGCCAGGGACTGGAAAGCTGACTGGTGATGCGCGGGGCCTGCGAGATGAGACTAACGCCTGTATGCGAAACGCCGCCTTCGGGGATTGGAGTTTGAGTCGGAACCTCGGCGGCAGCGGACTGCGCAGCACGGGTTGCAGGCTGTCCGTCCGAGGCTTGGTGCAGCGTGAGCAGAACGCCGTCGCCCCACTTAAGCGCAGTTTCGACGGAATCGCTCAACCGAATCCGGATTCTTTCGTCGAGTACCAGCCGGTCCACGACCGCTTCGATCGTGTGCTTTTGTTTCCCGTCGAGCTTGACGCGAACGCCGTTGGCCAACTCGACCAACTCACCATCGATGCGAGCCCGGACAAAACCCTCCCGCGAGAGTCGCTCGACGACATCGCGAAATTCGCCCTTTTGTTCGCGCACGACCGGGGCCAGGAGCATGACTCGCGTGCGAGGCGGCAGGGAGAGTATCCGGTCCACTATATCACTGGTGGATTGGCGGACGATAGGCACCCCGGTCTCCGGGCAGTAAGGCTGCCCCACGTGGGCATAGAGCAGACGGAGGTAGTCGTATATCTCCGTCGTAGTTGCGATGATGGAACGGGGGCTCGAGCCCGATCCGCGCTGCTCAATGGCGATTGCCGGAGAGAGACCCTCGATGAAGTCCACGTCCGGCTTTTGCATTTGGTCCAGGAACTGGCGGGCATAGGCGGAAAGGGACTCGACATACTTGCGCTGGCCTTCGGCGTAAATCGTATCGAACGCAAGGGAGGATTTGCCCGAACCGCTCAGGCCGGTAATGACGACCAGCTTGTCGCGCGGGATATTGAGCGTGAGGTTCTTGAGGTTGTGCTCACGCGCGCCGCCGATCCTGATGAATTGCTTGCTCACAGACCCGAATTCTCCGGTTAAACAATCGATAACTCTACCGGGCAAACTCGAGGAAGCAAAGAAGAACTGCTGTCAGAACAAGCCCAAATCCTCAGCAAATGCCACAAAGACTCAGCACGGATGGCAGCGACCGAGCACGGTGGAACCCGCACGCCTTGTCGGTCTCGCTGCGGAGCGGAGGCGTGCGTGATGCGAGTCACGCATCACACGTTACGTCTCGTCTTGCGCCGGACGGCCCAACCCACGCCGCCGAGGCTGAGCAGGGCCAAGGCGGAGGGTTCGGGAACCACTGGCCGGTATTGAAAGTTGGGGCCAAGGAGCAAAGTGTTGTTGGCGCTGACCGAACCGGGATAAACAAAGCCAGGAGTCCCCGTCGCTGAACCCAGCAACTGAAGATCTGGCGAGAGGGTAGCAGAGCCATCAACGCCCTGAGTGACGAGGTTGAGCAATACACTACCGCTGGGTGAATATATTCCGACCACGTAGGTACTCCCCGCGTTAAGGAAAACCTGGTTAATCGCGGCATAGAGCGTGAAGTTCAGCAGCGGGTTGGTGGAAGCGATTGAGGCCGAGGCCAACAACTGGCCGCCATTGGCCCACAAGCCTACCTGCATATTCCCCTGACCGTTGGGGCCAGAAACCAGATACTGCAGACAGCCGAGGTTAGTGACGGCCATGTTGATATTGGGTTTGAAAGCCCAGCCGCCTGTGCCCGACAAGAAACCTGCGGCAGCGGGAAGCGTGTAGCTCGACACCGCTTCGGAAGTTCCCTGCGCTTGGGCGCTGCAGATCGCCCCGATGAGTGCGAAGATCCTCAAGATGTTTCTCATAATTCCTTCCTGACGTTGCGAATATGATTATCTTACCGTGGGGCTGCATGATTGCAAGCTACAAGTTGCATTGACTTAAGGCACCAATTGCAAGCGGTAATATCGCGCCTGCCGTGGTCTCCCGGATTGGGAACCATCGTCCACGAACGAGAACGAGCTGTTGGCGGATGTGACAATATTGGTAAAAGCGTTCCAGGTCGCCGGGTTGAGGGAAGGGGTCCAGTGGACGCTGAATTGACTGTTCGTGGGAGCGGTCCACTTCAGCACCATATTCCCGGTCGAGGTCGAAAGCGCAGAAATCAGCACGGGCGGAGGCGTAACCACGATGCCCTCGTGGACACGAAAGAAATGAAACGGTGACGGCAGGGCGACGCAATAAGTGGTGAGGACATCGTTCGCGGTGACGGTAGGGGAGACGGTGGTCCAGTTGGTGTCCTGGAGACTAGCCTTGCCTTGGACGAAGTAATGCACTCCGGGCAGAGAGGTCCAGGAGAAACAGAAATCGTTGCTGGTCGCAGACTCGTTCGAGACCGTAATGTTGGTTCCGAAGGTCGAAAACTCAGTGGCCAGGATGGAGTAGGCTGCTGGAAGACCGGTCACGTTGACGGCCGCCAGGAACCAATTCCCGGGCGTCAGAGGGACGGGGCTGGAATAGTCATAAACAACCACCAGTTCATCGTTCGTGCCGGGATTGGCGCTGAGGTAGTCGTAAGCAGCAAGCGTTGGCAGTGGCAAGCCTTTGCGCGCGATCAAGGTCATGTCGGCGGTGGGGCCGTTGATCTCGAACTGGGCGCGCACCGCGTTAGTGGAAACGACGTAGAGGTAATAGTCAGCAGAGTTACCGGGGCCGGGATTGGTGTTGGGATAAGGAATTGCGTCTTGCAGGACGACGACGCTGCCCACGTCAAAACTCACCTGTAGATCGAACGTCACCGCGGCGAGGTTGGTGTTTTGCACGCCGAGATAGTAGCGCGCGCCTGGAGTCAGGCGCGGCGTGCCATTCGTTTGGAGCAACCTGGAGCCGCCTGTGGAATTGAGCAGCAGCGCAAAATCGCCGGCGTTGGTGCCCGCCGGAGGAGCGGTCTGGTTGAACCAAACGTGCACAGGAGCGGTCGCAAACACCAGCGTGTTCGAAGCGAAACTGGCCCAACCGGGAACATCGACTGTAAACCATTGGATTTGCCCCGCCCCCAGAGCATTGGTGCTCGCCAACCCTGCAGCCAGTGGCAGAGGGACCGGCAGCGAGCTGCGCAGGAGCAGGCCCAATTGCCAGCTCAACAATAGCGGCGGCGGATCGGTTGCGCCGGCACGGGTGTCCGAAATCTCGAGCGTCCAGGACCCGCGCGCTGGCTCGCCGGCCAGCATGTCCAGGCTTTCCTCCGGAAGATAAAACAGGCCATTCGAGGGCGCCGATATTGTTCCGAGATAATTGAAGTTGGTGAACGGGGCTGGCGCAAATTTGATCGGGACGACGGCCAGGTTGGTGTTTTCGCAAAAAGTCAGGAACAACGGGTCCACCCGCGTTGAAGTCAACTTGTAAAACCAGGCAGTGTTGGTGTTCGGGTTGCCGCCTTCGTTCATGATGACCGTGATGAGGGTCGAACCCCCGGGGCCGTAATGGATATTGGTGACGCCCGCAAAGCTGACCAGGCCCGAGTCCCAGATAAGCTGGCCTTCGTAATAGAGGTGCATCGTGTCGGGAAGCGCGTAAAAGTCGTAATTAATTGTGAGCGTGCCGGCCGTCTGGCCGGTATCAAAGACGTTGGTGACTGCTTCGGGACCACCAGCAAATGAAACCGGCGTTACATTCGTTGTGATCAACTCTCCGCCCAGACCATTGGTGGTGGCGCCCCCGCGGTTCTCCTCCAGCAGGATTCGGGTGCCTTTCGGGCTGACTAGGTGCAAAACCAGATCGGAGACCCGCGGATGATCAATGCGCACGCCAACGGCAACAGAGCTGATGGCGTCGGCATTGGTCACCTGGATGCTCGAAGACGTGACCGCATCATCCAGGATGGAAACGGGTCCTGGCGACATGAAGATGTTAGGGGAAGGTGGGTTCGGGTTAAGGACGAGGGTAGCGAGGCTGTTTACCGAAACGGACGCGGTGTCCTGGTTGCAGAGGCGCAACACATAAGTCCCAGCATTCAGCGGCGGATGGCTGGCATCATCGGCGGTTAGAGTCGCCGAGGCCCCGGCGCCAGTTATCACAAGCGTGAGGCAAGCAGTGGTTGCTGCGTCAACCGGACAAAGCTGCAACGAAAGCGGCCCCTGCCCGGCGACCAGGCTTACGGATGCGGTCACGTTGCTGGCCTGGGGCGGCACGTAAAGGAAATCCTGGCGACAGGCGCCGGGCAGGATTGTTGCGCTAACGCCCGCGGCAAGGTCGGGTTGCCGTTCGAGGAACAAAGTAAGACTCTCGTTGGTGCCCGGCTGGTTGGTACCTTCCATCGTAAGCCGCCATTGACCAAGGCCCGACACGACATCGAAAACGCGTAAACTGCCTGGGCCATCTGTCGGCTGCACGCCGGGAATATCCCCTTCCCCGCTGTCATCGTAGATGAATGACTGCTGAACGGCAGGCCCGGTCGGAGAATGCTGGTTGAGGGCAACCGAGGCGTTGTCGTGCGTCAGAGTGCCGACCAGCTCCGCCAGGTTCGGATGCGTGAGGGTGTTGGTGACCACCACGCGGCGCACTGCCATCGGATTCAGGTCCAGGCAGAACAGGTCGGCAATCCCAGGCCGCGAGGAGCTGCCTCCGGGAAGCCTGGCCGGAGCCGGAAAACCACGCAAAACCTCGTTGCCCAACCCATCGTCCTGCGCGAACGGCAGCTCGCTAAAGTCAGCTAACAAGCCATATTCGGCCGCTTCCTGGGACTCGGATTTGACGCCGATGTAATACATGCCGGGGGTCGCATTGGAATAGACGATAGTTTCCGCTCCTCCACGACTAAGGGACATCTCCGCCCCCGCGAGGACTGCAGGGTCGAGATTGGTCAGCCCGTGGTCGCGCGAAACGTAAAGGTCGATATCTGCCTCCTGGCGCGTCGCATTGGTGGGGCCAATGGTCGCCGTTACGCCACCACGCGGCAGTGCGATCGTCGCGGGCAGGAAGGTGAGAAAAACAGCGTTGGTGAAAGCGGTTTCGTTGGTAAGCACGTAGAAGTGCCATTGGCTTGGCGAGCCGATCGTGAGCACTGCGTTGGTAAAGCCCGGTAACGGCATGGAATTCGTGTCCGGTAGCGGTGCGTTGGCGCCGACTCGCTGGTGCAGCATAACAGTCCCCCAATCAACCGGGCTGGCGTCGAACGTGTTGCTGATGACCGTCAGCAGCGGCGCGCCGGCCGACACTGTGGGGGCGTCTGTGACGCTGAGCGCGTCCGCCACCTGACCGTCGGCGCTGGACATAACCAGCGCATAATCCTGAACGATAGCATTGGTGTTCGCGGTGACTGCGTTGACGTTGACGCGCCGTGCCAGCACGGTGACGGAATAGTTCGCGTCCAGCGGTGGTGCGAGGTAAACATTCTCGACGTTGTTGACGGAGTCGAGATTTGGCGCAAGTTTCGTTTGCCACGCGAGGTTGAATTGTGAGCCGGGGGGAATGTCGTTGCCGAAAAAGACGCTGCCGGTGTCGAGGTTGGTGATGAGCAGGTCGAGGTCGTTGACAAGCTTCAGGCTGGCCAGCGGGCTGGCCGGGGGGTCGGTCCAGGCGAGTGTGAAACGCAGCGGCTGGTTCCGCGCGGACGGAGACAAAGCCACATAGCGCGTTTCGGATTGTCCAGTGGCCAGCGCGTTAAGCGGATCCTGATCGAAGAGAACCATGGGGTGGGCGGTAGCACCAATGTTGGTCAACGCGGCCGGCGCGCTGTTAGGCAATCGGATCATTCCCCAGCCTTGAAAATTCGTAGGGCCGGTAGCCTGCACGTCGTAAGGGCCGCCCAGGGAGCGGGCGCCGTTAATCAAAAGGGCTTTCATCAGCGCCGGACTGTTGGTGCGGCCCACGCGCGCTCGAAAGAATTCCTGCATCAACGCGAGCGACCCGGACACATCCGCCGCCGCCATGCTGCTGCCGGACTCAAACCTATAAAACGGGCCAAGCGGCTGGTTCAGATTGCTCAGCACCTCGAAGTAGTTGGCGTCTGGCGAGGCGCTAAAAGCGTTGTTGGTGTCGGCGTAGTACGCGGGCTCGGCCCATCCGGTAGAGCGTGCGGAGAGGATGAACGTCCCGGGCGCGACCACGTCCGGTTTGAACCGGCCGAAATCCCCCTCAACACCGATTCCGACATTGCCGCGGCTCGAAAAACTGGCGACCTGGTTCGTTCTGTCGGTCATCGCCAGCCACGGAATATTCGTTTGGCACATAGTCGTGGCGCCGTTGGTGGTGCAGGTCCACGTCGCGTTCGTGATGAGCCTGAGTTGCTCCAGCGCTCCGACCGTGATGACGTTCTTCGCCGTTCCGGGCGATTGAATGGTGTCCGGACGGCCGCCGCTCCCGTTATCGTTTCCTTCTCCGGAATTGCCTGCGGCAAAAACGAACAGCAATGGCTGCGACCCGGGCACGCCGGGCAAGGCGTCCCGAACCGCTGCGTCATAGCTGGCCGCCGCCAGGTCGTACTCGTTATCATTTGAATAATGCCAACTGTTATTCGAGATGAGCGCATTGGTTTGCGCGGCGGTTTGCTGCAGGTAAGCATCCCCGCCGGCCGGGCCGGCGCCCATAGCGGCCGTCATCGAGAACAGGGTCGCCCCAGGTGCCTTGCCGCGGAATTGGAACGCCACCGGCGGCAGACTGGAGCCCGGCGCACTGCTGACGGTTGTGGACTGGACGCCACTGCCCGCGATGATCCCGGCAACATGTGTGCCGTGCCCGTTGGCATCGACACCGCTGCCAGGAGAGTCAAAAAACACGCGGCCCGACAAATCCGGCTGGGCAGCGTCCACACCGCTGTCGTTGATATTGATCAGCACATTCGTGCCGGTGAGGCCAAGGTAATTGGAAGAGGTGAGCGCGTCCGCAGCAACCGCTACGGTGACGCGGCTCAAGTCATTCGCCGGCGTGCGCGAGCGCGACAATTCTATCTCCTGAACCCCGGGCAAACGGGCAAGCGCCGGCACTTGCCCGAGCGAAGTTCGCACCTTGAGCCAGCGCCCGAACGGTGAGGGTTCTTCCGCGACGATGTCCACGTTGAAACCTCTAAGCGCGCCGAGCGCAGTATCGTGAGCGGCTGCGAACAGTAGAACATTCAACGCGAGCGGTGCTGCGGGAGAACCTCCCGGCCTTGAACCGTGAACCGCCCCCTGCCCCCCTGGCTCCGGCTGCTCCAGAACCAACGCCAGCAAAGAAGGCTTCAGCTTGTAGTACGGCTCGTATGGAAGGACCGCCTGGACTTCCGGGGAGGCGGCCACGCTTCGCGCCACGCTGGCGGAAGCTTCAACGAGGTAGGCGTTGTTGGGGATGTAGGCGGTAATGACACCGCCCGCTCCCTCCAGAACCGACCGGAAGGCTCGGTCGATAGGCAAACGGGATTGAACGATGTAACTGCCGGGTTCGGCCTGGGAGCGCAAACTGGCGGGGATCGGCAGGGCAAGTGGCTGCTCGGTGTCGAGCAGCGCATTTTCCAGCAGGATGGCCCGGTCATTCCGAGCCAATTGACCTGGCGTCCGGGTGGTGTTGCTGAGTCGATGAGGAAAACGGGACGCGGAAGCCGGGACGGCGTTGCCCGGGAGGACCGCGCTGCGCGTAAGCGACTGCTCAGCAGCGACGCGCGCAGGCGGAAACACGCGGTCTCGGCTATGATTAGGCCATCGGTAGGCGCCGAGGCGCAACAGAACGGTCAATACCAACAGGCCCGACCAGAGCCAAATCAACGGGCGCCAGCGCATCTGATACGATTCTCTTATAGGCTAAACAGACGCAGGCTACGAAGCAATTCATTACGGTATCAGGCGGTAGAATTTCGGCTTCGGGCCGATAATGTCATAAACCACGTATTCATTGCCCTCGACCGTCACTGGAAGGTTCGCGTTGGCCCACGGTCCCGTCACTGGAGAAGCCGTCGAAAACTGCAGGGTCTCGCCTGGGAAGTTGGTGGACCACGAGATCCGCACCAGGTTGTTGGTCGCCAATCGGATAAACAACTGAGGCTGCGGCAGATAATTCTGCGGAACCTGGATGACTCGATAGAACCCGATGCCACTCACTGGGATGGGCACAACATCCGTGGTAAGTGGCGTAGTCGCCCGGATCGGCAAGCCGACATCCGCCCAGGTTGCCGGAGACAGGCTGGGTGTAAACTGCACCAGGTAGGCCTCGCCTACGACTGAGTTCCATTGGAACAGGAGGCCGCCCGGTGGCGTGCGCATCCGTGACAGTTGCGCCTGGATTGGCTGCGCGCTGCGCAGCATGAGATTACTCTGAACCACCGCGCGCAGCGTGTAGGCCACGTTCGTGGATTCATTGTTGAAGATGCCCAGGAACCAGTTGCCGCGCAGGTCCGGAACGTCGGCACTGGTCCGCAGCACGATTTGCTCCGGCGCACGGCCCACTTCAAAGCTCCCGTCAAAGTACGCCGCCATGCCCGGCACCGTGTCCCGCTGCAATACCAGGTCGGCGTCACCCGATAGATTATACATCTCGAACAGGACGGCATCGACGAAGTTCGTGATTTGCAACTGGAAGAAGAACCACTCCGGCGGGCCGGGCGGCGCGACAAACTGGTTGGTAAAATCCGCCACGAAAGGCACTCCATTGGTCAGGGGGATAATAATCGGGTAATTCGTCGCCGTGGCGTAGCACGCCTGCACAATGAACGGCACGTTCGTGTACGTGTTATTGAACACCCCCACGTACCAGCGGTTGGTCTGGATCGGGAACGGCGTCGTATTGGTCGTGACCAGGACCACGTCGTTATTCGTGTCAGGCTGGCTGCTGATGTAATCGAAATGGGTCAGGTCCGGCAGCGGCAGATGCTGGCTCAGCACCACGGTAACGTTGCTGCCCAGGCCGACGTAATTGCTCTGGACGCCCGTCAACAGGAATACCACCTCCCGCGCCGGCAAGCCCGGCGGTACCGCGTTGGTCGGCACATCGAATTGGAAATAGCGCGGGATGCCCGCCTGCCACACGAAGTTCGACAGCGGCTCGCAATTGGTCAGCGAAAGGATATCGAAGGTTACTTCGTAGGCAAACGTCACCGCCACCGGGTTGGGATTGGTCACGGTGAGGTAATACGGCTGGCCCGGGACCATATACGGCAGGCTGTTGGTATTTGTGGAAAGAACGTTCGTGCCGCTAGTCACCGGCGGCCAGAAGATCGCGTTGATGGTTGAACTCGGCGCTTGATTGTTCAGGGCCCAAAGAACGCCGACCGGCAGCGGGTTGATGAGCGCTCGGTCCGCCGCAAACTCCAGAATGTTCGTCGCGTCGGTCGCCCACTGTGGCACCTCGACCACGAAGTTCTGGAACCCGAAAGCTGCCAACGTGTTCGTGTACGGTATCCCGTGAACCAGGTGGATCACCGGCGGCGGATTGCTCGGCAGCAACACAAAGTTGAGCTGCCAGTCCAGCAGGGTAGGCAGCGCATTGGTTAAGGCGATGCCCGTGCGGGTGTCCCACATCTCCAGTTTCCAGACACCGAAACCATCCTCGCCGTTAAGCACCGACAATGATTCCTCGGGAAGGTATGTCAGCTCCTCCGGCAATTCAGTCAGTGTGATCCCATCGACAATGGTCCCCGGTTCCAGACTCTGGAGCTTCAGGATCGTATTCGTTTGCAGCGCCGTAAAAACAAACGAGTGGTAGGTCCAGGTGGCGTTGTCGCCGTAGCCCACATCCGTCAGGATATCATTGAGCGAGACGCTGAGCTTCGCCAACCCGTGCGCCGGCAGGACGCGGAAATCGGCCTTTCCGGCGGCGCCGGCCGCCGCAATCGCGGCGATTTCCGGGTCAGTCAAAGCGCGGCCATAGACCGACAGCTCATCGATGTACCCATAGAATTCCTGCGAATTATCGGCGCGGCTGCGCGCGCCAATGGAAACACCGGGGCTGAACGCCGGGTTGAGATCGCTGAAGGGACCCTGGGAGGTGAAATCCGTAGGAATGAAGCCAACAATTGGGTCTTCGAGGAATACCTCCTGATTCTCGGCCCTGAGGAGCTGGCCATTGAGGTAGAGCCGGAGCTGGTTGGTTGGCCAGGGAGCGTTGTTGGTCCATTGCACGTTTCGCTCGAACACCGCCGCGATATGCTGCCATCGATTCGCCACCACCGGCTGAGTCGCCGTTTCGAGGATCACCCCGCAGTCGTGGTTCGTTCCGGTTTCGACGTGGAAAACAATGTCCAACGTGTTCCCCGTTACCCGCTCGACCCCCAGCCAATACGGGTCGAGACAATCGCGGCTGTCGCCCCGGAAAAGAATCTGTTCGACTTGCTCGGGGGCAAAGTTGGTCCGCGTGGTGGGCTTGACCCAGCCCTCGATAGTGAACGCATTGGTCAGCCGGAGATTGGCCGGGTCGCCCACTTCGATCTTCGACACGAATTGGTTGGTCGCATCCACCAGGCCGGGGAAGAACAGCGCATTCGTGCTGTTGAGCGCCTGGACCAGGCCGGTAGCAGAGTTCGTTGCCTGATGAATGAAAGCGCCGTTATTGCCTCCGATGAGGTCCCAGGCCCTCTGGCTCAGCGGCTCGACGTCTCCGTTCCACCAACTCACCATACCCGGCCCTCGCACCGAATAGTTCATCTGGTACCGGTGGCCCGGCGCGGTTGGCAGCGTGCACTGCAACCCGCCCCCTCCCAGCGCCACGGCGTTGGTGCCGACAGCGTCCACCACCATGTTGCTCAGCACGGTCACCGGCCCTGAGATCACCGTCCAATCGCGCGGTCCGAAGGCCGGATTGTTGCTCGTGCCCGGAATCGTGCTGCCCACCGCATAAAGCCGCTGGGTCGCGTTCTCGAACTCATTCGAGAAAATCAGCGTCGGCGGGAAATTCGACACCGCGTAAGGCGCCGGGGCAAACTTAATCGGCACCAGGGCCACATTGGTGTCCTCGGTAAAGTGCAGCAGGCCGTTGACGTAATTGGTCAGCACCGCCGACAGAACAAAGTTATCGACCGTTGCGTTGGGATCCAGCGGGGTAACGGTGATGCCGGTGACATTGGTCCCCGGCCCGTTGGTAAAGGCCGCCTGAAGTAGATTCGGGAAGGTGATGCTGTTGGTTTCCCATTGCGGACCGTTGGGCCAGAACAGGCCATTGACGAAAGTGAAATTGAACAGGCCCAGCGACGTGGCAAGCTGGACCATGTTGGTGACCGGGCAGGAAAGCACGTTCGTGCCATACTTGCCGCCCACCTGTGCCTTAAAGATGGCCGCCACCTCGCAATCGGTAAGCGGCCTGTTGTACAGGCCGAATTCATCAAGCCCGCCCTCGAACGTTGCTGCATTGAGCGCGGTGCCCGGATGGTAGCCAAAGTAGAGATCCCCCGACGTGCGTGGAACAAAGTTAGTCGCGGAAACCACCTGCGCCACGGCCAGCGTCCCGTTGGTGTAAATGAAGGCCGTGCGCGTGCCGGCATCAAACGTCAACGCCACGTGCTGCCAGCCACCATTGGTAAGCGCGTAAAGCGGTGTCTCAATGAAATGAGGCTGCGAGTTGGTGTCCCAGATCGCCGCCGATAGTGACCCCGGCTCAAAGGTATTAGTAAGGGCGTTCCCGGTCCAGAGCTGCACGCCTTGGGCCAGCGGGTCAACCCCTCGGAGTATCGGCGAAGCCTGGACCTGAAACTCCGACAATACATAGTTCCCGTTCGCCGGCTCGCGGCCCGGACCGCTAAACGGCAGTGAAGTGTCAGGAATCATCTCAAGACGAACCCCTGTTATGTTGTTGAGCGACGTCCTGGCCACCACCGTATAAGTGTCTGTGCGGGGTGCGAAACCGCCTGCCAAAATGGAGTTGTCCGGCAAAAGAGTTAACGTGGCGCCGTTGAGGGAGGAGAACGAAATCGGCTGCAGAACGGTCCAATTGGCGGTCACGTTTCCCCCTGTCGGCAGTCCATCACAGAAGGTGCTTCGGTTGTCGGTCGTCACCGAGAGTCTAAAGCGGCCCAGGGTATCCGGCGGGTCGGACCAAATCGCGTTTTGGATCAACGTAAAAATGAGTTGAGTGCCGCCCGGATAACCTGTGTCGCTGACGGTCTGAAACGCCGCGATCGCGCCCCGCTGCGGGTCGAATTGGTTGCCCCACCCCAGGTTATCGTTAACAATACCATCGATCGCTTTGGCGACAGAAAAGTTGGCAGTGGACGTCTGGGAAAAAGTTGCCGTGGCTTTTTGAAGGGGCACGGCCGATGCCGCGCCGATACCCACCACGACGTTCGTCGGAGTATCATCCCACTCGACTAACGGAGCGCTATTGGTGATGTTCGGTGGCCTAATCCACCCCTCGATGCTGAAGCCCTTCCCCTCTGCCCCAACGTCAAGTGCCGGTGCCCGCGGCACCACCGCCCGCGTCGCCACCCCATCGCCAAAAAACGCCTCGTTGACCATCCCCGTGTTCGAGTTGAACGAGACGTTGCCGAACAACAACCCGTCGAACCCGCCGAAGATATCCCGTGCATCCTCGTCGAACGGCCACCAGCCTACCGTTCCCACCAGGTACGGCGCGTGCGTCACTTCAAAGCTCAGGCTGTAGGAAGTGGAATTCGTCGTCGGCAGCGTGTTGGAGACCGCCCCGTAGCCCAGGATGAGCACGTTGTTGCTCAGCCACGGCGCCGGCAGCTCCGGATACACCCGCACAAAATTGGTCAGCACATTCCAACCGTCGAACACCGCTCCCGGCGCGTATGGCCCTGTGGCCACATCGTCAAAGTTGTTCGTGTAAAAGGGCGTCAGGTTGGTCGTGCCGAAGACGGGCAAACCCAGACCGTTGGTGACCGCGCTGAAGGTGCCCAAACCGTTGGTCGATAGCGCCCCCCGATCCTCGAACAGCAACACCCGCGTGCCGTTGGGGCTGATCAATGTGATCGCCAGGTCTGAAATGCGCGGATCACTGATCAACAGCCCCACGTCCAACGACGAAATCAGCAAGTGGCTCAAATTGGTGATGTAGGCATACGTGACCGCGTCGTCCTGGATCGTCACCGGCCCGGCCGAGCTCGTGATCGACTGCGCAATCGCAAACGGATTCCGGTAAATCGTCGCCAGGATGCGCACGGTCTGCGGCGTCGAACTCGAATTAAACACCCCGATAAAATACCGCCCGGCCTGCAGCGGCGGCGTGTCAAAGACCGTGATCGGCAGGCAAGCACCCGGCACATTAATTGTGAGATGATAATCAAACGACGTGGTCGTCGGTATGGAGTCGCGCGAGACATACAAATCGACCGGCGCGGTGTTGCCGGAAACGCAAACCGTGAGGTTGGTCGCGTCCGGCGGCACGTCAATCGAGTCGTAATGCCACGTATCAGGCAGGATCGTCACCAGCACTCCGTTGGTATCCAGGTTCTGCTTTTCCAGCTCGATGAGCAGCCGGTTCACCACGCCTGTGCCCGACGGGAAATTGTTCACCTCCGTCAGCAGCCAGACCCCCAAACCCTCTTCACCGATAAACTCCTTCAGGCTGCCCGGCCCATCCGACGGCCGCGAAACCGGCGGGTTGCCTACGTTCCCTTCCCCGTTGTCCTCATAAATATAATCATGAATGTTGGTGATACAGGTGCCGGTCGCATCCGTCGCGCAGGTATGGTTGTTCAAAACGTCGAACTTCCGTGAATGGCTCAACGTGCCGAGTAACCCGCCGGGCAGGGTATGCGTCATCGTGTTGGTCACGACCACCCGACGGATATGCACCGGCTGGATGGCGATCCCCAGCACCATCGCCGCTTGCGGTGCGGGCGGTGTGCCGGGCGGGATGACCGACGGAACCGGCATGCCCCGGATAAACACATTGCCGTTGGTGTCCGACGAACTCGGCGGTAGCAGACTGAACACGCCCAAAAAGTTATACTCGGCGGCCTGCTGGTCTTCCGATTTGATGCCGACGTAATACACGGCTTTCGGAGCGGCGTTGCTTTTCACGACGAACTCCGTGCCCCCGCGGCCCACCGATTTATCGGCCGCCGCAATTGCAATGGTGCTCAGATTCGTCAGCGTGAAGTCGGTCGATACATACATATCGATGTCCGCCTCGGGCCGCGTGGCATTGGCCGGGTTATCCACATTCGTCACCCCCATGCGCGGCACCGCCAGGTTCGGCGGCAGGAACGTCACGAACGACGCATTGGTGAAATTCAGATCATTCGAGAGGACATAGAAATGCCATTGATTGGTCATGCCCACCGTCATGACCGCGTTGGCATCCGTCGGGATCGGCACCGTGTTAGTCCCCAGCAACGGCGTGTTGGCCCCGACATGCTGATGCAACAGCAACCCGCCGGTCACCGGGTTCTCCGGGTCCTGCGGAAACTGGTTGGTAATCACGACCACGTTCGGGATGGTCAGGCTCAGGGAATTGGTGGCCTGAAGTGTGAGCGCGTCGGGAATCAATCCATCCCCGCTGGAAACCACCAGCCCGTAGTCCTGCACGACATTATCCGGGTTCGCCGTGACCGCGTTCACATTGACCCGATGACCGATGACCGTTACCGAGAAGTTCGTGCCGAGCGGGTGTTTGAGATAAACGTTCTCGACGTTGTTGATCGAGTCCACGTTCGGCACGGTGTTGGTTTGCCACGGCAGGTTAAAATCATTCCCCGCGATGATGTCATTGCCGAAAAACACCTCCCCCGTATCCAGGTTGGTCACCACTAGATCCAGGTCGTTCACCAGTTTGATGCTGGCCAGCGGGTCCCCGGGCGGGTCGGTCCAGGCGAGGGTCACACGGAGCGGTTGCGTCTGGGCGGTCCCTGATAAAGTAAACGAGCGTGTGTAACTCTGACCCGTCGCCAGCGCATTGGTCGGGTTCTGATCAAAAACAAACATCGAGGCTGTCGTACCCAGCGCCTCTTGCGCGCTGACCGAGTTCGACAGCGAAGCCGGCAGGGTGGTCGGCAGGAAGACCTGGCCCCAGCCTTGGTAGTTGATGGCGTTTGTGACCTGGAAATCGTACGCGCTGCCCAGCGAGCGGGCGCCGTTGATCAGCAGCGCCTTCATCAAGGCTGGGCTGTTGGTTAGTGGTACCGGCAGGCGTTGGAAGTAATCCTGGATCAAAGCCAGCGTGCCCGACGCGTCCGCCGCCGCCATGCTGGTTCCCGATTCATACCGGTAGAATCCACCCAACGAAGTGTTCATGTTGCTCAACACCTGCAGAAAATTGCCGTGGTCGTTCGTCGTCACCAGCAAGGCTTGCAGGTCGAACGTGACTTGTTGCGGAGTTGGGTTACTGACACTGTAATTCCAAAAATTGCCCGTCGTCCCCGCCGGAGGTGCGACCGAAACCGTGTTGATGCCGCTGGTGGCGTTCCCATTCGGATCCGTCACAGTCACCGGCAGGTTAACAATGGGGGTCGTGGCCGAAGCGGTCACAATCAGTTGCACTGCGTTGTCCGGCACGAAAATGCCCGAGCTGTAGGCCGAGTTGGTCTGCACGACCAGGCCTTGAAGCAACTGTGGCGTGAAATTGGTCGAGTTGTAATACGCGCTCTCATCCCATTGTCCCGAACGGGTGGACACAACAAACGTCCCCGGCGCGACCACGTCCGGCTTAAACCGGCCAAAATCCCCTTCAATGCCGATGCCGACGTTGCCGCGGCTCGAAAAACCGGCTACCTGGTTGCTCGAATCGGTGCTCGGCAGCCACGGCTGGTTGGTCGTGCAGTTCGCACCTGAACTGTCGCAAATCCAAGTCTGGTTCGTGATATTCCGAGGCTGCTCGACCGCTCCCACCGTGATCACGTTCTTGGCCGTGCCCGGCGATTGGATAGTGCCAGCGTTGCCGCCAGACCCACCATCGTTCGAGCCGTCATCCCAGATATTCGCCCCGCCTCCGTTGCCGGCAGGAAAGACATATACCAAAGACTGCGAGCCCGTCACCTCCGGAATCGAATCCCGCACCGCTGCATCGTAGCTGGCTGCCGCCAAATCGTAGTCCGCCACACCGTAGGTCCACGAGTTATTCGAAATCACCGCATTGGTCCGACCGGCCGTCTCCTGCAGGTAATAGTCCGGCCGGTTAAAATCAATTGAGAACAGGTTGGCGCCCGGCGCTTTCCCGCGGAACTGGCCGGCTACTGCCGGCATAATCGAACCCTCCGCATTCGTCACCGTTGTCGATTTGGTCCCGTCCCCCGCGATGATCCCCGCCACATGCGTGCCGTGCCCGTTGGAGTCCACCCCGCTAATCGGCACATCAAACCCCACCCGGCTCTGCAAATCCGGATGGTTCGTGTCCACTCCGGTATCGGCCACCGCCACCAGCACGTTCGTGCCGTTCAGCCCCATATAATTGGTCTGGGTGACCGAATCGGCCGCCACCCCAACCGCCGCCCGGCTCAGGTCGTTGGCCGTGATCCGCGTATGCGAAAACTCTATTTCCTGCACGCCGCTCATCCGCGCCAGCATCGCCAGGCCGTTGCCCGGCGGCAGCACTTTCACCACTGGCCCGAAAGGCGAACGGTCCTCGGATAGTATCGCAACCCCCAGGCCGGCCAGAGCCCCCAGCGTTGCCTCGCGCGCGTCGGCAAACAGCAGCAGGTTGAGCACCGTGCCGTCCGGCAAGGGCTTCTGCTCCACCGCGAAGTCCAGCGGCTTGATCTTGTAATACGGTTCGTAGGGCACCACCGCCTGTACCTCCGGGTTGGCTTGCAGTTGTTGCGCAACCGCCTCCGGCCCGCGCACCAGGTAGGCGTTGTTCGGAATGTACGAGATCACCGAGGCGCCGACCGCCTTCAAGGCCGCGCGAAACTCGTTGCCCAGCGGGCCGCGGGCCTGGACGATGTAAGCGCCGGGGTCGCCATCCGCGCGCAGGGAATCCGGAATCGGCAAAGCCGTCCCCTTAGCCGTGTCGAGCAAGGCATTCTCCAGCAGGATCGCGTGGTCGTTGCGCGCGAGCTGGCGCAGGCTCTCCTTGGTATTGCTCAGTCGGTACGCCAACCGCGAGGTCTGGTTGGACTTGGCCGCGGGCGGCACCGGCCAGGAATTGAGGTTGCCGGGCTGGCTCAACAAAGACATCGGCGCCAGAAGCTGCGTGTGACCGGAGGGTTTCTGCGCCGGCCTGGCTGGCTGCGCCTGGTTGGAAGAAGCTGGCGGGGTAGTGGCCGCCTTTTCGGCGTTCCATTTGTCGCCCAACCGCCAGAAATACAGCGCACCCAGAAAACAACACATGCTCACCGTGAGCCAAAACCAAGGTCGCCAGCGCATAAGAGGGTTCAGTTAATCAGATTGTCCGTTGAAAAGCGAGCGCGAAGGGGGAACGAGGACGCGCTGATGGAGTAATCGGGTGTTGGGACCGCTCTAACACTCATCCTCTTCCTCTTTCTCTTCCTCGTCCTCGTCCTCGATTCCCCAGGCTCCATGAGACCGGCCCGCAAAGTGAACCGCCCGGCCTCGCGAAGCGTATGGAGTGCGGTGGCAAGCGAAGCGCGACACCGCTTTCGCTGTCGGATTGAGCCGGTGAGAACCCAAACAACTTGCCCGACAAGCAAAGCGGCTCCGCCGGAAGCCAAAGCGCTGTCGCCGCTCCCCTCTGCCGGCGCACTCCATACGCTTCGCGAATTACGTAGCACAGAGCAGCAGGACCGCGGCGGAGCACGCTGCTCACCTCGGGTGGCACAACATTTCCTATCCGCGTCATCCGCGCTATCCGCGGTTAAAACTCTCCGCCTCCCCCACCAGCCTTTCGCTCGCATATCGTTCAAGGTTAGCTCCAGCCAAAATCCCGCTTCCCCGGTTACCCGCCGCCTAATCCGGCGGCAGGACGTTGAAATTCTCTACCACCGCGTGCGGCCGGTACGGCTGGCCGGGCACTGGCTGCGCGCCATCAATCCGCACCACCGCGCGCGTCACCACCTCGGCGGTGATCTGATAATTCGTGCACAAGCCAAAGTACGGACCGCTGGTGACAATCGAGCGCACCGCGGGCTTCAACGCCTGGCCATACGAGTAAATCACAAATCGCGGCGCTTCCCCGCCCTTCAGCAACCCGAGAATCTGCTGTGGGATCCGCTCCATCACATCGTCGTTCACAAAAGCGCTGTTGGTGAGGATGTAGGGCGAGTTCACGGTCAGCTCCGGCGCCGCCAGGATATCACCCAGGCGCTGGTAGGAGTTGTTCGGAAAATTCGTCCGGGCGTTGATGATCCCGTTCACCAGTCGCACCAACGGCGGTGGCACGGTCGGGTCATACACCCCGGCCGGAGCAATGAACCCATTCGTCGTGGCATCCGGAAGGACATTCACGCCGCTCAGAATCGCTGACCACGCCGCAAGATTCGTCTGGTTGACGGACAGTTGGCCGCGTGTCGCGTTGTCATTGAACGCCGTTGTGAACAGGTCCAGAACTCGCCAGTCGTTCGTCGGCAGCGAAAAGACCGCATCCGTGTACACCGCGCGGTTGCTATAAATGGTCGCAGAGATCTGACCCAGATTCACGTAGGTGAAGCGATTGCCCGTCCATTTTTCCCAGCTCGCCAGGTTTTGATTCACCTGAGTGACTCCTTGCCGCAACAGGATGTTCGGCGATTTAAGGTAAATCGTTTGCCACGGGGTGCCACGATGGACCCGGCCCAGCCAGCCGACGTTAGGAAATCTGTTGGTGGGAAAGTCCCAGGCATCTGACCGGGTCACCAGCGGGTCTTTCACTGCAACCTCAGTCTCTGCAAAATCAGGTTGGCTGGTGCCACTGGGACTGCCTCCCCAAGGATCATAGCGATGATTGATCTGGCCAATGTTGTCGAGCGGCGGATGGTGGCTGACAAAATCAACTCGGTTACTTGGAGGAACGCTTAGGTCCAGGAGGTCACCAATCGTGTAATGGACCAATGGATCATTCGCCTGGAAGGAAGCATGCACGTAGAGGGGCTTGTACGGATCGAACGGCACGTAGAATACATTAGACTTATAGAATGCTTTGCCCTGATCCTTTTGGAAAATGGGCCCCCAACCCATCAAGTTGTAACGAAAACCATCGACGGCGGATTCGACATCGAGACCAGAGTAAGGGTCCTGGCTGAAGCTGTTAATGTCAGGGGCGTTGGTCGCTGTGAAGCTAAGTCCAATTTGGTTCAAGATACCGTAAGGCACGCCCCAGTTGTTTCGATTAGTACACCACTGCTCAGCCGGGTTACTATAGTATCTCGGATCGCCATTACATTGTGCACTCGCGGAAAGTATACCCATAACATCGACAGGGTCCTGCCAATTGTCGAGGTTCACGTAATCGACAATTCGTTGGGCATCTACGTCCACAAGAATGCACAACAAACGCGTATTCAGGTTCAAAAATAAATGAGGAATGTACTTGGGTACTCCTCCGGGCTCCGGAACAAAAATGTGCGTCTGCAGACCAAACGAAGGAGAGGGAGAATTGTGGTAGGTAGAGTTCGTCAAAAACATGATGGCGTTCGTAGCACCCCACGGGAGTATGAACGACCTGCCGACATCACCAAGCCCGGTCCAGCCATGCCAGGCGTTTTGAGCGATAGGAATGTTAAGAACCTCCGGAACTGAGTTCGTATAACGCAGCGCCTGACCGGACTCATTGGTTAAGGTCAGGATAGCCGTCATCGTAGCGGAACCAATTAACTGCAGTTTCCGTGGATAAGTGTTGCTATAAGAGTTCCAGGCCTCCAGGCCGAACGCGTTGGTAATGCCGACCACATACATCTGGTTAGTTTGTACAACCGGCCCTTGCGTATCACCGGGAGCGCGACGAAACTCGAGCAGACGCGAGATAAACATTCCTGTTTGCATTGAAAATTCGTTGAAATTGGGAAAGCCCTTTTTGGCGCCAACCACCAGAGGAACGCCCCAAACCAGGGGCTCTTGCCTTTCGGTCGGGCGGAAGGGTGTGCCAAGCTGAGGAATTTGAGAGTTCTGAATACCCGTTGGACCAAGCGTTTCCAGTTGGTACATTAGCGGAGCCGGTCCGGCTCCATTGGTCAATGTGGAAGCGAGGGTTGTGCCTTGGGCCTCACGGTAGCCTACGATATAAACTACGGTGATGTTCGTTCCATAAGGGGTTGGGTAGGTTTTCTGACGGAAAAGTGGTCGGAAGACGGCTGGGCAGTAGGGATATGCCTGGTTGGCAACAAAGGCGCGGTTCGTCGTTGCATCATAAATGTTGGCGGCCATTTGGAACGTCCGGTGGATGCTCGGCGTGTAGTAGTTCACCGGCCATACAGGAATCTGGATGTTGGCCTGGCCAAGAGCGTTGGCAACCATCAGATTGAGGTTCGTACCATAGTTGGAGGCTTCGTCCCCCACCGTATAGCCGGCGTTGATCAACAACTTAGCCGCGGTGTTGGTAAAAAAGGTCACAGGGTCCCATGGGTAGAAATTGGTCGCGCTGATGATCCCCCGCCCGTTTGGGCGCGCCAGGTTGTCATAGTTGAGATTGATCTTCCCCGGCGGCTCCGGCGTGGAGTCGGTGCCGAGCTGCGACAGCAGCCGGTAGAAGGTGTACTGGTCGTAGGAGTCACGGGCAGTTCCTGCACTCGCCAGCCGGTTAGCGAACTGGAGGGACGTTTTTGTGGGATCGAACAGCTCCTGCGTACTGAGGTAATGGTTCGTATTGAATGAGCCGGACCAGCCGAGGCCCACGCGCGCTGCATCCCGATCTTGTATGCCAGCACCGGGCCACCAAGTCCCGGTCATCGGCGGTCCAGCGGAATAACCATCGATGTAGTCAGAGGCAAACGCTGTTACTCCGGTCGTTCCAAACATGGTGGAGACACTCGCAAGCGTGGCCAGGTTAGCGGCGTACCGGTAGCGCAACAGAGAGAGTGCGTCATCGAAAGCGGTTCCCCTGTTTGCCAGCGTATTGTAGGTCGCCGGGTCGGCATAGTACGTATAGGGAGCGCCGACAGTGTCCCATAAATTGGTATTCAGGTCCGCCAGGAACCCGCCCAGGTTCACCTCCCAGGTTCCCACGCCTTGATTGCGCAAGAAGCTGTCAGTGCCCGGCCCCATCTGAGCTAGGCGTTTGGCGTAATTGTGAATGTAATTGATATCCAGCGTCTGGCTCGCCGGCACCACCACGTACGCGTAGCGGTAGGTAAACGGGTTATTCGCCGAATGGTTCCGGTCGGGGAACTCCAGCCCGCCAATCCATTGCGGGTCTCCCACAAGATAGGAGAGAATTGGCTTCCCATTGGCGTCAACGTTTGTCCTGCCGAGCGGATCGGTTACCGGCAGCCAGCCGGTCGACTCGAACCGGCGGTTGCGATTCAGATCAATGTAGTACCGGAAGTCATTGGACGCCAACAGGCTGTTGGTGATGAACACCGGCGGGCGCGGATCGTAAACCAGGTTGGTGAGATTCTGAAGCTGCTGGTCGCGCGTGAGCGGCGTTCCAGTGCTGGTAAAATCATAATTGACATTGGTCGGGTTGGAAACGCCCGGCAAAAATCCCAACCGGTTGATGTAATTCGTCGAGACCTGGAGGCCGATGCTGAAAGGATTGGTGGAAACCAAAATGGAGCCCATCAGTTCCATCTCCGCCCTGGCCAGGCCGGCATCAGCTCCGTACTTGGCGACGTTTTGATCGGTCGAGCTGGTGACCGCATTGCGTTGGCCGCTGCTGAGCACGAGGAAGGCGATCGCCATGAACGTGATCACAGCCAGCAGGATCAGCGTAATGACCAGGGCGATGCCCCGCTCGCGGCCAGCCGCGCGGCGAACTCGGAGCCGGGCAGACCCCTCCCGGCGCTCTCTGGACGGGCTTTGCGGAATCAATTTCATGGATACGCGGTGTAATCGACGTTACGGATCGGAACCCGCTGGCGGAAAATATGGACCTCGGCGACATGGTTCGAGAGGTACTGGCGCTGAGCCGCCGCGATGGGAATGGAGCGGTATTTCCTCAGCACCTGTGGCTCGAGGATCCCCAACTCGATTTCCACGTAAGCCGGCACGGCCTCCCTCATGAAATAGCAGGCCCACTGTTCGCGGTCGAGCGGACCGCCATAAACGCTGGTGTCCCAGACATTGGTATAGCTCAGCCCGAACGAGGCATTGGTGCCGACCGGGAACATGCCATTAGTGCCCAGGTTGCCAAAAGGACCGACGTTGGTGACGATGAGGAACCCATTCGTCGCGAACGCCCGTATCCGCAAATGGACGATCCCGTCCGCAATCCGGTTGACGGAAGTCGTGACCCAGGCATTAAAGACCTTGTCAAAGTAAGGAACGTTCGTCACGTCAACGCCTGGAGCGGGATTAGCGGCATTAAGTTTCGATATGGCGCCCGCGTACCGAATAGCGGCGCTCACGGTAATTGGGCCTTGGGGCGAAATATTCGTGGCCGCCAGCCGGTAAAGGCTGCCTACGCAGCCGTTGACGTCATCCGGAATGACCTGGTACGCGGTGCCAATCCAGTCCTGGTTGTTTTTCGTAAGGAAGAAAAATCGTTGCACGACATTCGTGCGCGGGTCGTAGTTGCCCGGGAGCTCCTGCGCGAGCGGCGGATTGTTGAATCCCGGGTTGGGCTCGACAAAAAAGTTCGTGGCGGCCAACGGTTCAACGCGGAGGTAGGGGTACTCCGACGGGGTCGTCTGCTCGAGCTCGCGCGCAATCATTTCCATCGTCGCCCGCCCTGACTCAAGAATATCGGTCTGGCTCATCCCCGCGCGGAAGGCGCGCTGGGTCTGGTTGAACATCGCCATCAGCCCCAGCACGATGAACGAGAGCAGGCCGATGGTGACCATCAGCTCGATCAGCGTGAAGGCGCGCGGAGTGCGCAGGCAAGCCCGCGCGTGAGACGCGAAGCGTGAGGCGTGAGGAGCGCACGAGCGGCCTGCCGGAACGGCGGCACTCACCGTAGCGCAGACTTCCAAGTCTGCCATATCGCCGACTTCCAAACCGGCCGTAGCGCAGACTTCCAAGTCTGCCGTATCGCCGACTTCCAAGTCGGCCAGGCTCCGATGGTTCCGAGGGCCTTGATGCTTCCAGCCCCAGCAGGTTTGGAAACCTGCGCTACGAGCCACTCGCGAATGCGCCTGCGAACCGGCGTAAGATTCACCTCTCGCCGATGGTAACCCGCAAATTGAAGATGTCGTTTTCACTGCGCTTGGACGAAGTTGCCCGGTTGGAAGAAATAAAGGTTAGTGAGGCCAACGGAAAAGAGGTTCGTGAGGCCTGGGGGTACGAAAATTCCGTCGATGGAACCCGCAACCGTCGTGCGGAAGACCTGGCGCCCCGGACCGCTGTTGCCGTTTGGGAGAATCGGCCAGCGAAACGTCAGTCGTAGCTCGTACAAGTTCCTTTGCAACTCGTTTACAAGCCTCAAGTAGTTGGTCCTCGCCACAGCCTCAGCACTGCCCGGAATAAGGGCTGGGTCGCCAATGTTGATCCATGCGGGATTAAAAAAGTTCGTCCCGTACGGAATGACCTCCGAGATCAGTTTGTAGCTCAGGGCGAAGTCCTGCATTGTTGAATTGGTCTGGGGTACTTTCTCGCTTGCCCCTCCGCTCATCGAGCGGACGAAGGCTACCACGTGATTGCTGTAGTACGCGCCGTTCGCGTTCGCAAGGAGGATCTTTGGGGTGGTCAACAAACCAACTATCCGAAAGCCGTTGGTGATCGGGAACTGGGGAACGCTGGGGCCGCCATCGTACGATGACCCTGTGAAGCTGTAGCCATAAGTGTGAGCCGGGCCGACCGGGGCCCCTCTCGGACTGAACGCTCGCCAATAGTTCGTAATCGCCAGGACAGAGTTCGTCAGGTCGTCCAGGCCGCGCTCGCCGTTGCGGATGGCGTTCATGAAAACGCTGAGGTCCTGGTTGATGATGGTTTCCTGCCGGTTATCCTTCTGCACGTTCATCGCCGTCGGCAAAATGCCGATGATGGCCACCAGCGCGAACCCGATCACCGCCAGGCTGATCGCGATTTCGATCATCGTGAAGGCCCGCTGCGCTCGGTCCGTGGTCCGTAGTCCGTAGTCCGTAGCCCGTAGTCCGTGGTCCGTGGTCCGTAGTCCGTAGTCCGTAGTCCGTGGTCCGTGGTCCGCAGTCCGTGGTCCGTGGTCCGCAGTCCGTGGTCCGTGGTCCGCAGTCCGTGGTCCGTGGTCTGCTTTCTCCTTTATCTTCATCGGACCTCCTGCTGGATGGCCCGGGCGCGGCCTGTGAGCCAATCGACCGAGACCAGGTTATAGCTGACCGGATTGGTCGCGTTGCCGGACGGCTGCTCGAACAGCGTCGGCGGGGCAAACTTGGGAGTATGCGTCGCCTCGTCGCGCGCGAAGCTGATGTTTCCCTTGGCCAGCGGGAAAACAGCGTTCTGTTGCAGCACATTGCCGTTATCATCGCATCGCTGGCCCAGATAGTTGAAGGCGATGTAGGGCAGCAGGACATAGGGCTGCTTGGGACTGAAAATCGGCGTCTCGAGCCGCGGAAAGGGCACCTGCGCCGTATAATTGAATCCGTAGAGCGGGAACGCGGGGACCGGATTTCCGCTCAGGTCGTTCGTATAGATGGTGAACGGCACCGCACCGCCGCTGGGCAGGGTAAACTTCAGCAACGTTAGGAAGGCGCCGTCGGGCAAAGTTTTCCATCCCGCCAAATACTGCGGGGTGTGAACCCCCGGCTGATCCCCCAGGCTGCGTACCGAGACGAACGTGTACCCGACGAGCTGTTTGTTCACGAGATTGGTCGCTCGGACCCAATCGGCTGGCTGCCAACTCTGCACCGCCTTATCGATTGAACTAACCCAAAAGTTGGTCTTCACGAACACCATCAGCACCGTGGTGTGTTCGCTGATCGCCAGTTGGCGCGCGCGGGAAAGGTCGTCCATCAGCGCTCGCGTGGCGTTGGCGGAGTAGTTGGGCTTGAAGTTGTTCAGAATCGGCACCGCCAGCCCCGCCAGCAACCCGATGATGCCAATCACCACCAGCAGTTCGAGCAGGGTGAAGGCGAGGCAAGCGCGGAGCGCAGAGCGCGGAGTGCGCAATGCGTTCGGGCGGCAGGAGTCGTAGCGCAGATTTTCAATCTGCTGTATCGCAGGTTTGAAACCTGCTGGCCGTTGGAAGCGTGGCAACGCGTTGCCGATTGCAAATCGGCGATACAGCAGATTGAAAATCTGCGCTACGCCTTCGAGCAAACGAATGTACGCCGCCAGCTTGCCGGCGCCAGACTCACCCGCCGATTGCGGCAGGTGCGAAGCTCTCTCATTAACACCCCGCTTCAGCGGGGTGCCAGCGGCTGCTCGCGCAGATGAAACCGTTTCAACGGTTTCACGCGCTTGGCCAAAACCGTTAAAACGGTTTCTCGCTAGCCCAAGCCTCAATTCACCGCGCTGAACCGAGGTGCTAATGAGAGCCATGCGCCTACCGGCACTTGAAATGTATCCCTCGGTTTTCACAGTTACTTCCAACTAAGGACGTTGTCTTTGTTCACTCCCTCGTTAGCCTTGGTGTTTGGGTCGATCATCTTGTCCGGACCGGCCGACCAGACCATAACCGGCGCGTTGGCCTCGAAGCGATCGCCGTTGCCACTGGGGTCTTTCGAGTTGAACAACCCGTTATAACCGGATTGCAGGTTCTGCTGGGAGATCAAGTGGCTCCGATAGAAAGCGTCACGCGCCTTTTCGTCGTAATTAAGATCGAGCGTGATGATGTAGGGGTTGCCCCAGGGATCACGGTACACGCCATCCAGCCCGATCCCGGGGGAGGTCGTGTCACTCACAAACTTGGCGTTGAGAAAAGCGATTTTCTTTGGGTTCTTAACGTGACCCTTATTAATAGTAGGGTTCCCGTTCCGGTAATTCTCCAGGTCCAGCAGAACGGCCATCACTTCGGCGTTGTTGGTTTGGTATGTCCCAAGGGAAAGGACCTGCGCGTTGCTAGTGGGCGTTCTGAACCCCAAGTTCACCGCGGCACCCGAGCAGGCGACGTTGTACGTCCCACAAGTAAAGTCCTCACTGAGGTTAGGTTGGCCGACGGACGTCATCGCTTCCCGCGAGATAGGGTAGCTGTTGTACGTGGATTCGTAATCGCGAATCGCTTTGACGATATCCGTGATTTCGATCTTCGCTTCACTGATTTGCGCCGCTCGTTTGCCTCGGCTCAAAGCCGGCAGCAACATCGCCGCCAAAATCGCGATAATGGCAATAACCACCAGCAGTTCGATCAGTGTGAAGCCGCCGGTCGAGCGACGACACATGCGGTCTCTGGTCCGTAGTCCCGTGGTCCCGTGGTCCATAGTCCCGTGGTCTAGCAGTCCGCAGTCCGTAGTCCGTTTCAGGTCTGGTTTCATAGCAAGTCGGATGGGGTGTTCTCGAAAACGTGCCGGATATTAAGGTTAAGCGACGGAGCGCCGCCCAAAGGCAGACCGGCGAGGGCCAGCAGCGGCGCCCGATGGCCTGCCAGGACGCGCCCGAGCCGGGGTCCACGACCGTCCGCCCCGATTCGCGAAGTCCCGCTTCGCGGGAGAGTGCGCGGAGCTTGCTCACTTCTTCGGCGCGCCGGGAGAGAGACGGCCGCGCCGGCAAACCGGGCGCACTCTCCCGCAAAGCGCGGCTTCGCAAACTGGCGGGGACGGCAACCTCTGCCGCCGGACCCGTGGAAAGTTCGAACGTCCGCATTACGCCACCGGCCTGGCACAGGGCTCGCCGGCGGTGCGATGGACGTTATCACCCCGGGTAGAATCTGGACGCGTGCGCTCCAGGCGTAGTCACGCCAAAGCACCGGCACCCGGGTTTGCCCGGTGGTCATTGTTCGTTTAATGGGTTTGACCATAACGCGGTCCTCCTAGGGATAGAGCACCTCTTTGTTCCAATTGGAGATGCGGTTGGTTTTGCCCGCAACCATGACGTCCACCCACAAATCGTATGTGCCTGGATTATTCGTCGGGTTGGAAGAGTTGTAATAAAAGGGAGTCAGGGTGCCTGCCCCGAGGTAGCCCAGAGTAGCGGTATTAGGCGACGGAACGGAGCACACGATGAATTTGACATTCTGGTCGGACGGCATCGAAGCAATCTGGCCCGGCTTCAATCCGCTGAGAAAAGGCGTCGCAAACCGGCCTTCGTCCCCTCCCCCGGCCGGAGTGCAATTCACGAAGCCGCTGACGCCGGACCCGAAATCGGCGTTCAGAAACGACGCGGCGACCCGCGCGCTGCCATCGAGCGTTTGATAGATCGGAGCCGCCGCGGTCCCGATATTCGTCGTGCCGAGCAGCTCGAAGTAGAGCTGGTTGGTCGTCGGCAAGCCCGGATTATCCGGCGGGTAGTGGCCGAGCTTGGCCTTATAATTATCAATACCCAACTGGACCTCCCCCAACTCCGCGCGAGCCTTGGAACGAATCTTGGCCCGGTTCACCGCGCCGGTGACCGGAAAGATCAATGCCGCCAAAATCGCGATGACGGCGATGACGACGAGCAGTTCGATTAAAGTAAAACCGGTGGTCGAGCGGGACGTGAAACCTGACGCCCGACACCTGGCACCTGACACTTCGCCCGCGACACTTCGCCCGCGACCGCTCGAGTGGGTTTTAGCTAGGTTCATAGGGTTGGCATCATCGTTCGCGCAATTCGTTCTCCATCCGTTCGCTCAACCATTGCTTGATCATGCTTTGGTAGTTCAAATACCTGGACCGAGCCAGGCGTTTAATCCGCGCCAGCATTCGCGGGTCCATCCGGAGCGTGATGGTGATCGACTCGGCGGATTCGCTGCTTCCAGCCACCGCCGTCTCCATCAAGCGCAGGTCCGGCCTGTTCTCGGCCCAGAAATCCGCTTCGGCCTCTTCGCTGTCGAAGAGGGGGACATCTTCCCATTTGGCAATTGCTTGCATTTCCAAAATTGATGCTCGGTATTTGGCGACCCGCGATTAGCGCTCCCCCCAGGGCGATCGAACCGCCTTTCGGACCAATCACCTATCACTCACCACTGACCGCTGATTACTGATTACCGATTACTGGTCACCGGTCACACTGGTCACTAACCCCCAGCGCGGGTCACCCGCTACTGGCCAGCGTTTGGTCCACTTTTCGCTGGTAGAAGAACCGCTCTTCGGGCTGGAAGGCCCGGGAATGGATGATCCGAACCTGCTTGCCGTTCGTCCGGTAAACACTGAAGATGCCTGTGCCTCCGACTGATACCCCCAGGTTGAAAAACCGGGTTTGCACCGAGAACCTCGGCGAGTCCGGCAAAAGCCGAATGGCAAAAGGGTCTTCGAACGATTCTTCGATTTCCTGCAGCGTCAAAGAACTATCGAGATTGAAGGGCGGGTTATTCCAATCGAACTCCATATCCGTTCAATTGTATATCGTTCGCACATGCAATGTCGTTACATTGTATTTACACATGAGCGACTATCCTGTCAACAGAAATTGTGAAAAAAAGCGCCGATTGGCGAATTTGAGTGGTGGAGTATGGCAGAAACGGAGTGGTAGGGCGCGCTGTCTCAGCGCGCCGCAACGGAATTGGAGCGGTAGAGTGTGAGAGTAACGGAGTGAAGTAGCGCGGTCCGAATGTTGTAAGTGCCACAGCAGATTGGCCTTGCATCAATCCATTACTCCAATAATCCACCAATCCATGTCCTCAATCCTCCCCCTTCTTGCCGCCGCCTTCACCCCCGATGTTGTTCATCAGGTCGATAAGGGGCAGAAACATGGCGATAACGATACTGCCGACGATGACGGCCAGGAAGACAATCATGATTGGTTCGAGCAGGGACGTCATGGCGGCGACGGCGTTATCGACCTCGTCATCGTAGTTATCGGCGATTTTGAGAAGCATTTCGGGCAGGGCGCCGGTCTGTTCACCGACATCGACCATGCTGATGACCATGGGGGGGAAAATACCGGAGGCTTCGAGCGGCGCGGTGATGGTTTCACCCTCTTTGACGCTCTCGTGGACCGAGTTCACGGCGTTGCTGACGATGACGTTGCCGGCGGTCTCCTTGACGATCGTGAGGGCCTGCAAAATGGGCACGCCGCTGCTGATGAGGGTGCCGAGCGTGCGGGTGAACCGCGAAATCGCGACCTTGCTGACAACGGGCCCAATGACCGGCATCTTCAGCTTGAATTTATCCCAGGTGAGCCGGCCGAACTTCGTGCGAATAACCAAATTAAAGATGATGACAAGCACCACGACGATCCCCAGGGTTTCGAGGATGTGGTCTTTGATCATCCCGCTGATGCCGAGCACTAGGCGCGTGAACGCCGGCAGTTGCCGGCCTTCCAACATGCCCTCGAACACTGCCTTGAAAGAAGGCACGACCTTCACCATCAGAATAATCAGAATGCCGGTCGCCACCACGAGCACGGCGCAGGGATAAAACATCGCCGCGATGACCTTGCCCTTGATTTTCTGCGCCTTTTCCATGAACTCGGAGAGGCGGTTGAGGACCACTTCCAGCACGCCGCCCAGCTCACCGGCTTTGACCATGTTAATGAACAGGCGATTGAAGATTTTGGGATGTTGAGCCAGGGATTCGGAAAAAGTGCTGCCGCCTTCAATCGCCAGCGCCAGCTCGGCGATGGTGGACTTGAGCGTGGGGTTGCGCTCCTGCTTTTCGAGCACTCGCAAGCCGCGCAGCAAAGGCAGACCGGCATCCACGAGCGTCGCCAACTGGCGGGTGAAAGTAGTGAGGACCTTGGTCTTAACTTTGCCGCTGAGCCCGGGGATCTTGATGCTGATGTTCATCCCCCCGCCTTTCTTGCCGCCCTTGGCGGCTTTGGCGGGCTTGCCGGCTCCGGCTTTGTCCGACTTGTCCTTCGCTTTGTCGAGCTCGACGATCTTCGTCGGGAAAAGCCCCATTTCCTTCACCCGGCCGATGGCTTCGTTCTGGCTGCCGACCTCAAGCGTGCCCTTGGTCTCTTTGCCATGGGCATCCATGGCGACGTAATTAAACTTGGGCATACGGGAATGGGTTGGTGGATTCGTGGATTGATGGATTAGTGGATTGCCCGAATATCGGAAAGCGAACGATTGGCTGCCCGCCAATAATCCACCAATCCACTAATCCATTAATCCAAGTGCTCACGTGTACTTCACGATTTCTTCAATGGTTGTATCACCTTCAAAAATGCCGCGCAAGCCGTCTTCGCGGAGGGTCACCATGCCTAACTCGACCGCTTTCTGGCGTAGCACCACCGTGGGAGCGCGTTCGTTGATGAGGGTCCGGATGGTGTCGTTAATAGTCAGCAGCTCGAAGATGCCTTTGCGCCCCTTGTAACCCGTGTCGTTGCAATTCGAGCAGCCCCGCCCATAATAGAAGACCTTCTCACCGAGGTCGTGCACCGAAAGGTTGAGCATAGTCAACTGGGCCTCGGTGGGCTCGAACGGCGTGCGGCAGTTCTTGCAAACCGTGCGCACCAGCCGCTGTCCCAGCACCGCCATCAGCGTGGAAGAGATCAGGAACGGCTCCACCCCCATGTCGATCAAGCGCGTGACGGCTCCCGGCGAATCATTAGTGTGCAGCGTGCTCAACACCAAGTGGCCGGTCAGGGAGGCCTGGATGGAAATCTGCGCCGTCTCGAGGTCGCGCATTTCACCAACCATGATGATGTCCGGGTCCTGCCGCAGGAACGAGCGCAACGCTTTGCTGAAGGTCAACCCGACGCCTTCGTTGATCGCCACCTGCATGATGCCCTCGATGTCGTACTCGACGGGGTCTTCGGCCGTCAGCAGCTTGGAGTCTATCGCGTTGACCCGGCGCAGGCACGAATAGAGCGTCGTCGTCTTGCCGCAGCCGGTAGGGCCGGTGACGATGAGAATCCCGTTAGGCCGCTGAATGGCTTCCGTGACGTACTCGTAAATGAATTTGGGCAGGCCGAGCGACTCGACTTCGAGGTTGACCGCGGTGCGGTCCAGCACGCGCAGCACCACCGATTCCCCGAACTGCGTCGGCAGAGTGGACACGCGCAGGTCGATCGTCTTGCTGCCCATCGGGTAATTGATGCGGCCGTCCTGCGGCAGCCGGCGCTCGGAAATATTCAGGTTGGCCATGACCTTCAGGCGGGAAATGACCGGCAAGGCCAGGTGCTTGGGGGGAGGCGACATCTCGTACAGCGCGCCATCGACGCGGTACCGGATCCGGAACTCGTCCTCGAACGGCTCGAAGTGGATGTCGCTGGCGCGGTCCTGCACCGCCTGGAACATCACCAGGTTGACGAACCTCACGATCGGCGCCTGGTTCGCCAGGTCCTGCATGACCGAAACGTTATCCCCGGCGAGTTTGGCTTCCTTGGCCAGTTCCTGGTCCGCGCCCAGCTCTCTCAGGATTTCGGAAAAGCTTTCGTCGTCGCCGCCGCCGCCCTCGGGATAAAACTTCTCAATTGCCTTTTGGATCGCCGCCGGGTCGGCCACCACCAAGTGGAGGTCCTTCTTGATGACGAACCCCAGTTCGTCGATGCGCCCCGGGTTGAGCGGATCCACCAGCGCGATCTTGAGTGTGCCATTCGCGAGGGCGACCGGCAGGCATTCGTACATCCGGGCGGTCTTGGCCGGAACCGCCGCGACCACCTCGGGCGAGAGGTCGCGGTCGCGCACCGTGATGACCTCCGTGCTGAGGTGGTTGGCCATCGCTTGCAGCACCGCGTCCAGGTCCATGATGCCGAAATCCTGCAGAATCTGGATGACGGGCTTGCCGCTCCGCTTGAACTCGCCGGCGACTTCTTCGTACTGCAGATCGTCCACCAGGCCCTGTTCTTTGACCAGCGCCAGCAGCGGACTTGAAATTTCCTCGGCCATAGGGCTCTAAACTCGGGGTTACGTCTTGCCCTCCACCAGCGCGCCCGTATCGACCCCCACCGCCTGGGCCAGTTCGAGCTCCTGGAGCTTCGCCTGGATGGTGACCGGGTCCTGGGCCTTGGTGATCACTTCCTCGCGCGCGATCATCCCGGCCAGATATTTTTCAATCAGGAACGAGTCCAGCGTCACCATCCCGTACTTCGCCCCGGTCTGGATGTCGGACTGGATGCGGAAGCTCTTGTTATCACGAATCAGCGCCGCAATGGAGGGCGTGTTGACCATGATCTCGAACACGGCAACGCGGCCCGGCTTATCCACTCGCGGAATCAGCAACTGTGAGATCACCGCCTGCAAGACCGTCGAGAGCTGAATCCGGATCTGCTCCTGCTGGTTGGTCGGGAAGGCGTTGACCACACGGTCAATCGTTTTGGCCGCGCCGGTGGTGTGCAATGTGCCGAACACTAGGTGCCCGGTTTCTGCCGCGGTGATGGCCGCATCAATGGTCTCCAGGTCGCGCATTTCGCCGACCAGAATCACGTCCGGGTCCTGCCGCAGCGCGCGGCGCAACGCCTCCGCGAAGTTCGGAACATCCACCCCGATCTCGCGCTGGGTGACCAGGGCTTTCTTGTGGTGGTGATAGTACTCGATCGGGTCTTCGATGGTGATGATGTGAGCTTCGTCGCGCTCCTCGTTGATGATGTTGATCATCGACGCCAGTGTAGTCGTCTTGCCCGATCCGGTCGGGCCGGTGACCAGGCACAGCCCGCGCGGTTTGTACAGCAGTTCCTTGGCCGAAGGCGGGATGCCGATCTGCTCCATGGTCAGGAGCTTGTTGGGGATTTGGCGAAGGACAATCCCAAAGTTGCCTTTCTCCTTGAAGACGCTCACGCGGAACCGGGCCATGTCGCCGAACGCGAACCCGAAGTCGGCGCCGCCGCGTTCGCGCACGCCCTGGATATGCTCCTCGGACGTGATGCTGCGCATCAGCTCCTCGGTGTCCTCCGGCCCGAGCTGCGGCCCCTCCACCCGGTGCAAAATGCCGTGCACCCGGATGGTCGGGGGCGTCCCCACCCGGATGTGGAGGTCGGACGCGCCTTCAGACACCACCAACTGCAAGAGATCGGACATTGAGTAAGACATGCTAAATCGAAATCAGTCAGGCACTTAGTTTAGCCATATAAACAGACAGCCGTGAAGCACAAATGTCACGGGAACAGGACTGGCATAACACCGGCTACTCCGAATCACCAATGGTGGCCCGGATGACCTCATCGGGCGTGGTCAGCCCCGCCAGCACCTTGCGGATGCCGTCTTCGCGTAGCGTCCGCATCCCCATTTCCCGGGCGCGCGTGCGCAGGACCGACGAGGAGACTTTTTCGTAGATCAACTTCCGGGCATCGTCGTCGATCACAAAAATCTCAAAAATGCCGAACCGGCCACGGAATCCGGTATTGGAGCAATTGCCGCAGCCTTTGCCGCGCATGAAGGTTGCCCCTTGGGAGTTGGAGGCGTCGAGGCTGAGCTGGCGCATCTCGTCCGGCGTCGGCACGTAGGGAGCGCCGCATTGCTTGCAGACCTTGCGCACCAGTCGCTGGGCCATCAGGCCGCGGGTGGAAGAAGCCACCAGGAAGGGCTTGACCCCGATGTCAATGAGACGCGTGACAGCGCTCGGCGCGTCGTTGGTGTGCAGGGTCGAGAAAACGAGGTGCCCGGTGAGGGAGGCATTGATGGCGATCGAGGCGGTTTCCATGTCGCGAATTTCCCCGATCATGATCACGTTCGGCGCCTGCCGCAGAATCGAGCGCAACGCCGTCGAGAATGTCAGCCCCACCGCTTCATTGACCTGCACCTGGTTGATGCCCGCCAGGATGTATTCCACGGGGTCCTCCACGGTGATGATCTTGCGGTCCGGCCGGTTGATGAAGTGCAGGCAGGAATAAAGCGTGGTGGTCTTGCCCGACCCGGTCGGCCCGGTCACCAGTAGGATGCCGTCCGGCAGACCGATCAGCCGCTCGAAAGTCTGCTGGTCGTCGGTGAAAAAACCCAGCTCCGGCAGGCCCAGCCGCAGCCCTTCCTTGTCGAGAATACGCATGACGATGCTTTCGCCATGGTTGGTGGGCAGGCAGGAAACGCGCAAATCGATCAGCTTGTTGCCCACATTGGTCTGGATGCGTCCATCCTGCGGAATCCGGTGCTCGGAGATGGACATATTGGACTGGATCTTGAGGCGGCTGATGATCGCGGGCTGCAGGCGCTTGGGCGGCGCTTTCATCTCGTGCAGCATGCCGTCGATCCGGTAGCGCACGCGAAATTTCTTGTCCAGCGGCTCCAAATGAATATCCGAGGCGCGCAGCTTGAACGCCTCCACGATCATTGAGTTGACCAGCTTGATGAGCGGCGCGTCCGCCGCGAGTTCCCCCCCCTCACCCATCGCCGCCCGCTCGATTTCCACGTGCTCGCGGGTCAGGTCCTCGATCGCTTCCTTATACCGCGGATCGGAAGCGATGCCACCCCCTCCCCGCTCCGCGTAATACTTGCTCAGCGCCGCCTCGATGTCCGCCTCCGAGGCCACCTGCAACGTAATCTCCATGTGCAGCAAGTGCGTCAGGCTGTCGATCGTGTCCAGGTCCGACGGATCGGCTATGGCGACCGTGAGGCTGTTCTCGTGCTTGAACACCGGCACCACGCGGTACTTCTTGGCAATGTGCCGGGGAATGGTGGCGATGACATCATCGTCGATTTTTGCCTCGTTGAGGTTGACGACCTCCGCCCCGAAATGGGCGGCTTTGGCTTGCGTGACGTCGGCCGGCCGGATCAATTTGTTGGCCAGCATCAGGTCCACCAGGCCCACACCCGACTCCTGCGCCTCGGGCCGGAGCGCGGCCACCTTGTCCGGGGTGACGAACCCGAGGTCCACCAGGATATCGATCAGATAATCGTCTTTTTCAGCCACGGTTCGCTATGCGTTACACACGCTCGTCGTGAAGCGCTATTAAAGAGAGTACTGGCCTGATTTCTAATGTCAATGGACAGCTGCGCCGTATCTTCGAAATGGGAGTTTAACGCAAGGGCGCAACGCGGCGAAGCCGCAAGTAAATTGGTAGGGACGCTGTCCTCAGCGTCCCCATCTCTTCTGGAAGCGTTTCGGGGCGGTGGAACGCGTCCCAACTGACATTTCGTCGCAACCTGCCAACATGTTGGACTATTGCACTACAAAGACCAACATGTTGGTCGGAATGGAATGGGCATTCAGGCAGCCAACTTAAGAATGCGGAGCGTGGCGAGCATTTCTTTCTGGAGGCTTTGGTAGTGCAGGTCGAGTGGCGCGATGGTCTTTGGCGGACGGCCACGTTTGGGGTGCTGGACTCCTGCCAACACCGGTTTAAGGACTTTCTCGCGCAGGATCAGCAAGCCAGCCAAGACCCGGACACCGGCCGGCTTAACGCGATAACGACGCGTTCGCGCGACGCGCTCCACTACGTCCTTGCCGCGCAGCTTGCGCAGGTCATAGGCGCCTCGGCGCCCGTTGTAGTCTGCCAGCTTGGGGCCTTGCTGCTGCTGGAGGCGCTGGGCCAGTTGGGCGGCGGTAAAGCCGCCCGGCTGAGGCGCCAACGCCACCACCGCTTGCGCCACCGCTTGCATCCGAGGCTTCTGCAGGTCCACTCCCGCCAGACGCTGCGTGCCCCGAACACTGGGGGTAGGAAGTTTATCCAAGGCCCCGCTGTCCAGGTAGCTCAGGTGGGCTGCTTGTACGGCCGCCAGGAAGTCAACAACCATGCGCTCCAACTGTTCCAACATCGGCGGCAGCTTCTCCAACCGCTTGCCGCAGCGCAATTCCTCCACGTTGTTGACGACCACCTCGATGCGCAAGAGCCGCCCACCTTTGTCGTAAATCTTGAGCACCAGCTTGCCGAAGATCAGCTTGAAGACCGTCAAATCGTACTGGGGCTGTTCCACCACACCTTCGATCCGGCCGCCGCTTTTGCGTCGGCGCGAGGGTCGCTGTTTGCGTCCGAAAATGGTCCGCAGCCGGCGCACGTCCAACAACCCTCGGGTGCGCTCGATGAGCCCCTGGTAAATTTGGTCCATGCGTCGACCGTTCTGAAAGAGCAGATTGCGGCTGTATTCGAGTTGGTAGCACGAATAGCTGTAATGGAACTGCGAGCGTTCCTGAGCCTGACGGTCCAGCCCAAAACAGAGACAGGCCGAATAAATCCAACGATCCACCACCTGGGCCAATTCTCCCAAGCCTTGGGGCTGGCGCAGACCCCGGGCCAGTTGGTCCAGCGCCTCAAAATCACTGCCGCTTTCAAAACAGTTGCCTTCCTTGACCCAGCGAATGGACTGGTGCCGAGCTTGGCGTTCCACCCATTCATGCCCATTGAGACTGACCTGCACACCAAAGGGGGGATGCCCGCTCATTTTGATGGTCAGGTGCCCCCAGACCCGGTCCAGAATGTGAAAATGGTAATGCTGGACCAGCGGCCAGGGTGCTTGGCGCCGCAGGACCAGTTTGCCCTCCCGGTTCCGCCTGGCTTTCCAGACCAAGGCCGGGGCTCGAGCCACCAGGATGGCAAAGACGCCTTGGAAGGCGGGATCCTTGGGCAGGAGTTTCTCGGCTCGTTGGTGCTTGGTTTTGTCACCCAGCAGACAGTGGATGACGGGGAGGTTCGCTTTCTTGGCGAAGGCATGAAGCCGGCGACTGAAGTCACCCGCCATCTGCTCCAGCCGCTCTTGATCCAGAGGCGCGCCGGGCCAAAGTTGGTTCCACCAGGTCAGAAAACCGCCGCTGGTCTGGCCCATGAGGAAGTAGCCGTTGAGGACGATACGATCGACACAATCATAACGGCCATCCAACAGATCAGCGACATACGTAGAAAATTCGTCAGACAGGCTCATGAACAGGAACATACCTTCACTCGCAAATCCAGTGAATGGCTGTTCGCCGCAGGCGAACCTCTTTTTCCCAGCGAAGTCTGGGAAAAAGCGTGTACTGCTATCTATCAAGGTTTGCGCAGCTCGCGCAAATGCTCCTCCTCGTCCTCGTTCTCGCCTGCCGGCCGAAGCGCAGCGCGAAGGCCGGTCCTCGTCCTCCATCAGTTTGCTTCGCGTATTCCGCGGTTATTCTCTGCTGCTTTTGCTTGCGTCTTTGCCCCTTTGCGCCTTTGCGTTAAGCCTTTCGGCCGAATAGAGCAGGCTAAGCTACCAAGCCAGGTTCTCTTTGGCCACAGCGACCGTCAGGAACCGTTGATCAATCCGCTCGCGTTGAAGGCTGAGCAGGCCCTGCCAGCCGGTGCAGGCGAAGAACTTGTCGCGAAAGGCCATGAAATCCTGTTCGAGCCGCACCCGGTTGGGCTCCAGCTTAGGCCGAATCAGGCCGCCGCAGCCGCCAAGCCCGTTGATCGCGATGTTGCACAAGACCGCCCGGAAAGAGGCCCGGTAAAGCAACCGTATCTCCTCAGGCTCAAACGCCTCGAGTTCGCACGCGCTAAACCGAATATTACACACCCACGACTGTGCCGCGGCAGCAGGGGTCGTGGCGCAGGTTTCCAAACCTGCCGTATCGCCGACTTCCAAGTCGGCAGAGTGTCGTGATTGCATTGGTACCCGCAGGTTTGGAAACCTGCGCTACCGGCAACGATGTGAAATACCCGCGCTAAAGCCGCTTACAAATCGGCCCTCCGGCTCCAGGGTTGCGCCGTTAGGCCGCAAACTGGGCTGGCCAAACGCATCGTTTTTGTCTAATGGAAAGGAATGAACACAAGCAAGTTGTCACGGCGCGAGGCGCTCGCTCAAACCGGCCTGCTCGTTGGCGCCGGCCTCCTGGGGGGAAAACTCGGGCTCTCGCAGGCCTCGGCTGCTCCGCCGGCGCAGGCCGCCGCGCGCCCCTTCCGCTACTGCCTGAACATGGCCACCGTTCGCGGCCAGAAACTCGGCATCGTTAAGGAAGTCGAAGTCGCTGCCCAGGCGGGCTACGACGGCATTGAGCCGTGGGTCGAAGCTTTGGATGCATTTGTCAGGGATGGTGGCGCGCTGGCCGACCTCAAGAAACGAATCACCGACTCAGGACTGACGGTCGAAGGCGCCATCGGGTTTCCTGAATGGATCGTGGACGATGACGAGCGGCGCGCCAAAGGTTTCGAGCGGGCGAAACGCGAGATGGACATGGTCGCGCAAATCGGCGGCAAACGGTTCGCTGCTCCGCCGGCGGGCGCGACGAATTTACCCAGGCTGGATTTGACGAAGGCCGCCGAGCGGTACCGCTCCTTGCTGGAAATAGGTGACCAGCTCGGCCTGACGCCCGAGCTCGAGCTGTGGGGTTTTTCCAAAAACTTGGGCCGGCTGGGTGAGTGCGTTTGCGTTGCGATGGAAACCGGCCACCCCCGCGCTTGCGTGCTGGCCGATGTTTTTCACCTTTACAAGGGCGGCACGGATTTTCATGGCATGCGCTTGCTCGGCCCCGACGCCATCCAGGTTCTCCACATGAACGATTTCCCGGCCGACCCGCCGCGGGAGAAGATCGATGACAGTTACCGGATATACCCCGGCGACGGCACCGCGCCCTTGACGGATATCCTCCGCGCGCTGCACGCCACTGGAGGTCAGAAGGTGCTCTCTCTGGAACTGTTCAACCGCAAGTATTGGACTGAGGACCCGTTGGAGGTTGCTCGGACCGGCTTGGCAAAGATGAAGGCCGTCGTCGAAAAAGCCGGATTTTAGCCAGGCGCAGCCTCAACCCTTGTTCGGAGACGCCGCCGCGCGTCCTCAATTCGCCAGCTTGTTGGGCAACACGCCCGCCACCACAGCCACCAAGTCGGCAATCGCCCCCTTGCGCACGTATCGGTGCGCCCCGTTTTCAAGCATTTGCTGGATCGCGTTTTCGTCATGCTCGAGACCCGTGTGGAGGATGATCGGAGCCGCAGGATGGTTCCGCTTCAGGTGCTTCAGCAGCATGAGCCCGTTTTCGCCGCCAAGGTCCAGGTCCAGAATAATCAAGCTGAACCCGCTCTCGTTCTTCTGCAGCAGCGCCTCGGCGGCGCCCGGCACCGCCACCACCTCATAGCCGGCGTCTTTCAAAGCCGTCGTCACCATGAGGCGCCAATTCCGGTCGTCCTCGACACACAAAATTCGTTTTCCCATCGCTCCATGGATAGCGGCAAGCCAGCAGCCGTCAACTGCAGACTCGTTTGCAATACCCTCCCGGGTGTGGGACAAATTTCTTCTGAACCCGACAGCGGCATGCACCGCGCAGCGGTGCAACGATGGTAGCCGTGCACCTCAGTCCACGGGGGGACGCGTCGATTGACCTTCGCGTCGCGTCGCGACGCCTGAAGCTCCGGGCGGAGAGAAGGTGTCGGCCGGCGCTGCGAGATGGACCGACGTGGGCCGCCCTCTAGCCGATGAGATACAGAATCGCCCAATCCCAACAGAATCCATTAAGGAGCAAGAATTCTGTCTCACACACTACCCTCCCACGCTCCCACGCTCCCACGCTCCCTGGGACGGCTGGGACGGTCTGGGGCGGTTGTGGGACGGTTGCAAAAGTGAGAATCGCCCGTGTACACCGGCCTTGGGACGGTGGGACGGCTGTACACCCCCAAACCACCCCCCACCCCTGGTCCTCTTTGGCTTCCTCCGCAAGTGACAGCCAGGAGCATTAATTGTCAGCTGTACTCAATTGTACTCAGTTGTACTCAGTTCTTGTCAGGAATTTTCACTTTTTTGCACTTTTTTGCAGTTGTTTTCGCTCTTTTGCGCTAATTCGCATTACAGACTTCGGCGCCCCGGTTCGGTGACCTCCGCACCCCGAAACCGGAATTCAAACCGCACCTCCACCCTTCGCGCGACTCGTCGCACCTTAGTTCTCTCGAAGTCCCGCCCTCCGCCCGCACCTGGCTCCGGCCAACGCCCGAGCCCTTCTCGAACTTGACGCAGGAAACTATAAATACTAAAATAGTTTCCATAGTTTTATGACCGTCAAATCGCCACCTCGTCCTGCCGCGGCGGAGACTGCCGAGCCGCCCGCCCGCCAGCGAATTGTCGCCGGCGGCCGGCGCCATTTCTTCGCCCACGGTTTCCGCGGGGTGACCATGGAGGATTTGGCTGAAGAACTTGGCATGAGCAAGAAGACGCTCTACGCCCATTTCCCCAGCAAAGCCGCCCTGCTGGAAACGGTCCTGCTCAATAAATTCCAGGACGTGGAGGCCGACCTCGACCGCATCACGCGGGCACGCTCATCGAACTTTATCCAGTCGCTGCAACAGCTCCTGGCTTGCATGCAGCGGCACACCGACGAAATCCAACCGGCCTTCGTTCGCGATGTCCGGCGCGAGGCCCCGGAACTGTTCAAGCTCGCGGAACAACGCCGGGCGGAGTTGTTGCAACGCCACTTCGGCAGGCTGTTTGCCGCAGGCCGGCGCGTGGGCCTGCTCCGCAAAGACATTCCAATCAAATGGATGATCGATATTTTGCTCGGCGCCACCCAGGCCTTTGTGAATCCGCCAAAACTGGCCGAGCTCGGCCTCACCGTGAGAGACGGCTTCTCCGCCGTCGTTTCAGTGGTTCTCTCAGGCGTGCTGACCAACAAAGGGAAAGAACTCCTATGAATCTGAATTCCCCACCCGCTTCGATTCACAAGCTGCTGCTCCTGCTGGGCAGCCTCGCGCTGGCGCCCTGTGTATTCACGAGTTGCAGCCGGCCCAACGCTCAAATGCTGCAAGGATATGTCGAAGGCGAATTCGTCTATGTCGCCTCTCCACTGGCGGGCGCGCTGGAAACGCTCAACGTGAAACGGGGCTCGCAGGTCAAACCCGGCGACCTCCTCTTTGCTCTGGACAGTGCCTCCGAGAAGGACGCGCGGGATGGAGCCGAGGGCCAGCTCCGGCAGGCCGAAGCGAATTGGCAGGACGCACAGCAGGGCAAGCGTCCGACGGAAATCGAATCCCTCGAAGCGCAGCTCCAACAGGCTCGCGCCACGCTGGCCCTGTCGGAGAAGGAACTCGCTCGGCAGGAAGAAATGGCCCACGTGCGAGGCGCAACGGCGCAGCAGGACGTTGATCGGGCCCGCTCGCTCCAGGACCAGGACCACCAAAAGGTCGCGCAGCTTGAAGCCGACCTGAAGACGGCGCAACTGGGTTCACGCACCAACCAGGTCGCCGCGGCGGCGGCCAACGTGAAGGCGATGCAAGCCCGCCTCGCCAAAGCGGAGTGGGATCTCTCTCAAAAACATCAGAGCGCTCCCCAGGCAGGTTTGGTCTTTGACACCTTGTATCGCGAAGGCGAATGGGTGGCTGCCGGGCGCCCGGTGGTTGCGCTGCTACCGCCGCAGAACGTCAAAGTGCGCGTGTTCGTGCCGCAAACCATCCTGGGCGCAATTCATCCCGGAGACAGCGCGCGGGTCACGGTCGATGGCGCCGCCTCGCCGTACACTGGGAAGGTGAGTTTCATTTCACCCCAGGCCGAATACACCCCGCCGGTTCTTTACAGCCAGGAGAACCGCGACAAGTTGGTCTTCCTCGTCGAGCTGGTCTTCGAACCTGAAACCGCCGCAAACCTCCACCCGGGCCAGCCCGTGGACGTGCAATTCGGCCATTGATTTCATGCCCGAGGATCTCGCCATCGATGTGCGCGGAATGACCAAGCGGTTCGGCGACCATGTCGCCGTCAACGAGGTTGACCTCCAGGTGCGAACCGGCGAGATCTGCGGTTTCCTGGGTCCCAACGGCAGCGGCAAAACAACCTTCATCCGCATGCTGTGCGGCCTCCTGCGCGCCGATGGAGGCAACGGCAAATGCCTCAATTACGACGTGCTCCACGAAAGCGAGCGCATCAAGCAGCACGTGGGTTACATGACCCAGCGATTCAGCTTCTGGGAGGACTTGAGCGTGGCTGAGAACCTTGATTTTGCCGCGCGCATGTATTCCGTCCCCAACCGGCGCCAGGCGGTGAACGAAACACTCCAGCGGCTGGGTCTCGTGGACCGGCGTCACCAGCTTGCCGGCCAGCTCTCTGGCGGCTGGAAACAACGGCTTGCCCTGGCCGGTTGCATGATTCATCAGCCGAGACTGCTGCTTCTCGATGAGCCGACCGCCGGCGTCGATCCCAAGGCCCGCCGCGAATTCTGGGAAGAGATCCACCAGCTCGCCGGCCAGGGCCTGACGTTCCTCATCGCGACGCACTACATGGACGAAGCCGAACGCTGTCACCGCCTGGCGTTCATCCTTAACGGCAAACTGCTGACGCACGGCACGGTCGCCGATGTTATTCGCCACTCGGCCCTAACCACCTGGTCGGTCACCGGTCCGGATTTGCTCAAGCTGGCGGAACAACTCCGCCGCCGGCCCGCTGTCGAGCAGGCGGTGGTTTTCGGCAGCGCGCTGCACGTCAGCGGCGGCGACCCGGCCGCCCTCGAACGCGACCTCGCGCCGTTTCGCGTGCCGCCCTTCGAATGGCGCCAGGTCGAGTCCGGGTTGGAGGACGTTTTCATTCACCTCATGGAAAGGAACACGACTCAGCATGAAACTGCCGCATGAGTTTTCGCTGGCGCGGTTGTGGGCCATCGTGGTGAAAGAATTCATCCAGATGCGCCGCGACTGGCTGACCTTTGCGATGATGGTGGGCATCCCCGTGCTCCAGCTCGTCCTCTTCGGCCTGGCCATCAACTCCGATCCCAAGCACCTGGCTACCGCCGTCCTGCTGGCGGACCGCGGCCCGCAGGGGCGCACCCTGCTCGCGGCGATTCAGAACAGCGGCTACTTCGATTTCGTCCGGCTGGTGAAGAGCGAGGCCGAAGGGCGGGAAGCGCTCGCGCGCGGCGAAGTCCAGTTCGTCGTCAACATCCCGGAAGACTTCACGCGCGATCTGCTTCGCGGGAACCAGCCGGCTGTGCTCGTCGAGGCGGACGCCACGGACCCCGCGGCGACCGGCAACGCGCTCGGTTCCCTGCCGACCGTGCTCAACTCTGCCCTGGTCAACGATCTCAAAGGCCCGCTCGCCTTTCTCGCCGGCACGCCCGGGCCCATCGACCTCCGCATCCACGCTCTCTACAATCCGGAAGCTGTCACGCAGTACAACATCGTGCCCGGCCTGTTGGGGGTCATCCTGACGTTGACGATGATCCTCATCACCGGGCTCGCCATCACCCGCGAGACCGAACGCGGCACAATGGAGAACCTGCTCTCCATGCCGACTCGTCCGCTCGAGGTGCTGTTGGGCAAGATTATTCCTTACATCCTGTTCGGCTACCTCCAGGTGGGATTGATTCTGCTCGCGGCGCGGGTTCTCTTCCATGTCCCCATGCTCGGCAGCCTCGTGCTGCTGCTGGGCGTGACGCTCGTCTTCATCATCGCGAACCTCGCTCTGGGCATCACGTTTTCCACTTTGGCGAGGAATCAGTTGCAGGCAATGCAGATGACCTTCTTCTTCTTTCTGCCCTCCATATTGCTGTCCGGGTTCATGTTCCCGTTCCGGGGCATGCCGCGCTGGGCCCAAATGCTGGGCGAAATTCTACCGCTAACCCATTTCCTGCGAATCATCCGCGGCGTGCTGCTGAAAGGCAACGGCCTCGCCGACGTGCTGGTGCACCTGTGGCCCATCGCGCTCTTCGCCACCGTTGCCCTGACCCTCGGCGTGAAGCGCTACCACCAGACGCTCGACTAATTCCAATGAAGACTTCTAGTGTATGAAACCTCTTAGAACCTGTTTGGAAATCGCCATCCTCTGTAGGAGACGACGTAAGGAGTCTCTGATCTCCCGCGGCGTCCAGATTTCTACCGGAGCTTGGAGACTCCTTACGTCATCTCCTGCGATACTAGAACACGCTCTGCGACAATTCGCCTGGTACGCACTCCTCCCGGCGCTGCTCGGCGCCTGCGCAGTCGGCCCGAATTACTCAAAACCAGACACCACGAACCTCACTCCCGCCGACTGGCGCTGGAAGCAGGGCGAACCCCGCGACGAAATCCCCAAGGGCGAATGGTGGACCGCATTCAACGAGCCCGTCCTGGACCACTTGGAAACCGAGGCGGTAAACCACAATCAAAACCTCCAAGCGGTGGTCGCTCGCGTCGATCAAGCGCGGGCAGCCGCCCGGCTCACGCGGAGCCAGTTTTTCCCCGACCTGTCTTTGGAACCGTCGCTCAGCCGCCAACGCACTTCCGGCCATCTGCCCACGCCCATCCCGTTCAAAGTGCCCTCCGCAACCTTTGATACCTTCAGCCTGCCGCTGGACCTGAGTTACGAAGTCGATCTTTGGGGTCGGGTCCGCCGCTCCTTCGAAGCCGCGCGAGCGCAAGCCGAGGCTAGTGCTGCCGATTACCAAAACACGCTGCTGACCCTCACCGCCGACGTCGCAGTGGATTATTTTCTGCTGCGCTCGCTGGATCTCGAAACCGCCAGCCTGCGTCGCACGGTGGAGCTGCGCAATGAAACCATCACCATACTCCAAACGCGTTTCGCCGCCGGCGCCATCCCGGAGAGCGAGCTGGCTACCGCGAAAACCGAGTTGGCGGGTGCGAAGGAAGAACTGGCCGACACACTCCGCCGAAAGGCCGAAACCATCAATGCGCTCGCTCTCCTGTGCGGCGCGCCGGCCAGCTCCTTCGAAGTCGCCGAGCACACCAGCGCCGCATCGCCGCCGATAGTGCCTCCCGGCCTTCCTTCGCTGCTATTGGAGCGCCGACCCGATATTGCCGGCGCCGAGCGGCGGTTGGCGGCCAGGAATGCCGAAATCGGGGTTGCTCGCGCCGCCTGGTTTCCCGCACTGCGCCTGACCGGCCAGGCCGGATACTTGAGCGCGGAAGCGTCGGACCTCTTTTCCTGGGACAGCCGGGTCTGGTCGCTCGGGCCCAGCATCAGCCTTCCCCTGTTCACCGCCGGGCGGACCGCTGCCGAGGTCAGGCAAGCCGAGGCCGCTTACCAGGAGGCGCTTGCAGCCTATCGGCAAGCCGTACTCACGGCGTTCAAGGAAGTCGAAGATTCCCTCGCGCAAATTCGGTTTCGGAACGACCAGGCGACCGCGCAAACCGAAGCCCTGGCCTCCGCCAAACGCGTTGCCGAACTGACCCGAGTACGCTACCAGGCCGGCGCCACCGGCTATCTCGAAGTAGCTGATGCCGAGCGCACCGTCCTCCAGCAGCAACAACAGGAAGCCCTGCTCCAAAGCGAGCGTTTCGCCGCCACCGTCCGCCTAATCAAGGCGCTGGGCGGCGGTTGGACGGGAACGAACGAAACCGCCAGCACCCCGCAGACACTCAAGCCGGCAAACTCCAAACCGCCACCTTAGTCTTAAGCATTTACCCAGAGTCCAAGGCAAAGCCGCACCTAAACTGGTAGGGACGCTGTCCTCAGCGTCCCCATTTCCTCTGAAAAGTGAGCACTCCACATCCTCTGCTTGCGTCTTTGCACCTTGGCGCCTTTGCGTTAAAGACTTCGACTGATCAGATACGCCTACGGGACCGGCTTGAGCCGGATCGATTTCACATTCAGCGGGTGCCATCCCTCCGCCACCGCGTGCAGCGCGAGAGTTACCTTCCCCGGCGCGGCGACCTCCAATGTACCAATTCTCAACCGCCGGAATCTCCCATAGTCACCCGTGGCCGCAGCCTCGGCCTTGACCTTTTGAGCGCCGATAGAAACCTCCAGCGAAGCCCGCTCGGGAGCGGCGACTTCGGTAGTGACCTCGAACTTGCCTGGTTTGGTCACAGTAAACTCCCAGTCCGCCCAATCAGCAGGCTCGATCCAGAAACCAATGTTGTCCCGCGCACCGCCGGACTCGTATTTGATTTGCTCGCCGTGAAATCGGGCCTCGCCGGCAGGCAGGACGATCGATCCATCGTAATCCTGGGCAATGCCTGCCTGCTCGACCTCGGGCGCTCCTTTGATTTTCAACACGATGGTCGAGGAGATAGGGTCGGGAGCGGTTGTGGGTACAGAAATGGTCAGGCCCTCGGCCCCGCTTTGACAGGCAAGCGAATGTTTCGCAGCGTCAGCAAGCAGGTAAGCCTTGTCGGCGGCGTTCTTAAGACCCGGCACCACGAGTCTGCCGTCCGCCGGCCAGTTGAAAACGTGCAAATAAAGCGTCGCACCGCCAGGGGTAAGCTGCTTGGTGCACCGTCCCCAGGACAACCGTTTGAACGGACTGGCCGTGGTGGCGTAAACGGCTTCGTGGTTGGCGTTCATCCACTTGCCGATTTCTTTCAGCCGCTCGACGGACGGCCCTGGAATGAGGCCCTCGGAGGTCGGGCCGACGTTGAGCAGGTAATTGCCGCCTTTGCTCGCGATATCGACGAGGTTCCGGATCAACATCTCGGTGCTCTTCCAATGGCTATCATAGCTCTTGTAACCCCAGGTATCGTTCATCGTCATGCAGGTTTCCCAGTCGCGACCAGGGTAACCAGTCGCGGGGATGAACTGCTCTGGGGTTTCGGTATCGCCCTTGTAACCGCCGCCGAGGCGGTTGTTATGGATGATGCCCGGTTTCAGTCGAAGCAGCGCGCTCAGCTTGTCGGCGCGCTCTTTGTTCATATCGACCGGCGTATCCCACCAGAGCACGGCGGGAAATTCGCGGTAGTGGGTGAGAATCTCCTTCACCTGCGGGACAGCGACTTTGTCGATGTAGTCATCCATGCTGCGCTCCTGCGCTTTGTCCCATTTGCCGCCCGCCGCCGAGCCGCCATTGTTCCAGTCCTGTGCCTGCGAATAGTAAAAGCCCAGCTTAAGGCCGTGCTTTTTGCAGGCGGCCGCAAGCTCTTTTAACGGGTCACGCCCGAACGGAGAAGCTTTCACGATATTCCAGTCGGAGGCCTTCGAGTCGAACATGGCAAAGCCGTCGTGATGTTTCGAGGTGATCACGATGTATTTCATCCCGGCTTCCTTCGCCGTGCGGACCCATTCGTCGGCGTTGAATTTGACCGGGTTAAACTGCTTCGCGTATTCGCGGTACTCGGCGACGGGGATTTTGCCGCGGTTCATAATCCACTCACCAATGCCCGGGATCTGCTTACCATTATAGGTGCCGGCGGGGACGGAATAGACGCCCCAGTGGATGAACATGCCGAAACGGGCCTGGCGCCACCATTGCATCCGCGCATCGCGCTGAGCCGGGGTCTCGTCCGCGTAAGGGTCGGGCTTGATGAGCTCCGGTTTGCCTTTGATATCGAGCGCGATGACGCTCGCGTTCTGGTCCGGTGCTTTTTCCGGCAGCGAGATGGCAACCTGGTTATCCGCCGAGGCCACTTCGAGGGGCTGCTGGCCATCGAGGAGGTATGCCCGGACCGGCTTGTTCGCGAGGCCGGTCAGAACCAGTTTTGCATCGCTGGGCCAATCGAAAACGTGCAGGTAAAGGCGCGTCTTGCCGCCACCCAACGGCTTTTGAGTGCAGCGACCCCAGGCTAGTTTGTCAAAGGGGCTGGCCTTGGTGCCATAGATGGATTCGCCGTTGACCTTCATCCATTGGCCGATGTCGGCAAGGCGCTGGATGCTGGTATCCGGGAACAGTCCTTCGGAGGTCGGGCCGATATTCAACAGATAATTACCGCCTTTGCTCGCGCAATCGATCAGGTTGCGGATCAGCGTGGTGGAGGACTTCCAGTTTTGGTCATCCTTGTTGTAGCCCCAGTGATTGTTCATCGTCATGCATGATTCCCAATCAACGCCGGGACCGAAGCCGGTAGCGGGGATTTCCTGTTCCGGAGTACCGTAATCGCCCACGGTGCCGCGCTGGGCGAAGCCGATGCCGGAAGCGGAATCCGCAGGTTTCCCAACGCGGTTGTTGATAATGATATTAGGCTGGAGGCCGCGGACATAGTCGTAGAGGTCCACGCCGCGCTCCGCGGTCCAGGGCTTCTCCCACTGGCCGTCGAACCACAGAATCCCGATCGGCCCATACCGCGTGAGCAACTCCTTGAGCTGGCCTTTCATGTACGCCGTGTAGCGGTCCATGTCGGGCGTGCCGGTGGCCTTGTCGTTCCAGGCACGGCGGACGCCCCAATCGGGATGATGCCAGTCCATGATGGAATGGTAGAAGCACAGTTTGATCCCCTGCTCGCGGCAGGCCTCGGACAGCTCCTTGAGCGGGTCGCGTTGGAACGGCGTCGATTTAATGCACCAATCCGTCAGGTCGGATCGGAACATCCCGAATCCGTCGTGATGTTTGGAGGTGATCACGATGTATTTCATCCCGGCGTTCTTGGCGAGGCGCACCCACTCTTTCGCGTCGAACTTCACCGGGTTGAGTTGGGAGGCGAACTTCTCGTATTGGGAAACAGGCATTTTGGTCTCTTCGAGAAACCATTCGCCATAATTAGTGTGGCCGTCCCACTCGCCGGCGGGAACGGAATAGACTCCCCAATGAATGAACAGCCCAAAGCGGGCGTCGCGAAACCATGCCATCCGGGCATCGTGCTGCGCCGGCGTCTCGGCAGCGCGGCATATCCCCGCGCCAAGACCCAGCGCCAGGGCCAGGAGAACGAATAAACGAGCGTGCGTCTGATGTTTCATAAATCGTGTGGTGTGGCTGTTACAGTTGTTTCATCGCCCCGTCCATCGCCGCAAACAGCTGCCCCATCGTCGCCTCGGTCTCGTCGCCCATGTTGGACACGCGGAACGTTGTCCCCTTGATCTTTCCGTAGCCGCCGTCGATCAGGAACCCCTGGTCCTTGACCAGTTTCTGCAGCTTGGGGACATCGACCACCCGCCCGGCCGGTCGCGCCCCGTTGCTAACGCACGTGAGCGTGAGCGATTCAAAACCCTTCTCCGGGAAAAGCGTGAAGCCGTGCTTCGCTGCCCAGTCGCGGGTCATTTGGTTGGTGCGGCGATTTCTCGTGTAACGCGCTTCCAGCCCCTCGGCAAAGATTTCCTCCAGCTTCGACGCCAGCGCGTTCACATGGCCGATACTGGGGGTGCTGGGCGTCATATTCTGTTCGGCGTTTTTTTGGAACTCGACGAAATCGAAATAGTACCCGCGGTCTTTCATGGTCGCGGCTTTGGCGAGCGCCGCGGGCGAGCAGACGAACACCGCGCTGCCGGGCGGCAGGGCAAAAGCCTTCTGCGTTCCGGCCAGCAACACGTCGATCCCCAGCTCATCGAACTTCAGCGGCACGGCCGACATGGAACTCACCGAATCCACGATGAACATGACATCCGGATATTTCTTCTTGAGCGCGGCGATCTCGGCGAGCGGGCTCATGACGCCCGTGGACGTCTCGTTGTGAATCACCGTCAGCGCATCGAATTGGCCAGTGGCAAGTTTCTTCTCGATGTCGGCGGCGCGGACGGGCGAGCCCCAGGGAACCTGAAGCGCCTCGGCCTCTTTGCCACAGCGCTTGGAAACGTCGAACCATTTGTCCGAAAACGCGCCGCACATGCAGTTGAGCACCTTTTTGGCGACGAGGTTGCGAATCGCGCCTTCCATGACGCCCCAGGCGGAGGAGGTGCTGATGAAAACCAACTGTTTCGTGGAGAGTAATTGCTGGAGCTGCGGCTGAATCTTTCCGTAAAGGTCTTTGAAACCCTGCCCGCGGTGCCCAACCATCGGCGTGCAAAAAGCGCGAAAAGTCTTTTCGCTGACCTCGACCGGGCCCGGAATATGGAGTTTAACATGTCCCATAGAGTGGCGAAATGTTTCCCGAGCGCACCCGCAAAGGCAAGAGTGTTCTCAGGGTATACGCATCTAAGTCGCCGGAGAATAATGCAGTCCCGGAGGGACCTCGCTTGCGTTTTGGAGTGCGGCAGTCCTCTGCCGCTTTGCCCGTTTCACCGCCTCGCCGCACCGCTTCCAATAGGTAGGGTGCGCCATCCTCAGGCCGGCGTAGCCAGAACCAACCTCGTTGTGGGAACGGTGACAGGTTGAAGGTTGCAGCGTAGCCAACTTGCAACCTTCAACTTGCAACTTGGAACCGCAAGAACCCGCGCAGAAAACCAGCATTTCCGGATATAGTGATCCAGCGCGCCGCCTGTGATATCGCTCAAGCCCCAGCCGGCAGGCGCAGGCAGGTTTGCAAGCGCTTCTCGCCGCTCTTCTCTCCACGCCAAATAGAAGCGAGACCCCGGATATCCTCGCGAACCCGCACCAACTCCGGCGCAGCTTCTGGGAACGGCAGCAAACCGTACGTCCCGGTTGCTCGCAGTTTTTTTGCCTGGGCCGGCATGCAGCGGCAAATCAACGTGCTGACCATGTGCGTCCGCGCACGCAGATACACGATTGGCCCCATGGGGACAGGGCCATCCTCAATGACACGCGCCACGACTGTCCCCGGCGTTTCATTGGTGCCGCGTTCGACGGCATATCGGCGCCCCGGAAGCGGCTTGCCGAATTGAGCGAGCGCCGCCGCTTCCAAACTGTGCGATACGAAAATCAATTCCGCGCCCGAAGGCTCAGCGAGGATTTCCCACACCACGGGCTCACCGGCGGAATTTAAGGTGAGACGCACCCCTTGAGCGGAGATGCTTCCGCCTCGTCGCCGCTCCGCTTGAGCTTTGTAAAACCAAATGTACGTAAAGCTGACGTGCGGCTTCCCGTGAACGAGGACACCATCGGTTTGGAAATAAATCGCGGGACGCGAAGTGTCGAGAACCGCAGTCCCGTTTGTGAGAACGAGCGTGCCGAAAGGCGCGGCAGAGGCGTTCGCGCCGTCTTGGCCCTGGACCTCCTGGATGAGCAACGGCGCGAGCCTGAAGGTGAGCGCTTCAACATCGCGCTCCACGGGCTTGAAGAAATTGCCCTCCTGAAACGAAACCGTCGCGCGCCGCTGAATCTCAGCAAAATCGATAGGCAGCGCCGGAGCCGCGGCCGCAGCCAGGCAGGCGCTCAGCAGGTACCCGGCGGGAACCAGTCGGCTCCCCCAACGGCGTGTGAATCGGACCGACGGAGCACCGCGCCCTTTGTGGCCTCTGTGTTCCCTTGTGGCGAGTTTCACTTCTTCTTCACGTATCCATTCTCCCTGAACCACTCCACCGCATCCGCCAGCGCCTGCCTTGGCGCCGTCTGCGGCAAGCCAAGCTCACGTATCGCTTTACCCGGATTGAAGAACATTTTGTATTTCGCCATGCGCACGCCTGCCAGCGGCGCTTTGGGCGGCTTGCCGGTTACTGCGGCCAGCGCTTCGTTGCCATACGCAGCCATCAACGCGACAAAGTAAGGAATGCGCACCCGGGGAGCGGGCAGCCCGGTGAGTTCGTGCAAAACCTCGAAAGCCTTCGCCATCGTCCAATTCCCCTCGGCATTGCCCAGGATATAGCGTTCACCGATGCGCCCCTTCTCCGCGGCCAGGATATGGCCAATCGCCACATCCCGCACGTGCACCCAATTGAGCCCCGTATCCAGGTAGGCGGGCATCGCGCGGTTCAGGAAATCCACGATCACCTGGCCTGTCGGCGTCGGCTTCACGTCGCGCGGGCCGACCGGCGCGCTCGGGTTCACAATCACGACCGGCCTCCCCTGCCCCGCCAGTTCGAGCGCCACCTGTTCGGCCTGCCATTTCGAGCGCTTGTAATGGTTGCTCATCTGCGCCTCCGATGTCGCCGCGGTTTCGTCCGTGGGAACGACGCGCCCATTAACGGGTCGCGGCAGCCCGATGCAGCCGACCGTGCTGGTATAAACAATCCGGCCGCAGCCGGCTGCCGTCGCGACTTCGATGACAGTGCGCGTGCCCTCGACATTGGTGGCATACATCGGCCGATAATCCGGCAGCCATAAATGATAACTGGCCGCGACGTGAAAACACCAATCGCACCCGCGCATCGCGGCCTTGAGCCGGTCAGTATCGCCCAGGTCGCCTTCGATGCGCTCGAAGTCCGCGCCCTGCAACCCGCGAACATCACTGCCCGAACGCAACAAGGCCTTCACCTGGTGCCCCCGCGCCACCAGCTCGTGCACGAGGTTCGCGCCGATGAATCCCGACGCGCCGGTGACGAAACATTTCATGAGCTTCAGCATAGAAACTCTTCAGACACGCACAAAATGGTTTTTCAAACGAACTGCCAACCCCTGGTCAGGCCGGGCCGCCGCGCCCGGCCTGCCATCGCGTAGCGATGCGCTGAAGTTAGCCGTGGACTTCAGTCCTTGTCATTACCCACATCTTCCTGAGCATGGCATGAGTTTCACTTCTTGGTCGCCCAAACCCGCAAGAAAATGCCCGGACTTCGCCGCCATCTCTGCGCCGCGGAGCGGCAGCTTGATGGTAGCCGTGACTTGCCATTACCCACATCTTCCTGAGCCTAGCATGAGTTTCCCTTCTTGGCCGCGCAAATCCGCAGGAAAATGCCCGGAATTCGCTACCATTCCCGCGCCGCGGGGCGGCAGCTTGATGGTAGCCAACACCTGCATGCATCGCGTAGCGATGCAACGATGGATAGGGGTAGGGATGGCGCAGGTGCGCCACCCCTCCCTCCGAACCGGACGGGCGGATTTCCCGCATCCGGC
>Ga0210409_10000256_pt1 | contig 106612 bp, 96 predicted proteins | sample IncBWH17MmetaG_FD_161649 | JGI IMG/M metagenome (GOLD analysis project Ga0210409, IMG submission 161649) | Forest soil microbial communities from Barre Woods Harvard Forest LTER site, Petersham, Massachusetts, United States - Inc-BW-H-17-M | ecosystem: Environmental > Terrestrial > Soil >... | reverse complement strand
CTGTCGGGTGGACAGCCCGGGCGGGTCGTACGTTGCCTCCGATACGATCTGGCGTGAAGTGGTGAATGCGCGCAAGGCAGGCAAGCCGGTGATTGTCTCGATGGGCGACCTGGCTGGTTCAGGTGGTTACTTCGTCGCGATGGCGGCCGACAAGATCGTGGCTCAGCCCGGCACCATCACCGCTTCGATCGGTGTGCTTGGCGGCAAAGTGCTCAGTGGAGGCTTCTGGGACAAAGTCGGCCTCTCGTGGGACGAGGTGCACAACGGCGCGAACGCCACCATGTTCACCGGTGTCCAGGACTATACGCCCGCCGAATGGCAGCGATTCGAGGCCTGGCTCGACCGCGTCTATGGAGATTTCACCAGTAAAGTGGCCGACGGGCGCAAGCTTCCGAAAGAGAAAGTTCTTGAGATCGCCAAAGGACGCATCTGGACTGGCGAGGATGCCAAAGGCCTCGGCCTCGTTGACGAGTTAGGCGGCTTTGATACCGCGCTCAGTCTCGCCAAGAAAGCAGCCAACATTGCGGAGAGAGAAGACGTGAAGATCGTGGTCTTTCCGCACAAGAAGACCCTGATCGAATCCATCCTGCAGCGTGAAGGCGCCGACAACAGCGATAAGGAAGCTGCTGGGGTGGCGGCCGTCATGAACGAGATGCTGCGCGTCGTGCAACCGGTCGCCCGCGAAATGCATGCGCTCGGGGTAGACAGCAAGAATACGGGCGACGACGTTCTGCTGATGCCCGCTTTTGAGCAAGGAAGGTGACGAGACGGAAGACGCGGCGATAGACGGGTCTCGCGAACCGATCGCAGCCATCTTCGACCAAGTGGGAACGGGCGCCCCGCCTATTCAGAGGAGCACTGGCTCCGCAGCGATGATTTCGGAAGGATTCCTGGGCAACGGGCCGCGGTTGTTCGCTCTGGCTATCGCCTAATAACTGAAGACCGACGACTGTCCTCAGATCCCCAGCTTCTTAACTTCCTCGTTGTAGTACTTCCGGTAGAGGATATCCCACTCCTGGCTGCCTTCGAGGATCGTGCGCTTCTGGCTTTCGATTTTCTGTCTCGCCATCTGGTCGATCCGCGCTTCCTGATTCAGCAGTTCCTCCAGAGCCTTTCGCGTTTCCAGCCGAATGGTGTTGCGATCTTCCAGGAACTCCACCTGCGGTGTGTCGGCGAGTGCGTCACTGACGACGTGCGCGATCTTGTTTACCTTGTCGCGGCTGAGCCTCATAGCACCGCCTTGTACTTCTTAACCAGCTCGCTCTTCACCTTGCGGAACATCTCCTGGTAGTTGGCGCCGCTGCGGCGCATCTCGTCGGAATAGGCCTCGAGAATGACGCGCACTTCGTCGTTGATGCGGTCTTCCAATGACATTTCCTCGAGCAGCGCGGCGTGAACGCGCTCGGTGACCGCAGCGGGATTTTGAGTCTCGATGAACTCTCCCGCAATCAGCTTTTTTGTGAGTTCGCGGGCTAAGTAGCCCACATATTCTTTGGAGAAAAGCATTGTTTCGTTCGGAGGCTCGTTGTGAAACGGATAGTTTAACACATGGAAAATCAGCTCCTGGCTTTTCGTCGTTAAGCGACGAGCACTTATCAGGGGTCATCAGCCGTGAGCCATCCGCTACGAAAAAGGCTTACAATAACTGCTCAACGAGAGCCCCTGACATGACTGGAATGCCAGACGACCTTACTGGTCTGAAAGACGACATGATCGCCTTTATCGAAGGCCACGGCCTGCGCCGCTTTCACGGCTACGTGGACTATGAAGAGGTGCAGTGCGTGATGTGGAAGGCCGAAGATAACCCCGACGGCTGGAAAGACTTCGTCGAACTTGCAAAATCCGCGGGCGCGCCCTTTCTCACCATGGACTCGTGGACGCTGAAACGCGACGACCTCGAAGGCCTCATCGCCCGTCTCACCAACGCCGAGTACACCAACGACGAAGACCTCGAAGATGCCCGCTGGCTCCGCACATACATCGGGAAGTCCGGCTTCGTCCAGCTCGGCTGGGCATTTCAGGGAAGCATGTTTCTGTATGAGGCAAGCACCGAGTGGTACGACCGCTACCAGCGGCTCATCGAGCTGACGGAAGATTTTGGTGGCATCCCGATCGATGGACCCGGACCCGACGAAGAAGATTGACTCCTGCTAGATTAACCAACTCTTTGGGCGACGGGCAGGTCATCCGTCGGCAGCGCAGCTTTGTCTCCGCATGAAATGGCTCACCAAATCCGTGGACACAGCGAAAGTCGCGCATTTCGCTGAGGCGCTCCGTTCCATTCCGGCGCTCGGGCTTGGTACGGACCAAAATCTCGCAGCCACTCTGTCGCGTTTGCTTCTGATGCGCGGCATTGACCAGCCCGCAGAGGCGGAGAGTTATCTGATCCCGACTCTCTCGCACCTTCATTCGCCCTATCGGATGTCGGGAATGGCGCGCGCCATCGAGCGCCTCGAAGCGGCCATCGATCGCAAAGAAGGCATTCTGATCTATGGCGACTACGACGTCGACGGAACCACAGCCATCGTGATTCTGAAAACGGCCATTGAACTGTGCGGGGGGGCTGCCGACTTCCATGTCCCGCATCGGATCCGCGAAGGCTACGGGATGAAGGACGACGTGATCGAACACGCGGCCGCCGCCGGCGTGCGGCTCATCATCAGCGTCGACACCGGGATCCGCGCCTTTGCCGCCGCCGAGACGGCCCAGCGTCTTGGTGTTGACCTGATCGTTACCGACCATCACCTGCCAGGTCAGGATGGTGTCCCCACGGCGCTCGCGGTCTTGAACCCCAATCAGCCGGGGTGCACCTATCCGTGCAAGGCGCTCTGCGGGGCCGGAGTCGCGTTCAAGCTGGCGCAGGCCTTGATGGAAAAAAGGCTTGCGGGCAAAGACCAATCGCGCCTGTTGATGTCGTTCATGAAGATGGTTGCGATCGCGACCATCGCCGATGCCGTGCCGCTCACGGGTGAGAATCGCGTATTTGCGAAGCTGGGGCTCGATGCACTACGGCGCGCAGTAAATCCGGGATTGAAGGCTCTGCTCGAACTGGCACAGGTGCCCACCAATCGCCCGCCGACTTCCATCGAAATCGCGTTCCGCATCGCCCCCCGACTAAACGCCGCTGGGCGCATGGATGTTGCCCGTGACGTGGTCGAATTATTCAGCGTCAAGGATTCGGCGCGCGCGAAGGAGATCGCTTGCCGGCTCGATCAGCTCAATGCTGAGCGTCAGGAAGAAGAGCGCCGTATTCTGCAGGCCATCGAAGCACGCTTCGAACAGGAGCCGGAGCTTCGCAATGCGTTCTGCGTGGTGGTTGACGGCGAAGGCTGGCATCGCGGCGTCATTGGCATCACGGCGACCCGCGTCGTCGAGCGTTACGGCCGTCCGACGCTGGTGCTCTCGCACGATGGCGGTGAAGCGCACGGCTCTGGCCGATCCATTCGCGCCTTTCATCTGCTCGATGCTCTTGAGTCATGCCGCGAGCTGTTCACCCGCTACGGCGGGCATTCGCACGCCGTGGGCTTCTCGCTTCCGTCCGACCGCGTACCGGAGCTGCGAGCGCATCTTGACGGTTATGCACGCCAGCGACTAACTCCGGGCGATTTCGAGCCCCTGCTCGATCTTGATGCAGACCTAAGTCTCGATCAGGTGACGCCGGAACTGTTTCAGGCGCTCGAGCGCCTCGAGCCCTTCGGACAGGCCAATCCAGAGCCTGTCTTCTCTGCCCGTGGTGTGCGCTTGATGGCTCCTCCGAAGATTCTGAAAGACAAGCACGTCAAGCTCAAGCTGGCCGCCGCCCTTGTGTCGGTGCCGTTGCACGAGGGCGCGGACGATCAGCTCACGCCTGAGGCTGTTCTGGCGACGCCGCGCTGCCATCCGGACGGTGCATCGATTCCGCGGGCCGACGTTCGAGCCGCCGCCGAAAGCCGGGGATCGAGAATTGAGAACCGAGAACTGGGAACTGATGTCCCGAACTGGCGGCGGAACATTACCTTTGACGCCCTCGGATGGCATATGGCCGAACGCCTTCAGGCTGCCAACCTCCTCGCAGGGGACAGCCTCGATATCGCCTTCACCATCGGCCACAACGACCATCCCGAATACGGCGGGTTGGAACTCTCCCTCCGCGACTTCCAAATATCCGGCAAGAACGGTGTGTAGCCGCGTTCCTTTGCGGGGCTATCAACAAACAATGGGAACTAGGAATAGCGAAAAAGTGGCTACTACGCGCGAGGACGGTCCGTTCTTGCCACTTCCGTAATCATTCGAGTTAAGCGACGGCGCCGTACACTCGTGCCATGTCAATTTCCGTGACTCCCGGCCTACAACCCACTCTTTCAGAGACTACTGTCAGACCTGTGCGTGACGGAATTGACCTTCGACGGTTCCAACCTCTGGGTGTAGTCCTCTGGGTGAGTCTTAGCATGCCCATAGCCGGGTGTATTTATTATCTGAGCGGCGGCGCAACCCCATCAGTGCCGATTTTGCAGCATTTCCGATTGATAGGAGCCTTGTTAAATGAAACGACGGCTTTGATCGTTCTCTGGTATGTACTCGGGGGACAAGGCAAAACCTGGAGCGACATCGGATTAAAGCCCGTTCTCCGGGATGTTCCGAGGGCACTCGCCTTACTGCTTGCGGTCAATGTGGCGGCGTTGTTGGTCTGGTTCCCTGCGCAGTATCTATATGCCGTGTATGCTGGTCACTATCTGACTCCCAAGTCCCTGACCTCAATGTTTGGATTCGGCATTTCTTTTTTGTCGATCGCGTTCGCTTGTCTTAACCCGTTCTTCGAAGAGCTTATTGTTCGAGCCTACACGATGTCTGAGGTTATGGAACTCGGAGCGAGTCGCACTCTCGCTACTGTCGTTAGTGTTGTCCTCCAAATGAGCTATCACCTGTATCAGGGCGTTGCGAATGCGCTGATATTAATGGTGGTTTTCTCGGTCTTCTCCATGTATTTTGCGCGGACACGACGGATCTTTCCAGTGGTCCTGGTGCACCTCTGCCTCGATTTGCGCTTTCTAGTAAAAGGACTTTTTTAGTTCGATACAGATCCTTTTCTGACGCGTAGCCCTGCAAAACTACAAACAGCCACGTATCATCATCAAAGGTGTCTAGGCCGCCCCACCTCATTTCCTCGCATCAACTACACTAAACCATGCCTTTCCGCATCACTCGCCTGCGCCGCTGGCTCGCGTTCTCTGCGATTGCGGTGAGTCTTGTCGTGACGGGTGTCTATTTTCACCGGCGCCGGCAGGCGAGCGACGTGCTCAAGACCGTCCCGGGCAAGATCGGTGTCAACATCCAGCAGACCGCAGAAGGGTTCAAGGTTTCGAAGTCCGAGCAAGGCCGGACGCTGTTCACGATCCAGGCTTCGAAAGCCGTGCAATTCAAGTTGGGTGGCCACGCCGAACTGCACAACGTGACGATCACGTTGTACGGACGAGACTCCAGCCGCTACGACCAGATCTACGGAGATAACTTTTCTTACGATCCGCAGTCCGGCGACGTGCTTGCGAAAGGCGAAGTTCGCATCGACCTGGAGGCGAATCCCGAAGGCTTGCTCAAGCCTGATCAATCCGTGCCGACCGCACTCAAAAACCCGGTCCATCTCACCACGCGCGACTTGGTTTTCAATCAGAAGACCGGGGATGCTTTTACCGACGCGAAGGTCGATCTGAGCATGCCGCAGATCGAGGGATCGGCGGTGGGTCTGCATTACGCCGCCAAAGACAATGCGCTCACGCTGAAGTCGAACCTGGATTTGACCCTTCACGGCCAGGCCAGCGTGCACGTGGTAGCGGCGCAGGGCCTTATCTCAAAAGACCCTCGACGAGTCGTGCTTGATCGGCCGCGCGTGACGCATGGTTCCGCACATATGGAGGCTACGAAGGCCACGCTCTACCTGCGGCCGGACAATACCGTCGATCATGTGATCGCGACCGACTCGGTCCAGGCCGAGTTCACCGGAAATTCTTCCCTTCGCGCTCGCGCGGGACAGGCGGAATTCGTTTTGAATGATGCGCAGGACGGGCTGTCGAACGCAGTGTTCGAGGGCAATGTATCGGTGGAAGCCACCGGTGCACACCCAGCGCAAGCCGATGCTGGTCGTATCGATGTGAGCTTCGCGAGCCGTAATCGAGTCAGCCGGGTGCACGCGAGCCATCACGTGAAGCTGGTCGAGCTTCCGTCCACGACTCCCACGGCCGGCGGTTCAAATTCGCAGCGGACTGAAATGACGGCACCAGCGATCGATTTCTATCTGGCAAAGGGGAAAAATCTGGAGCGGGCCGAAACCTCGGCCGGAGGACAGATCGAGCTCTTGCCCTCCGCAAACGCTGGAACACGGACCGTCGTGACCGCGGGCAGGTTCAACGCGCGCTTCGACGACGTAAATCACCTCCAGGGGCTGCACGGGGCTCCGGAGGCAAAGATCGTCAGCAGCGCGCCCGGCCAGCCTGATCGCGTCAGCACCAGTCAGACGGTCGACGTTGCGTTTCGAACGGCAGGAGGGATCGAATCCATCGTGCAGCAGGGAGACTTCGTTTATTCAGATGGTGAACGGCAGGCTCGTGGGGAAAAAGCAAAGTACACACCTGCGAACGAGATCATTGAACTCACAGGATCGCCACGAGTGATCGACAAAGGCCTCTCCACCACTGCGCAAGTCGTGCGCATGAACCGGGCCAGCGGAGACGCCACTGCCGAAGGCAACGTGAAGAGCACCTACAGCGACTTGCGGGAACAACCAAACGGCGCCCTTCTCGCTTCAGCCTCGCCTATCCACATCACAGCGCGCAACATGGTCGTGCATCGCACCAGCGCAATCGCCACTTACTCAGGCGATTCGCGCATCTGGCAAGACGCCAATGTTGTGGAAGCGCCCAGCATCCAGTTCGACCGCGATCATCGTTCCGTGGTCGCCGAGGGAGATGGAAAGCCGGTCTCCACCGCCCTCGTGCAGATGAATCGGGACGGCTCGGCCACACCTGTGGCGATCACTTCTAAGCGACTCACCTACACCGACGATCAACACCGGGTGCACTTCGAAGGTGGAGTTGTGGTGCGCGGGTCTGACGTGACGATCACTTCCGATCACGTGGACGCCTACATGGTTCCTCGTAGCCAAGCGACTGGTGCGCGATCTGTCAAAGGACAGGGACAACTGGATCACATTATTGCGGAAGGGAATGTGGTGGTTGAGCAGCTCGCCCGCCGAGCGGAAGGCGACAAGCTCGTCTACACCGCCTCTGACGACAAATTCGTTCTGACGGGCAAATCCCCTAGCATTTTTGATGCCGAACACGGCAAAATCACGGCGAATTCGTTGACTTTCTATAAACGCGATGATAGGGTGCTCGTGGAAGGAAGGGATAACTCTCCCAGCGTTACAAAGACGCGAGTGGCACGTTAAATGCATGTCTTAGCCACCGACGAAATCGGAAAAACTTATCGTGGACGCCCCGTCGTGAATGGCGTCAGTCTGCGCGTTGAGCAGGGCGAAGTTGTTGGATTATTAGGGCCTAACGGCGCCGGCAAGACGACTTCCTTCTATGCCATCGTCGGCCTGGTGCTCCCCGATACCGGCCGAGTGCTGTACGACGACGATGACATCACTGACGTCCCCATGTACCTGCGGGCGCGCCAGTTTGGTATCAGCTATCTCCCCCAAGAGCCTTCGGTCTTTCGCAAGCTTACCGTCGAAGAGAACATCCTTGCCGTGCTTGAGGCTCAACCGATCTCCTGGCATGAGCGCCGGGAGAAGATGGAAAAGTTGATCGAGCAGTTGGGGTTGGATCATATCCGTCATAACCGCGGGTATGCCTTATCGGGTGGCGAGCGCAGGCGCGTGGAGATCGCGCGTTGTCTCTGCATCAATCCGACTTTCATCCTACTGGACGAGCCGTTTTCTGGCATCGACCCGATCGCCGTACTCGACTTGCAGAAGATCATTTCTGATCTTCGAGCGAGTGGAATCGGCATCCTAATCACCGACCATAACGTCCGCGAGACGTTGTCGGTTACAGATCGTGCCTACATCATCAATGAAGGGCGCATCTTCCGGGCGGGCACGCCGGAGGCGCTGGGCGGTGATCCGGAGGTCCGGCGAGTGTACTTGGGCGAGAGTTTTTCGCTGGTGTAAAGCCCGTACCCGTCGAAATCAGGTTACGGCTGTAACGTGGCAGTAAAGACGTTTTGCTTTGATACTGAGTGTTGGACGCACACTTGCGGTACGCGTCGCCTGTTGTGATATCACAGCCAGCCTCCTACAGAGGCGCTGATTGTTGGTTGTCAGGAAAGAACAAAGCCTTCGATGGTAATGCTGCAGCACAAATTGAATGTAAAGCTGTCGCAGCGCCAGATCCTCACCCCGGGTCTCGTGCAGATGGTTTCGGTCCTTGCGCTCAATAAGATCGAGCTCAAGGACATGATTAATGCCGAGATGGTCGAAAACCCGGTGCTTGAGGAGCTTGAGGAGTCCGTTCCACTGATTGACGACGTCGGCCGCCGAGAAGAAGAGCGCGACCGCGCCACCTCGGCCAGCAACGTCGAGGAAGTGCCCGGACCGGCCGCAGAGAAGAAAGATCCGTTCGATGAAATCGATTTTGGCTCGTTCTTTCAGGAATATCTCGACCCTGGTTATCGCAGCCCGGGCGAGATGGAAGACATCGAGCGGCCATCCTTCGAGAATTTCCTCTCCAAGCCCAGCACGCTGACCGACCACTTGATGTGGCAGTTGGGCGCGCTGTCGTTGAGCGCCAAGGTCCGAGAGGCCGCCGAATTGATCATCGGCAACCTCAACGAAGACGGTTATTTGATCGCCAGTGACGACGAGCTCATGGGCGTGATCCCGCCCGCGGCACCGGAGGCGGATGCGGCCGCGCAGGAAAATCTTCTCAAGGAAGCGCAGGCCATCGGCCTCGAATCGGGCAGTACGGACGCGGAACTCGCTCCGGAGGAGTCGGCGGAACCTGCTTCGGAATTCGCCACGGATTGGACCGTGACGACAGGGGCATCAGAACTCGGCGGAGCTTCAACGGCAGCCGCGGTTGCGGCCGCTCCTGTAGCTGCGTCTGATGCGGCTCCGGGCGCTGCCGCCTACTCCGTGCCATCCCGGAGCGCTCCACGGGCGATCTACCAGCCGGGGTTTTCAATCGTCGAATTGCACGAAGCCCTGGAGGTTGTCCGGCAACTCGATCCTCCGGGTGTCGCCTGCCGCGATCTCCGCGAATGTTTGCTATATCAGCTGCGCTACATCCAACAGCAGCACGCTCAAAAAGTGAATGGCAACGGAGCGACCAACGGTGACTCTCAAGTTGTCGAGGACGCTGTGTCGGTCGTGGACCGTCATCTGCGCGCGTTACAGTTGAAGCAGTACAAAGAAATCGGCAAAGCTTTGGCGCGGCCGGTTGAGGCCATACAAACTGCGTTTGAGTTCATCAAGACTCTTGATCCGCGTCCCGGGCTGCAATACAACAAGAGCACCACGCGTCTGATCGAGCCCGATGTCGCTTTCATCAAGCACGGCGACGAGTGGCTCTGCCTGATGAACGACGAGGATGTTCCACAATTACGGCTGAATCCGGCCTACAAGCGGCTGCTCACCAAGGACACGAACGATAAAGACACGCGCAATTACGTGAAAGAGCGCTACAAGAGCGCCATCCAGCTCATCAAGAACATCGAACAGCGCAAGCAGACAATCACCAAGGTGTGTTATTCCATCGTCGCGCGCCAACAAGACTTTCTCGAAAAAGGCATCGATCAGTTGAAGCCCATGATGATCAAGGAGGTGGCCGAAGAAATCGGCGTTCATCCTTCTACTGTCAGCCGCGCGGTAGCCAACAAGTACGCCCACACTCCACAGGGCGTGTTCGAATTGCGGTACTTCTTCTCCGAGAGCGTGCAAGGTCCTGAAGGCGGCAATACTTCGTTGCTGATCCTGAAGCGCCGCGTGAAAAAACTCATCGACGAAGAAGATCCAGCCCGGCCGTTGACCGACGAGCAGATCACCCGCATCCTTCAGTCGCAGGGTATCCAGGTCACTCGCCGCACGGTTGCGAAATACCGGGAGGACATGCGCATCCCGAGTACCCACCAGCGCAGAGTGAAAAAGTAACAGCCGTGGTATCCGTCGGCTTTCGTATCAGGGCACGCACGCAGGCGTACCGGGAAGGCCGGCATAAGAAATCGGCTTTACCCGCTGGTGCGAAAGCGTTAACCCTGCAATAGCTGCTTTAACGGTTGTTTGAGCCCAGATCATGGAGTCCAAGTCCCAGGAGGGTGCTCAATGAACGTGGAATACACCGGCAGGCAATACGAAATTACTCCCGCTATCCGCAAAGAAGTTGAATCCGGTCTCGCGAAACTCCGAAAAATCTTAGGCGACAAGTTCGAAGCCAAAGTCATTCTCGCCGTCGAAAAACATCGTCATAAAGCGGAAATCACGATTACTCTCCGCAACGGCCCGATCGTCGGACTCGCGCAGGCGACCGACATGAAACTGGCCGTGAGCCAGGCACTCGGGCGCCTTGAGAAGCAGGCTCTGAAATACAAGACGCGCCTGATCTCCAAAAAACGCAAATCGCACAAGAAATGGAACGGCGAGGAGAAAATCGAAGCCACGCCTCCGCAGACTGCAGTCGGCCTCACGGAGAGAACCGCCGTCCCCGTCGTAGTGCACAAATATCCAGCGGTCGCCAAGACCACCGAAGTCCACCTGAGCCATTCCGCCGAAGCCGTCGCCCTTCGTCCAATGACGCTGGAAGAAGCGATCAAAGAGTGCCACTTCCGCGATCGTGACGTCTTTGTCTTCCGCGACCCGAAAGGCAAAGTGATGGTCCTGCACCGCACGCGGGAAGGGAAGATGGAGCTGATCGAAGCGCCCTAAGCGTAGCGACCAGTCGCCAGTCTTCAGTCGTCAGTAGTAAGGGCACGCCACGGCGTGCCCGCTGTTTTTCGCCTCACTTACGTTCCGGCGCGAGGGGATTTTTCCAGCGCAGACTGGGGAAGCGCGCGAAATCGCGGTCGGTGGTGTGTAGTATGCCGCCACATTCCAAGGTCAGTGCGGCTAGATGAGCGTCGGTAGTTAAGTCGCGGGATGCCTGGCCCTCCGTCAGCATCTGACGAAAGAGCGACCAATGTCGCTCTCCCGGGCCGAGTGCGCGCACGTTCGTTTGATCAAGCGAGCGGTCCACAACTTCGACCCCCTCCTCGATCGAGAATCTGTCCCGGGAAGTCGGCGGTTGCTCATAATGCGCACGAACGCGCTGATGGTTTGCCAGGGCAAGACGACAGGTTCGCTATCGGAAAATACATTTTCCACCCAAGCTCGAGCAGCAGCGTGTCCAGAGGATGCAGTGTCGTATGCGTAAAGCAGAGGATTGCCGTCATATGACGATCACCGGTGGGAGGGCCCTTCCAGAAATTCAATCACTTGCTCCCCGTTGTCGTAGTTGAGACCGTGGGGAAGGCCGAGTTTTCGAGGGGTGACTTGCTTACATCGTCATCGAGAGTCAGCGTTGTCCGTACATCATGATGCTACCAGTTAGGCATCGAGATCTAAACGGTAAGACATCATGGTGACAATTCACCGCTGGCTTGCCTCTCCGCTTGCCACCCGCTGGTTGAACTTCCCTGACCCGCCTCGCGGCACGCTCAGCGATTTCCACTGGGTCGACTGGAGATGCTTGGCCAGGAACACGACCTGCCCGATATGGTACGCGTAGTGACAAAGTTGCCGGTTGATCGCCTGCATAACCGAATGAACTTCGCCGCGGATCTTCACGGTGCGACTCGAATCTGTCTCGGAAAGCGGCTCGAGTGCTGTAAACAGGCAGGCCCATCCCAACTCCCACATCTCCATCAGTGCGGCGCGCGTCGCGGGCGGCTCCTCAAATTCGCTGTCCCGATTCCGGTCCGGCTTCTCTCCATCGCTGGTGAGAAAATCCGTCCACCGCGATCGCAGATTCCCCGCCATATGTTTCACGATCAACGCAATCGAGTTCATCTCCGGATCGAGGGTGACGAAGAGCTGCTCATCGGTGACTTGCGCGATCGCTCCTTCGCCCAGTTTCTTGTAATAGTGAAAGAGTGAGAGGGAATCTTCCACGTGAGAGGTTGTGAACTTCAGCGCCATAATCGTACCTCTGCAATTCCATTCATCTTCGTACCCGATACTGAGTTGTCACGAGCGTTTACGAACTTCCGATCAAGATTCCGGTTGCGAATACTAGCGCCCCGCCGAGACCTACTTGCAGAGCGGCCGATGGAATCGGCGTGTCCATGTATCGATGGCGGACCCAGGTAATTGCGCCCAACTCCAGCAGCACGACCACAATCGCCAGTCCCATGGCATAGTGAAAATCGTGAATCAGGAAAGGCAAGGTGTGGCCAATCCCGCCCAGCGCCGTCATCGCACCACAGACCAGTCCACGGACCCAGGGATGGCCTCGCCCTGTCAGACTCCCATCGTCCGAGAGCGCCTCCGCGAATCCCATGCTGATGCCGGCGCCTAGTGAAGCAGCCAGGCCCACCAGGAACGCGGCCCAGCTGCTGTGGGTCGCCAGGGCGGCCGCAAACACCGGAGCCAGGGTGGAGACCGATCCGTCCATCAGCCCCGCGAGTCCCGGCTGCACGATCTGCAGAACGAACAATCGCCGGTTTGCTTCGTCTTCCTCCGCCTTTACCCCCGCCGTGAGCTTTTCTTTCTCGAGCGCGTCGGCGCGCTCTTCATGGTGGCGCTCCTCATTCGCCAGATCATCGAGCAATTGGCGGATACTGGCATCCTGCGTTCGGGCCGCAGCTTTCTCATAGAAGCCGCGCGTTTCCAGTTCAATGGCGCTGGCCTGCCTTCGCACAGTTTCCAATCCCAGCGGCCGGACGAGCCAAACCGGTGTACGCTGAACAAAACCGCGCACGTCCTGCCGGCGAATTAAAGGAATGTGCTCGCCGAATTTCTCCTGATACATCTCGATCAGACGGCGACGGTGATCCGATTCTTCCTTTCGCATGCCCTCGCAAACGGCAGCGGAGGCGGGAAAATTTTCGCGCAAGCCCTCGGCAAAATCGGCGTAGACCCGTTCATCTTCTTCTTCCAGCGAAATCGCTAACGCGAGCACTTGGCGTTCGGTCAGATGTTCGAAGCTTTTCATGGCCGATAGATTACCAAGGCGATGGTGCGGAACGATCCGGCGACGCGCAATTTTCACAATCGGGTGGAAACCTTAAACGCAAAATAGGAAGGTTTCAAACCTTCGAGATCTCTGTAATTAAAATAGGAAGGTCTCAAACCTCCTGAATCTATTGGGAAAGCGACGGTCGCTCCAGCATGGGGTATGACTCCCAGGTTGCTCTTCTTCTGCTCGTCGCATTCGTGTGTCCCTGTTTCGCGACCGTTACCATCAACACCGCCACCGTGCCAAACGGTACGGTCAAAAGCGCCTACTCTGCGGTGATCAAGGCTAGTTCGGGCTGCACGCCCTACAAGTGGACGATCGCGTCAGGAACTCTACCTGCCGGGGTGACGGCAAAGGCGTCGACCACGACGACCTCGCTTGGCCTCAGCGGAACGCCGACGACTGCAGCTACTTATTCGTTCACGGTGAAGGTTACCGGATGCGGAGGTGGTGTCTCGCAGGTTGCCTACAAGGTCGTCGTCCAGGCAGCGGCCAATCATATCGTTGACTTAAGCTGGAAGGCTTCAACCACGACGGGTGTCGTCGGCTACAACGTGTATCGCAGCCCTGACGCAGCTCCCTGGAAGAAGGTCAATGCAAGTCTGATTGCCTCGACCCTCTACACCGATTCCACCGTCGCGAACGGCTCTACGTACTACTACGCGGCGACGGCGGTGGACGTGGCTGGCCGCGAGAGCCAAAAGACGCCGGTAGTCAAAGCGATCGTTCTCTAGCATCTGCATCCAGTCGGGCTCGGTGGATTGGGGATCGCGTGAGCCCACGCAGAGTGCAAGGAATAGAGGGCGCACCGTTGGATTCAGAGCTTAGGATTCCCAATTGCATGGGCTGCAGCGGCTATCGCGGTAGATCCGCGTTCGACGTTCCGGCCACGTCCATCACCAGTTCCCGCCGACGCTTGCCCTTGCTGCTGCGGGTCTCAAGCACACGCACACGCCGGGCCGCAATGCTCTCCGGATGGAGCTTCAGAATTCTGCCGTCGCTGACCGCAACCCGGAAGCGAAACCAGTCAGTGCGGAACATACGCCCCGAAGCGTAGAAGGTTACCGACGCTGCGACCACCCCGTCGTAGTTTTCGCCGGTGCACGTCAGGAAGCGTTTGCCGAGTTCGTCGGTCCAGGTGCTGCCACCAACCAGCGGATCATTCAGGAAATAGCGCACCGCCGGAACCGCCATCGAAAGCTTGCGCAACTGCACCATCTGCAGGAGTACCGAAATCCGAGCCAGGTTTGTAACCACCAGCTTTGCTTCACGAGCAGAAACTTGTTCCAGCTTCAAGTGCAGTTCTGGCGACCACTCGCGCTCGAACTCCTCGCGTGCCAATGCCAGGCTCTTGTCGCTTGCCTCGGCATAGCGCAGCGTGGCCCGCGCTAGAACGAGGCTCAGGACGGTCGTCAACACCGTGCCGATTAGCGGGATGTACGCGATCAGCAGCGTCAGAATGCTGTGCTGGTTGAACCATTGCCACAGGTTCATGAAAAGTGGGTTACTCCTGTTGTTGAGTTGAGTGAGTCTCACGAGTCTAGCGAGGGATTCTTGTGCAGGACAGTGGCTGAAGGACTAGACCCGGCGAGTCGGCACTTTGGTGATCTAGCGACCTCCAGCGTTATCGTTTCAGCTTGCTAGCACTCGGACTCGTGCCGCCGATCAGTTCGTATCCAGGCGCTAGCTGCAGGAAACCGTCATTTGTAAATCTACGTAAAAGCCAATCCCTGCGCAGTACCTTCGACTCACACCGTTCGTAACTTTCTGAAGTAACGTGATTCAGAATCTGCATACGGTTTTCTCGCGACCCGGTCGCCGCGACTTTTTCCAGCCACCAGGGTTCATTTCATCAAGGACGGAGGTGGCAAATGTTCAAGAAAAGTTTATTCGCGATGTTCGGATTGGCTCTGGCTTTAGCTTTCGCAACCCCTGAAAAAGCGCACGCTGGCGTAGCGATCGGGGTAACGGTTGGCGGGCCGGTAGTGGTTGCGCGACCGGCGTATGCGTATCCCTACGTTTATCCGCGTCCCTATGTTTATCCGCCGGCTTATGTGTACGCCCGGCCTTACTGGCATCGCCCGGGCCCTGCGTTCTACGGCCCTTATTACGGACGTCCGTACTGGCGCCATGAGGCTTTCGAACGTCACGAGTACTTCGAGCACCGCAGCTACGATCGTTTCCGCCGCTAACAATCTGAAAACGGATCGACCGACGATCCGACTGTGACACTCAGTCCTCGCCTGCAATCTCTGCTAACATCCCTGCAAGGTGGCGCCGAAAGCCAAACACAAAGCTCCTCCTCGCAAGCCGAGAAAGTCGGCAGGACGGACTGCCTCCACCGAAGACCGCCCCGGACCGGAACTTGTGATCATCACCGGCCTCAGCGGGTCCGGCAAAGCTTCCGCATTGAAAGCCTTCGAGGACCTCGGCTATTACTGCGTCGACAATCTTCCCGTTGATCTGATCACCCGTTTTGCCGAATTAGCGGGGCAGTCTCCGGAAATTCGCCGTACGGCTCTGGTCGTCGATGTACGGGAGGGGGCAAAGCTCAGACGGCTACCGACCATCGTCAAGTCTGTTCGGCGGATGCTCCCGACGATGGTCATTTACCTCGAGGCCACGGAGGCTTCGCTGATCCGCCGCTACAGTGAGACGCGTCGTCCGCACCCGCTCGGTGTTGACGCTCCGGTGCGGTCCTCGCTTAGTGCCGAACGGGGCAGGCTCAAGCCTATCCGAGCCATCGCCGACTGGGTTATCGACACCTCAAAGTTCAACGTGCACGAATTGCGCGCTCACCTCACGGAGCGCTTCCAGAAGAAATCTTCCGACAAAAATATTCTGGTTTCCTGCGTCAGTTTCGGCTTCAAGCACGGAGTTCCCGAGGACGCCGACCTCATGTTTGACGTCCGCTTCCTTCCCAACCCGCACTTCGTCCCTGAATTCCGGCCCCTCACAGGCCGTGATCCCCGCGTTGCCAAATACATTCGTTCGTTTCCGCAGACCCGCGAATTCATCAAGCGCATCTCGAAACTGCTGGTTTATTTGTTGCCGCATTACGTGGATGAAGGGAAGAGCTATCTGACAATCAGCTTTGGCTGCACGGGCGGGCAGCACCGCAGTGTCATGATCGCCGAAGATGTCGGCAAATACCTGCGCAAAGCCGGATACCGCGTGAAGATCGAACACCGCGATAGCCCGTAGGCCGGGCAATCAGCGCTCCGCACTCAGTAATCAGCCTTCGACGTTCTTATCGTCATATATCGGCCTCCTGTCGGCCTCTGTGGGTTAAGATTTTCTCGGCACTGTGCGATCTGCACAGATTCTCGGTGTCCTCTGCTTTATAAGGTTTTCTGCGGCTTGGACGGGCGAGACGCCCGTCGCTCCACCACGACCGGTCCACAACGACCGCTCGTCCGCTCCGGTGACTTGCGCTAAAATAGCCGTTTGCACCCACTCCACGGTATCCTGACGCGCACCCGATGCCCGTTCGACCGGGAACCTCCTTTTCAGGATGGTCTATGCGGCAACTGACCCGCCTCTTGCGGTACGCCCTGCCTTATTGGTGGCAAGTGCTGGCGTCCGTGATCATGATGGCGGCAGTCGGGTTTCTCGATTCCTTTCGGCTTCTGCTCATCGGTCCAATTCTCGATCGCGTGCTGAATCCAACCGCACCCGCGCATGACCTGCGTCTCTTTCAGGTTCCGGGCACGCACTACTCCGTTCAACTCCAGCAGTTTGTGCCTTCGCACCTGCAAAATCCCTGGAGTGTCGTTGCATTCGCGCTCGTGGTGTCGACCTTGTTGAAGGGTGTGTTCGATTACGCGGGCACGTACCTCGTCAGCTACGCCGGTTTCGGAACGATCACCGACCTGCGCAACGACATGTATAACGCGATCCTGCGTCGTTCGGCGGCGTTCTTTCAAAAACACACCACAGGGACGCTGCTCTCGACCATCATCAACGATATCGAGCGGGTGCAATTCGCCATCTCCAGTGTGCTCGGCGAATTTCTGCAGCAGACCTTTACGCTGATCTTCACTGCCGCCTTCGTGGTCATGTTAGGCGGTCGGCTTGCCTGGATTCTTGTCCTGTTCCTGCCAGCCATCATCATCTCGTCGACCAAAATCGGACTCCGCGTTCGCCGCACGACCCGTCGCGGCCAGGACAAGCTCGCCGACATTCAGAACATTCTCCACGAGACCATCACAGGAAACCGCATCGTCAAAGCGTTCGGCATGGAGTCCTGGGAGGTCGCCCGCTTTCGCAGCGCCGCCAACCGCCTGCTGCGCGCGAATCTGCGCTCGGTCGCTGCCGCCGCCGTCAGTTCGCCGCTCATGGATACGTTCGGCGCGATCGCCATCGCTCTGCTGCTACTGCTCGGTCGGAACGAGATCAATCGTGGCGCCTTTACCCCCGGCACATTCCTCGCTTTTATCGTTCTCGTCTTTAAGCTCTACGATCCAGTTCGTAAGTTTGCGCTGTTCAACAACAGCTTTCAGCAAGCGGTCGGGGCTTCTTCGGAGATCTTCAAATTTATGGACACCGAAGACGACGTTCGTGAGAGGCCCAATGCCAAGCCCCTGCCTCCCTTTTCGAAGAGCATCGTTTTCGAACGGGCGACCTTCTCCTACGAAGGCAATGGCGACGGCGCTCGCGAAATCCTGCACGAGATCGATCTCGACGTGAAAGCCGGGGAAGTACTCGCGATCGTCGGTTCCAGTGGTGCCGGCAAGAGCACTCTGGTTCACCTCATTCCACGCTTCTTCGACCTGACCTCGGGCCGCCTCCTTCTTGACGGCCGCGACATTCGGGACGTCACTCTCTCGTCGTTGCGCGCTCAAATCGGCATTGTGACCCAGGATACGGTGCTCTTTAACGACACCGTGCGCAACAACATCGCCTACGGACAGCCACACGTCTCCAGGAAACAGCTGGAAGCCGCGGCCCGTGCTGCTCTCGCGCACGACTTCATCCTGGAGATGCCCGACGGCTATGACACAGTGATCGGCGAACGTGGCCTGCGCCTCTCGGGTGGCGAGCGCCAGCGCATTGCCATCGCGCGAGCGATTCTGAAGAACGCGCCAATTCTGATTCTCGACGAGGCGACTTCTGCCCTTGATAGCGAATCCGAGGCCCTGGTGCAATCGGCGCTGCAGAACTTGATGATCGGCCGAACGGTTTTCGTCATCGCGCACCGCCTTTCGACCGTCCGCCGCGCCGACCGCATCGTCGTTATTGAAAATCGAATGATCAGCGACGTCGGCGCGCACGAGGAACTGATGAAGAAACTCGGCACGTATCGACGTCTGTATGATTTGCAGTTCCTGGAAGTCGATCACTCGAAGCCAGCGGTTCCGGTCAGGCAATGATCTGGCTGATCGCTGCGGCGTGTGGCTCATAGCCGAGCGAGGAGCGGAGGGGCTGAAAATCTTTGCGAGGCAAAGCATTCCACCGCAGGTCGGATCGCTCGTAGGCCGCGTTTAGAAGCCAAACTGAGAACTGGCGACTGAGAACTGAGAACTTCATGCCAATCCGCTCCATGACGGGTTTTGCCCAGGTGAAGGGCCAGGTAAGCTCTCAACTCGGATTCACCCTGTCGCTCAAATCGGTGAACCACCGCTTCCTCGATCTACATTTCCGCATGCCATCCGAGAATGACTCACTCGAGATGAAGCTGCGTCGCATCCTCAAGGAAAAAGTGGCTCGCGGCCATCTTGAACTCACGCTCAGTCTCGATCGTGGCGCGAGCGAAGGTCTCGCTCTGAACCGCGAGTTGGTGGGCGGCTATGTCAAGGCCTTCCGTGCGGCGGCAGCGGAATTCGGCCTCGCTGCCCAACCCGATCTCAACGTGATTCTTCGTATGCCCGGCGCGATGGACGCCAGCTCCGACGTCGCCGAAGGTGAGCTGGAAGCCGCGGTGCTCGCGAAGATCGATGAAGGGCTGAATCGGCTGAACGCCATGCGGGAGGAAGAAGGTAGAGGTATCGAGCGCGAACTGCGCGAGCGGATGGAGCATATCCAGAAGGCCAGTTCGGGCGTGGAACGCCATCGCCAGGCGATTTTGCAAAGTTATGTCGAAAAGCTTCGTGCCCGCATGCAGGAACTGGTTGGCGCGAACGTCGAGCCCGAACGCTTGCTGCAGGAAGCTGCGCTGCTCGTCGACCGCAGCGACATCCAGGAAGAACTCGTACGTCTGCAGAATCACATCCAGCATTTCCTGGGCCTGTTGAACGAGAAGGGCGAAGTTGGCAAGAAACTCGATTTCCTGCTCCAGGAGATGAATCGCGAGGCCAACACTTTGCTATCCAAGACGTCGGGACTCGCCGGCGACGCGCTCAAGATCACGGAGATGGGTTTGGTGATGAAGTCGGAGATCGAAAAATCCCGCGAGCAGGTGCAAAACGTCGAATGACGTCCCTTTTCATCATTTCTGCTCCATCGGGCTCTGGAAAATCCACGTTGGTCGACATGCTGCGGAAGCTGGTGGAAGGCCTGGATTTCTCAGTGTCCTATACAACGCGGCCGCCGCGCGGCAGCGAACAAAATCGGCGCGAATATTTCTTTGTTCCGCGTCCCGAGTTCGAAGCCATGGTGGCTCGTGGCGAGTTTCTCGAGCATGCCGATGTTTTCGGCAACTATTACGGAACCGCTCGCCGCTTTCTCGACGAAGCCAGGCAGAAAGGTCACGACCTGCTGTTGGACATCGATGTGCAGGGAGCATCGCAGGTACAGAAGGCAATTCCCGATGCGGTGAGCATCTTCGTGTTGCCGCCGAATCACGAAAGTCTGGAGTGGAGACTACGGCATCGCGGTACCGATTCGGAGTCAGTGATCTGTCGCCGTCTGGACACGGCCCGTCGGGAGATTGAGAATTACGACAAGTACGACTATATTTTAGTGAACGACCGCCTGGAAGAGTCCGCTGACCTGCTCAAGGCTATCGTGCTCTGGGAACGTGCGCGACGCTCGGGTCGCCCCTTGACGGAACAAGTTCAGGCGCTCCGGAAAGTGGCCGAGCAATGTTGCCTCCGCAATATGCAGGACCGCGTGCAACCCATTCTCGATTCTTTTCGCCGCGCTCGGGTGCAAGGACGATGCTAGGTGTCCGTTTGGGAGAAAACCGTATGAAGTTGATCGAAGGCTTCGACAGTAATTACCGCTACATTCTTGTCGCTGCTCGCCGCGCCCGCCAACTCCAGGGTGGTGCGCCGCCAGTCGTGGAAACCAGCTCCCGAAAGCCGTGTCGCATCGCTCAGGACGAAATCCGCGCTGGAAAAGTAAAGTGGGTCATCCCGGAAACGCCGAAGACCACGATAGAAGCGGCTGCGGAAGCTCTCGAGCCTGGAACTCCCACTGATTCGTAAGAGTCCGGCTATGAGGGTGGGAAAGCCAGGTATGCATCGCCGTTCACACCCCTTTAACAGTCGATTAGTTTAATTGGTTCGCAACCCATCCTCTTCTTATGAAAGTCGCTCTCGGTGTCACCGGCGGCATAGCGGCGTACAAAGCGGCGGAGATCGTTCGCCTGCTGCAGGACCGCGGAATTCGGGTTCAGGTGATCATGACGCAGGCCGCGCAGGAGTTTGTGCGACCACTAACCTTCGCTGCGCTCTCTGGCGAAAAAGTGATTACCAGCATGTTCGACACGGGAACCGATGATTCCAACATCGATTCTGCCATTGAGCATATCGCCGTGGCCCAGGCGATCGATGCATTGCTGGTCGCTCCGGCGACATCGGACATACTCGCCAAGTTTGCACAAGGCATGGCTAACGATTTTTTGAGTACGCTCTACCTGGCGACTACGGCCCCGGTGGTGGTTGCTCCAGCCATGAACGTCAACATGTGGAACCACCCTGCCACACAGGCGAACCTCGAAATTCTACGGAAGAGGGGCGTGGCCGTTGTCGAACCCAACAGCGGCTATCTAGCTTGCGGCATGGTGGGGGCGGGCCGACTTGCTGCGAACGACGAGATCGTAGCGGCCGTGATGCAGGCGCTCGGGTCGTCTCAGGACTTGGCGGGCGAAACGGTACTGATCACCGCCGGCCCTACGCGCGAAAAGATCGATCCGGTTCGCTATATCACGAATCGTTCCAGCGGCCGCATGGGTTACGCCCTTGCTGAAGCGGCGCTACGCCGCGGAGCCCACGTGTTGCTCATCAGTGGCCCTACGAACATCGTGCCTCCGGGTACTGCTACGTTTACACGAGTGGAAACTGCCGAACAGATGCGCGAGGCTGTACTACAGCAGCTTCCGCAGGCGACGATCGTGATTAAGACAGCCGCCGTCTCCGATTATCGGCCGAAATCTGTCGCATCCCAGAAGATCAAGCGGAGCGGGCCGACTTCTCTGGAACTGGAGCCCACGGCTGACATCCTGTCCGAAGTGGCCGCAAAGAAGACCAATCAAATGATCATTGGGTTCGCCGCCGAAACCCAGGACGCGCTCGAGAATGCGCGCAAGAAGCTCTCACGAAAGTCGCTCGACGCCATCGTGGTCAATGACGTTTCTCGCGAAGGCATCGGTTTTGACTCCGATCGCAACGCGGTCCACATCATCACCCATGATGAGATTGTCGAAGTCCCGGAAACGACCAAATGGGACGTCGCCCAGCGCGTCCTTGACCAGGCGGTCAAATTGCGTAAGCGCACCCGGGTGACGGCAAACTAAGATGTCCCCCATGCGATTTCTCCTTTTTGGTGCTGCCTTACTCGCGTTGAAAGGGGCTTCTTCTGCGCAGGAGCAGGCAATCCCAGTCGATCAGGAATCACACCACAAGGTCGTGATGAAAAATGACTACGTAGAAGTCATGCATGTCACGCTCGCTCCGGGCGAGCGCACGCTTTATCACACTCACGCACACGACCGAGCAGCCGTTGAGTTGTGCAATACGTCCATCACGCAGCAAAAAGTTGGGGAAGCCGAGGCGCCGCCCAAAGCGATTAAGCCGGGCGACGTATCGATCGCGAGTTCGACTCCGGGGGGCTATTCGCATCGTGTGCATAACCTTGGACCTGAAACCTTCAGCGTACTCGACATCGAGTTTCTCCAACGCCCTGATAACGCCTCTGCGTCAGCCGCCAGTGCGGTCCTGGGGGAAAATCCCAGTGCGCGCGCTTACCGCTGGGAGCTCGCGCCATCCGCGAAGACGCCAGAGCATGTGCACCATCGCCCGTATCTCATCGTCGCGGCTACTCCCATGCAGTTGAAGATGACGGCGCCTGACGGACAATCGCGGGCCGAGGCCGTCCAAGCCGGCGATTTTCACTGGGTAGATGCGCAGGTCACCCACGTGCTATCGAACGAAGGGACCGCTGCTGGCACAATCGTGGAGTTGGAACTGAAATAAACAATGCGTCGCGAATCGCGATGGGGTTCCTTCGTCAACCGGCCTCCTTTTGGGGCTTTTCCAGTATTCACCGACCCGATAGCTGGTTGCGGCCTCACGACCGGTCTCGCCAGCCTTTAACTTCCCCTTGCGTTTCCACAGCCGCTTGGGCGAACATCCTCTTGACTCCCAATCTGTGCCCGCCAAATCAAAGACTGCCGCAAAGAAACTCTCTGCCTCCGCCGCCAAGCTGCGCTTACTGAAACGGTTGCGTTGTACATTGCGCTTCGAGAAGAAGGCATGGGGCGCGGGGGCCCAACTTATAGCGGGCGTCGATGAAGTCGGGCGCGGTTCGCTGTTCGGTCCCGTGGTCGCCGGAGCCGTGATCCTGGATCGCGGATATCGGGTACGTGGTCTGCGCGATTCGAAGCTTCTTCCGGCAGAGCGTCGCGAAATACTCGCGGAACGCATTCGGGAACATTCGCTTGCCTGGTCGATCGCAGCGATTGATGCCGCGCGCATCGATCAAATCAATATTTATCAGGCTTCTCGCCTGGCCATGAAGATCGCGGTCTCGCAACTTGCGCCCGCAGCAGATTATCTGTTGATCGATGCGCTTCGCCTCGATTGCGAAATTCCGCAACGACCCATCATCCATGGGGACGCGCTTTCTGCCTCGATTGCCGCCGCCTCGATTCTCGCGAAAGTTGAGCGGGATCGCATGATCACCGCGTGGGATCCGGTATTTCCTGTTTACGGCCTTGCCTCCAACAAGGGATACAGCACGCCCCATCATCTCGCTGCTCTTCGTGAGCACGGTCCGTCGCCGTTGCATCGCCAGTCGTTCGCCCCGGTGTGGAACGCACCGGTGCCACAGGAGGTCCTGAGTTTTATGTTGGAAGGAAGCGTGCCGGAAGAGGAAGTCGCGGAAAGCGACGAAACGCTTCTCGAAGAAGTGGCCGGAGACTGACGACCTGAGCGGCGAATCACCAGCTACCAGCCACAAGCTACAAAGCCACCAGCTGCAAGCCACCAGCTTAGCTCACAGCTCGCGGTTGATCGCTTAGAATGCTTCCATGGCTCGCATTCTCTGCATTACCGCGCATCCTGACGATGAAGCCGCCGCCTTCGGCGGCTCGCTGCGCATGTATCACGACCGCGGCGTTGAAACTTACGTGGTCTGCCTTACTCCCGGTCAGGCCGCAAGTCATCGCGGCACCGCGAAGAACGATCACGAATTAGCGACCATCCGCCGTAAAGAATTCGCGGCTTCGTGCGAAATTCTAGGAGTCGATCGGGGCGTTGTGCTGGATTATGCCGACGGGAAGCTGCATCGTCTCGATCTATACAGCGTGGTCGAGGAACTCGTTCGGCACATCCGCACTTTCCGTCCCGACGTGATTCTGACTTTCGGTCCGGAAGGATCGGTCACCGGCCACACCGACCACTCCATGGCCTCGGTATTCGCGACGCTCGCCTACGAATGGGCTGGCCGCCCGAATCGCTATCCCGACCAGCTCATTGACGGTGTGCAGCCGCATTGCACACAGAAGCTCTACTTTACGACCGCGGATTTTATACTTCCCGATCGCCCGCCAATCAGCCCGTCGCCCGTCAGCACCGTGATCGATATCGGCAACTACGTGATCACCAAGGTCGCGGCGTTCGAGGCGCATACTACGCAAGCGCCGGTCTTTCCGTTGGTAAAGGAACACATTCTCGCGCGCAGTCCGAAAGAGATGTTCCATCTGGCCGCTACAGCGACTCCGCGAACCGTCGCGCAAGAGACGGACTTACTGGCTGGTCTGGAAGCCAACGTCGCGAAGCCCGTAAAGTAAACCCGCAAAAATCTGCGAGGCTCTTCTTCGCATCCCTTGAGGCTGTTCTTCGCAGTCTTGCAGCTGACTTTTGGCGCCTTCGACGCGGGCGCGCTTCCCTGATTGTTCCGAACGCGCATCTCACTTCGCTTTGATGATCTCGCCCAGAAGATCGGGTTTCGACTCATCACGCACCAGGTGCGGATATTTCTCGCCTTCGTGATAGTCGAGTTTGTAGGTCTTGTAGTAGTCGGTATTTTCGACCAGCAACTCGATGGGGTTCGAACTGCTCTTCGCAGTCTTGATCGCGCCGTGCAGCACTTCGGCGGAAAACTTGCGGCCATTTACGCCAACAACCTTCATTCCGGGCCCGAGCCCGGCTTTGGCGGCCGTCATGCCCTCAGTCGTATCCGAAATTTCGCCGTCCTCCTTCAGCGCCAGGCCCACCGAGAAAGCTTCATCAATCTGGTTCTCGGACCGCTCGGCGCTGCGCAGGAAGTCGCTTGGCGTCTCGTCGTAGACCAACTTCCAGCCACTGCCGTCGATGCCGCCCAGCGGCGCGCCCGGCCCATGATTGGTCAGGCGTTCGGTCCAGAAGCCACGCCAATCGTAGGGAGCAATCTGGTTCAGCGCATTCACGATATCGTCGAACGTGTAGGTCTTGAGCGCGGGCATGCCTCCCTGGCCGCCGTGGAAAAGCTTGCAGAAATCGTCGAGCGACTTCTTGTCTTTGGTCTGCTGTCGGATGATGACATCCGCCCACAACCAATTGAAGTCGTCCTCTTCGTAAAAATCCACACCCCGGCGCCATGAATACCAGGCACGCGGAGCGAAATAGAGTTGCGGCGCCGCATCGGCGGTGTCTTGCAGATTGCGCCAGGTGCGTCCTGGAAGATGATCGAGAGTCGCCGCGCTGAGGGCGAGAAAATCGCGATACTGTTCCGGCGTCCACAAACTGCTGCGCGCAGCGAGCACATTGCCAAGATATTCGGTCAGACCCTCGTAAACCCAGAGCAGATCCGTCTGCATCGGCTGCTCATAATCGGGCGTCGCGAGATCCGCCGGCCTGCGATACTTGCCATTCCACGAGTGTACGTATTCGTGAGGCAACAGCGACGCGTCGAGCTTCCGATCGCTCTCATCGATCAGGCCACGCTCACCGACGCGGCTGTCATCCGACTCGTGATGCTCCAATCCGAAGTGCGCGACGTGATCGCTCAGCGTATAGAGGAAGTGATAGTCGCGATAGTGATACGTGCCGAACAACGCTCCCGCCTGCGCGACCAGATTCTTGAGGTGGTCCCAGACTTCCTTTGGAGGCTCGAGGGCAGCGGCGCTATCGGCGGCAACATCGATTTCCGCGGGCGGATTCTGCCCTGATGTCAACGGCACGGCTTTCAGGAATTCGCCAGCAAGGACCGGGGAGTCGACCAGGGTGGTCAGCGGCGCGGGCGCGAAATGCAGATCGCTTTCGACTTCGTGTGCTCCCGGCAGCGCGGTCGCATATTTCCAGCCGCGTGGCAGCTGCAGGCTCGCAGAGTACGTAATCTCGTCGGCCTTCCATCCTTTGGGATAGAGCAACACCTGGTTCCAGCTGATGATGACCAGTTTGTCGGTCGCCGACGAGCCTGCCGAAAAGCCGCCCGCGAATGTCGCCGGGGAGAGAAAATCGAGATCGGCGATGACTTCGTTCTGTCCGGCCGGAACTTCGACGTTAATGGTCCAACCATCGAGCAGGTCGCGACGCCACTTCAGCGTCTGCCCTCCTGCGGAAAATTTCAGCCCGGCAAGATCGTTGATCGGGCCGTCGGGCGCGTGTTCGCCTGGGATCCATTTCGGGTAATAGAGCGTGAGCGTACCTGGGTTCGCGGGAATCCTGAGGCGGGCGTGAAAAATCTTGCGCGGAGCTTCGCTGGCGTCAACCGACAGGGTGATCGTTGGGCCGTTGGCGGCCAGACTCGGTAAAGCTAAAACTAGAAAGCAAACAGCACACCACACGGATCGCATACGACCGTGGACGAGAGACATTCAGGCTCCTTGTGCCCCAAGCGGAAATCCGGCGAGAGCCGGCAAACGGATGAATATATCAGACGGAGGGTGAGGTTCTGGCGCCACGCTGCACCGTGGGTCTCCGGGAGCCAACTTCTGTTCGCGTCCCTTACAATCGAACTCGTGATCAATGCACTTTGTGTTTTCTGCGGCGCAAGTCATGGCAGACGTCCAGCGTATCGCGCCGCTGCACACCATCTGGGAGAGTTGCTCGCCCATCGTGGAATCACGCTCGTCTACGGCGGTGGCGCGGTAGGCCTCATGGGCTCGGTTGCTGACGCCTGCCTCGCCGCCGGAGGTCGAGTCGTCGGCGTCATCCCCAAGGCGCTGGCACTCAAAGAAATCGCACACGCCGGACTGACCGAGATGCACGTCGTCGGCTCCATGCATGAACGCAAGGCCATGATGGCCGACCTCGCCGATGCGTTCCTGTCCCTTCCGGGCGGCTTCGGCACATGGGACGAATTCTGCGAGGCGCTCACCTGGTCGCAACTGGGATTGCAGAAGAAAGCCTGCTCGTTTCTCAATGTTGAGGGCTACTACGATGCGCTGTTTACGCTCGCCGAGCGCGCCGCAGAAGACGGCTTCATCCGGCCCGAGCATCGCCAGTTGCTGCTCGTCGACACCGACGACGAACGCCTGCTCGACCGACTGCAGAACTATGAAGTGCCCTACGTTCCCAAATGGGTGGATCGGTCCGAGCGGTAAGCTTCACCACGCCCGATTGATCCTTGCTAGTTCTTCGTGTCCTTGCCGTCCATTACAAGATTCCAGTTCGCGCCGTCGGGTGACACTTCGAACTTATAGCTGTACGAGTTCGGCGATACCACCTTCTGCGTGAAGCGCGCCTTCATGGTCTGCACGCCCATTTTTATCTCATTGTTCCACGTCCATGTGTCGCCCTCAACCGTGCCCTTCGCATGAACAGCCTCGCCTACGCTGTTGAACTCGTCGTAGGTGTACACCTTCTCCTGCGGATCGTATCCCATGAGCGCGATACCGGTGCCGTCTCCCATCACGCTCTTAAACTTGGAGTGAAAAATGACAAAGAACCCACCATCCATCCATGTGGCTTCCTCGTTAATGGACACTTTGCCCCCAGGTCCCATCGGACCCGGCTTCAAGTCACCTTCAGACGTCCAATGGCCGACGAAGTAAATCAGCTTCTGGACCTCGGGACCCGGCTTGGGCGCCGATTGTTGGCCGAAAGCTGAAGAAAGAAGAAGCATCGCGATGGCGAGCGCGAACCAGCGTTTCATCAGTGCACCTCATTTTTTGACATCCAATTGGGAAGCATGCCTGAACCCGGCTGCCGATGTTAGAAGTCGGTTGCCCGCAAGTCAACGTGGCCGGGCCCAAGACCTGACACCCAAGACCTGACACCCAAGACCGAACACCCGCCACCTGATTTACTATTTCCCCGTGTCCATCTCTCACCGCGGAAGATTCATCACCTTTGAAGGCCTCGACGGCACCGGCAAAAGCACGCAGATCGAGAAACTTGCCAAAGCCCTGCGGGCGCGCGGCGTCTCGGTGATCGTCACCCGCGAACCCGGGGGCACGCCCACCGGAGAAAAAATCCGCCACGTGATTCTCGACTCGGCAACCACCGGCCTCGCCCCGATGGCGGAGATGGCGCTGATGTTTGCGTCCCGCACGCAGCATATTCACGAAGTGATTTTGCCCGCGATAAGTGCCGGCAAAACCGTTCTCTGCGACCGATTCACCGACTCCACCGAGGCATATCAAGGTTTTGGCCGGAAACTGGGCAGCAAGGCTGTGCTCGAATTGCATCGCGTCCTGTGCGATGACCTGCAACCCGATCTAACCATCTTGATGGACTCCGACGTGGCCACCAGCGTAGAGCGCGCCCGCCGGCGCAACCAGAGATGCTCGAAAAACGGCCGCTCCCAGAAAGATGAAAACCGCTTTGAGCAAGAAAGCCGCGCCTTCTTCACCCGCGTGCGCCACGGATATCTAGCCATCGCGCGCCGGGACGCCGATCGGGTAGCCGTCGTCGATGCCCGCGGCACACCCTCACAGACCCACACCAAGATTCTGGAAATCGCACTCCGCAAGCTACGCTTGGCGACCAAAACGAGCTAGTCCATTGGACCGGCCCGGGTTTTTCACAGGAAATTAATCCACTCATTACACAACCGTGACCGCGAAGCGTATAAATTTCGTCAACGCCGCGACGTCGAAATTTTGCAAGGAGGTCCGACGTGGCTTTCCAGACAAACCAGCCCGCTTGTTCCCGCGCGATCCACTCCCTCTTTTTGACTCTATCCTTGGTGGCGATCGTCTCCGCTCCGATCATGCTGCATGCCCAAGGATGTTCGCTGAATTCGGCCGGCGGCAAGATTCAACATGTCATCTATGTGCAGTTCGACAACGTCCATTTCACCCGCGACAATCCGAATGTTCCATCGGACCTTGAGCAGATGCCGCACTTGCTGAATTTCTTCAAAAGCAACGGCACGTTTCTGACGAACCATCACACGCCGCTGATCGCGCACACCGCCGACGACATTCTGACCGCGCTCACTGGCGTCTATCCCTCGCGCCACGGACAGGCGGTCGCAAACAGTTTTGGATTTTTTCCGCTTCCCGGAACGAGCACATTTTTTGACGGATTTGCGAGTTCATTTACTTACTGGACCGACCTGGTGAATCCGGTCACAGACCCGGTCTTCAGCATGATCGATGCGAGTGGCCACAACGCGCCTGCGCCCTGGGTTCCGTATACCCGCGCGGGTTGCAACGTGGGAGCGGTTTCGATCGCGAATATGGAACTCGAGAACGTGACCTCCGATGTGAACACCGTCTTCGGCCCGACTTCTCCAGAGGCCGCCGAGGCAGCCGCCAATCGCACCAAGGCGATTGCTGACTTCGAGGGAATCTCCGTGCATTGCGCAGCCGGGGACCCCATTTGTGCTTCGGCCAACGGGGGCCAGCCAGACATTCTCCCCCAGGAACCAGGTGGATACTCGGGATTCAACGGATTGTTTGGACACACCTTCGTGGCTCCGGTGATCAGTCCGGGGATGCCTCTCACTGACATCGACGGCAACGTGATCACCGATGGCCACGGCAACAATGGCTTCCCGGGTTTTGGCGGAATCTCAGCGTCGCAGACTCTGGGATACGTCGCCGCCATGCAGGAACACGGCATTCCCGTGACCTACGCCTACATCTCCGATGCGCACGACGATCACGTCAACAACGTTGCGTTCGGACCGGGCCAGGCTGGCTACGTGGCGCAACTGGCGGCCTATGACGAAGCCTGGGGAAAGTTCTTTGCGCGTCTTGCCGCCGACGGCATTACCAAGGACAACACGCTCTTCGTGCTCACCGCTGATGAGGGCGATCACTTTGCCGGAGGAGCACCGGTTCCGGCCAATTGCGACGGCATTCACACCCCGTGTACGTACCCCGCTGGCGACATCGGCGAGATCGACACCAACCTCACCGACATTCTGCATTTGCAGGATCCCGGTCTCGCGACGACTGCATTCGATATTCACTTCGACATGGCTCCGGTCTTCTATCTCGATCCGGCAGGTCCTGCGACCGCGCGAGAATTCGAGCGTGCGTCCGCGCAGTTGACCGGGCCAGATGCGCACACCGGAAAAACTGTGCGTCTGACCAAGTATCTGGCCGACCCGGTTGAGTTGAAGTTATTGCACATGATCACGGGCGATCCGCAGCGGACGCCGTCGTTCGTGATGTTCGGCAATCCCGACTTCTTTTTCCAGACGTCGGGCACCCCGGACTTCGCGGTCGGCCCGGGCTTCGCCTGGAACCACGGAGGCGTGGCTACCGAGATCAACACAACATTCCTCGGATTTGTTGGCCCGGGCGTGTCACGGCAAGGGATCCAGGATGACGTATGGTCCGATCACACCGATGTTCGCCCCACCATGCTGTTACTCACCGGACTGAAGGATGACTATGCGAGCGACGGGCGCGCACTTGTGGAAGTTTTACGAAGCAGCGCGTTGCCGCCGGCACTGCGCGCCAGTCAATTTAACTTCGTCGTGTTAGCGAATGCGTACAAGCAGATCGCTGCACCGCTGGGCAAGCTTGGGATGACCAGCTTGAAAGCTTCCACTCGCGCGTTGGCCGGCAGCGATGCCACTTACGCGAAAATCGAGGGCCAGATCAGCGCGTTGACCACACAGCGAGACGCGCTGGCGGCTCAGATGATCCAGGCGTTGGGCGACGCGGAGTTCAATGGCAAATCCATCGACACCAGAACAACTGTGAAGCTAGTCACGCAGGCGGCTCGGTTGCTCAATGAGGCAGCAGAGTTGGGGAACGGAGACTAGCCTCCACTTGGGTTTGTTTGCCGGTGCACATCGGCGATCCGAAACCCGAAAACGATGGGTGTTAGCTCCACATAAAACATCTCAGATCCTGGCGTCACGCCCACTGCGTGGCGCCGATTTTTCTTCAAGCGCCGCCGTCCCGGCGGCTGTCCGGTGGGCCCCTCGCCCACCGAGTTCATACTGCATCAGAAGCACGCATAATCGCGACTTTGTCGCCCCACTGAAAACAGCTCAACGCGGTACAATCCCGCCTATGCTTACCCGCATCCTCAAGTTTTTTGTCGTCAGCGCCCTCGTGTGGCAAATCAACCTCGCCACGCTCGCTGCGCAGTCGCCAACTCATCCGCCACATGCGCAAGTCAAGACACTCAAAGTCACGATCCTCTCCACTATGCTTGCCGATCAGGGCATTGGCGAATGGGGATTCGCCGCGCTGGTCGAGAGCGACGGCCACCGGATCCTGGTCGACACCGGGGCACGCCCCCAAACCGTTCTCTCCAATGCACGCGAGCTGAAAGTCGACCTCAGCGACGTCAAGGAAGTCATACTCACCCACAATCACGACGACCACACCGGTGGGTTAATGACGCTTCGTCGCGAATTCATGAAGAAGAATCCCGACGCGCTCTCCGTCGCCCATGTCGGCAAGGGCATCTTCTACAGCCGCGTCGAGCCCGACGGCAAGGAAGGAAATTCGATGATCGCCACACGCACCGAATATGAGGCAAGCGGTGGCAAATTCATCGAGCACGATCAGCCCGTGGAACTCTTCCCTGGCGCCTGGCTCTCAGGCCCCGTGCCGCGTACGTATCCGGAACACAACTGGTCGGTGAAAGGCAAAGTGAAAACGCCCGAAGGCATGGTGGAAGACACCATCCCCGAAGACCAGTCACTCGTTCTCAACACTGCCAAAGGCCTCGTCATGATCACCGGCTGCGGCCATGCCGGCGTAATCAACATCCTGACTTTCGCCGAAAAGGAATTTCCCGACACACCCGTGTACGCGATCGTCGGCGGCTTGCATCTATTTCCCGCGACCGACCAGCAGCTCGACTGGACCGCAGACAAGCTAAAAGGCTTCGGACTTTCTTACCTGGTGGGCGCGCATTGCACCGGGATTAACAGCGTCTACGCGATCCGCCAGCACCTCGGATTGCCACGCCAGTCCGCGGTTGTAGGTGCGGTCGGCGCGACGTTCGTGCTGGGCGAAGGGATTCACCCGGGCCTGCTTGCACAATAGATTGGGCGCGGCCATTTCGCCTCGGCAAAACTACGGTCCAACCTTCGCCTGCCGCAGGTCTTCAATCTCCTTGAGGATTCGCGCTACCGACGCTTCCACGAGGGCCTGGCCTTCTTCGCGCGTAGCCATGGTCGGGTCTCCCCACGCACCCGTGGGCGAGTATGTTCCTTTGCCCTTCGGATCTCGCGTCAGCCCCCCCGGCTGGTGCGGATTAAGATCGCGCTTTGCTTTCTCCATGTGCACACTCTCGGGCGCAATGTAAAGCATCATGGCCGTCTCGATCTCGTCTGCGTGCGTACCTGCCGATTTACGCCACTTCGTCTCCACCGGGTCTTCCTGGGTGAAGTCCAGGTAGCGCATCAGAATCCCATCGTTCGCTAATTCGCTGGCCGCCGCTTTAAGAGGCCGCAGCGTCGAAATTCCCGTGTTGACGATGTAGAACTTCCGCGGCCCATAGTGCGCCAGAGAACGCACAATATCAGCCACCATCGCTTGCGCTGTTGCCTCGCTGAGCGAAGTCGATCCCGGATACTCCAGAAACGCCGGGTAAAAGCTGTAATTAATCGTCGGCGCCACGACGACCGAGGCCTTTTCGAGGACGCGCTCTTTGAAATACTCCGCCATCAGCCAATCGTTGTTCAATTGAAGATGTTGTCCGTGCTCTTTCGCTTCGGCGCCCAGCGGAATCACGACGACTTGATCCGCCCTGAGAACTTTCTCCGCCTCATCCCAGCTGAGTTTTTCCAGGAAGACGCCCGCCTTCTTCGCGTGAGTCTCCTGCGTTGCATTCGAGTTGCCGCCATCTTGTGCAGCAGCGTAAACCAGGATCGCCGCCATAACTAAGCCAATCACAAGTCCCAAGGCGTTCCGCATTTATGGTCTCCTCCCTTGTCTCGCACCTCACCAGGGACGACGCCCACACGCACCCGTGCCCTTAACCCAAGAAAAATTCGCCGCGGAATTCTACTCCGGGACCCCGTGCCTTCGTGGTGAATGTCCTCTCTCGGTGTTACATTTTCAGAAGTGCCCTTTTCCGACTTCCACGGCAACACCGATATCGTTCATCACTTGCGCGATATGCTCGCGCGCCAGCATTTCCCGCATGCCATGATCGTGGCCGGACCCACCGGCGCAGGTAAGTACACGCTCGCGCTGATGCTGACCAAGGCCATGAACTGCCTCGAGCCCCCGGCGACCGACGGCCTGCCTGACTTTTGCGGGAAGTGCGCGAACTGCACGCGTATCGCCCAATCCGAAGACCTCGACGTCCGCTTCGCCGAGGCGGTTGAAGCCCGCGAAAGTCTCCGTGAAACCGACAAAAAAGAAACGCGAATCCTGATCCAGACGCACCCTGACGTACTCTTGATCCCGCCCGATCCACCGCAGCTCATGATCAAGGTTGACCAGGTCCGGCGCGTGATCGAGACGATCTATTACCGTCCGGCTGAGGCGAAAGAGCGTGTCTACATTTTCACCGATTCAAGTTTCATGAAAGAGGCGGCCAATTCGCTGCTGAAGATTCTGGAGGAGCCACCCGAGTTTGCGACGATCTTCTTACTGACTGAAAATGTCGGCGAATTGCTGCCCACCATCCGCTCGCGTGCAATGACTTTCACGCTCGGGGCACTGCCGTCGTCCGAAATCGAACAGGATCTGGCAAAACAACAACCGGAATGGAACGCGAGGCAGCGTGCTCTGGTGGCCCGACTCTCGGAAGGAGCCGTTGGCCGCGCTCGCGGATTCGACCTCGCCCACTACACGGCTGCCCGCGCCCATGCACTCACTATCTTGAACTCGGCTTTGCGTACCGGCGACCATAGCGAGCTTTTCAAGGTCACCGAGACCTATCGCGCCGGAGCTGAGGGGCGGGCAAAAACCGAGAGCCTCTTACGCACTCTCTACGCCGTGTTGCAGGATCTGATGTTCCTAAACGCCGGAGCGCCCGAACTTGTCCACAACACCGACATTCAGAGGGAGCTGCAAAAGCTGGCCACAAACACCGACTTCGAATGGATCACCTTTGCTGCCGACCGTCTGGCCGAGGTGGAGCAGGGTATGCGCCGCAATCTGATGCGCTCCCTCTCGCTCGATGCCTTCGCAGCGGCCCTCGAAAAAAGCTCTTAGCCATCAGCAGTCAGTTATCAGCCTTTTCGGCGAACTGTTGAACAATCAAGCGCGTTGCAGAATATGCGATTTCGCAGCAACCCCGCACTGAATTCCGCCGCACGGGCTGGGCTGATCACTGAGAGCTGAAAGCTGACACCGGTTCACCAAAGTCATTGCTGCTGCACCACTTAAGGATTGTCTTGTCGGAACTCCTGTGCTACGTTTAATGAAAGTTCACGTCTCATCTCCACATGCACAGCAGCGTAGTGTTGTGGCCAGCGCCACTCGAAAGCGCGTGAATAGGTGGTTGCCATGAAGGATGCAATCGACTCCATGCCAACGGAACGGTCACCCGAACAAGAAGGATTTGCAAATCGCAGGCTGATTCGTCCTTCTTTCAACCGCAACGATCACAACCATTCCCATACTCAGGCCCCTATGGAACGACGCGAACGCCCCGATCGCGCCGAACGCCCCGCCGGCGGCGGCAAGAAACTTCCACCCCCGGAAACGACCAACGCCGAAAATTTCTATTACCAGAAACAAATGCAGGGCAAGACCGCGATGGTGATCGTGCTCCGCGACGGCGAGCAGATTCACGGCGTCATCGAGTGGTACGACAAGAACTGCCTCAAGGTGAACCGCACCTCCGCGCCCAACATTGTCATCTACAAGCCGGCCATTAAGTACATGTACAAGGAAGGCGAGAACGGCTCGCGGTAGGACATCGGTAGCTGGTGGCTGCAGGTACGCGCGGTCCGCCCCATCGGACCGCTTTTGACTGACGGTACTCGTCACACGACTCTTCCAATTGCTGCCGCCCACGACCGTTCTTCCTGACAACTGACGACCGGCGACTACAACTTTGGCAGTACGATCCCCTTCTGCGACTGGTACTTGCCTTTCCGGTCGGCGTAGCTGACCTCGCATACTTCATCCGACTGGAAGAAAATAATCTGGCACAGGCCTTCGTTCGCATAGATGCGCGCGGGCAAGGGTGTGGTGTTCGAGATCTCGAGCGTAACGAAGCCTTCCCACTCTGGCTCAAACGGCGTCACATTCACGATAATGCCGCAGCGGGCGTAGGTCGACTTCCCGACGCAGATGGTCAGCACGTCGCGCGGAATCTTGAAGTATTCCACCGAGCGCGCCAGCGCAAATGAGTTCGGCGGCACAATGGCCACATCGGAGCGCACGGTGACAAACGACTTCTCGTCAAAATGCTTGGGATCGACAATGGACGAGTTCACGTTTGTGAAGATCTTGAACTCGTCGGCCACGCGCAGGTCATATCCGTAAGACGACAAGCCATACGACACGACGCCCTCGCGCACCTGCTTCTCTGAAAACGGGTTGATCATGTCGTGCTCGTGCGCCATCTTGCGGATCCAGCGGTCACTTTTCAGCATGGTTCTCCTTCGGGAGGTGGAAGTGGAATTTCGGGATAAGGACTCAGTTTCCAGCATTCAGCACTCAGCCTTCAGCATTCAGCCGACAATCGGCGCTCGCACTTCTTCGCCAACACTCCGCGCTGGCCGCTGAGTGTTGACCGCTGAATGCTTGATTGGTTTTCTACAAGCTCGGCTGGGAAACTTGGTGCCGTCATCTTACGAGACACTCCCGCCCGTTGACAATCTCTGATATCTCCCTTAGCATCAAGCACTTGGTGCCTTCTCCGCAGACCGCCAAAGGGAGCCATCGTGATTAAGCTCGACATCATTAACGAAGTTGTCAATAAAACCGGGATCACCAAAACCAAAGCCGAGCTCGCCGTTGAAACTGTATTCGAAAGCATGAAGAAGTCGCTCGCGAAGGGCGATCGCATTGAGCTGCGAGGCTTTGGCGTGTTCAACGTTCGTCCGCGCAAGACCGGCATCGGACGCAATCCGCGCACGGGCGCGGAAGTTTCCATTCCACCGGGCAAAGCCGTCCGCTTCAAACCAGGAAAAGAGCTGCAGTCGATCGATTGAAGTCAGGTTCACGGCTTTAGACTCTTGGCTTTAGCCATATCGTGAGCGGAGCGACGGGGCAGCCTGCCCTGAGCAGGTCGAAGGGTCCCCGCTCGTCGGCTTCGCCAACCTTCTTCCCACAAGAATGTAGAATCAATCCCAGGTTGTAATTCCGATGTCAGATCAGACTACCTCCCTCCCGACCACCGCTGCGGAGTACGTTCCGCCGCTGCAAGTCTGGGTCACGCGCCCACGCAGGCAGCGTTACTGGCTGCACATCTTATTGCTGCTGTTGACGATCTTCACAACTTTGGTAGTCGGTTCGCACTTTCAGTACAACTTTGCCCACCAGCAACCCGCGCTCGCGGACGAAGACAACAGCTCAATTCCATTTTTTCCGATCGACCTGGTCTGGCATCATCCATCCCGGCTTTTGCTGGGTATCCCTTTCTCCGCCAGCCTCATGCTGATCCTGCTGGCCCACGAGATGGGCCACTACCTGTACTGCGTGTACTACGGCGTCGATGCCACCTTGCCGTTTTTTATTCCGTTCCCGACTCTGATCGGAACAATGGGGGCGTTCATTCGCATTCGCTCGCCGATCCGTTCCCGCACGGCGCTGTTCGATATCGGCATCGCCGGCCCGATCGCGGGATTTGTCGTGGCGTGCGGAGTTCTTTTGATTTCTCTGGGGTTTTCGCAGGTTGCCCCTGTCGCTCCGGCTGCAGCCGATGCCCAGATCATGCAATACCCTTGGATTTTTACGCTGGCGCGGCAACTGCTCGTTTCCATCGGTGTGGTGCGCGGCGCAGCTGCGACGATGCCATTTGCGAGGCTCTTGCTGCATCCCATGGCGTTCGCGGCCTGGGGCGGAATGTTCGCGACCTCGCTTAACTTACTTCCGGGTGGCCAACTGGATGGTGGACACATCGTGTTCTCGATCGCGCCGCGTGCGCACCGGTTCGTCTCGCGGATCGTTATTCTGATCTTGATCCCGATGGCCGTTTACGTTTGGGCTGGTTGGCTGATATGGGCCATTCTGCTCGAGATCAGCAGCTTCCGTCATCCGCACGTGGCCGAGTGGCCAAAGGTTTCCGGGAAGCGCATCGGCCTGGCCTTCTTCGCGTTGGTAATGCTGGCGGTTACGATCATGCGGAAACCGGTCTCGGTCATCTCCGACGGTAAGGATCAAAGCTCGCTGAAGGCCATCGTCCACGAAATGAAGCAGGAATTCGCAGAGCGACACCGTTCGAAATAGACATCTGCCGCTCGGCCTCAAGTCCACCAATCGCTGCATAGAGGAACAACAATTCGCATGTCTCCCCGGCTTTCCCGCAGGCAATTTCTCCAATCCGCATCGGCCACGACTGCTGCGCTGGCCGTTCCCCATTTCTGGGTTCCCCGTGCGTTCGCGGACTCGATTGCCCCGCCACTCGAACAATTCGGGTACGGCGACGTCACCATCACCAGCGAGCTCCAGGAGCAGCAGCTCCACCAAACCCACGAAGTTCTGATGAACCTGAGTGAAGACGCGCTGCTGAAGCCTTTCCGCCAGATGTCCGGACAGCCCGCGCCTGGCGAGGACCTGGGCGGGTGGTACGTCTACGATTCCGGCGAGCTACGCAAAGATGGCTGGGGATTCGCCCCGACCTCAACCTTCGGTCAGTGGATGTCGGCCCTCGCCCGCTCATACGCCATTACCGGGGACCAGCCGACGCGCGAAAAAGTTCTTCGCCTCAATCGAATGTATGCGCGGACGATTTCCAGCGACTTCTACGAAAAGAGTCGTTTCCCGGCCTATTCCTACGACAAACTCGTGTGTGGGCTGATCGATTCGCATCGCTTGGCCAACGACCCCGACGCATTCTCGATTCTTGATCGCACCACCGACGCAGCTGTTCCCAAGCTTCCTGCGCACCCCGTCGAGCATGGAATAGCATGGCGTCTGAATCGCAAGACGGTTGATTGGAACTGGGACGAGTCCTACACGCTGTCGGAAAACCTGTTCCTCGCTTACAACCTCGGTGCAGGGAAGCGTTATCGTGATCTCGCGACGCAATATTTGCACGATGCTTATTTCGATCGATTAGCGCGTGGCGAGAACGATATGGCCGGACGACACGCCTACAGTCACGTGAATGTTCTGAGTTCTGCGATGCAGGCTTATGTCACGCTAGGCAGCGAGAAGCACCTGCGTGCCGCAAAGAACGGATTCGACATGGTTCTCGCGCAAAGCTATGCCACGGGAGGCTGGGGTCCCGATGAGCAACTGCGCGCAACCGGCAGCGACGACCTCTTTACCAGTCTCACCAAAACGCACAACAGCTTCGAGACGCCTTGTGGCTCGTACGGTCATTTCAAAATCACTCGCTACTTGTTGCGCGTCACGGGCGACTCGCGTTATGGCGACAGCATGGAGCGTGTGATGTACAACACCGTGCTGGGCGCGAAGCCGCTCGCAGCCGACGGCCGTGCGTTCTACTACTCCGATTACAACTTCAAGGGGAAGAAGGTTTTTCACGACAGCCGCTGGCCGTGCTGCTCGGGAACACTGCCGCAAGTTGTAGCCGATTATCGGATCAGCGCGTACTTTCGCGATCCTGAAGGCATTTATGTGAATCTCTACATTCCTTCGACGCTGCGCTGGACTCAGGGCGACTCGCAGATCACGCTCATGCAAAGGGGCAATTATCCCTTCGAGAGCAATGTGCAGTTCGAAGTGAGCAATTCAACGCCGGGAGAGTTCACGATGCACATGAGAATTCCCGCCTGGGCCGAGGGAGCCACCATCGCTGTGAACGGAAAACGAATCATGGCAGATGCGGTTGTTCCAGGAAAATTCGCCGCGATTCGCCGCTCCTGGAAGACTGGCGATCAGATCGACCTCGAGCTTCCGATGCGTTTGCGGCTCGAGCCGATCAACGAGCATCATCCGGAAACGGTTGCTCTGATGAGTGGCCCGCTGGTGCTGTTTGCGATGACCGATATCGCTCCTGCTGTCACAAAACAGCAGCTTGTTGCGGCCAAGAAGACCGGGTCGCAGACGTGGGAAGTAACCGCGGGAAACAGTAAGTTAGACATGCTGCCCTTCATCGCGATCAAGGATGAACCGTACACAACGTACTTGACGCTGGTCTAGAGCGCACAGAGGGACGGGCGTCTCGCTCATAGTCCGCCGAAGGTCCGACTCTCTACAAGCATAGCCACGATTGCTCGCACACTCTGGCGTCTGCCTGAGTTGCCTTCCGGACACGATGGGATGGTCGGAGCCGGGATTAGTGTCCGCCCGCCGCCTTCTGGCCGGCGACGAAATCTTCCATCACGGCTTTTCGCATCAGATCGGGAGGCAACAGGCCCTGGGCCAGAATAAAGTCGTGATACTTCTTCTGATCGAACTTCGTCCCCATCGCAGCTTCAACGTCTTTGCGTAGCGCGATCAGCTTCGTGTATCCGTAGTAGTAGCTGTTCGCCTGCCCCGGAGCGCGATACGTATAGCGCTCGACTTCCTCCTCCGCGAACGCCGGCGATTGAACCACGTCCTGTTCCAAAAGTTTCTTCGCCTGTTCGGGTGTAACCTTGCCCAACTGCAACTCCGGATCGAGAAATGCTCGCGCTGCACGCAACAACCGGTAGTCCAGCGAGATCAGCTGACCTTCGAGCGGCATGTACGGCCGGATCAAAAATTCGGAATACAATCCCCAGCCCTCCACGTTGGTGCTGTTGAAGGCATAGCGCACCCGCGCGATCGAGACACCATGCTCCACCATGGAATCGAATTGCAATTCGTGTCCCGGCCTCGCTTCATGCGCGGTCAGCGTCCAGGCTGCTGCATCGAAGGTGAAATCGTCGTATTTCTGCGACGATGTTTGTCCCGCGCCGGCCGGAATGTTGAGCGGAAGTACGAACTCGCCCTTCTGGCCTGTGTTATGCAGGAAGGGCGGAGGTACCATGTGCGGTGCGGGCTGCTGCGCGGTTTCGGCGGCACTTGCGATCCGAATGCGAGCCGGTCGGTCGGGCAGGCTCACGATCTGCTGTTTGGTGATGATTTCTTCAATCTGCTTGAGGCGGTTTTGGTAGAACGGCAGAATCGCATCGCCCACCAATTGTTCTTTCTTCAACTCACGGATCACGTCGCGGTAATCGCTCGAGGGCAGCTTGCGCCGCTTGGCGACCTCGGCAGCGATCGGTTTCATCTCTGCCTGGATTTCGTCGAAGCCTTTGTGCGCAAGTGCGGCCATCTGCTCGGGCGCAATATCAACGCCAAAGTTCTGTAGCGCCAACGCATACTCTTCCGGCGGTAGTCGGAAATCCGGGCGCGCTTTGGGCAGCACCGCCGTCGTGATCCAGGCATCGTAGTCGCTGAGTTGCGCCTTCAGCTGGGCGTAAGGCTCCTCCCATCCGCTGAGCTTGTACTCTTTGCACAGCGCGGCGATGCCTTCGAGATAGTTCGAGTTGCGCCCCAGTTCAGTCTCAATCTCGACTCTCGCCGGATAGAACACTCCGGGCTTCGCCATCTGCTCGGACACGCGCTGCTTGAGAATTTCGGTTAGCGATTTGTAAGCGGGATCAAGCCCGGCATAGCGGCGAATACGCGCGACGGCTGCGGGGCGCCGCTCGGCAGGAGTCTGCTCATCCAGCAGGATGCGCAGCCCTCCAAAAACTTCTTGGCTGGCGTTGATGAACGGCACTTCATGCGCGCGTTGAAAGTCATCGATCCGAAACTGCAATTCCACTCTGCGGATCATGATCTCCAAATCCTGAGCCACTTCTTTCTGCTTCTGCTGAGGTAGCGCGGCCTTGAGCTTGGAGAGAATTTCCTCGGTCTCCTTGCGTTGCTGATCCTCGTCGGCCAGGGTGGGCTGGGAGATCAGCTCGTCGTACTCGGCCAGTCCCTGCCGCGAGCCGAGCTCGGGCGTGTGCTTCATCTCGATCTTCACCAGCATCTTGGTGTAATCATTGCTGGCGGCGATCCAGGCGTGGTCGGTGGGTTTTTCTCGAGCGGCGGCGAGCGCGACCGCTAGTGTCAGTATGAGCGCAACAAAATAGATCGATCGCACGAAGCCCTCCAGAGAACCAGACGATGAAACCTGTCAGTAGATCATGCAGGCGCGCAGGTCGCAATTCGGTGAGCGGACGCGGGGCTCAGCGCCATGAGACGCTCAATACAAGACCCCTAGTCTCGGTTTCAAACTTTGGGCTTCCACAGCGGCTCGCAGCCGCCTTTCCTAACACCTGAAACCTGCCTGCCCTCCCTACATCAGCCACAACGCGTCGACGTCCACGATCACCTGCGTGCGAGGAACCCTCTGCGCGGTTGCGTAAGTCAGCATCGAGCGCAGTAGTGTATTGAGCTTCTCGCGGCTGGGCGACTTGAGCACGAAGTGATAGCGGTAATCCTGCTTCAATCGCAGAATCGGCGCGGCCGCCGGACCCATCACACGCACCCCTTCGTGACGCGTCTTTTCGAACCACTTGCCCAGGATGCCCGACCAGCGCAACGCTTCGTCGAGCTTGCCGCTGCGGATGAGAACGTTCGCCAGAGACGCGTAGGGAGGGTAGTGCATCCAGCTGCGAAAACGCAGTTCCTTGGCATAAAATCCCGTGAAATCGTGTTGCGCCGCGTATTGCACCGCGTAGTGATCCGGAAAATACGTCTGCAGCACAACCTTGCCCGGCGTCTGGCCACGCCCGGCGCGCCCGGCAACCTGCGTCAGCAACTGAAAAGTTCGCTCGGCGGCGCGAAAATCCGGCAGACCAAGTGCAATGTCCGCTCCAACCACACCGACCAAAGTCACGCCGTGCACATCATGTCCCTTGGCGATCATCTGTGTGCCTACGAGCAGATCGAGTTCGCCTTCATTCAGCGCGCCCAGAACGCGTTCGAAGTCTTCCTTGCCGCGCACCGTGTCGCGATCGAGTCGCCCGATGCGCGCCGTTGGAAACATGCTATGTAACAGTTCCTCGAGCTTTTCCGAGCCCGTCCCAATGAAATAGACATACTCGCTGCCACAATGTGCGCATTTTTCGGGGACCGGCGCGGTGTATCCGCAGTAGTGACACTCCATGCGGCGAACGCGTTTGTGGTGGGTCATAGCAATGGCGCAGTTCTTGCAGTCGAGCGTCTTGCCACAGGCGCGGCACAACACCACCGGCGAATAGCCGCGGCGATTCAGCAGGATCATGACCTGCTCTTTGCGGTCCAGGCGTTCGCGAATTTCTTCCGCAAGCTTGCGCGAGATCACCTGCTCCTGCCCGGTCTCCTGAAACTCCTGCTTCATGTCGATCAATTCGACTCGAGGTAGAGGACGCCGTTCCACCCGGTCGGGCAACTCAACCAGCGCGTACTTGTTTTTCGTGGCGTTGTAATAAGACTCCAGCGACGGGGTCGCCGAGCCGAGTACCACCATCGCCCCTGCCATCTTGGCCCGCATGACGGCGACATCGCGAGCGTGATAACGCGGCGTTTCTTCCTGCTTGTAAGAAGAGTCGTGCTCCTCGTCGACGATGAGCAGCGCGAGATCCATTACGGGCGCGAACACGGCGGACCGAGTTCCCACAACGACACGCGCCTCTCCACGCTTAATGCGGTGCCATTGCTCGGCGCGCTCCTGGTTCGTTAGACCAGAATGAAGAATAGCGACCTCGTCGCCAAAGACCTGATGGAGATCCGCCGCGACCGCAGGGGTGAGGCCAATTTCAGGCACGAGCAAGATCGACGATCTTCCCGCTTCGAGCACTGCGCGCATGCCCGCGAGGTAGACGGCGGTTTTACCCGACCCGGTTACTCCGTGCAACAACATGCCGGAGAACTTGCGGGCGGCAACTCCTTCCACGATCCGCTGAAGGGCCTGCTCTTGCGCGGTGTTAAATTCGAAATCGAATGGCGACCGGCGCGCCTTCGCACGGGAGACGTGGAACTCGGCCACCTCTTCGACGATTTCGACCAGTCCGCGTTTGATCAGCGTGCTCAGCGTAGATCGTGGGACGCCGAGAGTTTGCAGAGTTTGAACGGGAACGCGACCATTCGCCGCGGCCAAGGTTTCGATCAGAGTCTGCTGATTCGCGTTGAGCTTTCTAGAGCGGGCGTCCTCGCCTGTTGACACAACTTCCTCGGAACCGTTTTTCGGCAGAATCCCAGGCGGCGCGCCCATCGATCGCAACATGGCGACCTTCACGATTCGCTTCGCGTCACGGGCATCCGAGATATCTTCACGGACAATCCATTTCTTGCGCACTATGCCCGCAAGTACAGGGCGGCTCACCTGGGTCGCACTTCGCAAACTGGATTCGGATGCTTCCTCGCGACTTGTCAGGTAGTCCAGCACACGAAACTCGACCAACTGTTCATCCGGAGTACGCCGCGAGCGACCCGGCGATCCAGTTGTGCTGCCAAGATGTAAGGCCAGTTGGCCTTGGTCCGTGATGCGGTAGCGAATGCTGCGCTTAAACTCCGCGCTCAAGGGCAGCATGGTGCGGAACACCTCGCCGAGCGGGGCGAGATAGTAATCGGCGATCCACTTTCCCAGCCGCATCAACTGCTCGTCGAGCACCGGCGCCGGGTCGAGCACGCTGACTACGTTCTTTATCTGAACATTGGGTTTGCGGTCGTGCAGGTCCACAACGATGCCGCTCATGCGCTGCTGCCGGAAGGGAACAAGCACACGACCGCCGACCGAGGGCTCCATCCCATCAGGCACGTGATAGGAGAAGGCCATGTCAAGCGGGACCGGCAAGGCTACGTCGCAGAATTGGAATGCAGGTCTCAAGTGTCGGGTCTCAGGTCTTAGGGTGTCCGGCGTTAGATCGTCGATCCAGCGTCCCGTAAAGATCATGCATAGGGTATCAGCCTGTCGCCTGACACCTGCCCCCTGATTTTCTGATAGCCTGATCAACCAAGCTTCCGACCGCAACCGTGGCCGCCCGCCTCGCCATCCTCGCCGATATTCACGCCAACGTCTGGGCACTCGACGCTGTGCTCGCCCACGCGAAGAGTCGCGGAATCGAGACATTCGTAAACTTGGGCGACACGCTGTACGGACCGCTGAAGCCACATGCCACCTACGAGCGGCTTCTGCACGAAAACGTGTTGATCACGCTGCAGGGAAATCAGGATCGCCTGATCTATGAAGCCAGCGAACGCGACCTGGCGGCGATTCCCACTCTCGCTTATGTCATTCGCGACCTGGGTGAAGAACCGATTCACTGGCTGAGCGGACTGCCGAAGACCGCCGTGCTGGGCGACGATGTGTTCCTCTGCCATGGAACGCCGGGCAGCGACACCATCTATCTGCTGGAAGACATCATGGATGGATTGCCTGAGGTGCGCTCGGAGGGCGCAATTCGCGAGCTGCTACAGGGCGTGCATCAACCGGTGGTGCTATGCGGACACACGCACATCCCGCGAGTCGTCGAGCTGGCGAATGGACAACTGGTGATTAACCCCGGAAGCATTGGAGTTCCGGCCTATGACGATGTCGATCCCGTCCGCTATCGTATGCAGACATTTTCGCCGCATGCGTGCTACGCGGTGCTCGAGAAAAACGGCGAGGGCTGGAACGTTACTCTGGAACGCGTCGCCTATGAGCACCAGGCCGCCGCCGAGTATGCTCGCGCGCTGGGTCGCGAAGATTGGGCGCAGGGAATTGCAACGGGCCGGATGGGATAAGAATGGCCACTGCACACCGACTCTCGAATTCCCGCATTCCGCGAGTCGTCTTTCCCGAGGCGATCAAAATCTTTTTCCGGCGTTGTTGACACATGACACTGACGATCGTATGGCGGATCGTGATCTGGCTGTGGGTGGTATCCGAGGCGGCCATCGGCATCGGAACGCACGCGAAGAAGGGGACCGCGAACGTCCGCGATCGCGGATCCCTCATTCTTCTTTGGATCGTGATCGGCGTTGCGACCTTCGCGGCCGGAGCGGTGAGGGAGATTCGAGGTGAACCCCTTCCTCTCTCCTCGCGTTGGGCGAAGGGTATCGGCCTCGCGATTCTGGCGGCGGGCCTCGTATTGCGTTGGTCCGCGATCGCCACTCTGGGCCGTTACTTCACTTCCAACGTCGCCATTCATGAAGGCCAGAAGGTGCTCCGCACAGGTGTCTATCGTTTCATGCGTCATCCGTCTTACACCGGACTCTGGCTGGCTCTCATCGGACTCGCAATTCATTTTCGCAACTGGTGGAGTTTGGCGATTACGCTGATCCCGGTCACCGCGGCGATACTCTATCGGATTCACGTTGAAGAAGCGGCGTTGATCGACGCTTTTGGGTCAGAATACGAAGACTATCGAAAATCAACCAGCCGATTGGTCCCGGGCTTGTACTAGGGCCGAATCTTCCGTACGGGCGGTTTGCGAATCAACTCAAACCCTTTAGGGACGCGGCGCATCATGTACCGAGAACATTCCGCGCACGTTCGCCGAAGCTTACTCGACCGCTTTTGCCGGCGCCTTCAGTCCGAGCTCTTTCATCACCATCTGCAGATCCTTCCACGCTTCCTTCTTCTGCCGGGGATCGCGCAGTAGGAAGGCTGGGTGGTAGGTGACGGCGAGTTTGGCGCTCGACCATGCAGGATCGTTACTGCGTACACCCGCTGGCCGGAATTCGTACCAGCGTCCACGAAGGTTCGACATCGAGTCGTTGATAGCAAGCAGCGTTTTTGCTGCCACTGCGCCGAGCGCCACAATGACTTTGGGCTTGATGGTGGCAATCTGGCGCATGAGGAACGGCGAACAGGTTTCACACTCATCGCGCTCAGGTGTGCGGTTGTTGGGTGGGCGGCACTTGATGATGTTGGCAATGTAAACCTGTTCGCGGCCCAGTCCCATCGCTTTGATCATGTTCGTCAGGAGTTGGCCGGCACGGCCCACGAACGGTTCCCCTTGCATGTCTTCGTCGGCTCCCGGGGCTTCACCAACGAACATCAGGTCTGCTTCGGGATTTCCCACGCCAAAGACAATCTGCTTGCGTCCCTGCTTGTGCAGGCGGCAGCGTGTGCAGTCGCCGAGGTCTTCGCGAATCAGTTTCAGCGCTTTGATCGGATCGGCCACACCTGTTTCCGGGCGCGAGGTGATGACCTCGAACTTGTTTTCCTCGGGGGCAGCCGGTACCGCCACTGTTGATCGTCTGGGCGACATTTCCTCTCGCTCTTCTGGCTGGATTGGGATTTCAGGGATTGCGGATGTCAATAATTCTGCTGTCGTCGGGCTGAAGGCCGAGGCGCGCACGCCTTCGCGCCGGTAGAAGTCGTAGATGCCCAACTCTCGATAGTAACGGATGCGCTCAGCGAGGGCGCGGCGCAAGTCCGGAGACAACGGCGTGGGCATGAAGGAAGAATATCATTCGTGCGTGAGCCAAGATTTGCGCAAAAATCCATCATTTGTTTGCCGCGCGCACTCCGGGGCGGGAATAGACCGAATCGTAATGGCCGCTCCGTAACGCCAGCGCTTGGGTACCGACGTAAATTGAGCAAATTTTGAACACGCGTTACTCTCGGAATGTTCCCCCAGAAGGCGGTCGAGCCCGCTGATCCCAGGAAACGGATTGCGCTGTGGCCCATAATTTGAAGAAAAAGCATTCGCCTGATCGCATCGAAAAACGCATTCATGTCGCTCTGCCCGTTCGCGTTACCTTCTTCGATGACGACACCAAGCCTCGTCTGGAGATGGCCTGCACCTACGATATCTCCGCCCATGGCGCTCGCGTAACTGGCCTGCGTTGCGTGAAAGAGGCCGGACAGATCCTGGTCGTCGAGCGGGGACGCAGCCGGGCTTATTGCCGCGTAGTCTGGATCGGCGAGACGAGTTCGCCCTTGCACGGCCAAATTGGCATCCAGTGCGTTGAGGCGGAGAAGACTTTGTGGACTTCAGAGCTTCGCGACATGGAGCAAGTTTACGATCCGATTGTGCGGGATCCTGCGCTGTACAAACTGAGCGCAAGATCCAACGCCCCGGGCCGCAATCGACGCAAGTATCCACGTTTTGCCACCGAGGGCGCGGCTGAACTGTTGCAGAAAGTACCCGGTGCCGGGCGTTTAGAAGGCGATTTGATCGATGTATCTGAAGTTGGCTGTCTGGTGAGCACGAACAGTCTGGTTTTGCCGGGGACAGATCTGAAGCTTGTCGTAAACGTGGCGAATTACGACTTGAGCTTCAAAGGTCAGGTGCGCCACGCTGCAGTCGACGTCGGGTTAGGCATCGAGTTCCGCGAAGTCTGCAAGGGCGATCGCGCGATCCTGCAATACCTTCTCAAGAAGTTGGCTGAAGCTGAAGAGAATACGCCTGCCGTCCAGCCGGAAAAGGCGAAGGTAAAATCAGTCGCCGTTCACTAGTTGTGGCGAAAGGAATCTCGCGACAAGCTGTCGTGAGGCACGGCATTCTCTGATCATCGCCGCGCCCTCAAGACCAATAGCTAGCCCAAAGAGGTTCGCAAGCGCAGAGGGTTCCGCGCCTGCATGAGAGTGGTGTCTTAGACGGGCCGCTACTCCGCGGCCGTGGTTGCGACTTCCGCCGTCGGACGCTCGCGCTCCACGTCTTTCAAACGGGCGGCCTTGCCCTTCAACCCGCGCAGATAATAGAGCTTGGCGCGCCGCACTTTTGAAGAACGCACAAGCTCAACCCGATCGATGACCTTGGAATTTACCGGGAAGATGCGCTCGACGCCATGGCCGAAGCTCATCTTGCGCACGGTGAAGCTGGCCTGGGGTCCCTTGGCTTGCGAAATGACAACGCCCTCGAACGCCTGTACGCGCTCCTTGTCGCCTTCGCGGATCTTTACGTGGACGCGAATCGTGTCGCCCGGCGCAAATGCAGGCAGATCGGTGCGCTTGCTCTTGGCCAAAAGTTTTTCAATGATGAGGTTCGACATAGGCTTGTCCTTGTTGAATCAATCTAAATTTTCTTGCCCGTGACCTGGGCCAGCAATTTCCTGTCTTCTTCGCTGAGCGTTGCCGGGTCGAGCAGATCCGGACGGTTACGCAGCGTCTTCTCTAACGCGGACCGACGACGCCAGCGTCGTATCTCGTCGTGGTTGCCGTTCATCAGCACTTCCGGCACCCCCATGCCACGAAATTCCGCGGGACGCGTGTAGTGCGGATAATCCAGCAAGCCGCCAGAATCGCACGTCGAACTCGGACCACTTCCCGGCGACACCAAATCCCCAGCAAGATCGTTCCCCGCCGTAAACGACTCCTGCCGCGTGGATGCTTCGTTGCCGACGGCGCCCGGAATCAGGCGTGTCACCGTATCTACGATGACTGCAGCACCCAGTTCGCCACCGCTGAGCACATAGTCGCCGATTGAAATCTCACGATCGGCAAGATGCTCGCTCACTCGCTCGTCGACGCCTTCGTAGCGTCCGCAGATCAGGACCATTCGCTCCAGCGCCGCCAACTCCTGCGCAAGCGCTTGATCCAGCTGTTGGCCCTGCGCAGAGAGCAGAATCACCGACTCTCTTTCCTGGCCAGCGAGCCGCTGTTCCTGCGACGCCACGTTCAGCTTCTCAATACATTCAAAGATCGGTTCCGGCTTCAGGACCATGCCTTCGCCGCCGCCAAATGGGCGGTCATCCACGGTGCGATGCTTGTCGCGGGTAAATTCCCGCAAATCGTGGATGTTCACCTCCACCAGACCCGCTTCGCGCGCCCGGCGGAGAATTCCGAAATCCAGCGGCCCGCGAAAGAAGTCGGGAAAGATCGTGACGATGTCGATCTTCATCGCGAACCCGCGAATAAAACCTCACCACTCGGGACAGAGCCACAGAGAGAATCAAGGGGAACGCGTCTGATTCATTCACTCCGACTCTGAATTCCGTTGCTGCTCCCGCTTCTCTTCATCCGTCAGCGGAGCGTTCACGTCCAGCATGCCTTCCGGCAATCGCATGCGCACTTGTTTCGCCGGCAGATCGATACTCACCAGGTAAGCTTCCGCGAACGGAATCTCGTAAGGCGCTTCTTGTCCGCTGCGCGATCGGGCTTGCGATCCCCCGGGCGGTTTCCTGGAAACCAGCAACAGCGGCGCTTCGCCAGCTCCGAACTCTACGCCTTCAATCCTGCCGATCTCGCGTTCGCCGTCGAACACCGTGCAACCGTCAAGATCGCTGACGTACGTCCAGCCTTGCTCAAGTTCGGCGCGCTCGGTCCGCGGCACCTGTAACTCACAGCGTACAATAGGCTCTGCGTCGGAAATCGAGTCGATGCCCGCGAACTTCAAAACCAGGTGGCCCTGATGTGGCCACAACTCTTCGACTTTCAACTCGCGCCGCCGGCCTTGTTCATCGAGCGCCAACAGTCGCATGCCCTCGGCGAATCGATCGGGAACGTCTGAGTGCACTTCTACCGCGACTTCGCCGCGCCGGCCCTGCGTTTTCAGGACGCGAGCCAAGGTAATGTACTCGTCGCCCATCGTGATCCCGGGTGCCTGAGGCTGTTCCGAGGCCGGACTCTCGAGACCTACTCGAGAATCTCGAGCGTATAGCGCTTGTGCGCCTTGATACCGGCCGCGCCCAATAAGGTGCGGAGCGCGCGGGCGGTGCGCCCTGACTTGCCAATCACTTTGCCAAGGTCGTTCTCCCCGACCGTCAGTTCAAGAACGGTCTCGCCGCCCTCGTCGATCGCATTCACGGAAACTTGATCAGGCGCGTCGACCAAAGCCTTCGCCACCTGCTCGAGAAGTACCTTCGCGTCCCCACCCTGCTCGCTCATCTGCGGCGGCTCCTTGCTTGTGGGGTGAAATGCGCTGTCCAGAACACGGCGCGCTTAAGCGGCGGGCCCGGCACTGACCGGGGCTGGCACTGGCTTCGCCACGAGCTTGCTCACGCGATCGGACATCTTGGCGCCCTTCGACACCCAGTAGTCGATGCGGTCGCGCTTCAGGTCGATGTGGGCGGCCGCGCCTCGGGGATTGTACGTCCCTACGACTTCGACCGAGCGGCCATTGCGTGCGCGCTCCTTCTCGATCACCACGACACGGTACTGCGGTTGTTTGCGCGCACCCGTGCGCGCCAGACGAATCATTAACACGGAACTTTGTTTCCTTTCCTAATCCTTACAGGAGGGGTGAGACAAACCATTATTATCGCGGAAGTTAGCGGGATTGGCAAGGGTGGGGAGTGGGCGCCTGTGAACGCGGCGGGAGCATCCTGCGAAATTGCCAGCAGAGCGAGGGCGTCTTGACGGCGGTAACTTTCGGCATCGACGATGCTGTATGACAATGCAGAAGGTATTAGGGACAAAATCTGCTGTGACGACACCGATTCTGTTCCGAGATTCCTGGTTCATTCGGGCAGGCATAGCGATTGTGGGAATTTCGGCGGTGCCACTTCTCGCCGTTACGCTCGCCAGCTTGCTTTCGGGAAAAGAGTTTGGCGCGGGGCCAACCGGCATATGTTTTCTGATGGGGGCATTTCTTGGATCTTTTCTGACTCTTCTCGGTACCGCTTCGGTCATCGTGCAGAGGGCTGCTCTCATACGCAAGCAGAAATAGGAGACGGGTCATTTCTCCTCCCGCGACCTCAGCAATGTAAAGCTAGCTTGACATCAAGGGCGCTTTTGTCCTATCCTCGAAATGGAAAGTTTGCTTTACATGGCGACCACCATTCTTAACCGAGTTAAGGGGCTGCGCACAGAGCGCGGCTGGACGCAAGAGCAGCTGGCCGAGGCGGTGGGAGTCTCACGCCAGAGCATCAACTCGATCGAGCGCAACCGCTACGTGCCCAGCCTGCTGCTGGCGCTGACGTTCGCCCGCGTGTTCGGGTGCGCGACGGATCAGATTTTTACGTTGGAGGGCGAGGAATGAATATCCCGATGCTTGGCAAAATGGTCGACGAACGGTTTCTCACCCAGCGGTTGGGCTCGACAAGCCTGGCGGGAATTGTCGGCGGCGTGTTTGCTTCGCTGCTCTTTTCCTACCGCTATTAGCACGATCACCTGTGGAGCTGGGATCTGCTGGCCGTCGCGGTAACCATCGTCACTGTGAAGTTGTCGGCGATAGCGTGGTTCCGGATCACAGACTAGCTGTGGGCCCGCCCGAGATACTGAAACGTTGTACCTGAATGGAGACCCGAAGATGCTCATCAAGAACCATCGCAAGAATCCCGCAGCCCTGCTGACGATTGGGATGTCGTGCCTGGTATTAGGCGTGCTTTGGCCCGAAATCGCTCCGCACACCACCAGCATTGGCCTGAACGCCAGCCACTTTATTCGCGGCGTGCTGTTCGGCCTGTCGATCGGGATGAACCTGATGTCGCTGGTGATCGCGCGCCGTCAGCGCGGCTGCAGTGGAAGCTAGACTACTCTCACCACTCGTCTAACGAAGCCCGGTGACAGCCGAACCTCCCGTTAAAGTGGATGTCACTAAAAAGAAATTGTCATTCCGAGGGAAGCGAGCAATCCGCTGTTGCGAACTTTAGTTAAGCCTTGTGCCCCGCGCTCCGCTTTCGAATCAGACTAACCGCGATTCCAAGCACGCTTCCCGCCAGCAACACTAGCGCTGCGATTCGCGACGCGCCCCGTCAATATAAAGGCTCACGATGATCACGCTTATCCGCGGAAAAAGAATGACGACGCCAGCAGGTTTCATCGCAGCTGCCCGAGAATTTCCGCGGGTTCGGGACGTTCGGTATAGTCCTCGTTCGCGGATCGATAGACAACGACTGAGTCTCGATCAACAATGTACGTCGCCGGAACCGGCAGCTCCCAACTTTCGTCTCCGTTGGTGGAGGGAAGATTGATGAAGGCACGTCGGTAGATAGCCTGTTGCTCGTCGGGCACGCGATAGACGAGTCCGAATTGGCTTGCGACCTTGTTGCCCGCGTCGCTCAATAGCGGGAAGAGCAGCCTGTGCTGGTCTGCCATAAAGAGCGATTGCTGGACGGTTTGCGGAGAGATCGCCACCAGGGCCGCTCCGGCTGCGGCGACCTCTGGCAAGATACGGTTCATGGCTTCCAGTTGTCCGCAGCAGAACGGGTCCCAGCGCCCGCGGAAGAAGCACACCACGACACGGCCACGACTTAGCAGATCGTCCAAAGAAATCGGTTTTCCGTTGTGATCGGGCAGGGTGAACGTTGGAGCTTTTTCGCCAATGCCGAGCGCATTTGCCGCCAACCTCCGCTCTCGAAGCCCCGCAATCACGCCCGCATGAACCGCCTGCGTTTCGGCGGGTACATATTGGGCGATCTTCTGTTTGCGCTCGGCGAAGATTTCCCGCAACGATCGCGTCTCGATTCCGCGAGCCGATTCTTCGAGGGAGCGCCATTTCATAGGAGCAGGTGTCAGGAAAAACAGGTCTCAGGTCTCGGGATTTAGGTCTTGGGGAAGGCGTCCTTTAAAGAGAGTAACCTCGAGACTATCAATGAGTATTGCAACTAACATTTAGCGGCGCGTTCCATGCCAACGCGGATGCTTTGCCTAAAACCGAACACCGAATACCGAACACCCAAGATCTAAGGCCTGACACCTGACACCTCAGACCTGCCACCTGCCACCTGCTTTTTCACATTCCCGGCATCTTCATCCCGGCCAGCCGCCGCGCGAAGCTGGGTTTGCCCATCTGCTTGAACATTTTTTTCATCTGCGCGTACTGGCGGAGCAGGTTGTTCACTTCCTGCACACTGGTGCCTGATCCGCGGGCGATGCGCTTACGCCGGCTGCCGTTGATCACTTCATGATGATGGCGCTCGTGCACCGTCATCGAGTTGATGATGGCTTCCACGCGATTGATCTGGTTTTCGTCGACTTTGTCGGCCGCTTTCTGCAGACCGCTGAAGGGGCCAACCGACGGCAGCATGCCCATCAGGCTCTGAATTGATCCCATCTTCTTCACCTGGCGCAGTTGATCGCGGAAATCTTCGAGCGAGAAGCCATCACCGGCCAGCGCACGGCTGGCCATCTCTTCCGCCTTCTTGCGGTCGATCTGCTGCTCGGCCTTTTCGATCAGCGACAGGATGTCGCCCATGCCCAGAATGCGCGACACGATGCGGTCAGGGTGGAACGGCTCGAGCGCATCGTATTTTTCGCCCACACCGATGAACTTGATCGGCTGCCCGGTCACGTTTCGGATCGACAGCGCCGCGCCGCCGCGTGCGTCGCCGTCCATCTTGGTGAGCACCACGCCGGTGAGCGTCAGCTTCTTGTGGAACTCGTCGGCCGACCGGACCGCATCTTGTCCGGTCATCGCGTCGGCCACGAACAAAATCTCAGACGGATTGAGTAGCCGTTTGAGCGACTGCATCTCCTCCATGAGCTGGTCGTCGATGTGCAGACGGCCGGCTGTGTCGACGATGAGCACATCGCTCCCGGTGTTGATCGCCTCGCGTCGCGCTTCTTTCACCAGGCGTTCGACGGTCGCCGTGTTCGCCTCGGTGACTTCACCTGCGTAGATGTTCGCCTTGATCGCGTCGGCGACGACCTTCAACTGCTGCCGCGCCGCGGGGCGGTAAACGTCGACCGAGACCAACAGCGGCCGATGCCCACCATTCTTTAGCCAGTTGGCTAATTTGCCCGAAGTGGTCGTTTTGCCGGAACCCTGAAGGCCCGCCATGAGCACGACGGTAGGCGGTTGCGAGGCGAATTTGAGCTTGGCGGTATCTTTGCCGAGGATCGCGACCAGTTCGTCGCGGACGATCTTGATGACCTGCTCGCCGGGCGAGAGTGCGGTGGCCACTTCCTGCCCGACCGCTTTGGCCTGGATCTGGTCGATGAGCTGCTTGACGACCTTGAAGTTGACGTCGGCTTCGAGCAGCGCAAGCCGGATTTGCCGCATGGCCTCCTGAATGTTCTCTTCATTGAGGACGGCCTGCCCGCGCAGGGTTTTGAACGCGCGCTGAAGTTTCTCGGAAAGATTCTCAAACATAGGCGTAACTAGCCATTCTAGCAGCCTAGGAACCCACTACACTGTCATCCGGAGCGAAGCGAGATGCTGTCGAGCGTATGTGAAGGACCTCTTCCCGGTGAGAAGTGCCGGCAGCCCTACGAGGAGTTTTCAGTACGAGTTGTCAAGCATGAGCTAACAGCAAAACTCTGGATTTGCGGAATGTTCCACGTGGAACCTTAGCGCGCCGAACCCCGTGACCCCACGATTTCATCTAGATAAGCATGGCATTTCAGACTGTCACCGCGCGGCTCACTCGGAGCACTGCTCTTTCGGACTTCACCAAGCACCTCGAATTCGAAGTTGAAAGTGCGCCGAAGTTTGGCTTCGTCCCCGGGCAATGGCTTTCGCTTAAGCAGACCAAACCCGACGGCGAGGAACTCACGCGCGCCTACTCGATCGCGTCCCCGCCGGATGACAAGCGCTTCGCGCTTTGCCTGAATCGTGTGCAGGACGGATTCATGTCGAACTATCTTTGCGATCTTGAAGTGGGTGCAGAGATTTCAGGGCAAGGGCCGTTCGGGAATTTCATTCTGCGTCCGCCATTGCGCGACACGATCTTCATCGCAACCGGAACGGGCATCGCTCCTTACCGCTCGATGCTGCACTGGCTCTTCGCCGAGCACTCTCGCCATCAGGACAAGCAGTTCTGGCTGCTTTTTGGCAGCCGCACGGAAAAGGACATTTACTATCACGACGAATTCCTCCAACTCGCCGTAGAACACCGGAACTTTGACTATTTGCCTACTCTGAGTCGCGCCGACTCGAACTGGAAAGGCCTGGGCGGCTACGTGCAGGAACATGTGCCCGGAATCGTAAACGGCCGCATGGACATGCACGCCTACATCTGCGGTCTTGACAAGATGGTGAGTTCCAACCGCGATCTCCTGAAGCACTTGGGATGGGATCGGAAGTCGATCCTCTATGAGAAGTACGACTGAACCCGCTGAGAACTGAGACGGGTTACTGATTCACTTCCTTCAACAGCACCACGTCCGCGTCATCGTGCTCCCGAACGATGGCCAGGGTCTTCCCATCCGGCGCCCAGTGGAAGTCGGAGATCAATTCCGAAGTGAAGTGAGTCAGCAGGTGACCGGGAGAGCCGTCAAGCGGCTCGACCCAGAGGTTGTCGACGCCATTCTCGTTGATGGAGTACACGGTTGCTTTTCCGTCGGGCATGAGTTGTGCCTTGGGCGCCAGTTGCCGGGTAACGCCAAATCGATGATCGAGAGGCTTAAGTTGCGGACCTAACTTCGTCGCGCTGTCGAGGTCCACCATCTCAAGCTGTACCTCAGCATCGTTGGTGGCCGGATTGTTTGTGTCGATAACCATCGAAAGATACCTTCCGTCACCCGAGATGAAGTTGATGGAGGTCAAAGCAAAACGGTTCGGGACGTCAGAACCGGGCACGATCTCAGGCTTGCCACCATCGATCGACACCCGCATCAGGTGCATGACAGGGCGATCGAGAAAGTAAACCCATTTCCCATCCGGAGAGCAGACGGGGTTGGTCTCGAAATATTGCGAACTCAGTTGCTTGGGCGCAGCCCCGTCTGCATTCGTACGCCAGATCAGGACGGTACTGCTGGCGCCATGACCGGCCCAGGAAAGTAGCAGGTAGCGGTCGCCGCAAGGAGAGAAACTAACGATGCCCGCATTGGGATCACTGACCAGGACCGTGGCGTTCTGGCCGTCAGGATCCATGCGGGTGATTTTGTCCGCGCTTGCCACCAGCAACTTTCCGTCCGGGGTCCACTGCACCATGCGGGCATCAACCACGGGCAAAACTTTCGGAGCCACATCGGGTTTCGAGACGTCGCCCACGTTGAGCAGACCCAGACTGCGAGCGGTCTTCACCTGCACGGTCGAAGCGCTCTTTCCGTCGGCGGAAAGGGTCAAAGTGGCATAGCGATTGGTATCGCGAGTGATGGGCCGAGGAGTGCCGTCCTTCGAGATGAGACCGATTTGTGAGCGCTCGAAATTCGGTCCACGGGCCGAATAGCGAAACACGAGCGTCGGGCCCTCAGGCGACCACTTGAGTTCGTAGGGCTGGTCGTCTTTGAGGGCTGCCATAGTGGCTACCTTCTTCGTTGCCGGATCAAAGGTCTCGATGAAGCCCAATGCGTCACCCGAAGAGGGAAAGGAGTAAGCGATCTTTCCATCGGGCCCCCAACTGACGCGCCTCGGGTCGCCGCCTCGCGAGGACTGTGTGATCTCCAGAACGGTCTCGTCACTGCCATCCAGGTTGGCGGACAGAATCCGGTACTTGCCCACGTCAGGATCGTTGGAGCGAATGTAGGCCAGGCGCTTCCCATCGGGAGAGAAACCGAGGTCCGAGTCGATGTCTCGCACGGTGAGTGTTGGGCTGCCGCCCAGCACAGGCGAGCGGTACAGATCGAACTCTGTTCCCTGGGAATTTGCCGCTTTTTCAAAGTAAATGTAGTTTCCGTCGGGAGAGAATGCGAGATAACGATACCGGGCGATGGCGGGCGGAATCACCTGGGTATCGCTGCCTGTCGGCACGTTGCGCAACCAGAGACTCTGCCGGCCGTTGTCATTCTGAACATTGAGGATGTACTTGCCGTCCGGAGAAATGGCCGCCTCACTGGCTTTGCCCGTGCTGGTGACCTGGGTGATCGTGAAGTTCTGAAACGGCGCCGCCGCAGAGCGGTTGAGCAGCGAGTAGATGCCGAAGCCAGCCGCTGCGAGCAGAGCGAGTGCGACGACGGATGCGATGATTGTGCCGACCCGATGTTCACGGACGACGGCGGTCACCGTCGAACTGCTTGAGGTGCCTGAAGCAGCCGGAACCGATGGCGCGCTCGCTGCGATTGCGTCGGCCGAACTGGACACCGGTGTCGCTTGGGGCTCGGCGGAGGCTTGCGCGCCGGAAGGCGCTACGCTTCGCCCCGAGCCACTGTCGCGCTGCAGACGCTTCAGATCGCTGCGAATGTCGGAAGCATGCTGATAGCGCAACTCGCGGTCTTTCTCAAGGGCCTTGTTGATGATTTCGTCAAGACGCACCGGGATGTCAGGATTCACGCGCAACGGGGGCGTGGGCGCGCGATTGAGGATCGCGTCGAAGATGACAGCAGTCGTGTCGCCTCGGAACGGAACGGCGCCGGTCGCCATCTCGTAAAGCACCGCGCCGAAGGAAAACAGATCGGTACGGGCATCGAGATCCTTGCCCTTGGCCTGCTCCGGCGACATATAGGCGACCGTGCCCACGGCCGTGCCCGGACTGGTGAGGAAGGCATCACTCACGGCGGTCGGCTTGCTCATGGTTCCAGCGTCGGCCGCGGCTTTCGAAGAAGGCACCAGCTTGGCGAGACCAAAGTCGAGAATCTTCGCATGTCCACGCTTGGTAACAAAAATGTTAGCGGGCTTGATGTCGCGGTGAACGATGCCTTCGGCGTGCGCGGCATCAAGGGCGTCGGCGATCTCGATGGCAAGTTGCAGCAGAAGTTCGTTCTCGAGCGGCTGGCCCGCGATGCGCTGCTTCAATGTGACACCGTCGAGAAACTCCATGACGATGAAAGCCTGCCCGTTCTGCTCGTCTACTTCGTAGATGGTGCAGATATTGGGGTGATTCAGCGCCGACGCGGCTCGAGCCTCGCGTTGAAAGCGCTCGAGGGCTTGCGCATTCGAGGCGACCTCCGTGGGAAGAAACTTGAGCGCGACGAAGCGCCCGAGCTTGATGTCCTCGGCCTTGTAGACCACACCCATACCACCGCCGCCGAGCTTATCGACGATGCGGTAGTGCGAGATGGTCTGATCGATCATGAAATTGGCTTCAGGGGAGTGCGGGAATCTTATGGTGGGATGGGACGGAAGTCAAAATGGCCCTTGGGTTATGAGCCGCGAGCTTTGGGCTACGCTGCGAGCTTCGAGCCGCGAGGTTCGAACCCTTACGGATTCCCTTCTTTGACTAGAACGACGTCGGCGGCGTCTTGCTCGCGGGTAACGGCCAGCGTCTTTCCGTCGGGAGACCATGCGAACGACGTAATGGTCTCGGAAGGAAAATGGGTCAACTGAGACATGGCGCCGCCGTCGAGCGGCTGCACCCAGAGATTGCTGACACCGTTCTGGGTTAGCGCGTACGCGATGGCATTCCGGCCTGGAGCAGGGCGCGCGCGATTTGCGGTGAAGCGCGGATCAAGATCGATCAGGCGCGGGGTTGCCGGGGGATTGCCATCCAGACCAAGGCTTGCGATCTTGGTACTGGCCGCGTGCGTCACCGGGTCCGCGACGTCCACGAGATAGAAAATCGTCTTGCCATCGGCTGCGATCGAAGCGATCCCGTCCATGCCAAACTGATTGGGGACCGCGGCGCCAGAGACGGGCTCGGGTTTTCCTCCGTCAATGGGGACGCGCATCAGGGTGAATGTTCCCGCACGGTCGATGAAATAGACCATCTTGCCGTCTGGCGTGCAAAACGGAGCGGCGTCGTAGAAGCCGGACGAAAGTTGTTGCGGGGCGGAGCCGTCGGCGTTGGTCCGCCAAATGCGGACCGCGTTGGCACTCCCGTGGGCCCACCAGGAGACAATCAGGTGGTCGCTCCCACAACGAGCGAAGCTATCGATTTGCGCATTCGGGTCCGAGACCAGAACGGCCGAGTTCTGCCCATCGCGGTCCATGCGCGTGAGGCTGGCACCGTCGGACACAAGCAGTTTTCCGTCTCCAGTCCATTCCAGTTGGCGTGATCCCGTGGCTTGCGCCAAAGTCGCGTCGCCGGCGCCGGGAGGTGCGGAACCGTTGCCGTCGAGCAGAGACACCGAGCGGGTGGTCTTCACTTGCACGGTGGCGGCGCTGCTCGCGTCGGCGGAGACGGTCAGCGTGAGATACCGGTTCGTATCGCGAGTGACAGGTTTCAGGTCGCCGTGTGTCGAGAACCATCCGATTTGCGATTGATCGCTATTCGCCCCCTTGGGAGCATAGACAGCCAGAAATCCCTGATCGTGCGGAAGAGCGCGGAGTGTGTACACCTGGTCGTTTGCGAACGAGCCTACTGTGGCAACCTGCTTTTTCACGGGGTCGAAGCTTTCGACATGGCCGAGGATCTCGCCTCCCGTGAGGTAGGCATAGACGACTTTCGTTCCATCGGAGGAGTAGGTAAGGAACGCGGGAAGGCCGCCCTCGATCAGCGGTGCGTTCTGCAGCACGGTCTCATCGCTGCCCTCGAGATTCGCGGTCAGAAGCCGGTATTTTCCCGGTTCCGGATCGTTGCCGCGCACATACGCGATACGGCGCCCATCCGGAGAAAAGCTTAGGTCACTGTCCACGTCCCGGGTCACAACCTGGGCTGTACCGCCCAACACCGGGGCCCGGAAAACGTCCCATTGGGTCTCCTGGCTATTGACGGCCTTCTTGAAATAGATGTAGTTGCCGTCGGGCGAGAAGATGAGCGCGCGGTACGAACTGGCCTCGGGTGCCGCCACCTGAGTATCACTGCCGGTAGGAATATTGCGCAGCCACAAGCTCCGGCGACCATTGTCGTTCTGCACGTGGAGAATGTATTTCCCGTCGGGCGAGAGAGCGGCCTGCGTCGCTTTACCGGTCTTTGTGATTTGGTTGATGGTGAAGTTCTGAAAGGGCACGGGGCCGGAGCGGTTCAGGAACTCGTAGACGCCGAATCCGGCGGCGCCAATCAGCGCAACAACAACAACGGCCGTCACGATCGTGCCCAAGCGATGCTCACGAGCGACGGCAGTGACGCTGGAACTACTGGGGGAGGCGGTGCTGGTCGCAACGGAGGGCGCACCCAAAACCGCCACGCCGCCCTGACTGGAGGCTTGAGCCAGGGGCGCCGGTATCTCGCCCGAAGGCGGAGCGCCGGAAGCGGCCGCGCTGCGTCCCGAGCCGCTGTCGCGCTGGGCGCGTTTCAGATCGCTACGGATCTCGGAAGCGTGTTGGTAGCGCAGTTCGCGATCCTTCTCGAGCGCCTTATTGATGATCTCGTCGATGCGCATGGGCAGATCGGGATTGACGCGCAGGGCCGGAGTCGGCGGGCGGTTGAGAATCGCCTCGAAGATAACGGCGGTGGTGTCGCCACGGAAAGGAACGGCGCCGGTCGCCATCTCGTATAGCACGGCTCCGAAGGAAAACAGGTCGGTGCGGGGGTCGAGTTCTTTGCCTTTGGCCTGTTCGGGCGACATGTAGGCGACGGTGCCAACGGCGGTGCCGGGGCTGGTAAGAAAAGCGTCGCTGATGGCGGTGGCGTTGCCGATGGTGCCGGCGTCGGCCGCCACGCGCGAGGTCGGGACCAGCTTGGCAAGTCCGAAGTCGAGAATTTTTGCGTGGCCGCGCTTGGTGACGAAGATGTTGGCGGGCTTGATGTCGCGGTGAATGATGCCTTCGGCGTGCGCGGCATCGAGCGCTTCGGCGATTTCGATGGCCAGCTGCAGGAGGAGGTCGGTCTCGAGCGGGCGGTCCGCGATGCGGTGCTTGAGGGTGGCACCGTCCAGAAACTCCATCACGATGAAGGCCTGGCCGTTCTCCTCGTCGACCTCGTGAATCGTGCAGATGTTGGGATGGTTGAGGGCTGAGGCGGCACGAGCCTCGCGTTGAAAGCGTTCGAGGGCCTGGGGATTGGAGGCGACTTCTTCGGGAAGAAACTTGAGGGCGACGAAGCGTCCGAGTTTGATGTCCTCGGCTTTATAGACGACGCCCATGCCACCGCCGCCAAGTCTCTCGACGATGCGGTAATGCGAGATGGTTTGACCGATCATGCGAGTCGTCGTGGGGGAGCGGAGGAATCTTAGGAGGAGAGAGGAGAGAAGTCAAAGGACTGGTTGGGATGTCGCAAGCGCAGGAATCTCGGCAGCACTTCACGGCTGCGGGTGATCGCGCTGAGCAAGAAACTGCTCCTGGCACTGCTTGGCTTGGCCGAGAATGGCGGGATACTGAGGCGACTTTCGGAACTCGGCGAGTAGCGGATCAACTTCCAAAGTTTCGTATCCGCAATAATCGTCGGCAATGGCGCCTTTCATGAGAGTCGCGGTAAACGCATTTCCGCGACAGGCGTTGTAGTGCACCGCCTGGCTGAACCTGGGTTCGGGATCCTTAAATGAAGCGATATCTTTCAGGGCCTGGTCGATGAGTTGATCCGCCCCGGGAGGCCGAGGCTTCGCATAACAAAGTTCCAGAGCGCGAGTGTGAAAGAAAGGGCTGTCAGGCAGCCGATGCAGCCATTCCACAGCAGCTTGTGTCTTGCCTTCGCGCAACAGGACATGCGCCTCCGCATTGTTCGACCACTCCGATCCCGCATCCAAGGCCAAAAAGGCGCGCGCCCGGTCGTATTGTCCAAGCGTGGAGAAGACAGTTGCACACGACCGAAACTGATAGTTGCCGGGGTCGAGTCGCATAGCTTCCTCGCACTCACGGGCAGCGTCGCGACTCAGGCCCGCGTAGCGCAACACGTACGAGAGAGTGAAGTGAGCAAAACCACTTTGCGGACGCTTGTCGACCATGGCCTTGGCTTCTTGGTAGGCTAAGGGGAGTTTCCCAGCGTCGGCATCGAGGCTCACGATCTGCTGTGCGGCGTCCTCGAGATTCGGATCCAGCGCAAGGGCGCGGCGCAGTGTGGGGACGGTACGCGACATCGACCCATTCGATCCGGGGCCATACTCCTCTTCATAGTAGTAACGCTTGCCCAACGCCGACCAGGCCGGCGCGTAACTGGGATCGAGGCCCACGGAGCGCTCGAGCATGCGGATGGCATCCCGATTCTGAGCGCCGTCGTGAGCGATGGCTACGCTTCGCAGATATAGATCGTAAGCTTCCTCGTTGGTTGGGCGCGTTCCGCCTTCTACCGAGGCGGTGTTGGCGCCAAGGGCTGGAATCAGGCCCTGGCGTACCTCCGACGTGACTTGCTCGCGCATAGCGACCAGGTCTTCGGCGGGAACGTTGCGGCTGTCCTGCCACAGCACCCGGTCGTCGGCAACGTCGACGGCTTCCATCGTCAATTGCAGTTGATCGCGCACCTTCTGGAAGTGACCGGTGACAATTCGGCCGACGTGCATCTCCTTGCCAGCCTGTTGCAGGTCAATTCCGGGCGAAGAATATTTACTCGTCGTGGAAAACGGGCGAATCGAGAGAGTGCGTACCGCACTGAGCGTAGTGGCGATCTCGTCGGGAAGCGCCATCCGAAGGAAGTCGGCATCTTTGTCGGCGCCCAGATTCTGGAACGGCAGTACCGCGATGCTGACTGGCGCAGCGGCTGCGTTGGATTTTGGAGTATAGCCGCCGCGGAAAACCCAGGTCAGGATTCCGGCGAGGATCAGCACAAGCAATAACGCCCCCTGCCAAACCGTCTTGGACCGGGCTTGTGCGGGGGCGGCGGCAACCGCCGCCGACACAGATCCGGAAGTGGTGTCTCTTTTGGCGCGTGCCAGATCGGCACGTATTTCTGAAGCGTGCTGGTAGCGAACTTCGCGGTCCTTTTCGAGCGCCTTTTGCAGAATTCGTTCCAGGTCCGCTGGCACCTGCGGATTCAGCCGCGACGCAACTGGTGGCGTGCCATGCAGGATGGAATCGAAGATCGCTCCAGAGGTGTCTCCCTTGAAGGGCAACGTTCCAGTGACCATTTCATACAGCACGATGCCAAAGGAAAACAGATCGGTCCGCGCATCCAGCGGTTTGCCCAGCACCTGCTCGGGCGACATATAAGAAACAGTGCCGAGGGTCGAGCCCGGGCTGGTAAGGTGCTCGGCATTGGATTCGGTATTGGCGGAAGCAATGTGGCTGGCCGAGGAACTACCCTCGCCCACTTTGGCCAGACCGAAATCCAGAATCTTGGCGTGACCGCGTTTGGTGACGAACAGATTCGCCGGCTTAATATCGCGATGGACGATGCCCGCGGTATGGGCGGCGTCGAGCGCATCGGCAATTTCGATCGTCAGCGACAAAAGCGTATCGGTTTCCATGGGACGCCCGGCGATGGCATGTTTCAAGGTCATGCCTTCGAGATACTCCATCGCGATGAAGCGCGTCCCGTCGGCCTCACCAATCTCGTAAATCGTGCAGATGTTTGGATGGTTGAGCGCCGAAGCGGCGCGGGCCTCCCGGCGGAAGCGCTCAAGCGTAGACGCGTCTTTGGAAACATCGTCGGGAAGAAGCTTCAGAGCCACGAAGCGGCCGAGCGTGAGGTCTTCGGCTTTGTACACCACACCCATCCCTCCGCCGCCAAGCTTCTCGACGACACGGTAGTGCGAGATGGTCTGATCAATCATGCTGATCTGTCGGGGAATGAAGGAATCTTAGGGGGAGAAGTAGGGGAAGTCAAAGAAGGCCGCGACAAATCTGTCGCGGCTTGAAGAAGTCTGCAGAGCTTCGCTGCGCGCAGGAGCAACGAGGCGCCTGTCCTGTTACGGCTAGCGCCAAGAATCAGCAACTACACTCCATCCACCTGACCTTCGTAACATTGACCTGCCAAAACGTCGGAAGTCTTTCGCTATTGCCAGCCGATGTACGTTATGTGTCGAAACCAGCTAAGCCCGATAACCATGTCCTCGTTGTGGACGACTCGCCAATCTATCAACACTTGATTGCGGCGCATCTACGAGAGTGGGGCTTCGAAGTCCTGGCTGCGACGAATGGGTTGCAGGCGTGGGAGATTTTGAGGCGTCCGGGTGCGCCCGTGCTGGCTCTGATCGACTGGGTCATGCCGGGAATGGACGGGGTAGAACTGTGCCGAAAGCTCCGCAGCCACGAAGCGCGGGAGGAATACGTATATACGATCCTGCTTACCGCAAAACAACGGGCGTGCTGATCTGCTGAGAGCGATGGAGGCCGGCGTCGATGATTTCTCCTGGCCAAGCGTTTCGACGAACTGGAACTCAAGGCTCGTCTGCTGGTTGGCAAGCGGCTGGTCGTGGTGCAACAGGAACTGATCGCCGCCCGCGAAGCGATGCGCAGCGCCGCCACTTACGATGGTCTTACCGGACTGTTGAATCGGCGTGAGATCGTCCAGTCCGTGGAGCATGAGTTATCCAGGGCCGCCCGCGAGAAGCATCCGGTCAGCGTCATTTTGGCGGATCTGGATTACTTCAAAAGAATTAAATGACCAGCACGGGCACCTGGTTGGTGACGAGGTGTTGAAGGAAGTGGCGCAACGGCTGACGTCAAGAGTGCGCTGCTATGATCGAGTTGGACGCTATGGTGGTGAAGAATTTCTGATCGTACTGCCGGGGTGTGATCTGGTTTCGGCGTTCACTCGAGCCGACCATCTCCGCGATCTAATCTCCAGCAAACCGATCAACGCAGGCTCGGTATCCACCAGCGTCACCCTGAGTATGGGGCTGGCCGTTGCTGACAGCTCCGTAAAACCGGACGCGCTGTTGCATCAGGCAGATCTCGGGCTGTACAAGGCGAAACAAACCGGTCGCAATCGAGTGGAACAAGTCGACGAAATCGAGAAAAGCAAATACGCGCGTCCCCTCTAGACTCTCGGGCTGCGCCCCCGCACGCGAGCGACTCTAATCACAACCGTATCGGCGAAGCTTTTCTGGGATCGGACTTGCTCGTTCTATACTTCCGGCGACGGCAACGGCTGCATTCGCGAAGGAGGCGCACATGCCCCCAGTGTTTCGTAATGATCCGTACCTTGCTTGTAACTTCGAAGTCGTGGTTAACGGCATCAGCGACGACGGAGCGAGCGCGAGAGGATCGTTCAGTGAAGTGACGGGTCTTGGAGTCGAACTTGCTGCCATCGAATATCGCACCGGCAGCGAACCCAACCGGGTCCGCAAGTTACCCGGGCTGGCGAAATTCACAAACATCACGCTGAAGCGCGGGATCATCGGCGATCTGACGTTCTGGAACTGGCTGGTCAGTGCAATGCAAGGAAACGTGCAGCGTGCGACGGTCAGCATCATCCTGTTAGATGAGAACCGAACTCCGGTCATGCGCTGGAATCTCACCCGAGCCTGGCCCTGCAAGTGGACGGGACCTGCGTTGAATGCCAAGAGCAACGAAATTGCCATTGAGACACTAGAAATTTGCCACGAAGGACTCGCGGTGGATGGCCAGGCCTGAGATGGCGGTATGCCCTCGAAAACTCCCCAAAAGCGCAATGCCGCGGCTGATCCCGATCCGTACGTGATTGTGGATTTCGTTTTTGATCGCGGGATGCTGTCGATTACGATCAAAAACATCGGGACCCGTCCAGCTTTTGACGTGCGGGTGGACTTCAGTCAGAAACTGATGGGAGTGAGTGGCACAGTCGAGGTCTCGGCGCTGCCTCTTTTCAGCGCGCTCGAGTTTCTGCCTGGTGGCAAGGAGATCGGCACGTTTCTGGATAGCAGCGTTTCGTATTTTCGCAACAAGCAACCGACCAAAATCACGACCCGGATCTTATATAAGGACGCACGCGGCGCAAAGCTAAGCAATACGATCCACCACAACCTCGAGATCTATCGCGAGATCGGCTACACCGTACAGGCCAACGGCGAAGAGTGAAGGCACCGCCCAGGGGTCGCCGTTGCCTTGCTCCACCCTTTCGAGTCGCAGTAGAATGCCCAACGCACCGGTCGTCCGCCTTTGACCCGGGCCCCCGCATCTTCGACTGACGCGCCGTTGTAATCCTGTTGCACCGGAGGCCGTCATGATTCCTCGCGTTCGCACTCTGGCTCTCGTTGTCTGCCTGGTTGTCGCGGCCTCGTCCGCTGCCATGCCAAGCGAGCCTTCTCCCCGTCCGTATCTTGCGCTCGGCGACAGTGTGGCTTTCGGCTTTATCACCCAGGCAGGGTTTGAGTACGTCAATCCCAATAATTTTCTCGGCTTTCCTGGCTATGTCGGGAGTGCCCTCAAGTTAAGCGACACCAACGCCGCGTGCCCCGGAGAGACGACCGGGAGCTTCTTGTCTGCCACCGCACCCGACAACGGCTGCCGGCTGTTCCGGTCACTTGTGCCACTGCATGTTCCCTACGCCTCGACACAATCCAGCTTTGCCCTGGCGTTTCTGGCGTCTCATCGGGGAACGCGACTGGTGACGATTACGCTGGGAGCAAACGACCTTCTGTTGCTGGAGAGCGCGTGCGCAAATGATCCGACCTGCATCGCGAACGGCCTGCCCCAACTTCTTGCCACCGTTAGCGCGAATATGGCGACGATCCTCGGCGAGATTCGCGGCGCCGGATACAACGGGATCATTATCGTGGAGAACTACTACTCGATTGACTACTCCAGCGCTGCGGCAACGGAGTCGACGCTGCTTTTGAATCAAGCATTGTCTGCACCGGCGGGTGCATTCGGAGCGGTAGTCGCGGACGTGTTCACCGCATTTCAAACGGCGACCTCCACTCCGTTCGCCGGAGGCAATACTTGCAGAGCAGGACTGCTCAATGCATCGCCGCAGAACCAGTTCATGTGTGATGTTCATCCCAGCCAGTCAGGCCAGCAGTTGATCGCCCGAGCGGTCGAGGACACCTACCGGGCCGCACTTCGAGCCTCCGGGGACTAGGCGTTTACGGCTGTAACCTATTGATTGCGAATGGAATGTAGCCGATTCAATCCCTGCATCCGCAAGGTCGGTTCTCTCATCTAAACCTTGACAGTAGAACACTCAAGTCTTATTATGGCTGCGCATGTAGCAGTCAAGCAAAAGATTTTAATGGACTTATAAGGTTTAGGAGGGTCAAGAAATGGCCAAGATTATAGGAATTGACTTGGGGACCACCAACTCGGTGGTCGCCGTCATGGAAGGTGGCGAGCCCAAGGTTATTTCGAACGAAGAAGGCGGACGGACCACCCCGTCAGTAGTGGCGTTCACCAAGACCGGCGAACGGCTGGTTGGACAGGTGGCCAAGCGGCAGGCGATCACGAATCCCGAGAACACGATCTTCTCGATCAAGCGATTCATGGGACGTCGGTACGACGAAGTCAGCGAAGAAATGAAGATGGTGCCCTACAAGGTCGAGCGCGACGGCGATCACGTCGCGGTCATCGCGCAGGGCAAGAAGTACACCCCGCCCGAGATCTCCGCGATGATTCTTCAGAAGCTGAAGAAGGCGGCGGAAGACTATCTCGGGGAGAAGATCACCGAAGCCGTCATAACGGTTCCGGCGTACTTCAACGATGCACAGCGGCAGGCGACAAAAGATGCCGGCAAGATCGCTGGCCTCGACGTGAAGCGCATCATCAACGAGCCGACGGCGGCCGCGCTGGCCTACGGGCTCGACAAAGGTAAGGACGAGACCATCGCCGTGTACGACTTCGGCGGCGGCACGTTCGATATTTCGATCCTGGAAGTGGGCGAAGGCGTCATCGAGGTGAAGGCCACCAATGGCGATACGCACCTCGGCGGTGACAACCTCGACCAGCGGATCGTGGAATGGCTGATCGACGAATTCAAGAAAGACGAAGGCCTCGACCTGCGCGGCAAGGGCAACGAGATGGCTCTGCAGCGTCTGCGTGACGCAGCCGAGCGCGCGAAGATCGAACTCTCCACAACCATGGAGACCGAGATCAATCTGCCCTTCATCACGGCAGATGCGACCGGGCCGAAGCACCTGGTGAAGAAACTGACCCGGGCGAAGCTCGAAGCGATGGTCGAAGACCTGATTCAGAAGTCGGTGGGTCCGTGCAAGCAGTGCATGAAGGACGCGGGCGTCGACTCCAGCAAGATCAACGAAGTCGTGCTGGTTGGCGGCCAGACGCGTATGCCCCGGATCCAGGCGCTGGTGAAGGAACTATTCGGACGCGAGCCCCACAAGGGCGTCAACCCGGATGAAGTCGTGGCAGTCGGCGCGGCCATCCAGGGCGGAGTGCTCAAGGGCGAGGTGAAGGACCTGCTCCTGCTCGACGTGACCCCGCTGTCGCTGGCGATTGAAACGCTGGGCGGCGTGGCGACGCCGATGATCCCGCGCAACACGACGATTCCGACCAAAAAGACGGAAACGTTCTCGACCGCGGCTGACAACCAGACGTCGGTTGAAGTCCACGTGCTGCAGGGCGAGCGTCCAATGGCGGCGCAGAACCGGACTTTGGGCAAGTTCCATCTGACGGGACTTCCTCCGGCTCCGCGGGGCGTGCCGCAGATCGAAGTCACGTTCGACATCGACGCGAATGGCATCCTGAACGTGACCGCGAAGGATACGGCCACGGGCAAGGACCAGAAGATCACGATCACGTCGTCTTCCGGCTTGTCGAAGGAGGAAGTGGAGCGGATGGCGAAGGAAGCCGATGCTCACTCGGCCGAGGACAAGGCGAAGCGCGAAGAGATCGAAGCCAAGAACCAGCTCGACACCATGGTCTACCAGATGGAGAAGATGCTGCGCGAGTCGGGTGACAAGATCTCAGGTTCCGAGCGCGGCGAGGTGGAGAACGCCATCGCCGACGCGAAGAAGGCGCTGGAGTCGGGCGACAAGGCAAGCATGGATCGGGCACGCGAAACCCTGACCCAGGCCTCGCACAAACTGGCCGAGCAGATGTACAAGTCTGCGGGTGCGCAGGGCGCTCCGGGCGCAGGCCCGGGTGCCGGTGCGGGACCGTCGGCTGGCGCAAGCGGCAACGGCCAGACGAAGAAAGACGAAGGCGTGATCGACGCCGAGTACGTGGATGTTGAGGACAAAAAGTAAGAAAAAGACCGAGCACGAAGTCGACAAGGGCTGCTCGCAAGGGCGGCCCTTACGATCTTGGGCACAGTTTTCGGGTGGGAGACCGAGTTCGGATTTGCGATTGTCCGGAGGCCTATAAGGATCCGAACTATAAGGACGATCCGGACATGCGAGCCGGCGAACTATTTCGGTTCTCTGCCGGAAGGAAGTTCACGATCCGAGGGTTCGGTCGCTATGGACACGTCGAACTTCGGGTCCACGACGATCCGACCGTAAAGAGCGAGTTCGGGTTGAACTCGATTTGGATTGAACCGAAGTTTATTGAACTTCTTTCAAAAACACCGCGACGAGTCGATCAACCTCGGAACGGACTGGGCTGGCGAGAGGACTTTCTAGAGGCCGAACAGAAATTTGCGGAAATGGAGCAGAAGTCTGTTGGCAAAGGCAAAAGGGTAAGGAGAAAAAACGTGCAATTCGAAGTTAACGATCAGATGTATTTTGTGAATTTTGTTCCGGATGAAGGGAAATGGTACGTTTTCTCGCCGACGGATGACGGAGTGATCAAGATTCCGGTCGCGATGGATACGGCGCCGTTTGAAAACTTCACGGTCGCGCCTGAAGAAGGAATCAAGCGCATCGTACACTAAGGTTTATTTCGAAAAGCCAGGAACAAGTAGCTAGCAGCGAATCATGGCGACAACTACCAACAAAGACTATTACGGGGCGCTCGGGGTCAAGAAGAGCGCCTCGACCGACGACATCAAGAAAGCGTTCCGCAAGCTTGCGCGCAAGTATCATCCGGACGTCAACCCCGGCGACAAGACCGCCGAGGAGAAGTTCAAGACGATCTCGGAAGCGAACGAGGTCCTCAGCGATCCGAAGAAGCGCAAGATCTACGATCAGCTCGGTTTCTATTCGGACAATATCGATCCGGCAGCGGCCGAGGCGTATGCGCGCCAAGGTGGAACGCCGGGAGGCTTCCCCGGAGGGTTTCCTGGCGGACAACCGGGTGGCAACAGCGGGTCGGCAGGTGCCGGCGGTACGCACTTCGATTTCGGTGGATTTGACTTTTCGGACCTGTTCGAAGGCGGCGGGCGCGGGAAAAAAGCATCGGCAGCAAGCGGAGGCGGTGGATTTCGCGACATCTTCTCGGGCATTTTTGATCGCGGCGGCGCAGCGGCCGGGAGGGATGAAGGGCCCGAGCCCGGAACCGACCTTGAGTATCAAGTCAATGTTCCCTTCTGGACGGCGATCCGTGGCGGTGTGATGAAGTTGAACATTGTGCGCCGCGAGACCTGCGGCACCTGTCACGGCTCCGGCTTCGTGGAAGCGCCAGGGACCTGCCCTCAATGCCATGGCAAGGGAACCATCGAGCAGACGGGCGGGCGTATGAAATTCAACATGCAATGCCCGCGCTGCCATGGAACCGGAAAGAACATTTCAACGTGCCCGACCTGTCATGGCGAAGGCACGGTTGAGCGGACCGAACCGCTCGAAGTCCGAATCAAGCCGGGTACGCGCGATGGACAGCGGATTCGCCTCGCTGGGAAGGGAAATGCTGGAACACATGGCGGACCGACGGGGGACCTCTACGTCATTATCCGGACAGGCGATCACCCGATCTTTCATCGCGAGGGTGACGACATTCGTCTGACCGTACCGGTCAGCGCCACCGAGGCGGCGCTCGGCGCCAAGATCGAAGTTCCTACCATCGACGGGCGGACCTTGCTGAAGATTCCCCCAGGAACCCAGTGCGGTCAGAAATTGCGACTGCGCGAGAAGGGCGTCCCATCCGCCACCAAAGAAGGCGCTCGCGGGGACGAGATTGTCGAGATCAAAATAACGGTCCCCATGCCCCACGATGAGCGGACGAAGGAGTTGTTGCGCGAATTGGCGCAGCTGAACCCCGAGGATCCGCGGTCGGAGTTGTGGGGCAAAGTCTAGAAGCAGGTGTCAGGTCTCAGGTGTCGGGGCGTGAATCCAGCACCTGTGATTGATCGAACGCCCAGCTCCCACAGGGCTCAAAGAACATTCCCACCATGGCTCGACACATTTCCTGCGACCTGACACCAGACACCTATTTCTTACTCGGGTCATCCGCCGGGTTCACGTAACTGAACTGCAACGGCGACATGCCATGGACCTGCACGACCACCGGGCCCGACGCCATGGCGTAGTGGTGCATCTCCGGATCGAGGAAAGCAAAGCTTCCTGCCGCGAATGTCATCATCTTCGACTCATCGAACTTGTCGCCCATGCCAACCTTGAAATTCCCCGAAATCACGGTCACATTCTCGCGTTTGGGATGCCAGTGCGGGGCGATCTTGTAGCCGTCGGGCATCTTGAGCCGAATGGTGTAGTCTCCGCTGCTCGCCATCGGATTGCCTTCAATCACGGCCACGGTAGCTCCCGGAGCAACGAATGGTGGCGGCGGTCCGTACTGCATCTGGTCCGGGCTGAACGCATTTTGCGGTGCGCTGCTCTGGGCGAACAGCGCGGCGACACAAAGACACAGAACGATCCCCAAGGTTCTTGTCATCGGTTTTCTCCTTCAGAAGTGATTTGAGAAACGGTTTTGGGAAGTGGCTCGCCACGTTATACAGCAATGGCCCGACTCCGACCAGCGACGAAGGACGCTCGCCCCATCATGTGAACTGCGACACGTGTGACCACTGTGCGATTACGTCCGTACCGCATATTTTGCGAAAAAATTATGGAATTTTCTATCGCGTCGCATCTAATTTGCCGTATTCTCTGTGCTGCGAACTAACTTCGCCGAAATGCCCGTGGAATCGCTGTAAACCCGGGAGCCGCGCCTAAGAGAGACTTCAAGGGAGACGCGGTGGTGAGAGTGAGTCGCTGGAGGAGGAAGCCATAGAAATTGGCAACAGGTAGCGCACTCGTCCAGCCATCCCGACAGTTCTCCGTTCTACCCCAGAACAAAAAATTCGGCAGGCTCACCTTGTGGCCCCTGGTCGCCGCCACCTTCTTTATGGTGTCGGGCGGGACCTATGGCACGGAAGACATCGTGCACGGCGCAGGGTACGGCCGCGCGATCCTGATTCTGCTGCTCACTCCCATCCTCTGGAGTTTGCCCACGGCCTTCATGATTGGCGAACTTTCGAGCGCGCTGCCCGCAGAAGGCGGTTATTACGCATGGGTCCGGCGCGCGATGGGGAATTTTTGGGGATTCCAGGAAGCTTGGCTCTCGCTGGTTGCGTCCATTTTCGATATGGCGATCTACCCCACACTCTTCGTGGCCTACATGGTCCGTATGTTCCCGTGGTTTCAGCAGGGACATCGCGGCGTGATGGTCGGGCTGGCGGTGGTGGCGACGTGCGTCATCCTTAATATTGCCGGGGTGAAGGTGGTATCTACGACTTCGCTCTGGCTGTTCTTTGCCCTTTCGGCGCCGTTTGTGGTGATTGTTGGGCTGACGCCGTTCAAGATCGGCGCACTGGCTGCGACGGTTACAAAGCCAACTACTTCGACCGTTGATATCATCGGCGGGCTCCTCATCGCCATGTGGAACTACATGGGATGGGATAACGCCTCGACCATCGCGGCCGAAGTCGAGCGTCCGCAACGGACCTATCCGCGGGCGATGCTGGCGGCAGTGGCCATCGTTTCGTTGAGCTACATCGTGCCGGTCGCGGCCATGTGGATGACCGGGTTGAATCCGAGCGCGTGGGAGACCGGATCGTGGGCCGAGATCGCCAGCATGGTTGGCGGGCCGCTGCTCCGGATCGCCCTAGTCGCCGGTGGAATGATCAGTGCCTTCGGCATGTTCAATGCGCTCGTGATGAGCTACTCCCGGTTGCCGCTGGCCATGGCGCAAGACGGCATGCTGCCCAAGGCGTTTGGGAGGCTGCATCCGAAGACTCGAGCACCTTGGGTGGCGATCACCGTTCTGGCCGGGGGCTGGGCGTGCTGCCTAGGTTTGGGCTTCGAACGTCTGGTGACCATCGACATCCTCTTGTACGGCGCGAGCCTGTCGCTTGAGTTCGCAGCCCTGATTTATCTCCGGGTGCGCGAACCGGAGCTGCTCCGCCCCTTCCGGGTACCCGGCGGGATGTTCGGAGCCATGGCGATCGGCGTGACTCCCATGCTGATGCTGGGCTTCTCGATCTTTCGCAGCGAGCACGAATCCGTCTTCGGGATGAGTTCATTTGCCTTCGGATTGCTGCTGATTGGGGCCGGCGTGCTGGCCTATCTGCTCAATCATGCGGTGAAGCCGGAAGGCTGGGCCGCGAGGGCAGAGAAGGCACAAACCGCGTAGATTCGAAGCCAGAGGTCCGACGAGAGACGCCGTATACGCCGCGTCTCTTTTCTTTTGCGACCAGCCGGTGCGATGATGGTCGAAGATGACCAACCGCAAATCCAAAGGGGCTTACATGTTGAGCCGCCTCACGAGCTTGAGCTTAGCGGCAGCCCGCGAGCGAAATCCCGAGCACCAGCGAGGGAACCTGTGACTAAGAGAAAGTCGAAAGGTGCCTACATGATCTCGGCGGTCGCCGAGATGTACGGCATCCATCCCCAGACCCTGCGCCTATACGAGCGCGAAGGGCTGCTCAAACCGTCCCGCACCGAAGGCAACACCCGCCTCTATACCGACGAAGACCTGCAGCGGCTGGAGTTCATCCTGACCCTGGCCCGCGATCTCGCGGTGAACATCAGCGGGATCGCGATCATCCTGCAAATGCGCGAACGCATGGAAGAGATGCAGCGGCAGATCCAGGACTTCGTGAAGTACATGCAGGAAGAAGTGGTAAGCCGGGCGACGGCGGCGGCCGCCGCCGACCCGTCCAAGGGCGCGATTGTACCGCTACGCAGGCCGGTTCCAGCTCAGCCGCCAAATCTCCGCAAGAAATAGAACGACGGGTCGATGGGCGTGACGCCCGTTTGCTCCAACGCCCCACTTTCGTTACGAGTAGAGGTAGAAACGCCCGGTGGGGCCGCTGTCACTGCTTGCAGAAAAGGGATCCTTCGACTGTGCTGGGCTCACGCCTCGCTTCCCTCAGGATGACAGACTGGTATGCGGCCCCAGTCTTTCCGACGGACTGAGTCGATTAAGCAGGCGTATGATATGGAGTTTTCGATGCTCTTCCCGCTCCCTAACTGAAGGCTGAGAGCTAAGAGGTGACAGCTTTCTTCCATGCTTCCTTTTAAGCTCGTGTACAGCGACGACTATTTCCTTCCCATCGGCGCCCACGTATTTCCGGCGGAAAAGTATCGGCGCATTCACCATCGGCTGCTCGAAAGTGGGATTGCCGAGGCCAATGACTTTATTGCGCCGAAGCCCGCGTCCGATCAGGACATCCTGCTGGTGCACACGCCGCAGTACGTGCAGAAGCTGAAGACAGGCACGCTCTCGGCGCGGGAAGAGCTCGAGATGGAAATTCCCTACTCGCCCGAGTTGGTGCGCGCCTTCTGGCTGGCCGCTGGCGGCTCGATCCTGGCCGCCGATCACGCGCTCAATGACGGCGTTGCGTTCAACATTGGCGGTGGATTTCACCATGCCTTTCCCGATCACGGGGAAGGCTTCTGCATGATCCATGACGTGGCGGTGGCGATTCGACGGATGCAGCGCGACGACAAGATACGGACTGCCATGACGGTGGATTGCGATGTTCACCAGGGGAATGGGACAGCGGCGATCTTTGCGGGGGTGCGGGTGCCGACCGATCCACTTCCGTCCGTCGCAGCCGCGACTGTGGCGACTTCGCGCCCGGCAAAAATCCGCAACGCACACGCGGGCGACGTGTTCACGATCTCGCTTCACCAGGAGAACAATTACCCGGCGTGGAAACCGCCGTCGTCGATTGACGTGGATTTGCCGGATGAGATCGGCGACGACGACTATCTCGCATGGCTCGATAACGCCCTCAGCTCGGGACTGCGCCAGTTCGATCCAGAACTGCTCTGCTACATTGCCGGGGCCGATCCGTATCGCGAAGATCAGCTGGGCGGGCTGAATTTGACGATTGAAGGATTGAAGAAGCGCGATGAACTCGTGTTTCGCGTGGCGAAGGCGCGCGGCATTCCGGTCATGGTGACGTACGCGGGAGGCTACGCGCAGAAGGTGGACGACACGGTGACGATCCATTGCAATACAGTGGTGGCGGCCAAGGAAGTGTTTGGGGGGTCATAAAGTGCGACTGCGCCTGATCCGACATGCCACGCTGATCCTCGAATACAACGGGCACCGGATCATTGTCGATCCCATGCTCGACGACGTCGGAGCGCGTCCGCCGATCCAGAACTCGCCCAATCCACGCAAAAATCCGCTCGTGTCGCTGCCCATGCCCGCGGAGGAGGTAGTGCAGAGCGTTGAGGCAGTGCTGATCACGCATACACACAGCGACCACTGGGATGGTGCAGCGGCTCGCTTGCTGCCGAAGGACGTCCCCTTATTCGGACAAATTGAAGACGAAGCTAAATTCCGAGCACAAGCATTTACGCGTGTGCAGTCCGTGACTTCGTCGGCCACATGGAATGGCATCGAAATCATCCGCACCGGCGGTCAACACGGGCGTGGCGAGATCGCCAAAGCGATGGCGCCGGTTTCGGGCTTCATCCTGCGCGCGACCGGCGAACCAACTCTCTACATCGCGGGCGACACGATCTGGTGCGACGAGACGCAAACCACGATCGGCCAGCATAGGCCGGCCGTTATCGTGGTCAATGCCGGAGCGGCACAGTTCCTGGAAGGCGATCCCATCACGATGACTGCTGACGACGTAATTACCACTTGCAGGTCCGCTGCCGGCGCGCGTCTGGTCGCCGTTCACATGGAATCCATCAACCACTGCCTGCTCCCCCGCGACGATCTTGCTTTCCAACTTGAGGCCGCCCGCGTGAGTGGCCGGGTAGCGATCCCGCAGGACGGGGCGTGGGTCGAACTCAACGACTAGGAGCTCACGAGCGGCCGGTATACACTTCTTTCCATTTTTGAGAACTGGGAAGGAAGCGTTCGTTTGAATTCAGCAAATCACGGGAAGTCCTTGCTCGGACGATCACTCCGAAGGATCACCTGCCTCGCGTCTGCATCGACGATAGCGGGGTTGATTGCAATCGTCGTGTTCGTGTGGACGATTTCCGAACTGAACACAGCGTCGGCCGGAGCTCAAGCAACATCGCCGGCGCCAACGTCGGAGCCCGGAACCGAGACTTCAAAGAATCAGACCGCGGAACAACACGACTGGGCAGTGTACGGGGGCTCTCCGGAAAAAGATCACTACTCGAGCCTCGCGCAGATCAATCGGAAAAACGTGAAGCAGCTTGCCGTCGCCTGGACGTTCGATACGGACGAGACTGGCGGACTGCAGACGAGCCCGCTCGAGGTGGAGGGTGTGCTATACGGGATCACGCCGACACAACGAGTCTTTGCCCTGGATGCGGCCACGGGCAAGCTTCTCTGGAAGTTCGATTCAAGGATCAAAGGAACGCAACCCGACCGCGGGCTTGCGTATTGGGGCGACGGAAAAGAGAGGCGCATTCTCGTCGGCGTGATGAACTTTCTATACGCGCTCGATGCGCGGACGGGAACGCCTGTTTCGAGTTTCGGAGAAAACGGACGGATTGATTTACGAGAAGGTCTCGGGCGCGATCCAGCAACGCAGTCGATTTATCTTACGACTCCCGGAGTCATCTACAAAGACCTGATCATCGTTGGGGGACGTGAGCCGGAGACCTTACCTGCCCCTCCGGGAGACATTCGCGCCTTCGATGTGCGCAGCGGAAAAGTGCGCTGGTCGTTTCATACGATTCCTCATCCGGGCGAGTTCGGATATGACACTTGGCCCAAAGAAGCCTGGAAGACGAGCGGTGCCGCCAACAACTGGGCGGGTATGTCGGTGGATGTGAAGCGCGGGATCGTTTATGTGCCGACCGGATCGGCCGCGATGGATTTCTATGGTGCGGATCGAGTGGGCGATGACCTGTTTGCAGATTGCCTGCTCGCTTTGAACGCCGAAACCGGCGAGCGCATCTGGCATTTCCAGGAAGTACATCACGACATCTGGGATCGCGACCTGCCCGCGCCGCCAGTTCTTTTGACGGTGAAACGCGGCGGCAAACAGATCGATGCGGTCGCGCAGACCACGAAGCAGGGATTAGTGTACGTCTTCGATCGCATTACGGGCGAGCCTCTCTTTCCCGTCGAGGTTAAGAAGTATCCCGCGAGCACGGTACCCGGGGAGGTCGCGGCGGCAGAGCAGCCACTTCCAACAATCCCGGCGCCATTTGCACGGCAGCGGCTCACGGAAGACTTACTCACGACGCGAACGCCCGAGGTTCACCAGTGGGCGCTGGAGCAGTTCCGGAAATTTCGCAGCGACGGTCAATTCCTGCCATTCAGCGTCGGCAAGGATACGGTTGTCTTTCCGGGATACGATGGCGGCGCGGAGTGGGGCGGGCCGGCCTTGGACCGAGAGACTGGAATTCTTTATGTAAACGCGAACGACGTGGCGTGGACAGGCGCGCTCACGGAGAACGCCGGTGAGAATACCGCGCAAGCGATCTATCTGAACCAGTGCGGCGTGTGTCACGGCGAAGAGAGGAAAGGCTCGCCGCCAGCGATTCCGTCGCTGGTGGGATTGGGCGAGCGGATGACGCCGCAGAAACTGGCGGCGACAATCAGGAATGGGCAAGGCCGCATGCAAGGCTTTCCGAACTTAAGCGAAGACCAGATGTTCGCCCTGGTCGACTATCTCACCAGCGGCGAAAACAAAGAGGTGGCGAGCTCGCAGCGTGAATCGTCCGCATTGAAATACCGCTTCACCGGCTACAAGAAGTTTCTGGATCCGGAAGGTTATCCGGCGGTTGCGCCGCCTTGGGGCACATTGAATGCGATCAATCTCAACTCGGGCGAATATGTCTGGAAGATTCCTCTCGGGGAGTATCCCGAACTGGCAGCCAAGGGATTGAACAAGACTGGAACGGAGAACTATGGTGGACCCATCGTGACGGCGGGCGGACTGGTGTTTATCGGCGCAAGCAACTTCGACAAGAAGTTTCGCGCGTTCGATAAAGCGACGAGCGCGTTGTTATGGGAGACTGTCTTGCCGTTCTCCGGAAACGCGACGCCCATCACGTATGAAGTGAACGGCAAACAGTTCGTGGTGATTGCCGCGGGAGGCGGGAAGGATCCGAAATCGGGGTCGGGTGGAGTGTATGTGGGGTTTGCGCTGGGAAAGTAGATGTTCTGGCTTCCGCCGAAGAAGTTTCTGGATAGAGGGCTCGAGACTAGCTACCCCATATCTGCCTCTCGAGTTGGTTCGCCTCGGGAATAACTTCCGGTTTGCTGTGTGCTGCAGAAGTGCACGAATTAGGAGGTCACATGACCTAACCGAAATCGTGGACGAGCTGTGCAATCGATGAAGGATGGCCCTTCAGGATCGGCTTTCAGGAGCGGTGAAACTCCGCCGGCCTACTCTCCCGTCATCTGCTGGGAACCGATGCAACGACACACTTTGGGTGAATTACCAGGTCCTAAGTCGGGATTGCAGCATTGGCTGCCACTCCCCATCCGAGATGTGCCGTCGATCGGCTGCCGTCTGCTCTCCGACTATCGCATCACTCCTTAAGAACTGGCGGAGGAAGAGTGATGCGCGCTGACCTTGTTCGCCTGTCCCCATTGGGCGTCATCGGTATAGTATTGGCCTCCGTCAAGTGGAGGGAGGCTTTGCGCCGTGTCGAAAAGGAGATGCAGACTGCTCTGCAAGTTGGGGACCGTGATTATCAGTGGGGCGCTGATTGCCACCGTGCTCTGCGCGGCCCAGCAATTGACGAACGACAAACTGTCGCTAGCCGTGGATGCTCAGGCTGGGACGTATCAGCTGAGTCTCCGAGGCGGCCAGCCCATTTTCACCAGTCGTGTGGCAGCACAGGTCAATCACCAGTGGCTGCGTTCGAGCGAATATCCGCACAATCAAACTTCCGAATCCGCGTTCACCGACGACCTCGGCTCGGGCCGGGCGATAACCGTTACTTGCACGGGACTCGAAGGCAAACCAGATCTGGCTTATGCCGTGCAGCTCTACCACCAGCGGCCGTACGCCACTGTCCAGGTAACAGTGCGGAACACGACCGGTAAGCAAGTGACGGTGCAGGCCATCCGAGGTTTGGAGGCAATCGGGGAGCCGGTACTCAATCTGGGTGGCCATACATTCGCCGAGCGAATCCTGTCTGACAGTTTTAGTGAAGATTGGCCTGAGTTACAAATCTACGACTTGGGGAAGGCGCCCAGTGGGATACATCGCGGCGCCGGAAGTCAACTGATCTACAACCGGGAGACCAAACTAAGCCTTTTCATTGGCGCGGTGACCTCAAACCGATTTCTGACCTTGCTCCATCTACAGGCCTCGGGCTCTGGAGACGATACGAAGATTGGATCGTTCAGCGTTGATTCCACGGGAACAACGGAGGTTCAAAAGGAGTTCGATCTCAAGAGCAATCCCCCGGAGGATCAGATCGAACTGAGCCTTGCTGTCGAGCCCGGAGCAGACATCAAATCCGAGCGCCTGATGCTCCAAGCCGGGCCGGACTACCACAATCAGCTGCTGGCTTATGGCGATGCGATTCGACTCTTGCACCACGCTCGAGTCTCCCTTGAAACTCCGATCGGTTGGTGGAGTTGGACGGCCTTTTACGGCACGATCAACGAAGGCGAGACTCTGGCCAATGCGGACTGGCAAGCCGAGCACCTGAAGTCACTCGGCTACAAATATTTCCAGGTTGACGAGGGCTATCAGTACGCCCGCGGTGAGTACACGACAGCCGATGCCACACTGTTCCCGAATGGCATGCGGTTCGTCGGACACCGTGTCACCGGAGATGGCCTCATCTTCGGTGTATGGACTGCCCCTTTCGAGGTGACGAGCCGGGCGTGGGTCTACGAACACCACAAGGATTGGCTGGTCCACAACGCCAAGGGCGAGCCGATCCCCAGTCGCGCGGTCTGGAATCAGAAATCGGACGTGATCTACACCCTGGACACGACGCATCCTGCGGCTCAGGAGTATGTGCGTCAGACTTATAAGACTCTGGTTCGTGAGTGGGGAGTACGGTTCTTCAAATTCGATTTCATGGACACTACCGCAATCGAGGGCTACCGCTACCGGCCCAACACGACCGCCCTCGAGGCGCAACGCATTGGCCTGCAAATCATTCGCGACACGGTAGGCGATGAAGTAGTCCTGGACAAAGACGGAAGCCCCATGCTTAACCCGGTGGGACTCGTCGACACCGGGCGGGTCTCCACCGACACAGGGCACAGTTTTCAGAGAACGAAGGACGCTGCGCCAGGCATTGCCGCCCGTTTCTATATGCACCGCAATTTTTTCGTGAATGATCCGGACGCTTTCAATACGACCGGACAGTCTTTCAGCGATCGCCCAGAACGGCCTTCCTCGATTGCGCTGCCTGCAGCTGAGGCCGCGGTCGCTCTCTCCGCAGTGTCCGGCGGCATGTATGAACTGGGCGACGACATGGCTGTCCTGGGTTCTCAAAAAGATCGTCTGGCGCTGGTTGAGAACGCGGACTTGCTCAATATGGCCAAGATTGGCCGAGCCTCCACGCCGCTCGATCTGATGACATACAACCCCGAGGATCAACAACCAAGCATCTTCTTTTTGCGGGAAAGTCCACACCAGGCCATCCTGACTGTGTTCAATTGGACAGAGACCCCGCGGTCTCACACCCTGAACCTTGCTGACCTTGGGCTGCCTGCAGAGCATACGTTCGCCGCGTCGGACGTACTGAACCAGAACGCGCCGGTCACGCTCCGAGGCCGCACCGTGCAGATCGAGAATCAGCCCCCCGAGTCCGTCAGGGTGATCAAGCTCATCGATGGTAACGTTGCCCCGGGCGCGCCCAGTGTTAGGGCGCAAGTGCCCTCAGGAGCAAACGCCGGCGAGACAATCCATCTCGCAGCGCAAACAGAGGGCGCTAGCGTGCCCGCGATCCAATATCACTGGGATTTCGGCGATGGTAACAGCGCAAGCGGTCCGAAGGTGTCTCACGCCTATACCGGAGCAGCGGCCTTCAATATCCGCCTGACAGTGGACGGGGTAGATGGCGTTCAAGCCGTTCAGAACTTCTCAGTCAACGTGACCGGCGATTTGAGGGCCTTGCATAACCTTACCGATAATCGACGCTTCCAAGACCCCACCGACCATTGATGGGCTCTCAAGGCAGTACGATTTTCTTCCAAGTAAAAGAGATTGCGGATCCCGAGGTGCATGTGAGTTTCGGGGTATCCGGACCTAATTCTGGTCCAGCAGTTGGTCGGTCAGAGCTACCAGCTCAGAGCTCAAGGGCCGGGGCCAAAAGCAAGCCCGCGTCGACTACTCCACCGTTACCGACTTTGCCAGGTTGCGGGGTTGATCGACGTCGCATCCGCGGCGGACGGCGATGTGATACGCCAGCATCTGCAGCGGGACGATCTCGAGGATGGGCGCGAGTTCCTCCGGAGCCGGCGGCACGTAGATCACGTGGTCGACGGCTTCCTTGATTTCTTCGTCGCCTTCGGTGGCGAGCGCAATCACGAGACCAGAGCGCGCCTTCACTTCTTTCAGGTTCGACATCGTCTTTTCGTAGCGGACCACTGACAAAGGATCGTTCGGATCGCGCGTCGCGATGATGACGACGGGCAGATTCTCGTCGATTAGAGCGTTCGGTCCATGCTTCATTTCACCAGCGGGGTAGCCTTCCGCGTGAATGTAGGAGACTTCCTTCAGCTTAAGAGCGCCCTCGAGCGCGATCGGATAGTGAATGCCACGGCCGAGGAAGAGGAAGTCTTGCGCGCGCGAGTAGGTCTTGGCGAGTTCCTCGATGGCTTCGTCGTGGGTCAAAATCTGCTCGAGCTTGCCCGGCAGGCGGGTGAGATCGAAAACTTCTTTCTTCGATTGTTCGGGTGTGATGGTGCCACGCACCTGGCCCAGATAGAGGGCCAGCAGATAAAGCGCGGTCAGCTGCGCAGTGAAAGCCTTGGTGGAAGCAACGCCAATCTCGGGACCGGCGTGCGTGTAGACAGTCCCTTGGGCTTCGCGCGTCACCATTGACCCGACCACATTGCAGATGGCGAGCGTCTTGGACCCCTTCGCTTTCGCTTCGCGCTGTGCGGCGATGGTATCGGCGGTCTCGCCGGACTGAGTAATGAGCAACGTGATCGTATCTTTGGGGATGATGGGATCTCGATACCGCCATTCACTGGCATAGTCGACCTCAACCGGTATGCGGGCGAGGCTTTCGATCATGAACTTGCCGGCTTGTCCCGCATGCCAGCTGGTGCCGCAGGCGGCGATGTTGATCTTCTTTGCCGCGCGAAACTCCGCTTCAGTGATCTCCATCTCTTCAAGAAAGATATGGCCTGTGTCCTGTGATACGCGGCCGAGAGTCGTGTCGCGAACGGCGCGAGGCTGCTCATAAATCTCTTTGAGCATGAAATGCTTGAACCCGCCCTTTTCGGCCATGATCGGATCCCAGGTGACGTGCTGGACCTGGCGGGTCACGGGTTTGCCGTCAAAATCGGTGAGCTGCACTCCGGCGGGCGTGATGACGGCGAGGTCTCCGTCGCCCAGGAAGAACAGGTCCCGGGTGTGGTACAGGATTGCGGGAACGTCGGACGCTACAAAGTACTCGTCCTTGCCTAATCCGATGACCGCCGGCGGGCCGTTCCGCGCCGCGACGATCTTGTTCGGGTCGTCAACGGCAATGACACTAAGCGCGAAAACGCCGGTCAATTCTTTGACGGCTTTCCGCACGGCCTCTTCGAGAGGGGGGCGGTGGCCGTTGCCGGTCTCCAGAAAGTACTTCTCGACAAGGTGGGCGATGATTTCGGTATCAGTTTCGGTGGTGAACTTGTGGCCTTCTTCGATGAGCTTTTTCTTGAGCGCCAAATAGTTCTCGACGATGCCGTTATGGACAACTACTATCTTCCCGGTACAATCGCGATGGGGGTGGGCGTTTTCTTCGCTGGGACGGCCATGCGTAGCCCAGCGGGTATGTCCGATGCCGTAGGTGCCGTCGAGTGGCTTGAGACGAATTACTTCTTCGAGGTTGCGAAGCTTGCCTTCAGCGCGCCGAATCTGGAGGCCATCGCCATTTCCTCCGACGGCGATCCCCGCCGAGTCATACCCCCGGTACTCTAGCCGGCGCAACCCCTCGATGATGACAGGCACCACTTCTTTTTTCCCCACATATCCAACGATGCCGCACATGAGTAGAACTCCTTCGTCCGAAGAGACGTCGATCGAATCGTGTAGATGTGAAAAGCGACTTATAGGGCGAGCGACACCTTCATGCACGTCGAGGCAAATTTCCCTGGGGGTTATTCCTCGAGAGAGTAGCGGTACTCCTCAATCACCGGGTTAGTAAGAACTTCGCGGGCTATGCGATCGACCTCGAGAGCAGCGTCCGACTTACTCAGGTCGCCATCCAGGGTAAGTTCAAAGTACTTGCCTTGGCGGACGTCTCCCAACCCCTTGTAGCCCATCTTCTTAAGCGCGCCCTGGATGGTTTTCCCCTGCGGGTCCAGAACGCTCTTCTTCAGCGAAACGTAGACGTAGGCTTTCATCGGCTCAACCATTATACGTCACGCATTCCAGCGTCCGGGCGAGTTTTAGGGCTGTCGGAAGCCGCGCAGCCTAACCCGGGAAGCCCATGTTTTCCGCTACTTGGAGCGAAGCGCTTCGATCTGACGATCCAGTTCAGCCAGAGCATCTTGCAGCATGCGGCGGTGCCGTGCCGCGGAGGCAGACTCAATTTGTTTCACAACGCGCGCACGAGATAGTCGCAATCCTTCCCGGTGCTGGTGCTCAGAAATTTGTTCAGGAGTCATGTGCTTCCGAGATTTGTCTGAATTCTGGAAAGCCTCGGATTGTTGCGACTCGACCGACTTGCTCTCCCACCCGCGCGCCATGCCAAAAATTATACGGAGAAGAAGCCAACTGCGTCATGGTGTGACTTACATCACAGGGGAATTGTGACATGTACACTTTAAAATCGGACTCCAAGGTCCATAATCGGGAACTTGCTAGCGAGTGTCGAAATACCGGCACTCCGAGCACCGCTCTTGGAGAACCGATTTTGTTCGAGTTGCGAAGTGGCGTTCACCGGCACGGGGTTCGCAGCGTTTTTGATTTGACAGCGTTCAGAATCAAATTATGATGCGGCGCGGTTCTTTTCGCTAAAAGTATCGGAGGCAGTGGCCTGTGAATGAGGGCACAGGTCCAGTAGTAATGCTGTCTGAGTCAGAGAGTAACCTCAACCCTCAACACGAGCTTCACCGCTATCAGGCGCTGCTTGATCTTACCGACCTGATGGCACAACATCCGGAATCGCTGGCGCTTCGCCCTCCCAGAGGTGACGGCGCATCGGTGGTGCAGAGCTCTAGCTTTGGTCTGCATCTCGCTGACCCTTTTCGCCGCCACAGCACAGGTCAGTCACGTCCACGACGGAGGAACCAACTCCACCGATCGTGGGTGCTCGCTTTGCTCGGTGGCGCACTCCTCCGCGGTAGTTGCTGCGGCGATCCAGCCTATTCCCACCTTTGCCCGTACAGCCATCGTGGGTAGCCTGAAGCCATCGCTGCGGTCTTTCCTGTCCGTCTCCTGCTCCTACATCCGTCCTCCGCCGTCGGTCTAGAAAACCCGCCACGTCCGCGTTTTTTCTGAACCGCCGTCCATCCCAATTGGAGGAGAGGTGTAATGCTTTCTATTCGTATTTCGCTATGTTTCGTGGTTTTCTTGGCGCTATTCACGCTTGTAACTTCATCCCTGTTTGCGCAATCAGGCGGCAACTCTACTTCGGTCACCGGGACCGTCCTGGACCCCTCGGGCGCCGTCGTTCCCGACGTCACCGTCGAGATTCTCAACCTTGTTAGCCAGTTTCAGCGTTCGACCACAACTGATGACAAGGGCAACTTCAGCATTCCAAACGTTCCCTTCAACCAGGTGCGAAACCCTTCGTCCCGCAGCGGACCGAATACTTTCGGGAACCGCTGGTCCTGCGACAGATCAGGAACGAACAGCGGTGTTTGTTGCTGCCAGACGTAGCCGCTCGCCGATTCTTCCACCGGGTCCACCACTACGTCAGTCGAGTGGCCATTGGCCACTCGGGCTCGAATTACTGGGAAGCCGGTTACTTGGACGCTTCGCGCATGGAAATGTTTCCGCGGAACGAGTGCAGTTCGAAGGCTGCCGACCCTTGGGAAAGCAGGCTCTTCGACGATGCGAAGCTGCTGGCGAGAATGGGACGGGCAGGCAAAATCTGGTTGTCCACCTTGCCTTTCACGGAGCGAGCCTTGAAATGCGCCAGACCAGCCGAGGCCAACGCGACGTCGATGTTGCCGGTTCCCGTTACCAGCTTGTAGAAACCATCGCCGGGATTGCCAGAATAACGGATACGGCCGGTAGCGGAGTGCACTTCGACCATGGGCCCGGAAACATCCTGTAGCAAAACGTCGCCGCTCGAGGTCGTTACATCCACGTGCCCGCCAGTGACCTGGCGCAAAGAGATCGGGCCGCTCAGGGTTTTGACGTGAACATGAGCATCATGGATCAGATGAGCGTCCACGGAAGCTGTGGTCCCCTCAAAGATAAGATCGCCCGCCAGGTTCTCGGCGGAAAGGGAGCCGGCGGCCGTACTCAAGATCACGCACGCATCGGCGGGAACCAGCACCTGGTAGTCAACGTTGTCGGCCTTGGCGCCGGTGGAAATCTGAGAACCGGTCACCAGTTCGATGTGGTTCTCGACCTGTTGCGCCTGAATAGCAACTGCATCGGAATGAACAACGGTCGCGACTACGCGTCCGCCGGTGGAAGGCGTGACCGTAATGCGGCCATACTGATTACGAATGGAAATCACCGGTCGACCGCTTACGTTGTAAGCCAGCACCTCACGCTTGATCTGCGCCGGGGCGACTGCGGATAACATCAAGAGGAATAAGGCAATGGGCGCGGGGCGGGTCCAACTTCTCATGACAATCTCCGGCGTGTGCATCTGATGATGCCAGAAATCCGGCCAAGATCACACACGAATGCTATTGGGTCCGATGCCTGGCTCTGAGGGCAGGTTGCCCTCGCGGAGTGACTAAAGGCCGAACAATTCCCGCAAACGTTTCGTTTGGGCACGACTCACAGGAATCTCAGTTTGCTTCTTGTCGTCCATGCGGAGCTGGTAGGAGCTCTTAAACCACGGAACGACTTCCTTGATTCGATTGATGTTGACCAGGAAGGATCGATGCGCTCGCCAGAAAAGCTTCGGGTCGAGGCTGTCGAGCAATTCTTCGAGAGTGCGGCAATTGGATTGTCCTTCCGCGCCATTCGGACCGGCGCTGATCACACTGATGACGCCATCTTCAATGGACGCGTAACAAATGTCTTTCTGATCGACGAGAAAGAGTCTTCCGGCAGATTTGATGAGAACCTTGGACGTGGCCTGCGGTTTCTGCGATTCGAGCATCCGCACCAGGGTCTCAAGCTTGTCCGTCGGAGTCGCGGCGGAATCCATCTTGATGCGAGCCTTCTGGATCGACTGCGCGACGCGTTTCTTATCAAAAGGCTTCAGCAGATAGTCGACTGCATTGACCTCGAAAGCCTTCACGGCATACTGATCGAAAGCCGTGGCGAAGACGATCTTGGGCAGCGGCACCTTTCTGTCGAGCAGTTTCTTGATGACACCGAATCCATCGAGGCCCGGCATCTGGACGTCGAGGAAGACCAGATCGGGATTGTGCTCGCGGATGAGATGGACGGCCTCGAGCCCGTTTTTACCCTGAGCCACGACATTGACGTCGCCTACTCCCTTCAAGAGGAAAGCGAGTTCGTCGCGCGCTAACTGCTCGTCGTCGACAATAACTGCGGATAGGGACATAAGGGGTTCCACAGCAGGGCCGGACCCTTAAGTATATGGGTGGGTCGGAGAGGGGGCAAGGGAAGGCGGTTGATGGTGTCATAGGGTCAATATTGTGTCTGGCCTGCGAATTCTTGACCCAGCCAGTCACGCCCACGATAAATCGCGCGATACGAAGGCTCGTCCCAAGGCTGTCTTCGACTTCAGAATGAACTTGGTGTTGAAGTAAGAATGGTAGAGCGACTTCATCCGCTGAAGGGATTTTTGATGGTTTCGCACCGGAGCCAGGGCCGAAGTCTTGTAACCCAATTCTTCCAGGGTTTCGCTACCAACGCGTCGAGGACACCCAATTGTTCCTCTAACATTCCGCATTTCCAGCGCACCACTGGCTGAGAGTCCTGTTCTTGCAGGTCGGAAGCGAACGATGTGTTGGGCTTGCTGACCGAGCCGATCCCGACCTTCTGTATCTTCGCGTAGTCGAGTGGTGGTCCACGAACGTGCTGAGACAGTTCAGCGTTCTGGAAGGATCCTGAACAAGATTTTCGTACCGAACCTCGAGGTAATTCGGGCCGAGCAGTCGCCCATAGGCGCGGCCGCGTCGCACGATCCACTCCCAGTACAGGGCAGCAACGGCCAGACCAGCGCCGTGGTGTCATTTAAATGGGCGAATCCAGCCCTGCTTCTCAAGGGAGAGGGAAACGTCACGGCCATCTCGCAGGACGTGGATGATAAGTGCCCCCGGGATCGTTTGCTGAATCTGTTTCAGATAAAGCAGATGTTCCGGGGTGCAATCGGCCCAGCGCTGGACGTGCTGCTTACGGGCGATGACCTCCATGAAGATTCCGCAGGAAATCGCCGCCGTTGCGGCACTCGCTCATGATCGAACTGTCAACGTCTTCCTTGCTCAGACCGCTCTTTGTGAAAAGGGGGCTTTCATACCAGGCTGACAAGAGTTCGCGCCGATGACGCGGGTTATTCAGATCGCCGAAACGAGGTTCCAGAATGTTGAAGACTTGCGACTCCGCCCGATACACCGCGAAATTTCCGGACGACAGCAACATGTGATAAAGGAGAGTCGTGCCTAAACGCGGACATCCAACCACGAAGACAGGTGCTTTGCTGCGAGGTGTACCCAGGCCCACTGCGCCCATAGCCTTTCCGATCAAAACTCCGGAGTCCGGCTTGTCGAGTTCTCACCGGCGCCGCACGGAACAGAGAGAGACTGCTGCAGCAACCGGTCCAGTTCTGGGGTTTGCGGTGGGGTGTAGTTTGCCGAGGGGAGTGTCAAGGAGACATTTCGGGAGAATAAACTGTCTGTTAAAAAGTGGACAGCTCGTTACGGCAGAGTGGTGTTCTGAAATTCGGACGGAGCCGGCCGCTCGTGCCGCAGTCGTTTGCCATTCCTTTCACGCTGTGTTGCTCTTACTTCCGTTTTCTTTCGTATTAATGCGAGAAATTTGACTCGTTCTCGACCGTTTGCCGAGTAGTCGCCGCTGATTTGTGGCGAGGAGCGTGGTTCTCATGAAACGGCATGCATTACATGGTTTCGTCCAGTTGTTCATTCTGTTGCTTACTCCCTTGCTCGTTGGCGCGTCCGAATCTCCCAACCTTTTGGAACTCCAGCAAGGATGGAAAATCACCTCGGCTCAGAACGTTCAAGCCGACGGCGCGCGGGTGTCGAAGTCCGAGTTCGATGCATCGGCCTGGTATCCGGTGGCGCATATGCCTGCGACGGTGTTGCAGGCGTTGGCAGACGCAGGCGTTTACAAGGATCTTTATTTCGGAATAAACCTGGCCAAGGCGGGAGAGCTCTGGAAAAAAGACTGGTGGTACCGCACCACGTTTTCCGCGCCTCCGGGCCGATCGGTATACACACTCGTCTTCAAGGGAATCAACTACCGCGCGGAAATCTGGCTCAACGGACACTTGCTCGCTCGTCCCTCTCAGGCGGTAGGCATGTATAACGAGCTCGAACTGGAGGCGACGGCATTTATTCTTCCAGCCGGAGACAACGTGCTGGCGGTGAAGATCACGCCGGAGCGAGCCATCCTTGGCGAAGGAACTGTGGAGCTCGCGGATAGTTGGCACGATTGGATTAACTGGAAATACCTGGGTGCAAATACGCCACCAACGACCCAAGTCTCGTTCGTGCCCGATCGCAATGCGGGAATCTGGAAACGCGTCTATCTCAGCAGCAGCGGGCCGGTCACGATTCGGAATCCGTACGTCGCCAGCGATCTGCCTCTGCCGGCGCTGAGCCCTGCCGCCCTCTCGGTCTACTGCGATTTGACGAATCACTCGAAAGAGAATGTTTCCGGCGTCCTGCGCGGAGAGATTGCGCGCGCTGGGAAGCCGGCCGTGGTATTCGAGAAAAAGGTGTCGCTCGATCGTGGCGAAACCCGCGAAGTGGGTCTGGCTCACGAAGAGTTTGCGCAGCTCTCGATCGCGCAGCCCGATTTATGGTGGCCCTATCAATGGGGGCAGCCGAATCTCTATCACCTGAAACTCGAGTTTCGTGTTGCGGAGGAGACTTCCGATACGCAGGGCATTGACTTCGGGATTCGCAATATCAGGCAGGCGCGCGATTCCGACAATGGTTTTCCGGCCGCTGGCACAGGGGGCAGCTTCTATCTGCAGATCAATGGCCGCGACTATCTCATCCGTGGAGGCGTCTACTCGCCTGACTTGTTGTACAAAAACGATCCGGATCACGACGCGAAGATGATTCGTTATGTGAAGGATATGGGACTGAATTTCCTGCGCTGGGAATCGAAGATCGCGGATGAAAGTATGGTCGAGCTGGCCGATCGAGAAGGCATCCCGACAATGTTCGGATGGATGTGCTGCGTTCAATGGGAACACTGGGATTCGTGGACGGCCGAGGATCAGTGGGTGGCGCGGGCGAGCGCGCGAGCAACGCTTCGGAATCTCAGATCGCACGCGTCGGTTGTAGCCTGGGCGAACGGAAGCGACGGGCTTCCGCCCGATCCGCTGCTGAATGACTACAACCAGATTCTGCACGAACTGCACTGGCAGAACGCCGTGCTGAATACCGTGTCTTCGTACAACCATGCCTGGAGCGGCATTCACATGTACGGACCGTATGTGTGGCGGCCCCCGTACTTCTGGTTTAGTGAGAAGTTCGGGAACGCCCGTGGTTCGTCGGCGGAGGAAGGCGATAACGAGACGATTCCGCCAGTCGAGAGCCTCAAGAAATTTATCCCTGCCGACAAGCTCTGGCCGATTAACGAGTACTGGTACTTCCATTCGGGCGCGAATGAAGGGAACAACATGTTGGAGAATGTGCAGCGCGTGTTGAACAAGCGGTACGGGCCGTCGCGCGGCGTGGAAGAGTTTTCGCGAAAGGCGCAACTCGCGCATTACGAAGACGTGCGCGCGCAATATGAGTCATATGCCACCCACTGGCAGAATCGTAAGATGCTGGTTCACTGGATGATGAACAACCCTTGGCCGTCGATGTTTGGCCATCTCTTCGATTATTACTTCAAGCAGGGAGGCGGCTACTTCGGCGCGAAGAAGGGGCTGCAGCCGCTTACGGTCGTTTGGGACTACTACGCGACCGGCGATCGCAAGACGGCCAAAATCTACGCCGTCAATCTGACGCAGGAGCCACGAGAGCACTTAAAAATCTCAGCCGAGATTTATGACGTGAACGGTGTCCGGAGGTCCTCCAAGGAAACACCAGAGGTGAAGATTGCGGCAGGAACGTCCGTGGAAGCCATGACGATGGCCCGCGACAGCAGCCTGGATTCGGTGTTCTTTGTGCGGCTGCGATTGAAAGACGCCACAAATTCCGTGCTGGCTGAGAATGTCTACTGGGCGTCGAATGCCGATGACGTTGTGGGAAACCCGAATGATCCCGCACAGTTTAAAACGGAACTGGAGCAATGGGCCGATCTGTCGGCGCTCAACACACTGCCGGCAGTCAATGTGAAGCTCGCATGCGCGACCGCGGAGACAAATGGAACGGAAACCGCCACCATGACGCTGACGAACCAATCCAATCACATCGCGTTCTTCCTGCGCGCGGAGATGACGGCGGGACCGGATGGAGAAGAGATTCTCCCGATCGTTTACGACGACAATTACGTCACGCTGTTTCCAGAACAAACCAAGACGATCGTCGCACGATACGAGCGCCCTGCGACCGGGCCGGCGGTTGCCGTGCGTCTGCAGGGCTATAACGTGGCAAAAATCGTGCTGCCCCTGCATTCGAAGAAGTAGGTCGATCTTCGACGTTGCAGGGGCAGTCCGCTTTAGTTTTGCGGAGTGCCCTGACTCTGCGGAGGTTGAGCCGGCACCGGGCTTGCTGGCGGAGTGGGCGCCGGGTTCGCAGGACGAGTCGCCCTCGGCATCGGCTTGCCAGTTTTTTTCTTCGCAGACGATTGGTGCGTGGCCATAGAATCCATGCGCTCAAATCCCGACGGTATCGTGAACATCGCGGCCGCTTGTGGCCCTTCCTGGATGTTCTTGAAACTGACCGCGCCCTTTTCGCCTTCCCATTTGGTGACGAATTTCAGCTTCTTATCAACCCACGCGTAGCCCGTGTCTCCGTTGCGCGCGACGCCTTTGTACTTCACAACAGCGCGATCGTCGATCGTCTCGTCGCCAACCTTGGAGCAACTGCCCGGCTTACTGACGAACTTATCCCAAGCCGCACACGCATCTTCGGGATCCTCCGCCAGGAAAAACGGCATGGCGGTTGAGATGTGCTTCGAGGCCAGGGGTGTGTAGCTTTTGTTGTCGGGCAGGATCATGAAACCGGTTTCCTGCTTGAGGTCGATGACCACGATGCTTTCTTGCTGCGGTTGCTGGCCGGTCATGGCGAATCGAATCTTTTCGCCCTTCACCGCTACCTTCGAGGGCTGGGTGCCTTCGGGCTTTTGGCGAATCATGTCTGCCGAGAATTGCTGGGAAAACGCGGGGCAAGATCCGAGGCACAGCACAATCAGGCCGGTTAACCGGAAAAGTTTCTTCGGGAGCACGAGAATCTCCTTCAATCAATAATGTCGGTGGGAGGCTTGCTGGATCGGGGGCCGAGCCACCAAAGAATAGCAGAACCTTGCTCGAGGACAAAGACTTTCAATGCTCTTTGGGATTGGGTTTGGGAAAGGTTTTCTCGATCCACTTCGACATCAGGTAGTGGTCATGATCGGCGTAGCCAGCCCTGCGGTAAACCTCTTTGGCCCTAGTGTTTGCGCGCACTACCTCCAAATGGATAGTACGCACTTCGGCGTCACGGCCCGCCTCCTCGACGAACTCCAGAGTCCGGCGACCCCAGCCACGGCCCCGGTAGGATTCCCGGAGATAGAATTCGTCGATAAAGGCGTCACGGCCCAGGTATTCGAGGCTGTAGCCGAAAGTTAGGACGATGTAGCCCACGGCCATGTCGCCGTCACAGATCAGCCAGGCGCGACCGAAGGATGGCTCACGGAGAAAGTTCAGAAGAGCGACCCGCGCGCGCTGTTCGTCGTAAGCATGGCCGTCGAAGGCGTAGTACTCGCGCATCATGACGAGCAGCAGATCGCTGTCCGCTTCCGTGGCGATGCGAAAAGTCGGGTCCACGATCAGGCCACGTTTTCGATGGCGAGAGCCATACCCATGCCGCCGCTGACGCACAGCGTCGCGACACCGCGTTTGGCTTTCCGCTTGAGCATCTCGTGCAACAACGTGACCGTGATGCGCGTGCCCGTGCAGCCGATGGGATGGCCGAGAGCGATGGCGCCCCCGTTGACGTTCAGCTTGTCGCGGTCGAAGTGGAGATCGCGGTCGCAGGCTAGGACCTGGGCGGCGAAGGCTTCGTTGAGTTCGATCAGGTCGAAGTCCCTGAGTTTGAGTCCGTGCTTCTGTTCCATCTTGCGCAGGGCTGGAACGGGCCCGATCCCCATGATGCGCGGATCAACACCGGCGGAGGAAACGGCAAGTATTCGAGCCAAGGGCTTAAGGTTGTTCTTCTGAGCAAAGGCTTCCCCGGCAATGATGATCGCGGCAGCCCCGTCAGTGATGCCGGAAGAATTGCCGGCCGTGATCGTGCCGGTCTTTGAGAATACCGGCGAGAGCTTGGCCAGTTTCTCCAGGCTGGCGTCGGGAAACGGGTGCTCGTCGCGAGCAAAGACTTGCGTACCTTTTTTCGTTTCGATGGTGACGGGCACAACTTCTTCCTTGAACCGGTCGGAAGCGAGCGCGACGGCGGCACGGGTCTGCGAAGCAAAGGCGAACTCGTCCTGCTCATCGCGTGTGATCTTGTGCTGCTCCGCGAGTACTTCAGCGGTCTCTCCCATCACCATCTTCGCCAGAGGACAGAAAAAGCCATCGCGGTACATGCCGTCGACCAGTTCCTGATCGCCGAGGCGGTATCCCCAGCGGGCGCCATCGAGATAGTAGGGCAGTCGCGACATGGATTCAGTCCCGCCGGCGAGAACACAATCCAGATTGCCGGTGGCAACTTCCTGAAAACCGAGGGCTATCGACTTGAGTCCCGATGCGCAGGCCTTGTTCACCGTATAGGCTGGGACTTCCTGGGGCACGCCGCTGCGAATTGAGATCTGGCGGGAAGGATTCGGTCCGCCGCCCGCCTGGCGCGCGTTGCCGAAAATTGTCTCTTCGACTTGCCGCGGTTGAATGCCGGCCCGATCAATCGCTGCCTTCGCAGCGACCACCCCCATGTCGGCGGCCGATTGCGACACCAGTGCTCCACCGAATTTGCCGATCGGCGTGCGAACCGCCGACAGGATGTACACCTCGTTCAAGCGCGGCCTCCAAACCTTTCAGTCTAGCATTCGTGCCGCCGAGCAAAGCGAGGGGGTCAGAGGAGTCTGACCACAGATTCGATAGAATCCGGGGATGCCTGGTACGGGCCGAGTCGTGTGGGATCTAAGCGACGTCCACCTCACAGATCGAATTTACGTTCTCTCTCTTCTGGTCATCACGCCTTGGCTGATCGTATCGCCGGGTGTCGAAAACGGCTGGTGGTTCGCGGGAATCAACGTCGTCTGCTTGCTGGCGATAAGAGTTCTGCAACTGTGGGCATCGCGATCGCCGGTCGGGCAGTTCCTCCATGATTGGTATCCGCTGGGCATGTTTATCGTGTGCTTCGAGGAGGTCTCGCGACTGTCATTTCTGATACGAGACGGATGGCAGGACCACTACATTCTGGCAATCGAAGCGCGCTTGTTTTCAGTCCCACCCACGGTCTGGCTCGGGCGGCACGGTTCGTGGCTGCTGACAGAGATTCTGGAGATCGGCTACTTCTCGTACTTCGTGTTACTGATGATTGTGGGCGGGGTCCTCTACGCGAGAGCGGACAAGCGACCCTTCCGGCAGGTGATGGACGCGAGCGTGGTCGCTTACCTGGTGTGCTATCTGGCGTTTATTTTCTTTCCGACCGAAGGCCCGGCTCATACGCTGGCGGTCCAACAGAATTTCCCGATCCCGGGTGGCGGCCCGTTTCACTCGATGGTGCAGTTGATTCAGAGCAACGCAGGTGTTCACGGAAATGCGTTCCCAAGTGCGCATGTCGCCGGAGGGGTGGTCTCCCTTTTCTTCGCGTGGAAGTATGCTCCGAAAGTTGGATTGGCACTGACGCCGTTGGTGACTCTGCTGTGCATTGGTGCCGTGTATGACCGCTACCATTATGTTTCTGATGTGATTGCCGGAATTGTGGCCGGAGTGCTGGCTTCGCTGATGATTGAGAAAGGCTGGCCGGCAGGGAGTAAAGACGTTGTTCGCGATTCGCCCGTTTCCTACGCCACCAAGTAAACTGATTTTCGATGAATTACATCTATGGACTTAATGCGGTAAGCGAAGCCATCAAAGCTCGCGGCCGCGCGTTTCAATGGGTAGGATTGGCGAAGGAACGCCACGATCTGCGCCTGCAGCGGATTATTGAGGAATGCCGCAAGCTGGGAGTTCCGGTGAAGTTTCTCCAGCGAACGGAACTCGACCGTTTGGCCGGGAATGCCGCCCATCAGGGAGTCGTGGCGGTCACTTCGGCCAAGCAATATAGCGGCCTTGAGGACGTGATCGAGGCAAAGCGAGGGATTAATTCGCTGATTGTTGTGCTCGATGGAGTTGAAGATCCGCATAATTTAGGTGCAATTCTGCGTACAGCCGACGCGGCGGGAGCGGATGGTGTGGTGATTCCGGAGCGGCGCGCCGCCGCCGTGACCGGAACCGTTACGAAAACTTCAGCGGGAGCCAGCGAGCATCTGCCCATTGCGAAGGTCACGAATATTGCGCGCGCGGTGGAAGAGTTGAAGGAGAAGAACATCTGGGTAGTCGGTCTCGATGAGCGGGGGACGCAGACCTACGACACGCTCGACTACAACATGGACTGCGCCGTGGTGCTCGGTGCTGAAGGCAAAGGGGTGCATGACCTGGTCCGCCGGAAGTGTGACTTTCTGGTCTCCATCCCCATGCTCGGGAAGGTCTCGTCGTTGAACGTGTCAGTGGCGGCGGGCGTGATGCTGTATGAAATCGTCCGCCAGCGGCGAGCAAAAGCTGCGCCAGAAGCTGAATGAAGTATCTAATTGCTGTTTGGATTGTCTTCGGTGCATTCGCGTCCTCCTTCTCGCTTGATCGCGAAGCCTTCACATTTACCAACTACCACCTGAGTGTGAGCGTGGAGCCTGAGCAACAGCGGCTCGCGGTGCGCGGCAAGATTGTTCTGCGCAACGATTCCTCGACCGCCCAGAAGAACGCCGCACTCCAGATTTCTTCAAGCCTGACCTGGCGGCAAATTCAGGCCGATGGCAAGGCTCTTCAGTTTGTGAGCCAGACCTTAACCTCCGACATCGACCATACCGGAGCGCTCTCGGAAGCGATCGTCTCGCTGCCCGCCGAAATTTTGCCCGGAGCCTGTGTGGAACTTGAGATTGGATATGAGGGCGTGATCACGCTCGATGCCACCCGCCTCACGCGCATCGGTCTTCCGAAAGACGTGGCGGTGCATAGCGATTGGGACCAGATCGGCAAGGAATTCAGCGCCGTGCGCGGTGTGGGGTATGTCGCGTGGTACCCGATCGCTACCGAGGTTGGCAATCTCTCCGAAGGCAATACGGTCTTTGAGGCATTGGGACGTTGGAAGAAGCGGGAAGAGTCGGCGGAGATGAAGGTTGGTTTGCGCTTGTCCTTGAACGAAGGTGCGGAACTGCCGTCCGTATATTGCAGCCGCACGAGATTGGTCCTGCTCGAGCAAATGAGTCGGGCAGTGGCGGCGTCGTTTCAGTGCGACTTTGCGACGCCCGGCTGGGATACGCCTGCATTCGTTGTGGGCCGCTACCAAGCTCTGGAGCGTCCATCGGCGATTGTGATTCATCGTCCTATGAATAAAGTCAACGCCGAGAAGTTCTCGCAGGCTGCGGGTGCGGTCGCGCCTTTCGTCAAAGATTGGTTCGGGCCGCCTCACGAGAAGGCACAGGTGTTGGAGCTTTCCGATTCCGGCGCATCGCCATTTGAGAGCGGGGCCGCGCTGCTGACTCCACTCAACGATACCGATCCAAAGCTTCTGCAGATTGCTCTGGTCCATGAACTCACGCATGCGGCGTTTTCGTCCCCTCAGCCATGGATCTACGAGGGGATCGCCCATTTTGCGCAGGCCGCGTACCGCGAGCAGCAAGCGGGCCGGGCGGCTGCCCTCGATTTGCTGGGATTGCATCGCTCGGCAATTCTTGACGCGGAGAAAGCTCTACGCGAAGGGGCGCAAGACAAATCCGTGCCGGACCAGTCGCTCGTTGCGGCGACCATCGATGAGTTTTATCGCAGCAAGGCGGCCTACGTCTGGTGGATGCTGAGGGATATGCTAGGCGACGAGATCCTAAGAAAAAGTCTGGCGCTCTATCAGCCCGAAAAAGATCGTGACCCGCCTTATCTGCAGCATCTTCTCGAAGCGCAATCAAAGCGCGACCTGCAGTGGTTTTTCGACGATTGGGTGTATCACGATCACGGTCTGCCGGATTTCCGGATCGTGTCGGCGTACACTCGCAAAGCCTCGCAGGATAATTTCCTGATCACGGTGACGGTCGAAAATCTTGGTGAGGCGGGGGCGGAGGTGCCGGTCATGGTTCAGTTTGACGGTGGAGAGATGACGGAACGGGCCCTGGTCCGCGCGAAATCAAAGGCAGTCGTTCGCGTAGCCACTCCGAAGTTGCCGACCGACGTGCGGGTGAACGACGGCAGTGTGCCTGAGACTGACACGAGTAACAATTCGTTCAAGGTGCCGAAGCCTGCCTAGATCACTCAGCCTGTCGACTTGCAAATCAACTGCTGATGGCACCGAGACATAGAGAGAAGACAATCTTGGCACAGGATTCCTGTCATTGAATTCTCCTCTTCCTGCGACTTCATGGTAGGTTTCTGACGGCGTCTTGGAGGGAAAGTTTGGCCTATATCCAGTTTTTAGGCGCGGCCGGCACCGTGACCGGCTCCAAGCATCTAATCAATACTTCGTCGGATGGCGACGGCAAAAACGGAATCCAGGTACTTGTCGATTGCGGGCTCTTCCAGGGCCAGAAGGAGTGGCGCGAACGGAATTGGCAGCAGTTGCCGATCCCAGCGAATCAAATCGACGCGGTGATCCTCACGCACGCTCATCTTGATCACTGCGGCTGGATTCCCCGGCTCGTCAAGCAAGGATTCAAGGGGCCGATCTTTGCGACTGCGGCCACCATCGACCTGTGCGGCATCATCTTGCCCGACTCCGGCCACCTGCAGGAAGAAGACGCAGCGTTCTATAACAAGATCAAGAAATCCAAGCACGACCCCGCGTTGCCACTCTACACCTTTGATGAAGCGCAGGCCTGCATGCAGTATTTTCAGGTTGCGCGAGTGGGAGAAACGAAACAACTCAGTCCCGAGCTCTCCTTTCGCTTTGTGCGGGCGGCTCATATTCTGGGCTCATGCATGGCCGAAGTAACAGTAACGACTGGCGGACAGTCTCGGCTGCTGCTTTTCACCGGAGACGTTGGTCGTGTGCACGATCACACGGTCGCGCCCGGGAAGGTAGTCCATTCCGGGCCGCCCGAAGGCGAGAGTGCGGACGTTCTCGTCATGGAATCGACCTATGGCAATCGCGAGCACCCGAAGAACGATCCGCGGCCTGAACTGGCGACGGTGATCCGGCAGACAGTAGAGCGCGGAGGGTCGATCGTCGTGCCGGCGTTTGCGGTCGAACGCACGCAGAAGTTCGTTTTCATGCTGAAGGAGTTGATGGAGTCGGGTCAGATTCCGCGGCTGCCTGTCTTTTGCGACAGCCCAATGGCGATCAAGGCCGTGGAAATTTACATGAAGTACGAAAGCGAATATTCCGACGAAGCCAGGCGTTTGATCGAACAGTATGGGTCGCCCTTGGAGTGGCCGGGTTTCACCTTTGCAGCGACCGCGGATCAATCGAAGAAGATCAACGAGGTGCACTATCCGACCATCATTATCTCGTCGAGCGGTATGGTCACCGGCGGACGAATTCTGCACCATTTGGCGCAGCGGTTGCCCGATCCGAAGAATACGATTCTGTTCATCGGTTTTCAGGCGCCGGGCACGCGCGGATTCACGATCAAGAGTGGCGCCAAGGAGGTAAAGATCTTCGGCGATTTTGTTTCCATTCGGGCACAGATCGCAGTCTTCGAGCAGTTCAGCGATCACGCTGATACGTCGGAGTTGCTTTCATGGCTGCGTACGTTTCGCGGGAAGCCGTCTAACACCTATCTTGTGCATGGTGAGGCGGCGGCCGCCTCGCAGTTGCTCGACACGATGTCGAAAGAACTAGGATGGAACGTGCAGATTGCCGAGTGGATGGAGAAGGTCCCGGTGCAATGATCGCGAAGTGTGAAGATAAAGAACGCTTGGCTGAGAGGGCAGACTGAGCATCCGCTCGCGGAGGCGTCATGACTGAAGCTGAACTCAAAAAGCACATCGAAGCGGCGGAAAAGAGTCCCAAGGAAATCGCGGCTGCCGTCTCCGGGCTGCCACCCGACGTTCTGCGTTACAAGCCGGCGCCGGAGAAGTGGTCAATCCTCGAGATTCTCGGGCATCTGGCGGATATCGAGATCGTCTACGCGCACCGATTGCGACAGATGCTAGCGGATGAGAAGCCAGTGATCGCACCGATGGATCAGGATGCGTGGGCGAAACATCTTGGGTACATGGACGCTCCTGCGCCAGAGTTGGTCGCGGCGTACGGGTTGAATCGCCATCAGAATGTACGCTTGCTCAAGAGGTTGAAGCCTGCCGACCTCGAGAAGTCTGCGTTTCATCCGGAGTACCAGAAGAACCAAAGCGTGTCCGAGATCGTGGAACGCATGGCGTCGCACGGGACAAATCATCTGTCGCAGATCGAAAAGCTGAAGAAAGAGACTGGGAAGAAGTAGAGCAAGACAGCTCAGTGCGGATGTCCGTGCGTGAATTGAATGAGCGCCTCGAGTTTGTTCGTCGCGGCCCCCGAATCGATGGATTGCGCGCCGAGACTGATCGCGTCGCCCAAGTGATCCGCACGTCCGGAAGCGACCAGCGCTGCGGCTGCGTTGAGCAACACGACGTCGCGGCGTGCGGACTTCTTGCCGGTGAGCACTTCACGAATGATGGCTGCATTCCCGGCAGCGTCCCCACCGGAAATGGCGTCGATCGGAGCGCGCGTGATCCCGAATTCTTCGGGTGTCACTTCATACGTCCGAACCTGCCCGTCGCGTACTTCGGCGATGCGGGAGGGCCCCGAGATCGTGATTTCATCGAGCCCGTCGGATCCATGCACCACCAAGGCTCGGCGTAGCCCAAGCATGCTGAGCGCTTCCGCCAGTTTCTCCACTAGATCATCGGAGTAGACGCCAACCACCTGGGCCGATGCTTGGGCCGGATTCGTCAGCGGTCCGAGCAGATTGAACACAGTTCGTAGACGCAGTTCGCGCCGGGCAGGCTGCACATACTTCATCGCCGAATGCATTGAGGGAGCAAACAAAAAGGCGATGCCAACCTCTTTCAGACATTCTGCAACGCGCGCTGACGGCAGCGTGATGTTGACTCCCAACGCTTCCATCACATCGGCCGAGCCGCATTTCGAAGTCACGCTGCGATTTCCGTGTTTCGCGACTCGAACGCCGGCTCCCGCCGCCACGAATGCCGTGGCTGTTGAGATATTGAAGGTGCCGCTGGCATCCCCGCCGGTGCCGCAGGTGTCGACCAGCGCATCGCGCTCGGTGCCGCTGACATCGATCGTCGAATTGCCCATCACGTTCAGTGGAGCGGCTGCGGCCCGGATCGCCTCTGCGAATCCAACAATCTCCTCAACCGTCTCCCCCTTCATGTGCAGGGCCACCAGCAGCGCAGCAATTTGCGCATCGGTGCACTGACCGGTGAGCACTTCCGACATCACGCCCCGGGCCTCGTCGCGCGAGAGCGACTCGCCATGGTTTGCAATGCGGTGCAGGACGTCGGTGATCATCGGGCTACAGGGTAGCAAAGTTCCCGCACTCGCGATCACCTGACATTGTGACGACTTACGTTTGCCCAATACCGGGGCCTTCTATAAAATCAAACGTTTGCTGCCCTCAGTCGGAAGCCGCAAGCAGGACCCTGCCCGGAATCAGCGGTGTGATCCTTATTAGGTCGTGTCAATCGGGAATCATTTATGAAAATTCATGAGTACCAGGCGAAAGCAATCCTGAAGAAGTATGGCGTCGCGGTGCCGCGCGGAGAGATGGCAGAGACGCGCGCCCAAGCCGAAGCTGTCGCAAAGAGCCTGTTCGATGCGGGCGCGACCGGCGTGGTGGTGAAGGCGCAGATTCATGCCGGCGGCCGCGGCAAGGGCGGCGGCGTGAAGATCGCGAAGTCTGTCGAAGAAGCGGGCCAGCTCGCCGAGAAGATGCTCGGCATGACGCTGATCACGCACCAGACCGGGCCCGAAGGGCGCATCGTGCGCCGGTTACTGATCGAAGAGACGCTGCCCATCGAGAAGGAACTGTATATCGGTATCCTCGTGGATCGCGGAGAAGGCAAAGCCGTCTTCATGGCATCGGCGGCAGGCGGCATGGATATCGAGCAGGTAGCGGCCGAAAATCCTAACGCGATCCTGAAGGAATACATCGCTCCGGGCATGGGCCTGGAAGCTTTTCAGGCGCGCAAATTGGCATTCAAGCTGGGAATTAAGCCGCAGCTCGTCAACCAGGCCGTTCAGCTCATGACAGGTCTTTACAAAGCATTTGAAGGAACGGACGGATCACTGGTCGAGATTAATCCGTTTATCACGACCAGCGACGGCCGCCTGTTCGCGCTGGACGCGAAGATCAACTTCGACGACAACGCGCTTTTCCGCCACCCGGATTTGAAAGAGCTGCGCGACGTCACGGAAGAAGATCCGCTCGAAGTCGAGGCCTCCAAGTACAACCTGAACTACATCAAGCTCGATGGCAGCGTCGGCTGCATGGTGAATGGTGCCGGCCTCGCGATGGCCACCATGGACATCATCAAGTACGCAGGCGGGATGCCAGCGAACTTCCTCGACGTCGGTGGCGGTGCCAACGCGGAGCAGGTTACGCACGCCTTCGAGATTCTGCTCAGCGATAAGAATGTGAAAGCCGTGCTCATCAATATTTTCGGCGGCATCCTGCGGGTGGATACGCTGGCGACCGGCGTGGTCGAGGCAGCGAAGAAGACACACATCCAGTTACCGATCGTGCTGCGCCTGGAGGGAACGAACGTGGATGCGGGCCGGCAGATTCTCAAAGAGTCGGGGCTGAATTTCATCGTCGCCGAAACCATGAAGGATGCGGCAGAAAAAGTGGTCGCCGCGGCAAAGGGCTAGAAGTAGCGCCGGCATCCTGCCGGCGGTCGCGAGGGCATCTTGTCCTCGACATATAGTTGAGCGAACAGCAAAGTTCATCGGACTCCGGAGAGCGGGGTTCCAAAAGAAGAGAGCAATCATGGCAATCCTGGTAGATAAAAATACGCGGCTGATCGTGCAGGGACTCACTGGGCGCGAGGGAACATTTCACGCCAAGGCAAGCGCGGCTTACGGAACGCAGGTCGTCGGTGGAGTCACGCCCGGCAAGGGCGCCACGACCCACGAAGGCTGGCCGATTTTCAATACGGTGCAGGAAGCGGTCGACAAGACGGGCGCGAACGCGTCAGTCATTTTTGTCCCGCCACCGTTCGCCGCCGACGCCATCATGGAAGCCGCAGATGCGGAGATCGAACTGGTCGTTTGCATCACCGAAGGCATTCCGACGCTCGACATGGTGCGCGCCTGGGAGTTCCTGCAGACTCGGCGCTCGCGCCTGATCGGGCCGAATTGCCCGGGCATCATTTCGCCGGGCAAGTGCAAGATCGGCATCATGCCCGCGCACATTCATAAAGAAGGCAACATCGGCATCGTCTCGCGCTCGGGCACGCTCACCTACGAAGCCGTTTACCAGCTCACTACGCGCGGAATCGGACAGTCGACGGCGATCGGCATTGGCGGCGATCCGATCATCGGCACGAACTTCACCGACGCGCTCGAGCTGTTCAACAAGGATCCGCAGACCGAAGCGGTCATCATGATCGGGGAAATCGGCGGCAACGCGGAAGAGACGGCCGCCGAATACGTGAAGAAGCATATGAAGAAGCCGGTGGTCGGCTTCATCGCCGGACAAACCGCGCCTCCGGGGCGCCGCATGGGCCATGCGGGCGCAATCATCTCCGGCGGGAAGGGAACCGCTTCAGAAAAGATGAAAGCCATGGAAGCGGCCGGGATCAAAGTGGCGAAATCGCCTGCGGCCATCGCCGAGACCCTGCTCTCGGTGATCGGTGCCGTGGCGAAGACGTAGCGAATGCCCGAGTGGCGAGTGCCGAGTAGCGCGCGAGAACCTCGTAGCGAGAAATCGGGTTCGCTGAGGCTACGAAGTACATAGGTCTTCGGTCCGCTCAGAAATGACAATGAGTTTGGAGTGACCGCGAGTCGGAAACGGCCGCGAGCGAAGAGCGAACGCGGGGTCATGACGAGGACCAACGACCGAGGGCAAACTGTTTCGCTGACGATCGACGACTGAAGACCGACCACAGCTTTTAGGCGACGACCAAAGACCGACGATTAACGACAAGCTTTTAGCCAACGACCAACATCCAAGGACCAACGACGACATGAAGACGCTGGAACGTACCCTGACCATCATCAAACCCGATGCGGTGAAGAAGAACGCGGTCGGCGACATCATCGAGCAGTTCGAAAAGAACGGCTTCCGCATTCTCGCCATGAAAATGCTGGAGATTTCAAAACATCAGGCCGAGCAGTTCTACGCTGTTCACGCGCACCGGCCGTTCTACAACTCACTGACGAATTTCATGTCGTGCGGTCCGATCGTTGCGCTGGCGCTCGAAAAAGAAAACGCCATCGCCGATCTTCGCAAACTGATGGGCGCTACCAATCCCGCGCAAGCCGAGGAGGGCACCATCCGCAAGAAGTGGGCGACCAACATCGAATTCAACGCGATCCACGGCTCCGATGCCGACGAGACTGCCCGCTTCGAGCTCAGCTTCTTCTTCGCGGGCTACGAGTTGGCGAAGTAAAAAAAAAGAAGTTGTCAGTTCTCGGTTCTCAGTTGAGACGGAAGGGTGTTTGCTGTTCCTAAACCTAAACCTGAGACCTGAAACCTGAAACCTGGTGTTCTATGCCTCTAATCCAAGTCACGATGCTGCAGGGCCGCACGGCCGATCAGAAACGCAAACTGGCTCAGCGCCTCACCGACGCGATGGTCGAAGAAGCGGGTGCTCGCCGCGAAGCGATCGTGGTTACATTCGTGGAAGTATCAAAGGAAAGCTACGCTTCGGGCGGGGTGCTGATGATCGATAAGAACAAGTGATTCCGACGCACCATGAAAGACTATTTACGTCGTTGGGGCCGACATACTCCCGGAGTTCAGGTCTGCGAGCTTGGCGGAGCTGGTCACTGTGGTTGCAGAACTGGACAGGCATCTCGGTCCCCATGGGAGTCCGGGAGCAAGCCTGGTACAACGAAATCAATAACTCAGAGTGCGTTTCGTCGTGCTGGACGCAATGCAGGAAGAAAACTAATCGATGCGATAAGGGATAAAAGCCTAGGCCTTCCTTGAGCCCTAACCCAACGGCTCGAACAGATGTCCTTCTACGCGATCCGCGATCTTGGGCAGTTCTTTGCGGGCGAATTGTAGAAAGTGCGGTGCCGAACGATGAGCTTCCAGCGCGGCGTCGTCTTTGTACTGTTCGTAGATGAAATAGCGGCGCGGCTCGGTCTTGTGACGGTGCACCACGTACATGGCGCAGCCAGGCTCTTTGCGGGACTCCGCGGTCAACTTCGTGAAAAGGTCAGCGCAATCTTTCTCATGTCCTACTTTCGCCATCCACGTCACTGCCAGCACAACCATCGCACGCTCCGTTCTAACGGCTTTTAGTAGTCAGCTCTCAGTCATCAGTGAACTCACTGAAAGCTGAGAGCTGAAAGCTAAAAGCGGCAATTCTACGCCTTTAATTCCGCTCGCCCGCCGGCGGCTTTCATCGCGGCCGCGAATTCATCGACAAAGATCGTGTGATCGCGATCGGGACCCGTCGAAACCATCCCCACGCGCGCTCCACTTTCCTTCTCGAGAAACGCCAGATACTCGCGCGCCGGTTTGGGCAGCTTATCAATTTCGGTGATCCCTTGGGTCGAAGTTCTCCAGCCCGGCCGACTCTCGTAAATGCATTCGATCTTCTCGTAACCGCTGGCCTGGGCCGGAATCTCGTCGGTTGCTTTGCCGTCAATCTTGTAACCGACGCAAACCGGAATCTCGGCGAACTCATCCAGCACGTCCAGCTTGGTCACCACCAGCCACGAGATGCCGTTAATCATGCCAGCGTAACGGAGAAGTGGCAAATCCATCCAGCCGCAGCGCCGCGGCCGCCCGGTCACCGCGCCATATTCGTTGCCGCGCGCGCGCAGCAGGTCACCTTTATCGTCCTTGGCTTCGGTCGGGAAGGGACCGCCGCCCACGCGCGTGCAGTAGGCCTTGGTCACACCAATGACGAGGTCGATTGCCGTCGGCGCCACGCCCGTTCCGATCACTGCGCCCCCCGAGGTCGCGCTCGAGGACGTGACAAAGGGATAGGTTCCATGGTCGATGTCGAGCATGGTTCCCTGTGCGCCTTCGAAGACGATGGATTTTCCATCGGCCAGAGCCTTGTTCAGGAAAACGGCTGTGTCCCGCACAAAGGGCGCGATCTTTCCGGCGGCCGCAGCGTATTCCTCGTACATCTTGTCGGCGTCGAGCGGTTCGGAGTTGAACAGGGCGTGCGCGATCATGTTCTTCTCCCGCACAGCATTTTCAATGTGCGTTTTGAGAAGCTTCAGGTCGAGTAAATCAGCAACGCGCAGTCCGCGTCGGCCCATCTTGTCCTCGTAGGCGGGACCAATGCCGCGCGACGTGGTGCCGATCTTCACGCGTCCGGGCGCGTTCTCGGACGCCAGCTCGATCATGCGGTGATAGGGGAGAATCACCTGCGCCCGGTTGCTGACAAACAGATTGCCATCCACCTGTACGCCGGCTTCGCGAAGGCCGCCCGCTTCTCTGAGGAAGGCCATCGGATCAAGCACCACGCCGTTGCCGATAACACTGGCGCAGCCCGAGCGCAGCACGCCGCATGGCACTAACTGCAGGATGAATTTCTTTCCGTTGATGATGACAGTGTGGCCGGCGTTATGCCCGCCGGCGTAGCGCGCCACCACGGGAAAGCCTTCCGACAGGACGTCGACGATCTTGCCCTTGCCTTCGTCACCCCATTGCGCGCCTACGATGACCGCAGTTTTACCCTTCTTCACAGCCAGCTCCGTACGCGAAAGTATGCCGCACCGCGGATCGCACACACGCTTCGCCGCAGGTCTTCGCCGTCCTGAAAAATGCTGGGATTTGAGCGGATCGGAGTGTGTACGTATAAGAATAGCATTGCCGAGTCGCCTGTCTCCAGTGGGAAGGGTGCTCGTTGGCTTGTGAGCAGAGTCCAGGCATTCCTTAGCTGCCAGCCCTCAGCAGCCAGCTTTCAGCAATTCATCCCACGTGCCTGTCCGAGGATGCCCCCGCGACCGAGTGGTCCTTGAAAGCATCTCATCATTGCAGCCTTCTCCGACGGCAGACGGCTGAGAACCGAAAACCGAGAACTGAGCTTTTATGCCCGAACTTCCTGAAGTCGAAACCATCGCCCGCGGACTACAGACCCGGGTGGCAGGTGAAATGATCGAGTCGGTCTGGCTGGGCTCCAAGCCGCAGACCATGAAGTCGCCTCCCGCCGAGATCGCGAGCACGCTGGAGCACACCCGCATCCTCGAAGTGCGCCGAATGGGCAAGCACATCGTATTTGAACTGGGGCGCAATCGTGTGGCGCGCGATGGTGTGGCGCGGGCGCCCTCCCCCGCGAAAACTCGAAACAAGGCGAAAGCATTTAAGAAGGCGAAAGTACTTAAGGATCCGAAAGCCCTCGGACCCAGGTCCCAATGGATCGTTCATCTCGGCATGACGGGGCGCATGGTGGTCTGCGAGCCGAGCGCAGAGCTGGCGAAACACACGCATGCGGTGGTCAAGTTGGGGTCTGGTCGAGAGTTGCGCTTCGTCGATCCGCGGCGGTTTGGCCGGCTCAGCGTGGCGACGCAAGGTGACTTTGACGCGGGCGGAGCAGAACCGCTAGAGGTTGAGAAAGAACGTTTCCTCATGCTGTTTCGCGGTCGCAACACCCCGATCAAAAGCGCGCTGCTGAACCAGAAACTGTTGCGCGGGGTTGGCAACATCTATGCCGACGAGTCGCTGTTCCGCGCCGGGATTCGACCGCGACGAAGGCTCTCGACCGTTCCTCGCGCAAAGCTGGAGGCCTTATACGGTGCGATCCAGGAGGTTTTGAAGGAGGCCATCGCCTTGGGCGGGTCGTCAATATCCGACTACGTCGATGCGGACGGCGAAGAGGGATTTTTCCAGCTGCAACATCGCGTTTACGGCCGCGAAGGCGAGCCGTGCCTGGTCTGCAAGACCCCGGTGAAGCGCGTGGTGATTGTCGGGCGCAGCAGCCATTACTGCCCGAAGTGCCAGAAATGAGAGCGTCAATTCGTAAGACTGTTCCTCCTAAGAGACCTTCCGCAGTCGTTCCGAGGCAATCCACCTGTCGTGAAATCGACAATCCCGATACACCGGTGTAGTCTGTTTTGCTTTCTCCGCATATGTCGGACTTTTCGATCGGCGTCGATCTCGGCGGAACGAACCTGCGCATCGCTGCAATGGATGAGCAGGGTCGCCTGATGGAGAAGGTGACGTTGGGAACAAAGACAATTCTGGGTCGCGACCAGGT
>Ga0210409_10000254_pt1 | contig 107027 bp, 98 predicted proteins | sample IncBWH17MmetaG_FD_161649 | JGI IMG/M metagenome (GOLD analysis project Ga0210409, IMG submission 161649) | Forest soil microbial communities from Barre Woods Harvard Forest LTER site, Petersham, Massachusetts, United States - Inc-BW-H-17-M | ecosystem: Environmental > Terrestrial > Soil >... | reverse complement strand
TCGATAGCTCAACCCAGAGTTTCTGATCGACACAGTCCAGAGTGGCTATTCCCTTACTTCCGACGACTGCAACCTCTCTCCGTTTGTCGCGGTCCAGCCAGCTTATCTCGATGTGAGCGATTAGGCCCCCCTTGTAGTCTGCTGTTATGAAAGCGACCTCTTCGTTCTGCTTGGTTCTGTAGCCTCGTCCCTTGCATGCGATCTTGTCAGGCCATGCTTCCAGTAGGTAGTTGCAAATGTCGAATGGGTGGGGAGCTAGATCGGTGATGACTTCTCTCTGTAGTTGAGGATTCATCAGGGCGGTCCATCTGAGGCGCAGGTAATACACCTCTCCTAGGATTCCATCTGTTAGAACACGACGGAGTTCTCGAACGCCGTTGTTGAACCTGTGAATGTGTCCCACGCAGAGTACCGCCTTGTTCTCGCTGGCAAGCCTAACGAGTTCGTACGCCTCCTCAGTCCTCAACGTCAAAGGCTTCTCGACAAGAACGTGCTTTCCTTGCCTAAGGAATGTCGAGGCTACTTCGAAGTGGGTGCTGTTCGGGGTGCAGATGTGGACGCCCGTTACCGACGGGTCTTTGGCTAGGGCGTGATAGTCGGTTCGATAGTCGAGGCTCGGCCCAAATTCTTTCTTGCACTGGGCGAGTGATTCTGGAAAATTGTCAACGATTGAATGGAGTTGGCTGGAGCCTGTGGCGCGACTAATGTCGAGGGTCTCGCGTATTACTTTCTTTCCCCAATAACCGCCGCCAATGACCGCTATGCGTAGAGGGTTCATTTGTCTTAGAGCCACGTTTTATTTCGAAGATTTCAGATTCGCAGCTTCAAGATTCGGCATGACAAGACCACAGACTCTACTGTCCTCGTCGACGTCTGCGGAGATATCTCGGTCTTGCCTCGTAATTCCCACCACGATTATCGACGCTTATCACGGTCTCTGTTCTTATACTTCTTGGTGAGGGGGCATATTCGGCAACAAAATCATGTCTCAGGATATGTTTGGATACATCATGAGATGTGATGGAACCGTTTTCCGGAATTGAATAAATAGCGCGCGGGGAAAATAGTCTATAACGTGAGCGTTCGAGATCTCTGTTGGACAGCATAACAATCGTGAGTCCCCGCTATCCTCCATACGTTGGAGGGGTAGAGACTCACGTCTCGCAGCTCGCGAAGAGAGCAACGAAATTTTTCAGAAAGGTCTCTGTGATTACTACAGACCCGCTAGGTCACCTTCCCGCTGTCCAGGAAGTAGATGATTATCTGACGATCTTCAGAATCAGATCTCTAGCTCCTAGAGAGAACTATCACTTTCCCTCTCCCTCAGGCCTGTTCAAGGCGATGAGGCAGTCTCACCCGCAAGTCCTTCATTTGCACTGCATCCACGATGTGCCGGGTCCAATCGCGGGAATCATGCGTGGAAACAGCTCGATGATCTTCACTCCACATTATGTTGGTCGACTAAACTCTGGGCTGGGAAGGATTCTTTTTGGAGCATATCGTCCCTTCATCAGTGAACTCGTCGAGCATGTGCCCAGAATCATCTGCATCTCCAGATTCGAGGCTCGTCTCATGATCAATACTTTTCCCGGATCAGCGGGAAGGGTAGAGATCATTCCTAACGGTATTGCTTCTGATCTGAGAGAAAAGAATCAGTGGCGGGAGCCTGAAGAGCCTACGATTCTATTTGCTGGGAGGCTGGAGAGGTACAAGAATGTCGACAAGGTCATGAGGGCGGTCGCAAAGCTGCGGGAGAAGAATGATAAGTTGAGGCTGAGAATCGTCGGTCGGGGTCCCATAAAGGGCGAGCTCGAACAGTTATCCCACACTCTGGGGCTTGTCGGTAGCGTTGACTGGTACGACAGGCTTCCACAGAGCGAGCTGTTTCCTCTCTACGCGTCCAGCACAGCTGTAGTTTTGGCTTCAGAGTATGAGAACTGGGGTAACACCGTGGCAGAGGCAATTGGCGTCGGAGTTCCAACCATTGTGGCGAACACTTCATCACTAGCAGAGTTTGTCGAAGAAGGGCTTGCAGTGCCAGTCGAACCTCCTATAGATGACCTGAAGCTCGCGGCGAAGATTGGGGAAGTAATTGACGACCCCAAGAAGTTCTCGCCCAAGGGAATGAGGTCACCACTAATCATTTCATGGGATGAGGCGGCTGAGAAGACATTCGCGCCCTGCATGTCACTAGTCAATTCGTGATCCGGAAGTCTCGAAATTGAGTTTTCTTGAGGACGTCGGAATAGTCAAAACAGCCCGAAGAGAGGCAGAATCAATGCTCCTAGCGAAGGCGGTTATACGAGGAGAGACAATTCATCCGATCAACAAGGAGAGGTTCTTGAAACTTGCTAAGAACAACAAGGTAACTCTCAGAGCTGCCCCTCTGCTGAACGCTCCCGCACAAGTCGTCGACGAGGCCAAGGTCGAGTTCGCTGAGGCAATGCAGTTGTACGACCTGATGAGTAAGGAGTTCCAGAAGTTGGGAGTCTCATTTGTTGTGATAAAATCGTTTGACTCTCTTCCCGACATGGGACACGATCTTGACTTCCTCCTAGCTCACTCCGAAGAGTTTGGAGAGGCCAAGGAAATGCTGCTGGATAAGTTCAGAGTCAAACCTCAGCCTCTAACTCACTGCGACAAGTTGGTAGGAAAGTTCAGCTGCTTCCTCCCAGGCTTCAAGCACGACTTCGAATTGTATCCGACAATCAGCCAGCTCGGTGAACACCACGTGGAACCAGGAAGCATAGTCCGAGACCGGAAAGTCGAGAAGGTCGAGGGAAGAAACGTCTGGGTAACATCAGATGTTGATCGTGTTCTTATCAGAATAATTCATGCGATGTTCCGACACAACTTCCTGAAGCTTTCAGACGTGATAGATTTCGAAGCTCTGGCCCGAAACTGTTCTACACAGGAGATTCTCGACGCGGTCGACAAGGCCGATATTGGAGACGCGTTTCTGTTCTTCGTCGGAGCTATCGATCGATTCTTGAAGGCCTGTGGAGTAGAGAGCGCGCCGATCCTCGAACTGAAGGAGACGGGGCGGAGGAGGTTTGGGAAAGATCGATTGGCAGTACTTCGAAGGGACAGGCTGGTGCTCCCGTACAGGATACCAACTGTTGCAATCATTCTCATCTTTCTGCTCAAAGGTGCGCGGGAAGCGTCAAAGGGACGATGGATGAGCTCGCTAAGCTGCTTGGTGACTCCGCCCCTCCTCTTCCTCGACTTCATCAACGCCGCCTCGCACAACCGGCTCCTGGGCAGGAGAGTCTGGTAGATTGAAGACGATAATCGTAACGCTCAGCGGGACCCACGGAACGGGAAAGTCGACCCATGCAGGGAGGACCTACTATCTTCTCAACAATTCCGGCCACAAGTTCTCATATCTAAGACACCAAGATCTCATCGATCCGTTCGGATTCATCCTGAGAAGAGGAGCCAGAGTCCTCGGATTCGCCCAGACAAACCAGCTTGAGAGAATGAAGCCTGTCCGGGTTCTCTGGTCACTCTATTTTCTGTTTGTCTACTGCCCTCTTCTAGTCGGAGGAATCAGAATAAGAAGAGCTTTGGGATATAGTGTCGTTGCGGACCGTTACCTCTACGACCTAATCGTTGCCTTCTGGGGCAATCAGACGCATGTGCCGTTGGAGCATCTGCTGGTCTGGATAATTCCAAGACCCGATGTCTCATTTATTCTGGATGCTGACGAGGAACGTATACTAGCCAATCGTCCCGAACATAGTGCCGAGTTCATTCGAAACGAGAAGAGACTGTACGACGGGGTTGCTAGGTACTTCGGCTTAGAGAAGATTCGGACGACGACCTCGGCAGCCGCTACGTGGAAGAGGATGCTGGCAGAGATTGAAGCGTCCCTTCAACGGACTTCTGGGAAAAACAACTAGCGAGACCGTGTTTTCATGAAGGCGATGATGATAGGGCTGGATGCCGCCTCGCCCCCTCTGATCGAGAAATGGTTCGACCGTCTTCCGAACCTGCGAACCCTCTACCAATCAGGTACTCATGGAACCCTACAATCGGTAGTTCCTCCCTCTAGCGTTCCCGCCTGGCAGTGCTTTGCAACAGGGAAGAACCCGGCAAAGATCGGAGTCTGGGGATTCCTGTCCATAGGACCTGATAGGCAGCTGCGACAGGGTCGGACGACAGAGGAGATTGGCTGCTTGTGGGATACGTCTGGCAAAGCAGGCCTCAAGGTCGGAGTGTTCAACATTCCTGGAACATACCCGCCATATCCCGTGAACGGTTTCATGGTCTCCGGATTCCCAACACCACCAGGAAAAACGTGGGCGTATCCAAAGGATGTGATGAAGAGGCTCGATCAAGCCGTGGACGGTTACGAGATTGACGTGCCGCTGACCAAGCCGTCAGAAATGCGGGGCGGGGAAGAAGCATACCTCTCTCAGGTAGAGCGACTCCATTCGAAGAGCGTCGAATCGGCCAAACGGCTTCTCGAATGGTTCAAGCCGGACCTCTTCTTCATGACTCTGCAGGGCATCGACATGGTGCAACATGATTTCAGCAGATACATGGATCAGCCGGGCTCCGCCTATTCCAATGTAGTTCGAGACTGGTATGTCCGGCTCGACCAAGCGGTAGGAGAACTGAGGCAGTTCACGACCCCGGAGACTTACCTGCTAATCTTGTCAGATCATGGCTCCATGCCCATCACGACTTCGTTCCATGTCAACGAGTATCTGAGAAGTCAAGGCATTCTAAGACTGAAGAATAGTTCAGAAAAGAAGAGCCGTGAACTCTATACTCCGTTGAGGAGGATGATTCTCAAGAAGCTGCCCCCGAACGCCATCAAAGCCGTCTACAGGCTGACTCCAGACAGGATCGCGCACAAACTTACAGTCTCTGCGCAGCATGAAAGGACACTCACTCGACTGATTGACAGTATTGACTGGGCCAATACGAAAGCCTTCTCGACAGGCGGTCCCCAAGCAGCCATCTACATCAACTCGACCAGTTACAATGGAGGCTCGCTCCAAGACCCGGGCAAGCGCGCCGAGCTAGTGGAGACTCTGGAAACCATGCTAGGTGAGCTGACTCATCCATCAACAGGGGAAAAGATACGCGCCGTATACCACCGCAGAGAAGACACGTTTCAGGGCCCTTACGCAATGGAGGCTCCAGACCTCGCAGTCGAGCTATTCGGAAAAGACGAAAAGATCCACATCAACATCACACTCGGATCTGGGGACACCTGGAGTTTTTCTCCGCACTTGTCGTCCGAGCACGTTAGAGAAGGATTCTGGTGCATGGCAGGACCCGGAATACCAGAGAGTCTGAGACTAGATGCGAGTATCCTTGACCTGGCTCCGACCCTCCAGAAATTGTTGGGGTTAGAGGTTTCTCAGGACGTTGATGGCAAGATCCTGACCCCACTATTAACGCAAGACGTCTCGGTCAGCGCTGGGAACTAGAACCTATTCACGAGGATGTTCCTAGTCCAACTGCGAGATAATTGAATCCGTCAAAGTCGCCCTGCTTCATTATTCTCCGGGCATCGACAATGTTAGGAGCGCTCATGCTTGACTTGTAATCGCCGGGCTTCAACTTTCGGAACTCGTCCCATTCCGTCATTACAATACAACAGTCTGCTCCCTTCAGGCAAGAAACCGCGTCTGGCATCAGCTCCACTCTGTCTCCTAGAATTCGCCGGGCGTTTTCTAGTGCCATGGGATCGTAGGCTGAGACTCTGGCGCCGTTCTTTAACAGTTCATCGATGACACGCAGCGATGCGGCCTCTCTCATGTCGTCAGTGTCCTTCTTGAAGGCGAGTCCGAGAACTGCTATCTTACGATTATCCAATGACCCTAGGAGTCTCTTCGAGAGGTTGACGATCTCTGAGGCTTGTCGTTGGTTGGTTTCTTCGACAGCTGTTAGGAGGATTGGCTCGTAGTCTCGGGAACGGCTGAACGAGATTAGCGCTTGGAGGTCTTTGTGGAAGCAGGATCCGCCGTAGCCTGGACCCGCCTGGAGATAGAGGGGGCCAATCCGTGGGTCTAGGCCGATGGCTTTTGCAACTGTCTCGACGTCCGCATTCGGGACTCGTTGGCAGATGTTGGCGATCGTATTGATGGTACTAACTCGGGTTGCGAGGAAGGCATTGCTTGCGTACTTGATCGTCTCGGCGGTTGTTGGATCTGTCAAGATTGTCGGGACCTTGATTTTTGGATAGATTCTTCCGTAGAGCTTCGCGAGAGCTCGGCCTGATTTCGCGTCGATCGCGCCTATCACGATCTTGTCAGGGCTGATAGTTCCCTTTATCGCGGAGCCTTCCGCCAGAAACTCTGGATTGGAACAAAGACCTAGATCCGGGCCGCAGGCCTTTTCGCTTGAAGCTTCTAAGACCGGTCGCACTACATCGGCGGTAGTGCCGGGAGTGACGGTGCTCTTGATCACAACAAGGTGATAGGATGGTGATGCCGCTATTGCAGAGCCGACATCTTGAGTCGCTTTCTTTACGTATGTTAGATCAATCGATCCGTCGCGATTGCTGGGTGTCCCGACCGTTAGGAAAATCGAGTCTGCGTCAACTACTTGTGATGCGTCTGTCGTGAACTCCATCCGTTTTTTTCTCAGGGCCGCTTTGAGCATCGGCTGAAGTTGTGGCTCGTGGAACGGCGGTTGCCCCTTTCTGAGTTGTTCGACCCGCCTTTCATCAACATCTACTCCGATAATCCGAATCCCTTTGGATGCCATCACGGTCGCGGTGCATAGGCCTACATAGCCTAGACCAACAAAGGAGACCGTGTCTGACTCTCGTCTCATGCGAGGTTCAGCCTGCAAGGGGCTTATATTGTTGAAATTGGAAGAAGCGAGTACAAACTGGCTGATCGTCGTGTGTTAACGAAAGCAGTCATTCCCGCAGCAGGCTTGGGCACGAGACTCCTCTCGGCCACGAAGGAGCAGCCGAAAGAGATGCTGCCAATATTCGCTAAGGCGAAGAATGGGGAACTCTGTCTCAAGCCCGTGGTTCAGCTCGTCTTCGAGCAGCTCTACCTTGCGGGTTTTCGCGAGTTCTGTTTCATCGTGGGAAGGGAGAAGAGAGCGATAGAAGACCATTTCACGCCTGACTTTGCCTACGTATCGATGCTTCAGAGAAAGGGAAAGACTGGGCCGTCGGAGGATCTGAAGTCATTCTACGACATGATCGAAGGGTCTACGCTCGTCTGGATAAACCAGCCTGAGCCACGGGGCTTCGGAGATGCGGTGTTGAAGGCTAGGACGTTCATCGGGGGCGACAGTTTCCTGGTTCACGCGGGAGACACCTACATCCTTTCAGAGAACTCTAGGCACTTGAAACGGTTGATAGATACTAGCGAGTCGGCGAAGGCTGATGCAGCCTTCCTGGTTCAACAGGTTCAAGATCCGCGCCGGTATGGGGTTGTAGAGGGCCCCAGAGACGCAGCTGGAGTCGTTCAGGTTTCACGAGTGGTCGAGAAACCTCAGAAACCAGCGTCGAACCTGGCGATAATGCCTGTCTACGCTTTCCACTCGGTCCTTCTGAAAGCGCTGGAGGTTACACAGATGGGTTTTGGCGGGGAGATTCAGCTTACTGACGGGATCCAGAAAATGGTTGATTGGGGGCTTATTGTTCGGGCTGTGGAGTTTGACAAGAGTGACGTTCGTTTGGACATCGGATCTCCCGAGTTGTACTGGGAGGCCCAGAATCTCTCCTACAAGTATTCGAACCCTGACTCAAAGTAGTCTAGTCTTAGGTTCGCTCCCTGGTCATCCGACTCAGGATTAGGCTAGCTTCATCCTTGACCTTCGAATTCGTCTCTACGACAACTAGTCCTTTGGATGGTTGACCGTATAGGACTAGGGAGTTGCTGGGGGACTCTACGATGCAGGGTAATGCAAGTAGGTCTTCCTCTCCCTCGACGATGATTAGAGCCTCATCATCCTTCATGGCTTGTTTGATTTTCTCCCAAGCTTCCAGTGTGATGACTCCCGCCGGATTGTTTACGCGGTAGGTTTTGCCGATTTTCGGGTTGAAAGCTGCTGTGGGTTTTCGCATCGATATGTGATCAATTATTCTGAGGTTGACTCTGATTCCAGCGATTAGGGTTTCTCGCGATACTACGTCTCCAACGGCGACGACCCTCTTAGGGTTAGTTTGACTAATAATCGAGTTCAGTGCAGACATTGTCTTTGCTGGAGTTCCTGGAAGCAGTCGTCCGAACGGTTCTTTCAGCCTCTGAAGATCGGCTTGGGCTGGTCGAAGCTGGATCATCTATGTTCTTCCCGGGCCGCGGGCTCAAATCCCCGGTCCACGAAGAGCGGGCTAGATCTCACGCGGTGTCTCGCGAGAAAACGATACCCCCCAGGGGGGTCTAGAATAGTTAACAAGAAGAGAAAACTAATTCCCGATACGAGTTGGCGAGTCGACATTAATGACTGCTGGGCTTGTACCGACGAGAATGTTGATGACAAATAGGTCGCGGTCCCTGTCTGGATTGATATCTCTGTGAACTAGGTTTGGTGGAACGTGAAAGAAGTCGCCTGGGTTCAGGTCGGCTTTTTTCTCTCCTTCGGTCCCGTATTCGAGCTGAAGCCTACCTGAGACGATGTACCCGTAGAGATGGTGGGTCCCGTGATGATGCCAGGCAGAGACGACTCCGGGGAGGACTTGTGATCGAGAGAAGATAATGTTCTCGGATTCGAAAGCCTTCTTTCGAACGATTCCGTCCGTTGAATATCCTGCTCCAAGCTCGGAACTCCTCGCGATCTCGATGAGAGACATGTCTTCATAGAAGAACAGCGGGCTACTAAGACCTAGCTCCCTTCTCGAGACCTTGACGAGAGTCTCGACGCTTAGGAGGTCAGGGGAAGGCGACCAAGATATCTACCTGCGAGTCAGAGGTAGGATCGTTGAGAGAGATGTTGCTTCAGAATGCGGATGTCGGCCAAGTGAAGCTGGCCTATGTGGAAGCTGGCGAAGGCGAGCCTGTAATTTTTGTTCATGGCATACCGACCGACTATCGTGCATGGAGCGGCCAGATTGGGCCCTTCTCGCGCAAGTACCACGTGATCTCCTACAGCAGACGTCTCGCTCAACCGAATCGCAATGAGATGAACTATGAGAAGAGCACCATCGAAAACAATTCAGCGGATCTCGTCGGATTGATACAACATCTAGGATTCTCGTCCGTTCATTTGGTGGGCCACTCGTACGGTGGGTTCACTGCCGCCTACTGTGCCTCAACAAACCCAGGGTTGATTCTAACCCTAACTCTCATTGAACCAGCAGTCTCAACAATGCTACTGAAGAACCTGAAGAGTAGATGGGAATTCGTCGGTCTATTGTTTGCTCATCCTTCGGTAGCGTTCGCAGCGGCAAGATTTCAGAGAGGCTCGTTGGACCCCTCGCTGAAGGCGTTCCGAGAAAGCAATTTCGATGCAGCTCTCAGACTCAATCTTGACGGCATAATGAACCGACATGGAGCATTCGAGCAGCTTCCAGAACCAGTGCGGGTGATGACAAAAGAAAACGAAAGGACAGTCGGAGAGCTGATGGCTGAGGTCCCGGCTTTTGGCAGGGAGGAAGCCTCCAAGATATCGGCGCCGACCCTCTTGATACATGGCACAGATAGCCCAAAGGTTTTGCACGCGATAGTTGACCGTCTCGGAAAGGCTATTCCCAACAGCGAAATCTCAACGATCTCCGGTGCTGCGCACTTCCCACACATCGAGAAGCCCCAGGCATTCAACGAGCTCGTGCTAGGTTTTCTCTCCAGACACGTATCCAATTGATCAGAATCGACCCGTAGGGGCTAGCCTAGGTTGGAAGTGTATCTAGTAGATGGGACGTATGAGCTGTTTCGCCACTTCTACGCCATGCCTTCCTACTCAAACAGGAGAGGCGAGGAGGTGGCAGCTACACGAGGAGTGCTAGGCAGCATTGCTGGTATGCTTGAATCAGGAGTTACCCACATCGGCGTGGCGACCGACCATGTGATCGAGAACTTCCGCAACGATCTCTGGTCAGAGTACAAGACCAGCGAGGGAGTCGATTCGCGCCTACTATCCCAGTTTCCACTGCTTGAAGAAGCGCTCGAAGCCATGGGAGTCGTAGTCTGGCCAATGGTCGAACTGGAAGCCGACGATGCTTTAGCTGGAGCAGCCCTCTCCCTAAGCAAAATCCCTCAGGTTTCACGGATCTACATCTGCACTCCGGACAAAGATTTGGCTCAGTGCGTCAGAGACGATCGTGTGGTTCAACTGGATCGTCGAGCGAGACAAGTTCGGAATGAGGAAGGGGTACGTGAGAAGTTTGGTGTCTTACCAGCGTCGATCCCTGACTACTTGGCGCTAGTTGGAGATACTGCCGATGGCTATCCCGGTCTGACAGGATGGGGCGAAAAGTCCGCTGGAGCGGTTATCGGTTGTTACAGCCATCTTGAAGCTGTTCCAAAGTCAGGTTTGGATTGGAAGATTAAGGTTCGAAGCGCCGATCGCCTTGCTGAGACTCTCCAGGAGAACTTCAAGCTCGCGTTGTTGTTCCGCGACCTCGCGACCTTACGGACGAAGGAGCCCAAGATCCGCTCAACGAACCAGATTCGATGGACTGGTCCGAAGCCGGACTTCGAGGTAATGTGCAAACGACTCGATGACGCCCTACTGGCGAGCAGAGTCGGTGAGATCGCACGCGGAAACCAACCGGACCGCCAGAGCAGGCATGATAAATCAATAGAAACACAGCAACGAACGAGAGAATGAAATGCACCTCTTGATTGACGACGTTCGGCTCTGGAATGGGACGGGCTCCGCGGCCCAACCCAAGATGTCAGTAGAAGTCCGTGACGGTCGAATCCGCTGGATCGGATCTGCTTCCGACTGGCAGGGCAGCCGGTCCGCCGTTCGAATCGTTGATGGTCGGGCAAGGACTCTGCTCCCTGGACTCATGGACTGTCACGTTCACTACAGCGGTCCAGGTGGGCCGGAGTGGATAGCGCGATTTACAGATCCTCTCCCCGAAATCTCAATGCGCGCTGTCGAACTCGCAGAGACGAGTCTGCGAAGCGGCGTTACTACGGCGCGTGATGTTGGCTCACCTCACGGCGTTAGTATTAGGCTTGCGCAAAAGCAACGAGCAGGCGAGATTCGCGGGCCGAACATTCGTGCCGCAGGAACCTGGATCGCGCATCGAGGTACATACGTTCCTTTCGCCAGACATTTTGGCGAACCCGCTGAGCTTCGAGATGCGATTAAGACCGAGATCGAAGCAGGTGTGGACCTGATCAAGGTGGCGCTCGCAGGCTGGAACGAAGGAGCACGCCCCCATGGGGCCCCGGATATTCCGTTTGATGAGAAGCTGCTTGCGGTGGCGGTTGAAGAGGCACACAAGGGAGGTTTCAGGATAGCTTGTCATGCTAACGACGCTGTCAGTTGTCGCATAGCCGCGCACTCAGGAGTTGATTCACTCGAACATGGAATGTTTCTTGAGCCAGTCGATCTTGAAGCTATGGCGAAGAACAAGACGTACCTCGTTCCGACCATGTCAGTATGGGACGCGATGCTCTACTACGCCCGTGCAGTTGATTGGCCCGAGGCTCGAAAGAAACGGGCTGAGGATCTACGACAAGGATCGCATGTTGCGGTCAACTCAGCCATCGAAGCCGGCGTTCCGATAGCTCTAGGAACTGACGCTGGAGGTGGAGCTGCTCGTCATGGCCGCATCGCGAGAGAGGCTGAGCTGATGGTCGAGTGCGGGATGAAGCCACACGATGTCCTCATAGCCGCGACCTCAAGCGCGGCAAGACTGATCGGTGAACATGAACGCGGCGTGATCCAGGAGGGAAAAATCGCGGACCTACTCTTGCTCGATTCAAACCCCCTAGAGGATATTGGCGGGCTGAGATTGATAGCCGCCGTGTTTCAGGGGGGACGGCTTGTATCGTAGAAATACAGGACCCATGACAGTCGCCCTATTCCAGATATTGGGGTATGATCATTGACCGCGACGCATTTTTCATAGCAAAAGATGATAGATAGGCGATAGTCGGGTTCGCTTGTGAGAAAAAACCCGTGTTGTCTTCCTCTAGAAAATCCGTGTATTCCCTGATCACAATTATCGGCCTCGGCTACTTCGTAGTATTTGCCACGGTACAATTTGTGGCAGACTGGCTTGGTGGGACGATACCCTTTTTCGACTATTATCATGTACCCTTCATCATCCTCTTTCTCGGCTCCATCCTTCTAGTATGGAGTAGACCAAAAATTGGCTACTTAGTGAGTATAATCGTCGGACTAGTCGCTGTCGCGATTTTCACTCCGTTCACTTTTGTCAAGGGACTCTCCAGCCCAGCGGATGTTGTTCTCTTCGTCTATGTAATGACGATCTTCCCATTGATACTGGCCGCGGTCTCGTATTCAGTAATGGGTCTCCTAGCATTGCGGAAGCCGGAACGATCCACTTCCTTCCGATTCTCCATACTTCGTCGCACCATCGCTGTGTTAGTCCTTGGATTCATTGTAGGAGGTTTTACTGTGGGCGCGCTGGCTGCAGGTACAGAGAATCAACTTCTCGCGTCGGCCGGCACCTCAGCTGACATCACAATTCCACGAGGAGCAGGAACTCCTGGCAGTGCAGGTTACATCCCTGGTAACTTCACCACAAGCGTGGGAAAGACAGTGACATGGGCTAACAAGGACACCACGACGCATACGGTAACGAGCATGACTGGATTGTTCGACTCAGGGATCCTCAATCCTGGCCAGACATTCTCTCATACATTTACTCAAGCTGGAGTCTACACTTACTATTGCACGCTGCATTCTTGGATGAAGGGGAACGTCACCGTCAAGCCATAGCCCCTTGTCTCTCAGCGTCTACTCCTCGACAGCTCCACCACGATCCCGAAGGTGCTTACGAAGAGTATAGGATGGATCAGAATTGCGCTTTGCTAAGTAGGAGTCGAAGTCTAATTGTTCCGAAAGCTTCTTTCCTGCTTGAACCAGTTCCGCCTGTTTTCGTTCTACTCTCCATATGGCCTTAGCAGCCTCCAGCACCTTTTCGATGACACTCGATTGTACGAAGAGTACGCCGTCATCATCTCCAAAGACCACGTCGCTATTGTCGACACTGAAATCGTCCCATTGAGCGGAAGAGAGATCATCGCTCATCCTCTGATCAAGTCGACGAGGCCCAGCTGGGTATGATCCATAGCTGAACACCGGAAAGCCGATCTTGGCTAATTCATCTGTATCCCGATGATAGCCCCTCACCACAAGTCCGGCAAGACCCGACGCTCGGGCTTCCAGAGCAGTCAGATCACCTATGCAACTCTCATCACTTCGACCATCATTGTCAACCACCAGTACATCTCCAGGCAGGGCTCTCCTCATCGCTTCGAGGAAAACGTCGACACTGCCTCGATGGTGAGCGGGTAACACACGACCGGCAATACGCATTCCCCGCACCAGGGGATGCATCCGAGACGGCGCGACACGAAGCGGGACTTTAACCCGTAAGCAAGCGTCAGCGATGAGTGGAGTAGAAAGGCTAGAAACATCGCTCGTGAGCAGTCCTTTGCTCATACTCAATTCGCCTTCTGGAGCACACTTAGAGCTGCGAGCCCAATATTTAGGTGCTCGAAACCTCGCGACTCATATTCTGGACTAGGATTCTTCGATTTCGCGTTTCAGGCGAGCTAGAAGATCTACCGCATTATCTGCGTACGTACCTATCCACCGGTCGTGCAGCTCTTTGATCGGAAGTGGGTTGATGTAGTTCCAGCGAAGACGCCCTTCCCGCTTCGCGATAACTAGATCTGCCTTCTCGAGAACGTTCAGATGTTGCATTACGGTGCACCGGTCCAGTTGCTTGAAGTGCTCGCATAACTCTCCAGTTGTTCTTCCTCTGTTCTTGAGCAGGTCCAGTATTTCGCGCCTTCGAGAATCGCCCAGAGCTTTGAAAACCAAATCATACTTCTCTTCCCGTGGCATCTCGTCGTCTCTCTACTGAATGGTGGACAAAGTGTTATAAAGATATAACATATCGGATCGAGCTGGATTAGATATGGAGATGGACTTGAGATTCACCGTTCAGACCCGGATCCAGAAACCCGTAAGCGAAGTATTCGACGCGGTATACAACCCAAAGAAGCTCAGCAAGTACTTCACGACTGGCGGAGCAGACGGTCCGTTAAATGAGGGGAAGACTGTGATGTGGAGCTTCATTGACAGTGGAGTCAAGATTCCTCCATTCCCTGTGAAAGTGAAGAAGGTAGTGCGGAACAAGCTGATCCAATTCTCCTGGGAGGCCAGCGAAGGGGTCTATGACGCGAAGACTGGTCAGATGCCGGCCGGCGCCGGGTACGATACAATCGTTGAGATGAGCTTCGAGCCTCTAAACGCGAACGAGACCCTCGTCAAGATCGTAGAGGGCAAGTGGAGGCCTACGGAAGCGGGTCTTCAGGGATCATACGGAAACTGCCAGGGCTGGATGCACATGAGCATGTGCCTCAAAGCCTACCTGGAATACGGCATCAACCTTCGAAAAGGGTCCCTCTGAAAGTGTCGAACTGATTGGGATCGGGTATATGACCCCCACGGGTCCTTGAGGAGACCCGGAAGGCCTATTTGTTTGAATTCGCGTCGGCGAGGAGAAACTCCAGAATTACTCTGTTCGCGGCGGTAGACTTCTCAGACAGGAAGAAGTGTGAAGCTCCAGGAATGACGGATAACTGTGCGCCCTTGATCGACCTGAACAACTCCAGAGTGTGTTCGGGAATGGTTGCGTCCCGGTCTCCGACCATTAACAGTGTAGGAGCGGTGATCTTTGCAAGTTCTTCCTTCGCGATGTTCGGCTCTGTCAGCCACAGCTTCCTCGTTTTCTCAAACACTATCGGGAAGTGGGCTGGACCATCGGGACTGGCATCATCATACCTCTTCACGAGAGTCGGCATACTCTTTTTGAAAGATTCAGGTGTGGCTGACCTAATCCAGTCCTGATCTTGGGGAGATGCAGAGTTGGTATTGAAGAACCCGCCTACAGAGATCAAGCGTTTGACCAAGTCCGGTCGTCGGATCGATACGAGAAGAGCGATAGCTGCCCCGTCACTCCAACCCATGATGTTCGTAGGTCCCAGTTCGAGTGCTTCGATGAAGCCGATTGTGTACTCTGACATAGTGTCAAAATGGAAAGCTCCGTTCGTATCGGCGGAGTGTCCATGCCCGGGGCGCTCGAAAGCAACTACTCTGAAATGCTTAGATAGCTCCGGGATCTGTGAATGGAAGTCTTCGACTGTCCCGAACCCCCCGTGCAGTAGCAGCAAGGGTTCGCCCTTTCCCGCCGTCTCGTAGAAGATGCGTGCATGCTTAACCTGCAGATACGCCTTGGTGGTTTGCACGAACGAGGGCAGAGGACGCGACGTAGTTAAAGGAAGACTGACAGTCTCAGACGTATGCGATTCGTTTGCCGGGTCTGTGCAGCACAGCCTCGCTGAGTACTCTTGATCTCTGTTGAGATCGAGAGTTAGTAGCTGATGGTTCCGGACTGGGTTCCTGAAAAGGTTCCGGAGGTGGCGGACGTGAAGGTCACGGAAGCGTTGACAGTCCCTGATCCTTTGGCATCGGTGAATCGGCCCGTGCCGCCCGTGACTACGAAAGAACCGGTCAAGTGAAAGGCGCCTGGAGTTGAAGTTGGGCAGATAGTGTCGTGTACGGTAAGGAAGACGCTATCTCCGCTTGCTCCAGTGTAAGTGTCTTGTTCGGTGGCTGTGAATCCACCGCATTCTGCCTGCCCAGTGATCGTGCTGTGAAATCGGAGGTTTGTCGCGCCGAGATGATCATAGTGACCGGTCCCAGTTATGAGTACGGTTGTTGGTGAGGTATCGGTGAAAGTGCCCGAGCCACTCCCGTTGAAAGGCGCTGAGTGAGTTGCGAAAGCTGTCGGAAACGCGCCCAGAATGGTAAGAAGACCTAAGACGCTCAAGATCAGAAATTTCATGACTTCGATTGAGGCTCCCTGTTGGCTCTATAAGGATTCGTCACCGGGAGCCAGCTCAAGATCACTGTTGTGTTCACTGTATACCTAGTGAGGTAACACGACAATGATTCTTGACTTAGGCTCTGGGCATGAATGCCGGAGGATGTGGTGGGCCCGCCCGGATTCGAACCGGGGACCGTCAGGTGTCTCTTGCAGAGGCTATGAGCCTGCCGCTCTTTCAGTCCGTTGATGTGAAACCTGGCTGAGCTACGGGCCCTCGAACGGACGACCTAGGTTCTGAAGTTTTAACGTTTAGTGGAAACAGTTCATTGACCGAGCGAGAGATCGCCTGCCATGATACTTTGCTGAGCCGCGTAAACAATTGTAACTTGGCGGTTTGTTCAACAGTAACGATACAAGCTTCAACGGAGCAGTTCTACCCGTTGTTAAGGACACGAAGGTCAGCGAATTGCTACTGCGACGCTTCTTCAAGAACAAACGCGGCATTGACACGATTATCGCTGAGGTTCTCATGATCCTCATTGTCGTAATCGCTTCCGTGATGGTCTACGCCTACGCGACAGGTCTATTCGGCGCGATTGCGACTCCCCAGAAAGTAGCCACAGAATCTATTAGTCTGGAATACTGGTCTTTCTCTAATAGCAGCGTAGTGAACCTTTCGATCAGAGACGTCGGCACGACTCCGATAACACTGAAGTCATACTACGTGAATGATTATACCGGTAATCAGTATACGCGGGCCAACTGGGCCACTGGTTCCTATCCAGGACCCACGTTCCAACCTACGAGTTGGGCGAACGCCACAATCTTGATTTCATCTGCGTGCTCGACTAGCTGTACCCAAAGCGGAACCGCGTATGTCTTCCAGTCAGGCTATCCCTACACGATAATCCTAGTCACCGCGACCAACGAACAATTCTCCTTCATGATCACGCGATAACTCGAACTTACGAATTGGCCCGGATCGACTAGCAGATTTTCAAGTATCCTCTTTTCACCGGAAAGTGCTTTAGCCGCAAAGGATGGATTTCTACGAAGCTCTGCACTTGGCCACCGGTTTTCTTTTTGATCTAGGAATCGCGGTTGCGGCTGCTCTCCTCTTCAGCCTTCTCTTTTACAAACTCCGCCTACCCATGATAGTGGGACAGCTAGTCGCAGGAATGGTCGTGGGACCATTTGGTCTTGGCCTGATACGAGACACGACAGCCATCGACTTCCTTGCCACCCTTGGAATAATTCTCCTCTTGTTCGTCATAGGCCTTGAGTTGGATCCTCGCCATCTCAAGAGCGTCGGATCGAAGGCGGTACTACTTGCCACTGTAGAGTTTCTTGTAGCCTTCGGACTAGGAGCTCTCTCTGGCTTCGCCGCAGGATGGAACCTCGGCACTTCTCTATTCCTCGGTTCTTTACTTGGCTTAAGCAGCACTGCAATAGTCGCGAAGATCGTCGCCGACCGGACCCACGAACAGGGCGAGCACTTCGCTTCAACGATCATGATGGTTATGGTGGTTGAAGACCTGATTGCGGTCTTCCTGCTATTCCTCACACCGGAGCTTGCGAGTGGAAATCCCGTTCAAGCATCTGCTTTCTTGGTTGTTACAGGCAAGGCCGGTTTTCTCTTCCTGGCTACGTTTGGTTTCAGCCGGTACATTGGTCCCAGACTCATCAATCGAGTAAGCCAGTATGAGATCGAGGTTGGAGAGATCTCGTTTCTTCTTGCTCTCTCGTTCGGTTTTCTCTTCGGGGTTTTGTCCGACTATCTTGGTTTCTCGCCGGGAATCGGCGCCCTCCTGACAGGATTCTTCCTCCCGGTCAAACACTCTCGTTACGTAAGGGAGAAGATTTTGCCGCTCAAAGAAGCCTTCATTGTATTCTTCTTCCTCTCGATGGGCGCGCTCATCGATGTTTCCATGGCCATATCAGTAGGGCTTCCTCTCGTGGTCATCTTGGGAGCGGCTATCTTGGGAAAATTGGCCGGCGGCTCTCTAGGTGCACGGCTAGCTAAGACTGGGACCCCGCTGTTTATCGGCAGTATCTTGGTTCCTCGGGGAGAATTCTCACTTGTTCTGGCGAAGGCCGGGGTTGACTCCGGGCTCGTGAACACGCAGCTCTACCCAATTGCAGGACTCGCAGTTCTAGCGACGACCCTTGCATCGCCGATAATCGAAAGGTCGCTGCATTCTTCAAGAACTGAGAAGATAGTCCCGGAGTAGTAATTGCCGCCCGAATTTGGACGATCCTTAGGTCTCTCAAGGAGGGAGGCTTCTTACCTACAACGGCAAACGGTGCCGGTCGATGACCTGGGGGTGATTGCACTATCACCGTGCAACAGGAAGACTTCAGGCCCAAGCACCGATCTCTAAGACCGTGGCGGAATTCCTAGCAGTAACCGCTGTTTCGGGGACCCGTGTGAACAAAGAATCCTGTCGCGCCGGTCCCAGAGTGCCCATTCTTCAAACCAAACTGGCCTATTGACCGGATAAGCTGTTTAACTGGCTGCCTTTACTGAGAACCATATGGCCGACGCCAGAACTCCCAAGGCCTACGAAAAATATGCCTGGACCCTTCTCTTCATCTTCTGGGCACTCCACCTCATCTTATCGGCGCGCGACTTTTTCCCCAGCTTGCAAGACTTCTGCCTAGGGTGCCTGCCGGGTGCTCAGACCGCGATTCAATCCTCCACTGGCATGACTTGGAGCCAGCTAGCGTCCACAAATCCAAAGTTCGCCAGCTTTCTGGCGTCAACTCTCATCGATGATGGGATTTCGGGAGTAGGCCTAGCCATCTTTGGAATGGTTGTTTCCTTGACGAGTTTCAGAAGAGGCGAAAAATGGGCCTGGTACGTTTCGTGGTCGATGCCCATCGGAATACTAGCAGCTCAGCTCAATGTGTACATGTTGACTGGGTCCGTGATTGTGATTATTCTATCGGTTGTATTCGTACTTGTTTCTCTTCTGGCTCTCTTCCTGCCTTACAGACAGTTCTTTCCGAAGAAGATGACGCGCGTTCCCTAGAAACCGTCCTAGAACTCTGGATCTCAGCCTTATCCTTTAATAAACGGAGTTTCCGGCTTGCCATTGCCGCCGGCTAGTAGCGGGCCGCCGTTCCCTCAAACAGGGGCGACAGCTCAGTGGTAGAGCAGCGGGCTCAGTGAATAGCTGAGGCTGAAGCTGTTAAAGACGCCACTGCAGCAACCCGTTGGTCAGAGAGCCCATAGGACGGGCCCGGCCAGAGGTTCGAACCCTCTCGGCGGCGCCAAAACTTCCAACAGCTTCAACCCACTGAGCGCGAAATCAGGGCTTTCGGTTCTCTGAAATCGAGAGACATTCAACCCGAAACCCGGAATCGCGTAAATGGTGGGGAGTTGATGGATTTTCCACGCGCGGGACGCGTGGTAACGATACCAATTATAAGCCGCGAAGCACTAGCTATCAGTAGAGCACTGTTCCTAGGTTTGCTCTCGCTGGTTGAGACATGAAGCTTGACCAAGATCCCATAGGCGAACTCCGAGTATTGGATTCCGGATACACAGACCAGGTCTTACTCGACACTATCAGCGAAGAGGTTCTACGGATCAAGGCAACAGTCTGCAACAGCCTCCAAGACCTCAACAAGCTCTACATGGTAGACCGCGCACTCTACACCAACACTCCGGGCCTGCCTCTCTATATGGAATTCACGCCGCAAAACATCAGGACGATCAAGACCCCTCTCATTATCTCGGAAGTGAAACTCTACACCGTCGAACGAGTCTGGGGCATGAGGACCCTCAGAATCACCAGATAATTCCACTGGGCAGGTAGCCTTTCTTCCGTTCTGTTCGTTTCAGACCTCAGAGCAGGCCTTCCGGACCCCTCAAAGGCCGTAGTTCGGATGAAGTGATCCTGCCGAAGAATGATAGCCATCGGGAGACCTAGGGAAGTTACTTCGAATAATGGAAGGGAGTTTCGTTCTGCTTAGATTGATCAGGGGAGCATCAAGGATAGAGTAACGCGGGCGAATCTTTGGGTGTCACACTCTACAACTGAACAATCTCATCACTCCTACAGAGAAATGCCTACCTACGTCAAGATTATCGTCTTGGCCCAAGCGGCTACGATCCTCTCACTAACTCTTGTGATGTACCAAGTTTATCTAAACGACGTCTCTTTCCAACAATACGTGATCAGCCTTTTCCAGTCTAACATAATTGCAGACGCAACTCTGTCCATAGTCACGGCGTCAGTATTTGCTCTCGGCACCTTCACCCTACTAGGCTCAATGGGCACCCGCAGAGCGAGCAAAGAATGGAGTCGACTGTCCGAGGAAGCGAAGGCGCCGCCGATGCCATCATTGCCTGTTCTGGAGACGGCCGAACGAGCATCGAAACCACGGAGCGCAAGCCGCCGGCCTCGCTCACGAAAACCGAGAGCCGATATGGACAAGCTCTACGAGTCCATCCGCCACTTTGCGGACGATCATGGACAAGAGTCGACGCCCAGAGTTCGCAACTAAGGACGCTTGAGAGAGGCCTGGGGGAAGTACCACTGAACCGGGACGTGGGTTGCAGATCAAAAATGAACACTCTAACTGTTACAGAAGCAGGATTGAAAGATGGCTGTACAAAATAAAGGAAGAGAGTCGTGGACCGAAGAAGAATCAACTAGGACGAGCACTAGGCAATCGAGTCCACTGAAACTGTCGAGAGTATTCCGATTCATCGATCAGCAGACTGGAGCTCCACAGATCTCGGACTTTCCGGACTCTAATCCCACAGGAGACACTCCGTTAGAGATCAGAATGAAGCACTTTACTGAGATCGAGAACTTTACCTTTCTCGCCTACACTCTCGCGCACGAGCTAGGTGGAACCGCTCCGAGGCCGATTAGGACAGTAACCGACTTACAAGTTTCCGACGATGAATTCCAAAACTTCGTCAACCAAGCAAAGACTACTAGTCTAACTGACGAGGAACTTGCCGACACCGTCCTGGACGTGGGAATCAACTGGGAACACTTCGTCGCCTCAACCGACAATCTCCTCATCCCGGAGCATCCACTCAAGATAGCAGACGTTCTGATGCAGGAGAAGATCGACGCCCTAGACATCATTACAGAAGCGTTCGTCCGAGAAGTAAATCTTCGAAGCATCGAGAAGAAGACCGGGCGAAAAACCTAGAACGGTAAAACGATTAACGCAGAAAGCGATAGTCGCGGCCCATGAGACAGTTCTCCAGTCTGTTGGACCGATTTTCACGCTAGATGATCGTAAGCCAAAGTTGTCATGAACTCGGGGAGGCTCTGGCTTGTTGTCAGTTTGTCAAGTAGGTCTTCCGCGGTTTTGTAATTGCTCAGATGATACGCTCTCGATCCGATCTCGCTCATTATTCGTTCTGTTTCCTCACTTAACATTGATCGGAATAGCTGGCGAGTAATCGCGGGTCCTTCGAGTAGTCTGGTCGAGTGGTGAATCCACTGCCAGATCTGCGCTCTACATATCTCGACAGTCGCCGTGTCTTCCATCAGATTGTTGATCGCGACGCAGCCTAAGCCGCCTAACCAAGATTCAAGATATCTTAGGCTAACGGCAATGTTCGCCCTAATGGCCTGCTCGCTTACTTTCGGTTCCGGGAGATCGAGGAGATTTTCGCGGGAGACCTCCGTCTGGACACTACTACTCTCCAAGTCGAGAGACCGGTCGGTGAAGACTCTCATTACGACCGGTACCAGTCCAGGGTGGGCGACCCATGCGCCTTGGTATCCTTCTGAAGCTTCACGCTTCTTGTCAGCGACCACCTTGTCAATCGCCTCCTGAGAACGCGGATCGCCTCTGATGGGCACTTGAGCCGCCATTCCTCCGATTGCGTAGGCCCCTCGTCTGTGGCAGGATTGAGCCAGCAGGATCGAACAGGATTTGAGGAATGGTGTAGTCATTGTGAGGAGCGGCCTTTCAGAGACTACGAATCTCGGGTCCTCTCCTAGAAACTTGATCAGGCTGAAGATATAGTCCCAGCGGCCGAAGTTGAGCGCTGTTATCCTCTCACGTAGAGAGTGGAGGATTTCGTCCATCTGGAAGGCGGCGAGAATGGTTTCGATCAATACGCTGCATTTGATGCTGGAGTGGGGAATCTTGAGAGCCTTCTCGGAATAGTCGAATATGTCATTCCAGAGAAGGGCTTCTCCATAATTCTCCAGCTTAGGGATATACAGGTAGGGTCCAGTCCCGCGGTCAACTAATTTCTTAGCGTTGTGATAAACGAAGAGTCCGTAGTCGAACAGGGAGGCAGGAATCGGATTAGACCCGAGGAGAATATGCTTCTCAGTGAGGTGTAGGCCTCGGGGTCGGACGAAGAGCGTTGCAAGTTTGTCTCCTAGCCTGTATTCTCGTCCATCTGGACCCATGTATGTGATAGTGCGGTCGATCGCGTCTCGAAGATTGACATGGCCCTGAAGCGTTCCTTTCCAAGTTGGCGAATGAGAGTCCTCAAAATCGGCCATGTAGACGTCCGCTCCCGAATTCAGAGCGTTTATGACCATTTTTCGATCGACGGGGCCTGTGATTTCTACTCGTCGTAGCCGGAGATCAGCGGGGATTGGCTCGACTTTCCAATCCGAGATTCGAATTTCACGGGTCTCATCAGGAAAATCTGGAAGTGCCCCCTTCCGCAGGCTCTCATGAACGAGGGTTCTCTTGTGTATCAGCGAGTCTAAGCGTGGAGAAAATTCTCGGACCAGATCGGAGATGAAAGCGAGCGCGTCCGGTGTCAGTATCTCCTCGAAGCCCTGGACGCCGGGAGACGGGATCGTTAAGTTTCGTTGCTTGGATGAGGACTTGGCTGGGCCGTATGTCTCCTCGGACTGGACCAGCTCTATTGACTCCCGTCGCTATCGGGGTCCACGCGGCGAACAGGAGGCGTCACGACAGCCTTCTGCCCGCCGAATTGGGCTGTCTCTGTGGATTCATACATCGCGGTCGTTGAAGATGTTCCGTTCGATATTACGGTCGCAACCTCGTCGAAATATTCTGTTCCTACAAATGATTGATGTTTCACCGTCGTGTATCCCTCTCTCTCAGCTTCGAACTCCTTCCTCTGGACACGAACGTAAGCGGCCATCCCCTCAACTGCGTACTCTCTTGCAAGATCGAACATGGACACTGAGAGGCTGTGGAAACCCGCTAGGGTGACAAACTGGAACTTGTACCCCATCGACGCCAGTTCCTCCTGGAAGCTACGGATCTTGTTTGGATCGAGGTGTTTTTCCCAATTGAATGAGGGCGAGCAGTTGTACGCGAGTATTTTGCCGGGGTAGACTCTGTGGATGCCTTCCGCGAATCTTCTTGCTTCATCAAGGTCCGGGGTAGAGGTCTCGCACCATAGGATGTCGGCGTACGGCGCATAGCTAATGCCTCGGGCAATGGCCGCCTGCAATCCTGGCTTGAGCTTGTAGTAGCCCTCCTGGGTTCTCTCTCCTGTCGTGTAAGGAAGGTCTCGTGGATCGGCGTCGCTAGATAGGAGTTTTGCTCCAACCGCGTCCGTACGCGCTATCAGAAATGTTGGGACGCTGAGTACGTCTGCTGCAAGCCGGGCTGCGATCAGGGTTCTTATGAACTGGTTAGTTGGCACCAGAACCTTCCCACCAAGATGGCCACACTTTTTTTCTGAGGCCAGCTGATCTTCGAAGTGTACTCCTGACGCCCCGGTCTCGATCATAGCTTTCATCAGCTCGAACGCGTTGAGTTGTCCTCCAAAACCGGCTTCAGCGTCTGCAATTATCGGTGCGAACCAATCAGTCTCTCCTCTGCCATTCATGTGTTGGATCTGATCCGCTCTCTGGAAGGCTTGGTTGATCCTCCTCACCAGTTGGGGAACGCTGTTGGAAGGGTACAGGCTCTGGTCCGGGTAGGTCTGGCCAGAAAGGTTAGCGTCTGCCGCCACCTGCCAGCCACTAACGTAGACGGCCTTCAGGCCAGCTTGAACCATCTGGACCGCTTGAACTCCGGTAAGCGCGCCTAAGGCCGGAACGTACCGGTCGTCTTGGAGGAGTCGCCCGAACTTTTCAGCGCCCAACCTTGCGAAAGTGTGCTCTGGTTGGACTGTACCGCGCAGTCTCCAGACGTCCCTTGCCGAGTATGGTCGGCGTATGCCATTCCAACGTTCAGAGAGCCAGCTCTGCTCTATCCGTTCAACCTCTCCGCTCGCGGCACCTCCCACGTCGGTCAAGAAATCTGCAACGTTCAACAATTGACTCCGCTGATAATAAGCGTTGATTTTCCAACCAGCTCGATTTCTATCCTTGGATATACTTGTATGCACGGTTACGCTCAAAATGTCTCGAAACCCCTTTCAGTGTAAACAGAATTTCGGAGGTGTGTTGTCTAACGAGTGCAACTGTGTGCTTCGGCACGCTCTGCAAACTTAGATCCCAGCTGTAGAAGCTGAGAGTATTCCTGAAACGGGACGGGATAGAATTTGTCATCTTCTTGAGGACCTGGGATATCTTATGGATCGACGAAGTTAAGTGCAATGCAGCATCAATGTCAGAACGTAGCCTGTGCCCAGGCTCGGTATCCGAATACTATCGAACACACATGAGTACATCAAAAAAAAGATTCTCAGAGACCCAGAAACAATCTCTCCCGGTTACAACAATTAGTTAAGCCCAGGAAACACTCTGCGAAAAATTGTTTAAACTGTCAATCCGAGGTAGACAATGAGTGAGCTGGAACTTACTCCACGGAAACAATCTCATTATTCTCATTCTAATATCTACTCCACTCATCTTTGGACTGTCACCAGTGTCTGCAGCGGCAACTTACGTGCCAGGTGTCAAGCCGGGTGACTCCTATACCTACGGACAAGTTCACACAAGCTGGAATTCTAGCATAGCACCGGTTTCCCCCGTCAAGGATCTTCTGGGCGTTAGCTCGATAACAGTCGTCGTACAGAACGTCGTCGGAACCAGCGTGACGGCTCGGCAGACATACGGCTACGCCAACGGGACGACTAGGATCAAACTGTTGGTCGAGGACGTTCAAAGTGGAACCGGAAACCTGTCCTCGGTGATTGAATGGATTATCGCAGGATCGCTTACTGCTCCTGATCCTCTGTACGAGTCTTCCTCAGCGTCCATGATCGGCCAGACTCAACAAGGCGTCTACGCCGGCGCAGTCCGGACTGTCAACATCATAAACTCAACACAGCCCGAACCAGGAGGGTTCTGTAAGTTCATTAGGATCTGGGATCAAAACACAGGCATCTTACTTGGATTTGCATTGAACTACACCGTTTCCAACGGAAACTATCACGTCACCGCCTCGGCATCTGCGCAAATGATACAGACTAGCGCTTGGGTCCTCCCGGCACATGCCGAGACGCGTGCTCCCTCTCCGAACGTTGAACTTGCGTTAGTCATTGCTACGGCGATCGGATTGGCGAGTGCGTTTACTCCTCACATGAGACGCCGTTACATCGAGAGTCCATAAAGAGGACGGAATGCTGAGCGAAATGATCAGTTGCTCCGGCTTCGCTATCGTTCCTACTATGCTAACCAGTAAGTAGCTCTTGGTAAGAAGCGATCTGTGTTCATCTGTATGTCTGTTAACACACGTGCACTCGTGACCCTTATCTCGAAGGTAACAATTGGACTGATTGTCTGTCAGTTGCTTGGGGTAGACTAAGACTCGACGAACGGATACTGGGAAAGAGATGTGGACCCGATCCGGTATCGATTGGGAAGACTTCTCCTATGCGGGTTGTTAGCACTGAGTCTTGCGCTTGGCTTTATGGGGGTTGGACAGATCGTGAGAAGCTCTAACACTCTGGTCTATCCTCAATCTCACGTAGCATCGACTTCTGACTTGACCCTGTACGAGTCATCTTTCCAGAATTTCGGCTTCTATACTCAAGGAAGATACTGGGTATTCTACGAAGATTCGGGAGTCACTTGTGAAGGACAGGCAGGTTGTCTCCTCTACACGTCAAGCGTGGATGGAGCCTCGTGGGCTGTTTCTACAAATGTTGGGATTCATGTTACTGATAGTGACTGGTCCGTCACAACCAACAACACTAGTGTGTTCTACGCTAGATACAACGAGACTGTCTTCGACTCGTTCTGCAATAGAGCAATACTCTTCCGAAACGGATTACTAAATCCCGGTGGAGCGATCTCTTGGCAGACCGAGCATGTTGTTAGGGCTCCTAGCCCCACGATGGCCTTCCCGAACGAGATTGTCAGAGTTGATACGAATAATCAGGTCTGGATAGGCTACCAAGAAGACAGCCATTCCGATTGCGGTGGAACAGGAACCCAGATTCCGAGAGTGATACATTCGGTAGGGACGAACTATTCCGCGTGGACAGCAGATACGGTATTGTCCACGTCGCATAGTAACAACTGGGACATTGATCTCACTGCGCTTCCGGGAGGCGCGATCTACGCGACCTACTGGATAAACGGTCTAGATCTTCACGGCGCGCTCTATAATGGCGCGTCGTGGGGTCCGGATGAGCAGATCTCGTCGCCGTCAGATTCTACTGACGTGAACTCGTTTGTCTTCTCTTCGGGAAATAAAGTGTATGCGATATGGCATGATGGGAACAGTGGGCTCCTAAGGCTTGCTACAAGGGCGTCCTCTGGTAGTTGGACGGTCAGCGATATTGGACTTGGTGAGTTCCGGTCTGCGGCGAGTATTCCGCGATACTCACTCCCCATAACAGTCACCTTTGACCCTTCAGCCTCAAAGTTCTACATCTTCTGGTATAACGCGACGAGACAGGCGATTGACCAGTGGTCAGGTTCTGAAAGGGATTGGGTGATGACGCCGGGTGTTTTCAGCACAGCTCCCGCGACTGGAGAATACACGATAACGAGCTACAACCAGGCTGCGAGTGTCGGGAACAATAGCACGTTTGGAGTTATGTGGGTCGACCAGCCTTCAGCCCCCTACAATCTGAATTTTGGAAAAGTAATAACGCCTGGTCCATCGATCTATCCCCCTAGTAGTTCCTATTTTGACTACATACTCACGATCCTCATGGAAAACCAGGGGATCAACAATACCTACGGAACTCATTGCAGCGGTAACTGTAGTTACATCACTCAACTAGCCAACACGTATGGGCTTGCCCAGAACTACTCCGCTCTGGGTCACCCGAGTCTTGAGAACTATCTCGCGCTCACTAGTGGAGGCAACTATTCCGTTGCTCCCTTCACCTCCGACTGTTATCCTCAGATCAACGGCTGCATCGTCTCAGCCCCAAACATTGTTGATAGCCTTGAGAGTTCTGGTAGAACTTGGAAGGCTTACATGGAAGACTATTCAGGCGGGGGCTGCTCGCTCGCGCACACATCAAGCAGATACGTCAATAGTCACAACCCGTTTGTCTACTATGCTGACATCTACGGGAATGCGACGCGGTGCAGCAGGATTGTGAACGCGAATTCAGGTGCAAGCGGATACCTCGCTCTTCCAACTCAACTCCTCTCTGATCTCAACTCGACCTCCACCGCACCCAACTACATGTGGCTGACTCCTAATCTCTGCGACGATGGGCACGACGTGTGCGGACCACTCAACAATCCTGTCTCGCAGCAGAACCAATACCTGTCGCTCTTAATGCCAATGATCCTAACCAGCACGATTTTCAGGACACAGCGGGCAGCGCTCTTCATAACTTGGGACGAATCAGCAACTAGCCTGAACAATATTGTCACGGCCATATGGGCCGGACCTGTGATCAAGATGGCCTACACCTCCGCATCATCCTACGGCCACTATTCCATGATCAAGACCATAGAGACAGCCTGGGATCTTCCGCCCCTTACAGACTACGATTCTGGCGCCCCGGAGATGGCCCAATTCTTCAGCACTCCTCCGACCATAGGTGGAGCGGCAGGCGGGCGTCAGATGCTGGAAATGTAGAGGGGCGGTGCTGTATGGCCTGGACTCAGCTCAACAGAAGTATTCCTGCAACAACCAATCCGAAGAACGTAACTGCAATCGACAAGAGACCCATCATTCCGAAACCGACCCAGAGCCCGAAGCTGAACTCTCCATAAACAAGATGCTTCCATGCATAAAAGTCGAATAACCCTACAAGCACCAGAACCCCCGCTCCTAAGAGTTTAGCGAAGAGTCTTCTGAATCTGTTTGTGCGAGAGCCTCTTTCCAGAGTCTTCGATGGAACGGAGGTCCCTCGCGGCCATCGTTTGCGGTGTAGCATCCAAAATCGACTTAAGGGCATCATCCCGGCTGATCGGCGTCGGTTACTGCCGTTCTGCTCTTGGCTGGATCGAGGAGCGTTTCTTGTCACCATGCGCGTGGATCAACAAATGGGGTTTGCAGGGGGTAGGAGGAATAGGGTTGGTACGCGGCTAAAAAGATATCAATTACTTTAGTCGCCTGGAATCTGAACAGGTATCCAGACGGTTTCGACTGGAAATGGATATGATCTGGTCGGAACATTTCGATACGGGTTTGGCGAGATTCGGCAGTCTACTCTTCTGATCGCGATTCTCGGCCGCCGGCTCTTCCTTAAGTTCACTACTCGGACGGAGAGGAATCCGAATGCACCGGTGACGAGCATGAACGCTATCATGCCTGCATGATCGGGCGTGAGTACTCTTGAAAGGAGTGCAGTAAGACCGGATGGAACGCTTACGGTGATGTAGATCGTATGATAGAGTGACCCAGATCTAGCTTGGACCGTCAAAGTGTAGTTTCCGGGGGCTGTATTCGACGGGACTGCGATCGTGAGAATGCTGTTAGCACCATTTGATAGACGTACCATAGTAAGGTTCAGCGTAGCGATGGGTCCAGTCGGGTTTACTGTTGTTGAGAGTGTCAGATTGCCTTGGAAGCCGTTGACGCTAGAAAGGCTGAGGGACAACGTGGAATTGCTGCCGGCTCTTATGATTACATAACTTGAGGGACTGGAGACGCTGAAGTCAGTGGCTGTCATTGTGGCCTGAAGAGTATGGGAGAGACTTCCATCGGTCGCGGTGATCATGATAGGGTAGTTGCCTGCTGGAACGTTTAGGGCGAGGATGACTGTCAAGGTGCATTGACCCGAGCCGTTCCTGGATAGGAACACAATTGACGGGCTTACTGTTGCAGTGGGTAGGGATGAAGGGGGAGCCATCCTGAGCGATCCACGATCTCCTCCAAATCCACCTCCGAAAATGATAGCGTTTTGAGCCGTGGCGTTGAGGACGATGCTTCCGGAGAAGCCGTTCATGCTCGTCAGAGTTATGGTGGAGGTTGCATTAGTTCCGATGGGCGAGACTATGTCGATAGGGTTTGTCATTATGCTGAAGTCTGTCACCTGAATTACTAGGCTGGTGATGTGTGACAGCGGGCCGGATGCTCCGGTTATTGAGATGGTGTAGTTGCCTGCGGAACTTGACGTACAACTCAGGCTAGCTGTACCAGAACCGAGCAGACTGTTCGGTGTAATGGCTCCACATGCTTCGTTCATAGGAACGGAATCGGTCATAGAAATGTTCCCGGTGAACCCGTTGATTGCCCTGACCGTGACAATTGTGCTCGCGGCGACGCCGGCAAATACCACTGAGGGTGTCGCGGTTATTGTGAAGTCTTGGAATCTGAGCGTCACTGTCGCGTTGTGCGTCAAGGAACCGCTCGATGCTGTTATAGTTAATGTGTAGTTAGAGGCCGAAGAAGCGGTACACGATACATTCGCTGAGCCAGAGCCTGTTATGCTTCCCGGCGTTATGGTTCCACAAGTCAATCCCGTGGCCGCATTGTCTGTGAGGGTGACTGCGCCCTTGAACTGGTTGAGTGCTGTTATCGTGATGGTCGGGATTGCTGGCTGGCCTGCGTCAACTGCAGAGGGCTGGGAGACGATGATCGAAAAATCTGGGAAGGCGAGGACGGTGACCCGGACGGTGCTAGAATGGGTTATGGTCCCGTTTGTGGCTGTGATGGTTATGGTGTAGTTTCCCTTCGTCGACGCGACGAGACTGCACGTTGAGGATCCTGATCCTCCAGGTAGACTCGCCGGGCTGCAATTACCGGCCAGTCCGGTCGACGGGGAGATTGAAGTCGAGAGGTTGACTGTGCTTGAGAAGCCGTACTTGCCAGTTATCGTAACCTTGAAAGTGCCAGTGTTGCCGGCTGGGGTAAAACTAATGCTGGCCGTGTTGATGGTAAATGTTGTTGAGCCACTGACATAGAAGATAGACCCGACTACTGTCGGGTTCGAGTCGATGATGCTTGAGATGCTGTCAGAGTACGGGACTGGGGGTGTACTGACGAGTCCCAATGTTAGGGTCCAGCTATTTCCGAGGCCTGACCACTGGTCTATTCTCTGATTTGTAGCGTTCATGTAAAATAGATCGAACAAATTGTCCTTCGCGTCATAGCTTGCTGAATCTGGAAGGGCGTAGTATGATGGTGAGAAGGCGAGAGTTCCGCTGTGGGTCTCAGCCGCACCGATCAGGCTTACGGTCCATACTCCGTTAACGGAGCGTGTCGCGAAATTGTATGTCTCTGTAACGTTGTCGAAGTAGATCGAATAGACACTTGTTCCGGAGTTGAAGAGCCAATTATTAACGTCAGTGACGTCGGTCGAGACCGTCTCTTCAGCGCTCCAAGATGTGCCATTGTAGAGGCGGCCGTGTATTCCATATCGAGATATCCAATAGAGGCCATAGATCTGTCCGCCGCCAAGAGAGACGAGGGCTATGTGCCAGTTGAGGGAGTGGCATGCTGATACGCAAAGAGTCATGTTTCCCGTCCACGACCCATAGTTCGTTCCGGCAGAGTGAATTATCTGGGGCCGCTCCGTTCCCGTCCCGCCGCACACACCGTTATTGTCGATCAGGTACGCTATCCAGACTTGTCCGTTGCCATCAACCACTATCTCATCATCCGGATAGGCTCGGTTCGCCGCGCCAACCGCGACCGTCTGCTCAGGTTGCCATGTGATGCTACCTAACGGGTTTAGCGTTCCGAGGCCGAACTGGATGTTTCTGCCACACCGCGAATCGTAGCTGGTCTCGTTGTATCTGACGTAGAATACGCTCGTGCTGTTCGTGTAGACGCTGAAGTCGCTGTCGGTTATGTGAACTGCGACCTGTGAAGCCGCGGCCCAGTGTGTGCCATTAGTAGATGTAGTGTAGAACATGCATCCGGTCTGATGTTCGCAAGTGTATTTCGAGTCCTCGTAGAAGAGCCAGATGAGTCCCTTGGCGTAGAAGCTGGTTCGGAGGTAGGATGATTCGAAGGTTGTTCTGTCTCCGGTCGAACCTATGGCAACCGAAGGTCCGGCGACGGAGGTTAGTTGACCGAATGTTAAGGAGCTTGGTGTCGCGGACATCGCGAAGTCGGGCGGTGCGACGGAGATGGTGATTGTTGTGTTGTGGGTTATTGCGCCGCTGGTTGCTTTTACGGTGACTGTATAGTTTCCAGTATTGTTTGAGGTGAACGTTAGAGTTGATGTGCCGGTTGCCTGTGAGGTAAGTGTGATGCTTGTCGGGTTGAGTGTGAGGCTGGGTCCGGTGGGTGAGCTTGTCGCGGTGAGGGTGGCTGTGCCTGAGAAGTTGTTGATGCTTGCCAGGGTGATCGTGCTGTTTGATCTAGATCCTAGTGGAGATGTTAGACTGGCAGGGTTTGACTGGATGGTAAAGTCTGGGGGTTGGCTCTTGAAAAATTCCGTCATAGGGTTGGCGTTCGCATCGCTTGTGGTGAAGGTAGCGAGATTCCAGTTGGTCTCAATCGTCTTGGTGAAGGAGTAGTGGTTGTAGAGGTTTGATGTGACGAAGCTGTTCTTGGCTACGGGTCCGATCCATGTGTTGTAGACGCAGTCCTCCGAACTGTTGTTTAACGGGCAGTAGCCGTTGCCTTCGTCGAAGGTTATGAATAATGCTGAACGGGTGGTTGTGAATGCTCGGCTATTGAGAATTAGGGGTACTAGTTTCGAGAGGTATGTGTTGCCTGGTCCTATGAGGGATGGGGTCCCGCACACGCTGGAGCCTCGCATGTCGTGGCAGTCGCTTGGTGTAAGCCACATGAAGTTGGGCGCGGGCCCTGTGGCGTTGTTTAGGTCGTTGATGAGAACGCAGTCAGTAGTCGTTCCGCAGCTGTTAGGGTTAGCGAGGAATATTTTGTTGCAGCGGGAAGTATTGTTCGTAATGTCCTGGAAGGCGATGAACGGGTTGTGAATTACGGTGTAAGGTTCATGATCAGCGAGGTCGCAGCCTCTCGCGAGAGTCTGGTTTTCAAAATAGCCACGCCAGGTCAGTCCTGTGGCCTCGAAGCGATCGACAAGGTTTGGTGCTGTAATGACGGGGCATCCGCTGCTGGTGCAGCCTTGTATAGACCCACTCATGAGAGCGACGTAGTTGGGTTGACTGGTGTTGATCAGGGACAGATACTGGTCGCCGATTGTATAGTTGTTCGCGAGACCCGCCAAGTAAGGGGCAGGTCCGGTAGTGGAGCAGGGCGGAGGATTCTGTCTACAGATGTCATAGATTCCTTCATTCTCCATCAGGATGACGACGACATGATCAAAATATGTTCCTCCGGGTGCTGCACTCGTAATCTCGACTCTGTTCGATTGTCTCGAGGGATTTTTGGCTCTGTCTGAACCCAGGCTTGGAAGGATGTTTGCAGAAGAGACTAGAAGCATTCCGATGAGCAAGAGCCGCAGGGCAGCTGTAAATGGTCGAATGGGCGGATGACCAGTTCGGCTCTTCAGTTTCAGCCTCACTTCTCGTTCAGACTGCCATCCTCTAATCTAGTTGTTGCTCACCATAGTTACCACTCTAGAAGCAGAGAGTCCACACGACGAAGTATCGAAGGAAAGTCGCTTCCTAGGCTTCAGTTTTTCGACTCGGCCCATCTTCTCGTCTGGCGCTATTAAGCTAAGTGTGGAGAATTATATCCAAATGCTTCCAAAGCGGCCTATCTCTATACCGCAAATCTTCGAAGTCTTTCTCTACAGGTTTACACGGACGCGCCCAACTTCGTTGAAGTAATTGATCGGGGATGGTATCGCGGTTTGACGATTCTCGAGCCCAGCCTATCACCGTTGGAGCTAGATGGACCGAATCTTGTTGGCCGTAGCGTCTAGACGATTGGAGTGTTGTTCTTACTATTGATCTCTGGAACAGATCCTTTCCAAGTGTTCTCTACCAGCTCGACAACATCAGCCAGGTGAGCGCCCAGTTCCCCAAGCCTCTTCCCTGTCTCAGGGTCCTCCTCGTAAAAGAAGGAGCTAAGCCTGCCGAGTATAACCATGCATTTCTTTATGGTAGCTACCTCGTATCGTATCTGTTCGCCGACCGCCATATCCCAGAGGATTGCTCTGCGTTTCACAACCAACTCAGTTGCCTCTGAATCGGCTTCTAACATGCCGCTGAATCCGACCTCCGTGCGCGTTTAGAATCCGTGTAACTCTATCGCAGATCCTAAAGTGACAATGTGGCGACTCTAAGAGCAATGGAAAAAAAAAGGCTACGCCAAGATTCCGTATTCAATTGTGAAACTTGTGTTCATTTGCTAGCTGCTGATTCGCTGTCTAATACAAGACTTCGTGTAGGGATTCGTCCAACTACGTACTGAATCGCGTGTTCTACTAGGGAGCCTACGACAAGGAATGCGGGACCTATTGGCCCATAAAGCAACCAGAGTCGTGCCCCGACGCCCTCGCTGAGGGTCTCAAGAATTACGCCTCCGGTGATGGAGCCTCGCGGGTTCCTGAACCGGAGATATGGCTGCTGCGTGATCACGTTCTCAGTAATCTGATGTTCAATGTAGAAGCCGACGAAGAAGTAGAGCGAGGCTAGGAGCGAACTCATCGAGAGTAGGGACGACGTATTCGAAAGAAGGATCAGCCATACGCTCCAGTTCACCACCTCCAGCAAACTAAACCCGAAAATTTGGGCAAACACTTTTCCGGTAAAATTCGGATTCTCCGCGCGTTGCATAATCGAATGCTCGACGAGGAGAACAAGCAAGAGGACGAGGGGAGCGATTGGAATACCAATGTAGAGCATCGAAGCGCGAGCCAGCACCAGCCAAACGATCAGCCCAGCATCCTCGATAATGGTGACTAGTAGAACTACGCCAGCCGCGCTACCTTTCGAGTACGACACTACGGACCCTCCGATTCTCGCTCTCATCTTCTGATTTGAGAACCGCATATACCGTTCACGTACACGGATAAAGCAAGATAGGGTGAGGCACAAGCGCTGAATGGGCATTCAGCTCGAAAAATCAACCTCCCCATTCTGGAGAAGAAGATCGGGCGGGAAAATGCCTTGGAGCAATTGCGTCGCGACGAGGTCTCTTCCGTTTCTCGCAATCTCCAGCTTTCTCGATTTGGAGGATATTGTTCCGCTTTTATACGAGTCTCATCGCGCGCCATACCTAACTGAGATGATATGACCGCGCAACCGGAGCAAGGCATGGGACGAGAGCTAGGCTTCGGAGAGGTTTTCTCGAAGACCTTCGAGGTGTACAGACGGGACTTTGCAAAGTACTTCCTTCTATTCGCCATTGTGGGAGTAATCGTCCAAGTCGCCACTACGCTTGCTCAGCAAGCCTTCGTTCTTCCGATGCTGCCTCTCAATCCTACGTCGCAGCAGCTTTCCAGCTACCTATCTGCGTTGTTTGGAGCGCTAATCCTGCTCGTCGCCGTAATCGTTCTCGTGAACATCGTATTCTCTACTATTGCTCAAGGAAGCGCGATCAAGATGGCTTCCGAACAGATTACCAAAGGAAAGATCAACTTGGGAGCAACTGTGAGATTCGTCGTTTCAAGACTACTCTCGATCTGGGCGCTCAGCATAATTGTCGGGATTATCGTCTTTCTAGGAATCATCGCCTTAGTCGTCCCAGGGATCATACTGGCGATAATGTTCTGTCTCGCACTTCCCGTCTTACTGATCGAGAACAAGGGGGTCTTCGAGAGCATGACCAGGAGCCGTCAGCTCGTCAAGCACAGGTGGGCCAAGACTCTCGGAATATTCATCGTTCTCATAATAATCGTCCTAATCGCCACCCTTATCGTAAGCGCGATAACCGCTCCATTCGGCATATCAGGCACCGTGATGAATGGAATACTCTCAGCATTCTACCAACCACTATTCCCTATACTCCTTGGAGTCTACTATTACTCCAACCTCGCAAGGACCACCGCGTCTCCACCAGGCCAGATGCCGATGGCACCAACCACGCCCTTTCAGGCTGGAATGAAATCCTGCCCCACGTGCGGCACACAGAATCTCTCCTCAGCCAGCTTCTGCACAAAGTGCGGTGCCAGGCTCAACTAGCCGCGGCGACCTCTGGGCTCTTCCCATGTCGAACGGCTTGGCACTGGCCCCATGACCTAACGACGCAAAACCGGGCCTGACGGGATCACCTCAGACTAGCGTGGACCCTATCCCGTTTTCCGGATTGACGCGGCTGGCAGAGCATGCTGAGGCTGTGGTGGCTGAAAGTTGTTTTGCAGTGCAACTTGCAATCCTCGCTCTCTCAACTTCTCAATCAAAACCATCGCATGGTCACGTGTCGTCTCAACCATGACTAGACGAGCGTGAAGCATGGGACTACTCTGTTTCGTTCGGTATCCAAGTCGACGAACTATCGGATAGACCCTTTTTGCCTCTGACACGGAATTCATCTTGAGAAAAATCTTCTCAATTCGTTCAGGATAACCCGTTCCTACTTGCCGATTGAATTCAGCATAGTAGTCCCTGGTCGGCCGTCCAATTCTCCTATCTGTTCGTAGTTGTAGGTTGCACTCCGAGCAGATTCCAGCTACATCCCTATCACGGAATAATATTCGGAAACTCACCGCAGAGCAGCGCGGGCAGCGAAAGCGTTGAGGCGATGAGGCCTGAACGATTTTGGGGTCAGGTCTAGAGGAGTTCTTTGAGTCTGCTCCTCGCATGTGGTCGTGTGAGTCGTGAGAACTACGAGGCATTTTCGACACCAAAACCTGTATTGAACGAGCCCTCCAACCCTTCTGACGGCGTCTTGTTAACGTTTGGAGGCGAAGGGGATTGCAGACGATCAGGGTGGATATGTCGAATTCAATTTTTTTGCCGGTCACTCTTTATTTTCGTCATGGAAACAAGGCGATGCAGGTGAGCTGAGACAGTTCGAGATAATCGGTGACCGGAGAATCTTTTCAGTAATTCTTAACTAAATGTGCGATGGTGGAACATGTCATGCAATCTACGACTAGTAAGGTCGAGATTCGTGATGTGACAACTGGCTTGTGGATCTGGCGCGCTCCACATCCTCAATGGAACCCTGGGAAGGATTGGAAGCCGCTTGTGACTTCGACCTATGTCGAGTCGGGAGGCGAGAGGCTGGTGATTGACCCGCTCGCCCCCAAGGCAGGGGCCGAAGAGCTGTGGAAGCGTCTGGACAATAGACCCCCTACTGTAGGCGTGGTAACAATTCCCGACCACGCGCGGGACATTGACGAGTTTGTTCGGCGCTACAATGTTCGCGGCTTCGGTCCGAATTTCTACTCCCCCTACGATGACATTCCGAAGAGCAAGCTGGGGATAATCATGCCGGACAGTGTGCTTCCCGGAGGAGTTGTCGCGCTTTACGACGGTAGAGGCTTTGTCGAGACGCCCCTGTGGCTACCCGAACAGCGTGTGATAGTCTTCGGAGATGCATTATGGGAGAAGGCTGGCGAATTGCGCATTCGGTATACGCCTTGGCATGAGAAGCGAGCGTTGCCAGCGCTACGCGAGCTGCTAGACCTTCCCTTCGAACGAGTCATCGTTTCACACGCCGAGAACGAGCCGGTGCAGCCCCGCGCAGCTTACGAGAATGCACTGAAACTCCCCCCATACAAGAGTCCGGGGTAAAGACCTGATCCGTTAGAGATATCTTCTACTCGCATTGGGAGAAAGATAAACCGGCCAAGTCCTACCAAGAGCTAATTTTGGTCTCTCGATACTATGAACCGTTAAAGGCGACTTGTCCGGGATACCCGTCCTCGTCTTCGATGAAGAACGTACGCACTCGCCGACCCAACGGCTGCTCCGATAAATAATGAAATCGGCAAGTTCAACGGCGGCACGGACGTCTGGGTAGGAGCAGGCGAGACCCAAAGGCTAGTGCCAGTCATCTGTGTAGATACCGAAGCCGAAACATGATAGTTTACATTAGAGACGGTGAAATTAAGAGCAAATCCGAGTAGCAAGCCACTTTTCTCATCCCAGATTCTAAGGGATTTGGAGAAACCTCCCGGTTCAGGCTGTGTCGAGTTTATGATGTTGACAGTCCGGACAGCGCCCGCGTAGACGCCTTGTACGGTCTCGACTATCGTGGACGCCGATGAAGACTCGTAGAGGGCATTTGGGGCAACTAGCGAACCTGCAATTATCCAAGGAATTGCTGAGGACATGCTTCCAGTTCCGGTTTGAACATCCTCAGCCCAGACGATAGTTCTGATCGTCCCGTTGGGATAGTTGAATGTCTGTCGAGCTGTCACGCTATTCCCGAGGATGCTCTGAACCGCGACCGTTATGGAGCTGACTCCGAGGAAGTCCTTAACAGGGGACAACGGCGACATGTCGGACTTCCAGCTGGCACTGACTTGTCCGTAGGTAACTGAGTCGCCCAGCTTGACGCCCGGCGTGTATCTTCCAACCGCGAAGACGGGAGCTATCAGACAGAGGAGAATCATCGGCGCCAAAATGAGTATGATGAGATTGGGGCTATGAAGCAAGGACCTGCTCACTCACGTCATACCTCGGCTAATATCGTCCAAAGTTCAGACTATTTCCATCAAGGATAGTTTGGGGTAGCCTCGTTCGAAGCTGAACTCTATACCATGAACGTTGGTGAAGGGTTTGACTCCGTAAATGAGAAGTGATCCATTATTCTGCATCTTCAAGAAGTAGTCGACACTTCTCTGAAACTCCTCTCTCATAGGGCTGGGTCGCGAAGCTACTCCGATCATGAAAGCTCCTGAATCACGAACTCCAGCTCCTATCTCGAACACACCGGGAACCCCGGGTTCTTCTCCGTAGATCTGAGCGAATTTGTCGAAGTCAAACTTCAGCATCCTCGAGTTCGAGATCGCACCGAGTTGATTCCAGCATCTGCTGAAGATTGGAAAGTCTTCTTGCATCTTGCCCGTCAGTTTCACTCTCCATTTCTCGTCCGGAAGAGCCTGACTGTATTCAGCGATTCGAACCCTCTCGTCTAGGGCGTTCTTTCCAATGAAAGGCATCAACGACTCAGCAACGTTCTGCGAGCTGAATATACTATAGGGCATGATGAAGGCACAGCCGCCCTGATTGATGCAATTGGCCGTCATGATGCAGAGGAGAACGCCGCCAACGCGAGGAGAGACAGAGCTGTCGAGATCTATCAGAACGGATGCGCCTCTCTTCACTCCACCCTGCAACAATTTGTCAAGGTCTGGACTACCTGTCGAAAACGCAACATCCGAGTTGGGAATGGGTTCGGGGACTCGCATGTTTGCCGGCTCGTCAGCGCCAAGATGAAATTCGGCCCTAGGCAAGACCATGAACCGACCCCCATCAAGTGAAAAGAATGCTCTCTGGGTCTGGAGTCTAAACCCGCGGAGCTTGTCGACGGCAATGCTCCTAAGAACCCTGTCCTCCAGTTGGGACGAGGATAGAGTGGCGACGCCATCTACGAGGTGGGCGAGATCGGAAGCCCCGTCCATTTCACTCACGAGGACCGCGCTCAGTTTGCTCTCGTCAAGCTCTGAGAAGATTGCTGACTCTAGTGAGCGACGTTCGTCTTCGGTCGTAGCTCGTACGGCTCCTTCCCAGCTGTCTATGATGATAATTCCCTTCTGTTTCGCCTTTTTCAGAGAGAGAATTCTGTCGGCAATATTGGCGGCTCCCGATAGCGGAAGATCGTCCTCCCTGCCTGTCCAAGTACCCGCGACTCCCTTGCCTGACATTGAATCAATGACCTCGTGAATCCCTGGAAAGTGCCTCCGGAGCCTAATCGGTGAGACGCGGGTCGACACGTACACTTTGGTTGCAGAGACAGTATGGGGGCCGATCCGAGTTCCCCTCATCTTAGTCAGAAGCTCTAGGGCAAGAGTGGTTTTTCCAGTACCCGGGGAGCCTTGGACGAGCAGGACGTTGCCTGGTGCCTCTAGGAATTTCGATATGAGGTTAAGTGGCTCCGACTCAAACGCTTCGTCGCCGTTAATTTTGGGTTCGAATTGCTGAACCTCAACCTCCAGACGGAGGGCGTCGGTAGCTGTCATTCAACTTCCTATATCATACTCGCCATATCTTTCTCTCAACGAAAGCGTTACGGACGTTTTCAGTCGGGGGTTGAACACAAGAAAACACAATTCGAGCACAATTGTACTCGGAATGGGTCAAATCATGCCCAAGTATGCGCAAACACTGGAAATCGGCAATACAATTCAAGTCGGACACAAGAGTCGGTCCAAGTATCTGCGCAATTGGGAGTAGAAAATTTTAAAAAAATATTGGTATTCTAGACTCTTGGAGGAGTAGTGAAGGACCACAGCCGTAAGGGTGAGGGACTGAGAGGCCACAGCCATAGGAAGGACACTGTTGTTAGGCCTTCTAGATCGACCGCTTCGCCTGTCAAGGCCAGTCTGGAGTCCGAACCGACTCAACCGTTCATTGTCGCCGGAGTAGGGGCATCAGCAGGGGGCCTTGAAGCATTCACAACACTGGTGGAGAGCCTCCCCGACCGCGTAAATATGGCGCTAGTATTCATCCAACATCTTGACCCGTCACACAGCAGCATACTGGCCGATATTCTTGCTAGGAAGACAAAGATTCCAGTCGTCGAAGCCCGAGAAGGGGCAAAAGTAGTCCCCAATCGCATTTACGTCATCCTTCCCAACAGGTATCTGACTATCTCGAGAGGTATCCTACATCTAGCTCTTCGTACGGCGAAAAGCTTCACCCCGATCGACAACTTCCTCTTTTCGCTCGCCGAAGACCAGAAAGATTTCGCAGTTGGAGTCATACTGTCGGGTACGGCACATGATGGCGTGAGAGGGCTTCAGGCCATAAAGGAACAAGGTGGCATGACTATTGTCCAAGACTCGTCCGCAGCTTACCCTGATCTGCCGGCCAGTGCTATCAATTCGGGAAACGTTGATCTGGTCTTGGCTCCGAAGGATATCGCTCGTGAACTCGTCTCAATTGGCCTGCATTCTCTTAACCGACGAAGAACAACGGATAACATGGAACTGGGGTACAGCGAGAAAGAAGATCTAGTCCTCGACCAGATACTCGAGATGTTGAAGGGGCAGACTGGCGTCGATTTCCGGCTCTACAAAAAGCCCACTGTGACCAGACGACTGTTCAAGCGCATGACGGCGTTGAGAATCGACAAGCTAAAAGAGTACGCCAGCTTTCTTCAGAGTAACCCGAAAGAAGCCGAAGCACTTTTTCAGGAAATACTAATCAGCGCCACCGGTTTCTTCCGCGAACCTGAAACATTGCAGGCTCTGGAAACCGTTGTCTACCCGGCGCTTCTGAAGAATAGGGCTGAGCGAGATCCGATCAGGATATGGGTGCCCGCCTGTTCGACGGGGGAAGAGGCTTTCTCAATTGCAATGTCGATCGAGGAGTTTCTTGATCGGCACCGCGCACAGTTCCCGGTCCAGATCTTCGCGACTGACGTGAACGAGAAGCTTGTGGTGAAGGCTCGTCAGGGAGTCTACCAAGACATCAGAGGCGTGTCCAGCGAGCGACTGAAAAAGTTCTTCACAAAATCGAACGGAGGCTATCAGCTCAGCAAGGCAATTCGGAGTAACGTCATTTTCTCGAAGCACAACGTTCTCTCCGAGCCACCATTTTCCCGGATCGACCTTCTGATATGCCGGAACCTTTTGATCTACCTTGGCGATGAGCTTCAAGGAAAGGCTCTGAGGACTTTCCATTATTCGTTGAAGCCGCAAGGATATCTCGTGCTCGCGAATGCCGAACACGTCCGAGGCCCTACTCACTTGTTTCGTCCCGTGAAGGAGGGGAGCCGAATCTACGTTAGGGTGGACACCCCGGTTCCAGCGCCTCGTCTAGTGTTCGCTGGCAGAGACATGAGCGACGCTCAAGCAACGAGGCAAATTGATGGAGGGGCGCCGCTGCCTGCTAGTTTCGTAGATAAAGAAGTGGACCGGGTCCTGCTGACAGCTTATTCGCCATCTAGTGTCGTAGTTGACAGCAACGAGAACGTGATTAGTTTCCGAGGGCGAACAGGGCTCTTCTTGGAGCATCCGCAGGGCAAATCGAGTCTGAACGTGTCCAGTCTGGCCAAAGAAGGTCTCATGGTGCCTCTGCGGCAGATCATTCAAGATGCTAGAAGGGCCAATATGAATGTAAGAAAGGAGGGAGTCAGAGTAAAGACGGACGGTGGATACACGAACGTGAACATCGAGGCAATCCCTCTCAGGGTTGAGGGCCATGTTCTGGTCACCTTTGGGGAGGACAGCTCAACTTTCAGAACCTCCAGAGAGGATCGTTCCAAGTCTGGAATAATTTCTGAGACAGGAAACACGGAGAACCAGCTCTTGCAGGTCGGCGAAGAGCTAGTCTCGTCTAGGAAGCACTTGCAAGCCATCATAGACGACAAGGAAGCAGCCATCGGGCAGTTGCAGGTTGCGAATGAAGAGTTACAGTCTACCAACGAGGAACTTCAGAGCACGAGCGAAGAGATGGAGACGGCTAAGGAAGAGCTTCAGGCGACAAACGAAGAGTTGAACACGATGAACGAGGAGCTGCGGAGCCGGAGCGCCGAACTCAACGTTACGAACGATGACCTGACGAACCTGCTGTCGAACATCAACCTTCCAGTCATCATGATCAGCAAAGATCTCCGTCTAAGGCGGGTTAACCCGCAAGCAGAAAGAAAATTCTCGATAACACCGGACTACTTGAACAAGCCGATCACCCGAATTGAGCTCGGCATGCAGATTCCATCTTTCCCGGATTTGCTATCTCAGGTCATGACTAAGATGTCTCCAAAAGACGTCGAGATACAGGACGACAACGGGAACTGGAATATAGTCTCGATGAGTCCCTACAGGACATCACAGGGTGAGATTGACGGAGTAGTCATAGCGTTGTATGATGTAACCGGGATTAAGACGAGCGAGGAGGATCAAAGAGCTAGTTCACGCCGTTTCGAAAAATTGGCTAGCGAGCAAGCCGGAAAGCTGAGCGAACAGGCAAGGATGAGCGCAATAGGCCAAGCGACTAGCGTGATAGGGCACGATCTTCGCAACCCTCTTCAGACGATCTCTAATGCTGTCCATCTGACACTTGAGAAGCTGGCTCAAAGACCCACAACCCCAGAATCAGAGGATCAGGAGATGAAACGCCATCTGGAGACAATCCGGGACCAAACAGTCTACATGAACAGGATCGTTTCCGATGTCCAAGACTACGCACGACCCCTAAAACCAACATTCACCAGCGTAGACGTCTTCAGACTCGTCAAGGATGAAGTAGCTTCTCTTCCGAGACGGCAAAACATTGAGATCTCATTGAGCTTTGATCGTGATCGCGCGAAGGCGGAATCCGACCCACTTATGATAAGACGAATTTTCTCGAACATCCTCACAAACGCGTTGGAGGCCATGCCAAAAGGAGGAAAACTCTCGATCGAAGGGACAACAGGTGAGGCAACCGTGAAAGTACGGGTTACAGACACCGGTCAGGGAATGAGCCAAGAGACCATCAACAGGATCTTCTCGCCGTTCTTCACCACAAAAGCAAAAGGGACGGGGCTGGGTCTGTCCGTTGCAAAACGGCTGTCCGAAGTACTCAACGGCAAAATCAGCGTTAGAAGCAAGCCAGGCCGGGGGACAACATTCACGATCGAGATTCCGTTTGGAAAGGGAGTGGATTAGATCTGAAAAAGGGAGGAACCCATAACATCTTGATTGTTGATGACGACGCAGACCTATTGCTCACCTTCAAGGATCTTCTGGAACCAAAAGGCTACACTGTAGACACGGCAGATACGGGAGCGCAGGCCCTAGAAATGTCTAGGACAGCCACCTATGATCTGGCTGTGGTAGACGTTAGGTTGCCAGACATCGACGGGATTGAGGTTCTTCGAAGAATGCAACCGAACTCTCGAAAGATGAAGAAGATAATACTCACAGGATACCCCAATCTCGAGAACGCTATCGAATCGATAACGCAAGGCGTAGACGCATACCTTCTCAAGCCAATTGAACCCGCAGAATTTCTTAAGATAGTCGAAGGGAAGCTGAAGGACAAGGAAGAAGAAGATGCCTTCATCGAGAGCACCGTCAGGCAGCGAATGAGGACGGCCGAGGCAGAACCGAGCAAGACCAAGGCACGGCGACACAACTCTACTGGAGTCAAAAAATAACCGGGCGTTAGAGACCCAACGACATTGCCTATACAAGAGATGCGCGAGGTTCGAAAAAGAGGACGCAGCGTCACACGAACCATCCGCTTGGATGAAGACATCACCCTCCAGCTCGCAGCGACCGCAGAGCGAGAAAGACAATCCGGGAACATTATCATAGCCAAGGCCCTCCGTCGCTACCTCGAATGGACTCAGTATGCAAAATTGCTCAACCATGCAACAGTCTCACATACACTATTGGAGAAAATGATGGATTACCTCACTGCAGAGGAAGCTCGAGAACTTGGAAGGTGGTCCGCGACAAACACCCTTGTGGAAATGACGAACATGCTGTTTGGGGGAGTTAGACTCACTTCAACGATAGCGACCCTTGCAATCATGGCAAAATATTCTGGACGTTTTGCGTTGGAACACACGTTCGAAAACTCGAAACACTATCTGATCCTGATCCACGATGCCGGGCTCAAGTGGTCCCAATTCTATGAGGAGTTTCTAATTACTGGGATTCAAAACTCGCAGGTAAAGCAGTTCGACGTCAAGATCACGGATAACCAAGTCGCCCTGTTCATAGAAGAACCCGGACTGGCCAGTGGTATAGCTACAGAGACTACCCTCAGAGATCGCACATCGGACAGGAGCCATAGTGAGGAAGACCGGTCCTAAGCAGGCGTATGCAGCGTACGCAGGTTCCCCGGTTCGATCGACAATAAGGCCGAGTAGACCGGGTCGATAGGGGCTGAGCGAAGTCTTTACAACGTTAATGTTTTGGTTTTCTTTTCAGCCCGAGGCTCTAACTTGGGAAGTCTTATTGCAAGTATGCCTTCAGACATGCTGGCGGACACTCTTTCAGCATCTATGCTTTCGGCAAAGCCTATTTTTCTGCGGAATGTTGAGAAAGCCCTTTCCCTATGCAAGTAGGTCTTTCCCTGCTCCTCCTTCTCTACGTCAGATTCTGCGCTCAGCGACAATTCGTTCGGTCCTACGTCGATTTTCAATGTTTCTCTCTTTAGGCCCGGAACCTCTGCTTTTACGACATACTCATTGCCAGAGTCGATAACATCGACGTAAGGTACTCGCGTCGGCAGCTCATATTCAATGGGCCACTCGAACCCTCTGAACGGATCCCAGGGGATTAGCCGAAATGGTTCTGACAGTTTGTTGAACTCTTCGATCCAACTAGGTTGAGACACCCTAGCGGTAAGAGCAGGCTTCTTCTTTGCAACAGCATGAGCAATTCTCTTGGTTGATTTCTTGATGGATAGCGCCTTGGCTTTCTTTTTGGACATGGCTCACAACTTCAAGATCCCGGATTACTGGCGTTTCTTATATGATTTCACGCCTCACCACGGGCATGATCGACGAGTGTGTCGGAAACACTTGCTTGAGTTCGTATCACGGATGAGATCCAACGACTTGTGAAGAATCCGCCCGGGATTCTCCTAAGGTTGCCACTCATAATGTTCTAGCCTGATACTTGTTTTCCTGTGAGCTGGACCAACCTCTTACCTTTCGCGATCCTCGATACCCGCAGCATCCCCGCCAGCTCTAGTTTCATCAGCTCACATCGAGTTCTCTGAAGACGACTTCCCCGAGGTTTCGCTTTAGTTCATTTTGAAGGTCAACGCGGCTCATCAAGCCCTTCTTTTCCAGGACTTCCAGCACGAATAGGGACAGGTACCGGGACTCCACATCTTGCTCAATTCCAGGGCCACTAGAATAGTTTCCAGTGGAAGAGGCTTATGGTAATGCGACCGGCCCTCGCAATTTCATCAATTCAAGATTCCCAGGATCGATCTCCATCCATAGATATGCCTCCGCGCCAATTTCGCACGGCAATCGCTTGTAACGTCTTTGTTGCTGGGTCAAGGCGGTTCGTGGTATAGATCTGGTTCGTCTCTGGGCACAGCCGTACTACCGGTTTCGGCCCTTACCCAGTTGGGCGCGCTTTGACCTTGCTTTCTTGTTTGCAGGGCGAGAGACCTGTTTTTCGCAAAACGACTGTTCACCCGTACCGCCGGTAGGTTGCTGGTTCGCGACAGGGCCTTCTCTTCGCACGGAGTACAATCGGAATAGGCGGTTCAACTTCGTGGGCAAGGACGTCCTATTCATAGAAAGTAGTCGCAGGTAAGCTGCCTGTTACTCCTAGATTGAAGCCTGTTGGGGGGAGCTTCATGGGTCCGGACTTTGTTCTTGTAGCTTCCTCAGAAAGAAGGTCCAGCCTTCGACATGTTCGTCCCTTGTCTTTTTCGCCTCCGAGTTCTTCGAATAGCCCTCGTGGTGAAGTGTGAGTTCTGTGCCCCCGTTCGGAATTGCGTGGAACAGGAGTGTAACTCTGGTTACGTCGATTGATTCGTGGTCCCACTTCCATGTGAAGCCGAGCGTCTTCCCCTTGTCGAACATGGTGAACTTGCCCCGAAGATGCCAATCTTGCTTTGGCCACGAAAAATGATAGGTCCCGCCCACCTCAGGCTGCAACTCCGCCTCAGGAGGCCACCATTTCCTGAGTAGATCAGCATCTGTCCAGTAGTCGAAGAGCCAAGCCGGGCTGAGATGGGGAAAATCTGCCAAGATAGTGATTCTATCTCTCGCTGTTTCGACTAGTTCCAACTTGGGCCTGCTCGTTGCCATGCCGAGAAACCGCTTAGCCTTCCGACAGTTCGGTTTCAGCCGTAGTTATGTGTTAAGACCGTTCGTAAGATTCTAGCATAGGACAATCTTAGTCAACACGCAAAACAAGCCGACAAGCCTCCACAAGTCAGTCGAGCGTTCCGTTCATGACGTGTAAAGGAAGTCCTAGCCCTAATCAGTATCTGATACATTTGATAGATGTCTAAGGAATCGTTGTATCGAGCGTCTCACGCCGTGTGCTTCCGGTGTGGCTTGGTTGAAGATAGATACAAAATCAGAATGGTACTGCTGGGCTAAGCTACTATCCGTTGCAAAAGTAGCGTTCTCGAAATTCTTGTTTTCCGCCCGTTCTGTGTAATTGTAGCTTCCCCATTCAACGGTCTTCCCATCCACAATGATGTACTTGTTATGCATTGTACCCTTACGCGGAGATATCAATCGTAAATCGCATCCGGCCCGTTCTAACGTGTCAAAGAGTCTCGCCTGTTGACCCTGCGTCTCTTGTCGGTCTAGGACCAGTGCGACCTTGACTCCTCTCTTGACCGCTTCCAACATAGCCTTCTCAACAAAGACATTCGTGAACTCGAAAGCTGCCATCTCTATGCTCGCAACCGCGCTACCGATTAAAGCGACGACTTGTCGCTCTATGCCCCCTGAAGGAGAGAAGACGGCCATGGCGGGTGGACCTGGAGGCTCATGTGCAGACTTGTCTGGTTTCCCTGCGGGAGTCGAGGCCTCTTTCGAGGCTGGCTCCGAACCCGTTGAGACTGTAGGACCTTCAATCTTCTCGGGCGAAAGCACTGCCTGTCCATGCTTCGCGAATGGACGGAGTGTAAGCTTGGCTCCAGTCTTCCCCTCTAACGATAGAAAGAGCTCTGTCCTGTTCCCAGACCGATAAGCACCTTCTATCCAGAGTTCAATGGAATCAACGTTCAGACCCTTGAACCAGTCCAAAAGTTCATCCAGTTTCAGTCTGAGACTCTTGAAGGGAGTAATTCCCGCTATCTGAGCCGCAGGGTTCTCAGGCGGTCTGAAGACCAGAACCACATCGTCCGCGACGTCCGGCCGACCCTGCCCCAGCAAGCTCATACTCGTTGCTTATCGAATATCGATTGAATAATCGATTGAAACCCTGTAAACCGGTCTGTGGTATTGGCTCAAAGCAGAACGTGTTCTGTTTACGATTCATGCAAGGGAAAGATTTGTGATCCGCTGTTATTTCTGCTCGGGGCCACGTAGAGTTGAATGGCCACGGTGAGCTGCCCACTGACGCTACTGATTCGAGGTGTCAAACAGTTTTAGCATCCTTCAGAATTGGAAGGGTTGTCTTGTTGGGTGAGAGAGCTGGGGAGTTGTCTGAGCTTCCCCGCATCAATATCAGGATCGAGTCGCTTTCTGATTTGGTCTTCGGACTTGCGCTCTCGATAGGATCTCTTGAGCTCCTTTCAAAGACTCCTCAGAATCCCAAGGCCCTGGCGACGAGTGTTGGCCTCTTTGCGTTTAGTTTTCTAATCGTGGTTGCCATTTGGCTAGGTTATTCGAGAATCATGGCGGTAATGCCCAAGGAGACTAGCGGGGCGCTGTCTCTGAACCTGTTTCTCTTGTTTGGAGTTGTCCTTGAACCGTACCTCTTCTTCGTCTTACAATCGACGTCATCAGACTTTTCACTCTTGAATTGGACCTCGTTCGGATACGCCCTAGACGTTGGATCAATGTTCCTAATCCTCGCCGCACTCATCATGCTCATCATAAAGGGGATAGATCGAAAAGAACTCAAGTTACATCCTCTTTTGTTGGATAGATTCCGCCTCGCAATGTACCTCTACATTTTCGTAGGGGGAGCATATCTTCTCTCAGCCGTCCCCTTCTTCTGGATCGACACGCCGGTCGGCCCTCTCAGGTTTGTATTCTGGTATTCGTCGTTCGCGTTCGTATTCTTGGGAATATTCAGTCGCAGGCGGGAACGACTCCATAAGCCGAAGAAATCACTACCGCCAAGGTCTTAGGGTCCGCAGGCGCCCGAGTAAGGAGACCGTCATCGGATAGATGTAACTGCGTGAACAAGGTTGCACAGAATGAGCTTCGAGTTGCAGCAGCTTCGAGAGGCAGCCGAGAAGTCCACATACCATGAGGCTGACACACATGGGGTCTGGCCGAAGCTAGTATGGGAACGGAGAACCGAATCTCCCGTGGCTAGGATTGATGACGCCGTAGAGTTCCTAGGTAAATGGAAGGCCTTGCGTTTCAGAGGTGGGAAAATGGCCTTCAGAAAGATTTGCACTCGATGGCTGAGAAAGAATCTGACAATCCTAGAACGTCTTCAAGGCAGAGTCCTCTACAGCCTTGCCCCTGGCGACTTTCAGCATATTTTGGACATCACTTCGAGCTTCCGAGACTGCGGAGCTCCACCAACCACATTTGGCAAGGCACTCCACTTCTTCCTCCCTGAAACTGTCATGCTCTGGGACCAAGCAATAGTCAGAGACACGTACAAACTTCGTCCGGACCCGGAGAGCTTTGTCTCATACCAGCGCTTCGGATGGAAACTACTACACCACGTCACACGAAAGAAAAGCGCCAACGCTCTACGGCAACTTGAGAGAGACCACGCAAGAACAATCGGATATTTCGAACCGATCACCATGATCCTCGACCACCTTGCATTCTCATCCAAACTGTCTTCAAGAGCCGTTGCAGCGTTGGGAGGTCCCTCGAAAGCGTTTTCGGACGATTAGTCGCGATGAGTCTATCGTTAGCTTAGCGTAGCGATTTGGGTCGCGTATCGCTTGGTCGCCACGAAGAAGAGGTAGAAGGCTGTGAGTCCAGTTATGTAGAATGCGCTGGCGATGAAGAAGGGTAGCTGGAGAAGTCCGAGCCCGAGTATGAACCCGCCGAAGTATGTGCTCAGACTATTCGGTAGCCTGAAAGTAATGTTGCTCAGGGCGCTGACCAGGCCTCTCTGTTCAGCAGGGAATATGCTCATCGAGAACGAGTCCATGAGTGGACCTGCCATGTTCATGAGCGCTGCTCTTACTATGTAGACTCCTGCTGCTAAGGCGAAGATGGGGATGAAGGCCATGCTCAGCATGAAAATCATGGACGAGCCTGTAACGAGGATGATAGCGCGCATCTGTCCGAATTTGGTTGCGAGTCTGGGACTGGCGTACGCTGAGAATCCAATGAGTATGTTGGAGAAAGCGAGGATCGGCCCACTATAGCTGTCAGAGACGTTGAATCGGTAGTAGAACCAGGCGCCTACGAGTGGGATGATGAATCCTGCTCCGAACCCGATCGTGCTCGCTACGAAGCCGAGCTTTGCAAGTGTTCCCTTGTTGGTCAGTCCCGACCATTTGCGCTCGGGGTTGTGGGTCTCGCGGTGGTTTCGGAGTAGAATGTAGAACATCAGTGGACTGATGAAGCTCGCGACGCCGAGTATCAGAAGTGTCTCCCTGTGAAGAGTATAGTTTGTGAGGCCAGTCAGAGATTGCAGGGCTGGAAATGCTCCAGGGAGGACGAGGCCGATTCCCGTTGTGACATTGATCATAATGAAGGATAGCGAGAAGACTCTGTTCCTACTAGAATTATCGGTTAGATCTGCTAGGAGGGCATTCCATGTGGTCACGCTGGCTCCCTCGGCAAATCCCAGAGCGACGCTCGCGGATACGAGGTACAAGAAATTCGTTGTTATCGCAAAGACTAGTAGCGCGGCGGCACCAGCTAGATTTCCAAGGATCAATAGGTGTTTTCGACCGTAGACGTCGGAGACGATTCCGAGAGGAATGGATGTGAGAACGACTGCGATACCCTGGGCTGAGATTAGAAGTCCTGCCTGTACAGCAGTGAAGCCGACAGTGACGAGCCAGGCTCCTAGGACGATCTGGAGGAAACCGAGTCCAAGGAAGATTGGAACAAACGACAGAATGAGCATCGTGGCGGTTGGCCGGGTTGAGCTCGCTCCTTGAATCGCCAAGCGATCTTCAGAATGGGGTTCTCGTTCCCGCCCGATAAACCAATGGGCTCATGAGGGGGTGGCGACCAGCGTGCCATGGGTCGGCTCACGCAGTTGTTCAGAGCGTGTACGTCCCGGTTCGCGTCAGTCACGTATGGTCTTGTTCAACCAGATTTTTCTTCTGCCTTCAGAGCGAGTTCTTGTTTGTGTTCGATCTGCTTCTGTTTGATCTCCTCGTAGAGGTTGCACCAGTCGCGGCCAGAGACGACGAGCTGGTAGATCTTGAGCTTCGGATGAATACATTTTGCCCTATCAAAAAGATCAGCGTTCAGCGGATCCTTTGTGCCAAACCAGATGCATGATAGACAGTTTCCGTTCTGCCACTGGATGCCCTTCAAGCGCTTTTGCAGCTCAGACTCAGGTCCAGACATGATGTTTCAGTTTTCGACCTGGTGCGTTATCAAGGTTCACATGCAAACGTAACGACGAAGCGGCCGAGGCAGAATTCCTTCATCCATCTGAGGCCGGAACCCTGAAAGGATTAACAAGGCTGGAAGGTTTCGGCTAGAACGACTTGGTCTCAGGTTTCGAAACCTTCGGATTGGACCCCCGTCTCCTCCAGGGTGTTCGGGAAATGGGCTTTCACGAACCGTTCCCAATTCAGTCCGAAGCAATTACGCCACTCTTGAAAGGGCGTGACTTGATCGGCCAGGCCCAGACCGGGTCGGGCAAAACACTGGCCTATGCGCTGCCGATGCTTCAACGGATCCAGCCACACTCACGTGAGATCCAAGGACTAGTGCTTGTGCCTACGAGGGAGCTTGCAGTGCAGGTTGCTGGGGAGTTCGAGCGTCTTGCTAGACATCTTCCCTCACGGACGATGCCAGTCTACGGAGGAGCAAGCATGCGGGCGCAGATCGAACAGCTCCGACATGGGTACGCGAAGATTGTCGTAGCGACCCCCGGCCGACTGCTCGACCATCTGAAACGGAGAACTGTCGATCTCCACGGTACACGATTCGTCGTCATCGACGAAGCCGACAGGATGCTGGACATGGGCTTCATAGACGATGTCAAGTCAATCCTCGAGAATGTACCCAAGGGGCACCAGACAGCACTCTTCTCCGCAACAATGCCAAACGAAGTCGTAAAACTCTCCCAACGATATCTCTCCAACCCGCTCCGAGTATTTGTTGACAGTGAAGAGATTGCGGTAGAGTCACTCCGCCAATCCTACGTCAACGCGGAGGAGGGAGCAAAATTCCCAATCCTTCTGGCAATTCTGAAAACCGAGAGGATGGAGGGAGCGCTAGTCTTCTGCTCGACCAAGATCAGATCAGCCCATCTCGCAGAGGCACTTGCGAGAAACAACGTGAATGCTGAAGCTTTGCATGGCGACATGTCTCAAGGCCAGAGAAACGCTGTGTCCCAAACGTTCCGGCAAGGACGGATCGACGTGCTCGTCGCAACAGATGTTGCTGCCAGAGGCTTAGACATACCCTGGGTCAGCCACGTGATCAACTATGACATGCCAGATGATCCCTTGATGTACTTCCATAGAGTTGGAAGGACGGCCCGCGCGGGAAAGAGGGGGACTTCAATCTCACTCGTCAGTCGGGAAGATCACAGTATTTTCAACCAGGTCAAGAGTATGACAGGGTCCCATATCGAACAGGATACGAGGTTCGCGCTAGAGGGCACGGCTCGAACGCACCTGCTACTGCCTCCACGACCCACAGGCTTTGGCGGTCAGCGAGGAGGCAGGAGGAGACGAGATAATCGCGGAAGACAAAAGCGGAACAGGAGTGGAGGAAGGTTTGGGCACCACAGAAAACGCTGAGACGAAACGTATCCTAAGCCCATCCATCGATCAGATGAATTGTATGTCGCCGCGGATCTCTCTCGCGCAATATGGAACTATCACTTCCCCTGAAAGGATGTCAGCTTTACGACACCCTACAACAAGGGCCGATCAAAGCTGATTGAAGCACATGGAGTGAACTCGTGAAAAAATACTTAAGCTCTGAAAAGATGGGTCGAACTCCATGAAGCCTTCACAGAAGAGCTTGCAGAAGTCAGAGAAGAACACCGCCGTGACCAGCAAGAAGTCTCAAGGGTTGACGGGTGAGGAAATCGCTGCGATGAAGGAAACGCTCAAAGAGCGGAATTCAAGCATGGACGGGGAGAGTGCCGTGCTCGCTAAAATCGCAGAGATGCCAGAGCCAGACCGCGCTATGGCAAAGCGGATTCATCAGATTGTCAAAACCACCGCGCCGGAGCTCCTGCCGAGAACTTTTTACGGGATGCCGGCGTATTCCAAGGGTGACAAGGTCATCTGCTTCTTCCAAAACGCGAGTAAGTTCAAGGCGAGATATTCAACGCTCGGCTTCAGCGACAAGGCGAACCTCGACGAAGGCAACATGTGGCCTAACGCCTACGCACTGAAAGGGCTGACAGCGGCTGAAGAAGCAAGGATCGTCACGCTCGTAAGAAAAGCGGTAGGCTAGGAACCGAGCCCCGCAACTAGGTCTCACCTTAAGCGGGTAGGCCGCTCTGAAACGGTAGCCCGTCCACAACTCCAATAACGATTTATCACTCGAACCTCGGAAAATGAGACGTACCGTGTTTGTCCCAAGAGCATCGTAGATTAGCGGCGATCATGTTCACGGACATGGTTGGCTATACGGCTCTCGGACAGAAGAGCGAATCCCTGTCTCTGGCGCTTGTCGATGAACAGAGAAAGCTGACCAGGCCCCTCCTTCAGAGGCACAACGGGAGAGAGGTGAAGACTATCGGCGACGCATTCCTAGTCGAGTTTTCGAGCGCGCTCGACGCTGTGAGGTGTGCGTATGAGATTCAGAGGGCGACTAGGGAGTTCAACATCCCTCTCCCAGAGGAGAGACGGATCCACTTGCGGGTGGGAATCCACCTGGGAGACGTTGTCGAATCAGCGGGAGACATTTCGGGAGATGCGGTGAACCTTGCTTCTAGAATCGAAGCCCTAGCTGAAAACGGAGGGGTCAGTCTAACGCGCCAGGTCTATGATCATGTACTGAACAAGTTCGATTTACCACTAAAGAGTGTCGGAAACAAACTGTTGAAGAACGTGGCCCTTCCAGTCGAGGTTTTCAGAATGGTAATGCCCTGGAGCGAAGAGAAGCAGGAGGCCAAAGGAAAGCTGGACAGGAATCGGTTGGCCGTGCTTCCGCTGTCAAACATGAGCTCGAGCCCGGAGGATGGGTATTTCGCGGACGGGATGACCGAGGAGCTAATCTCCTCTCTGTCACGGCTTCCGGGCCTCGGAGTAATTTCTCGAACATCGGTGATGCAGTACAAGAACCAGACGAAGCATGCGTCAGAGATTGGTCGGGAGTTGGGCGCCGGTACTCTGCTGGAGGGGAGCGTTAGGAAGTCGGGTAATCGGGTCCGGATCGCGCTCCAGTTGATCGATACGAACACAGACAATCACTTGTGGGCCGAGAACTATGATCGGAACCTCGACGATGTGTTTGCGATCCAGAGCGATGTCGCTTCGAGGGTCTCTGCCTCCCTGAAGGCTGGAGGGTTCGCTGGTCCGATCCGTGCAGATACTGACGATATGGAAGCATACACAGCCTACCTTAGGGCCACGCAGCTCTCATATGAAAGTACGGAGCCGGCCCTGAAAGAGGCTGTCAGCCTCCTCATCGATGTCGTCGCGAGAGATCCATCATTTGTCCGAGCGCATGTCGGACTTGTCCTGAGTTATGTCCGCATGGCCAACCAGGGATATGCAGAGTTCACGATTCTCAAGGACAAAGCGGAAGTCGAGGCTCGCAAAGCCCTCAGCCTGGACCCGTTCTCAGCAGACGCCCACGCCGCACTGGCGATCACTCTACAGTACTTGGACGAGTTCAAGGAATCGGTAGAGGAGGCTGAGAGGGCGATCCAACTTAACCCGAATTCTCCAGAGGCGTATTTCACGATAGGATTCGCGCACTGTACCGAGGGCAGAGTCGAGCAGGGCTTGGGCTATTTCCGGAAGGCGTTGGAGCTGGACCCGTTGTCTGTACAAAAGGCAAGAGTCCTTGCCTATGCCCTGGCGCAGACAAGCAAAGGCGAAGAGGCGAGGACAATGCTTAGCAAAATGTTCCGGATCTACCCCGAGAATCCAACGGTCTGCTTGTCCATGGCTGAAAGCTACATCTTCGAGAAGGACTACGCCAAAGCGCAAGAGTTCATCGACCGAGGGCAAGCCCTCAATCCGGTAGAACCTCTCCTTCTCATCAACCAAGGATTGGTCTACGCCTTTACCGGGCGACCTGAACAGGCGAGGGGAATGCTCAGGAAGCTGGAGAGCCTTCAACGAGAGACTCCGTTGACCTACTCACAGATTTTCATTCACACTGCGCTCGGCGAGATCGACGAAGCCTTCGAGGCCCTCAACAAAGCAACAGAGACTCACGTCTGGCCTTTCACGATAAAGACCCACCCGCTCTTCGCAGACCTCCGGAAAGATCCCCGCTTCGCTGACTTCTGCAAGAAAATGGGCATCCCAAGCTAGCTTGGAGTCTGTTCCAAGGTGGACGGCGGGATCCTCAACGCTCTGTTACCATTCACGGTTACCAAACACGTTACCAGTGAAGAAATGTCAATTACAGTTGAGTCTCGCAACGGAAAGTTCGTGTCTCCGAAGTTCTATGACCCATTGATCGCAGACGGTACGGAGCAGCGACCTGAACTTCCCTAGGGGACGCCTTGGAAAACGGTTGAGGATCCATGACGATGTTCAGGCAAGTCGGAGAACAAAGACTTGCGATGCGGACTCGTTGAGCGGTGCGCGTCAAAATCTGCTCAGTTGATTACGAGCTAGAAAAAAATATGCGTGCTAGGCTCGTGACGCAGAACCGCCTGTGGTTCTAGAATCCCTGGGTATGAATAATGGTTTCAGAGACTGGTTTGTTTATGCTGCTTTCTCTAGGACGATCTCTATTGTGGAGACGTTTCGCGTGTCTCCTTCTTCGCCTAGAACTTCAGAGGCGATTCGTACTTCTTTGATGGTGAGTTTTCCCTGGAAGAACCGGCGTCGTACCACCTCGACAACGTCTACTGCGTGGCTGATGGACTGTCCCCGAGCCTTCACGGTGAGAACGTTCTGGCCGCTGTTGAAGTGCATCATAACAGCAGTAGCGTAGGCCATCAACGGCTTCTTGCCGATGAACACAGTGTCAGGCGGAATCTGGCCCCGAGGCTTGTCAGTGTGCGGTCTCTCTTCGCGTCTTTCCATACTTCGTTCTGTTCTCTCTGGACGGGGCTCGTGATGTTCACGTGCGGGCTTGTGCTCTACTTTCTCGCTCATTGTTGTGGTCTCAGTTGTCAATCGATTATGCTCGAATAATGAGCACGATGCAAGGCGTCGCCTCTTAAGGGTTCGCTAACCAAACTCAGAAAATAGGTAGGAGAAAAAGAGAGAAAAAAAGAGGATACGAGGAGAGAGGTTTGCCGAAAGGCCGTGTTTAGAGTATCTCTCGTGTGAGAGCTTCTCTGAACTTGACCCTGCAGTCCTGGCACTGGAAGAGCCCGATGAGCACGTTCTTCTTCGACTTGCCGCCCTTGAGCTCCCAGACCTTCGCCGGCTTTGGAACATCAGCACCGCACTTTGGACAGACCACCTTGTAGAACTGGCTCGGGGGCGCGAGGCCGACCGAGGACAGGTCCGGTGAGCCTTGAATGCCTGGAACGGATTCCGTGCCCGGAATCGCTGGCTGGACTTGTGATGTCTCCGTGGCCGCTATCGCAGCGGAAGCGTCGAGCGTGGGGATGTCGTCTACGACTTTGACGACTAGCGCGTCAGCAACGTCTTCTGCAAAGTCCTGTGCTGGAGCTGCGTTGAACGATTCGTCGAGAGTAGTCGAGGGTGCGATGTCGTTAGATCCTACGGGGGTGTCGACTGGAGCGGAAGCCGCGAGAGCGTTCAATGGAGTAGTTGATGGAGCGTTGGTTGTCTCTGGAGTAGGAGAGCCGGTGCCGTTGCTCTGCGGAATAGCGGGCGCTGGAGCTGCCGGTTCAACGTGCTCCTCGACGATATTGCTCGGAGCAAGAGTAGCCTGAGCTGGAGTAGCTGTAACGGGAGCAATTGGTTGTGGTTGCGTTGGAGTCCATGGCTTGGCCGATGCAAGGGCACCGATCCCGACCCAGCTAACACTGGCCGGAGGCTTGTTCTCAACGTATGTCTGTTTGAACTCTTGTGGGATGAGTGGTCGTGTTTCAATGTGGCTGAGTGTATCGATCATTTGTTTGATTTCTTCGATGCTCTTGAGATTGTTCTCTAGTAGGCCTTTGAATTCTGCGCGTTGAGCGCGGTACTCAGACTCGTTGACGTCGCCAGTGACAAATTTCATCTCTAGATTCAACAGTCGTTGTGGAGTTGTTGCCATCTGGTCCTTTGTTGCTTTCAAGTGCTCGTTCAGCGTGTAGCCGAGTACGTTGATACGGTCTTGCAGGTCCTGTGAGGCGTGGCCGTATTCTTCGTGTATTGTCCGCATCTTCTCCTTGTAGCCGTTGATCTCAGTGATCAGTTTTTCTATGGTCAGATCGTTTAGACCCATTTTTTCTACCTAGGAGTTCGTCATCTATGAGGTAAAATGGTAAAAGCGTTCTAACGCAAAAACATGCGATAAAACAGTGTCAAGAGTCAGATTTTCGATACATGATAACAAAAACAGTGTCAATCATCTCCTAGATCGTCGATGATTCTAAGCTAGCAAAGATAAATCGAAATTGTGTAATACACAAAGTCCGCGACCACTTTTAGGATCACATATAAACCAAAACCGATCTGTGAGACCCACAACAAGCACCGCGATTAACTGTCGAACTCACCTTCTCTATTGCCTAGCCTGCAAAAACCAGGCCTGTAACCTGTTCAAACCACACCTAGCCATGTCAAGAATTCAATTGGCGAAACCCATCGTCTACCGGGATTTCAAGAGGAAGAAATTCCCACATGTCCTACAAGTCCATGAAAAACTGGGACCGCGGGAGCAGAGAACCTCTGCTCTCAAAAATAACTGAGCGCGTCCACCACCAAGAACCCCTCAAAGAACGAATCTCTCAAGTCATCTACAGACTTAGGGTACAACAGAACCGGCTTGAAGGTGCGAACCTCAAGACACAGCAGCACGACAAGTCGCTCTTCGACAAGTGCGTACAAGCACAGATGAGCCACGACACCGCACGCAGCACAATGTACGCCAACGAGATCGCAGAAATCCGCAAAATGGCCAAAATCACCCTCCGCAGCGAACTAGCCCTCGAACAAGTCGGGCTCCGACTAGAGACAATCCAGGAATTCGGCGACGTCGCAGCCACAATGGGCCCGATAGCGGGCGTCGTAGCAGCCATCAAGAACCAAGTCGCAGGCGTCATTCCACAAGTCGGCTACGAGCTAGGCGAAATCTCTGAATCACTAAACAGCGTAGTCATGGAAGTCGGCGAAGCAACAGGCCAATCATACGACTTTGAGGCGTCCGGGGTAGAGTCGCAGAAGATTCTCTCCGAAGCAAACAGCATAGCAGAGACCAGGATGCGCGAAAAATTCCCCGAGCTACCATCACCCGCTCTCGCATCATTAGAGAGCACGGTGCCGAGGTAGCCCGGACCAACCTTTTTGGAGAATATGATCATGCCCATAACCCTTGAACAGATCAGAAGATTCCTAGGAAGACCCCTACAAGACCCATACGGCCGGACCTTCGGCAAAGTCGTAGGAATCAACGCCAACCTGAAGGACGAAGTCACAGGTGTCGGAATCGAAGTTGGAAACGGCGAATTCGTACAATGTCCCGGCGACCGGGTAACCATCAGCTCGGAGACTCTCGTACTATCGCCCTCATGGAAGGTTGAGGCTGAAGAATTCCGCAAAGAATTCGACGTCGTCACTCGGCGATTAAGGGCCCTCGACGAGCTCTTCAGCGTAGGAGACATCCAGAAAGACGTCTACGAAGACATGCGAAAGCAACACGAAGACGCGATCAATGAGCTAAAGTCCAAGCGGAAATCTATCCTGGACACTCTAAGCCAGAGAAGCAGTACTCTGAACACCCAGCTTCGACAGTTGCAGACCCATCTCGCAGGCAACAAGATGTTCCACGCATCAGGAGAATTCGACGACCAGAGCTACAAAGCCGTCAGCGATGCCATTGATACTGGTCTAGTCAGAGCGATAGCCGAGCGGAAAGAGGTCGATTCGATCTTCGGATACCTCTCAAAGCTAGACTCCGCGAGCTCCACTATCCCAGCGCCCGCAATCCAGACACCAGTAGCCGCCCAAACTCCAGTTCCAGTTGCTCCAAGCCAGCCGAAGGACCAGGTAATGGTCCTTCATGTACGAGAGACCTAGGGGGTTTCGTGGCCTGTTTAGAAGCCTCGAGGAAAAGGTCCACCCTGTTCCTCTGAAAGAGCGAGTGGATCAGGCTCTCTATCGGCTCGCAACCCAGAAAGAAAAACTGGAACATATGTCATCGAGGCTCCAGCAGCGAGACAAGGAAATGTTCCAGCGCTGTATAGGCGCCCAACTATCGAAAGATAACGCTCACGCAACTCTCTACGCTAACGAGTGTGCTGAGATTCGAAAGATGGCACACATCACACTAAGCAGCGAACTCGCCCTGGAACGGGTCGTTCTCAGACTCCAGACAATAGAAGAGTTCGGAGACATTATGGCCCAGATCGCCCCTGTCATCGGAGTCGTTCGCGAAACTAGGGGAAGAATCGCAGGAGTCATCCCTGAAGTCGCCACTGAACTCGGAGAAGTGAACAACATGCTTAGCGACATGGAACTCGAGACAGGACAGATACCGGACCAAGGCGCCGATGTTCAAACCTCCAGCGATGAGGCGAAAAAGGTTCTCGAAGAGTCCAGCGCCATCGCTTCCCAACAAATGAAAGAACGCTTTCCAGAACTGCCCTCACCAGAACCGAGACAGGCGGTCCCAGTCCCAAGGCAACAAGCACCAGAACTCAGAATTCCAGTCGCAATCACATCTGATGGGATGGAGGAATCGCCAGTGCCTGTGGAAGATAGGGTCCTAGGGTACATCAAAGCCCACAACGGTGAGCTGAGTGTCAACTCCGCGTCCGAAGAGTTAGGGGTTCCCGCGGACGACATTCGACAGTCTCTCCAGAAGCTCAGGGATGACGGCAAGATAGTCATGGACTAGGGCGAGGCCAACAGTCGCCGCGACCCGTCAAGATCATATGGAGGAAAGGCTGATCTCAGCTTCAGAAGAGTTAGAATCCCTCGCAGTAAAGTACGCCAACGAAGCGATAGAGCTTGAGAGAAAGGGCTCTAAACGAATCGCCGGGACCAAATACCAACGAGCAATCGAAGTTCTCCTGAAACTCTGCTCGCTCTACCCTAACGCCCCCCAGAACAAGGTTTACCTGGAGCACGCAGAAGCCTACCGCAAGCGAGTCCAAGAGCTCCAATCTGACTCTGAACCAATCGCGCATCCGGCCGACTCCACCGAGACAAGGGACTCGAAGAACATCAAGTTCGACCAGTGGGTCCTAACTGAGAAGCCTGACATCAGCTGGGATGATATCGCAGGGCTTGAAAAGCCGAAGCGCGCTATAGAGGAATCAGTAGTCTTTCCGGTACGGCGTCCAGATCTCTTCCCACTAGGATGGCCGCGGGGGATTCTATTCTTTGGCCCTCCAGGATGCGGAAAGACCCTTCTCGCTGCAGCAGTAGCGAGTGAGATCAAGGGAGTGTTCTTCTGCGCCGACGCCGCCTCTCTAATGTCGAAGTGGCTTGGAGAATCAGAGAGGAACGTCTCTCAACTCTTCGTGAAAGCGAGAGAGAGTTCTGAGAAGGGTCAACCCGCAATCGTATTCATCGACGAGATAGACTCCCTCATGGGAGTCCGAGGAGAAGAGGTTGGAGGAGAAGTCCGCGTCCGGAACCAGTTCTTGAAGGAAATGGATGGGATTCTGGATAAGAACAAGAAGTTCCACGTCTACCTTATCGGGGCGACGAATAAGCCATGGGTCCTCGACGAACCCTTCATCCGGAGATTCCAGAAGAGAATCTACATCCCGCTCCCAGACATCAAGACACGGATGGACATGTTCCAAATACTCTCTCACGATCTGAAGCTCGACAATAACATCGACTTCGCAGAACTTGCTCGGATGACCGAGGGATACTCTGGCGGAGACATCAGAGACCTCTTCCAATCGACCCAGCTGAGAGTTGTCCGGAACTTCTTCACACACGGAAACGTCAGCGACCTCAACTCTGTCCCAGACGCGATAACAATGGAAGACTTCCAATCGATCATCACTGGTCGTAGACCGAGTGTTTCACCAGGCATACTGAAGCGATACTACGACTGGGACGAGTCGTTCAAGGCAAGCTAGGAGGGTGCAAGAGTGAACCTCGACGGAACAGACTATCGAATCCTCGCAGAACTTGTAGAGAACTCTAAACAATCGTACGTAGAGATCGGTCGGAAGCTAGCGCTCCATCCTAACGTCATTGCTTACAGAGTGAACCGTTTGGAGGATCAGGGCATCATCCGAGAATACACCACTCTTGTCGATTTCTCAAAGCTCGGATTACCCGAACAGGTCGTTGTGGCGGCAAACTTTCCCACGGATTCGTCGAGAGAGGATATCATGAAGCAGATCTGTGAGATTCCTGAGACAGTCAACGTGATCAGCTCACTGGGAAGCCCAGAAGGGCTCGTGTTCATTGTGGCTCGAAACAAAGAGGATGTCAACGCGGTTCTCGGGAAGCTTAGGTCGATGAATCTCGACATCGACTTCGCATCCTCTGTCATTCGGACTTATGATGAGGGCCGTTTAGGAACATACTTCAGGGCTATGGCCGGGACTGACGAGAGGTAGTCGGCCATTGGAGAGACCCAGCTGGGCTCCAGTCGTACTCTCAGGAGCACTTCCCAGAGAACTATCAGACCTCCTAGCAATGGCAATTCTAGCCCTAGGGAGCCTAGAGAGCGTCTTCGAGCAACTCCAGCCTTTCAATCAGTCTGTGTGGTTCGCGACACTCCTCGTTCTAGTTCCCCTCACGTGCGCATTGGCGGCTTTGTCGAACTCGTCTAGGACACAGAGAGAGGAGCTTGCACTGTTCGCCTACGGCGGCGCAGGATGGCAGATTCAACTTCGATACGTGGTTCGAGGATTCGTTGTGGCGGTCGTCGGACTATTGCCTCTCTGGTTCAGATTCATTGCCACGGAGAACGTGGTTTCATTCAACCTAGTCTTGCTCTTGATCTCAGCAACCGTCGGAGGATTGGCCTACGCTGCACCTGCTCTCAAACGAACTCGTTCGCTTGCCTTCGTGGAACAATACAAGGGTTAATACAAAATGAAATCGCTCTTAGAATGCAGAAACATCACTGTCGCATATCCTATCGCTGATGGGGTTCTGAGACTATACGGCGAAGGAGTCTCATTCGCCCTTGAAGAGGGAGGGTTTCTCTCTGTCGTCGGGGGCTCTGGCTGGGGTAAGTCGACCCTTGTCAACATTATACTCGGCTTAGAGAAACCAACACGGGGAATAGTTCAGCTGGACGGCGAAAACATGACTGAGCAGTCGTTCGTAAAGCGCTCCGCACGGGTAAGAACAGCAGTAGTGTTCCAGCGACCAACGGCGCTCCCACAACTTACTGTTCTTCAGAATCTTCACCTCGCGCTCTCGATGATCGCGGTTCCAAAGCGAGAGAGAGATGAGAGGATCAAAGAATCGATGACCTTCTTTGGATTGGAGAGACTCTCTCACTCGTACCCAGACTCACTGAGTGCTGGTCAGAAGAGAAGGATCGACCTCGCGCGAGCGCTCGCGGCAAAGCCCCGCTTCCTAGTACTGGATGAGCCGACCGGGGATCTCGACTCGTCGGTGACAAACCTAGTAATGCCATTGCTAAGGGGCCTGAACAAGGATCACGGCATGACAATCCTCATGACAACTGCGCTCGCTCGACACGCGTCCGCTGCAAAGCACCAGATCCACTTGAGACCTCCGATATTCCAGACCGAACAACCAATTGCTAGGTAAGAAACATGTTCAGAGACAATCCATCCATCACAGAAAGACTTCGTGAAGCAATCAAGCCAACACCGGTCAAGCGAAGAATTCAGATGGCAGCTTACAAACTGCGCACTCAGACTACGAGACTCGAAAAATCGATCGGTCAGATGGAATCGAGGGACAAAAGGTTGCATGACAAGTGCGTAAAGGCTCTTGAAGTAAGAGATACTCAAAGTGCGACTCTCTTCGCGAACGAATGCGTCCAGATTCGTAAGCTAATCAAAACATCACTCAGTAGCCAGATCTCACTGGAACAGGTACTTCTCCGCTTGGAGACCGTTGAACAGTTCGGTGACATGGTCCACAGCATGGGAAGCGTACGAGGCATTCTCGGAACTGTAAGGAACGAGTTAGAAGGTAAGCTCCCAGAGATCTCAACAGGAATACACGACATAGAGGATTCCTTAGAGAATCTCACAACCGAGATCGGTGAGGTAGTAGATGCCGATGGGACCTATGTTCTGCCTAGCGATGACTCAGCCAAGATCCTCAAAGAAGCAGATCTCATGGCAGAACAGAAGATGAAGGAAAAATTCCCAGAGATTCCACAGATTCCCGTCGACGCACACAGGGTAAGATAGACTCGCATGCTCTCTCCAGAGCTTGAAACCCGCGCTTTCCTCGGACGACCCGTAATAGACATCTACGGCAGAAGTCTCGGGCGGGTGATCGGAATCGAAAGAAACGCTTTCGGAGAACTCGAAGGGGTCCAAATCGAGGCCGCAGGAGGGCTCATCGTGACCGCGAAAGCTCGCCAGCTTGGTCTCACCCCGAAGCTCATAACCCTGACACCTGACTGGAAACTTGAGGCGGTAGACATCATCTCCGAGCTTTCCTTGTTGCGCAAACGAATCGGTGCTCTGGAATCTCTGAAAGACACCAAGGAGATAGAGGGTGAGATCTACACGGAACTCCTGGATTCACAAAAAGCAGGCTACTATGACAAAGTGAAGACGGCCGAGGCTCTGTCGGCGTCGATGAAGCATCGACTGGCAGAGGTAGGGAGCCAGATTTCTAGCCTTACACGGTATCTCGTGAATGCCAAATTGGATCACAAGAGCGGAGAGCTCGACGAAGAGTCACTAAAATTGGCTCAGGGATCGATAGAGCCGACACTGCATCCGTTAATCGCCGAGCGAAACGATTTAGCTGGATCGTTGAAGACTCTGGAAGATGTTATACCTTCAAAGGTTACAGTTAGTCAGACACGACAGTAGCCCTTCAGGCATGATCCTCTGAAACGCCTCACTCAACGGTAATATATCCTCCCGGAGAACCAGCAAAGCATCAGGTTCTCATCTTGATCGCCGACATTGACCGAGAGATGGAGAAGAAGAAAGTAGAGTCAATTCTCGTATTCGGGGATTCGACCGTTGGAAATCCCGATCTGAGGTATGTTGTGGGAGCCTCGCTGGCTAGAGGAGGAATCTACGTCCAGCGCAAGTCACACGATCCCATGCTTATTGTCAGCAACATAGACGTTGGCAGCGCACGGCTGGGCCGGGTTCGGAACATTCGAACATACTCCGATTACGGACTGGAACGTCTCTCTGGAAAGTATGATCGGGACGAGGCTAGGTCACGGTTCTATCAGAAGATCATCAAGGATACGGGGACGAGCGGGCCGATGGTGCTCGCTGGACGAAACGAGACCTCAAACTCTCTCTTGCTAATCGACTCTTTGCGCAAGAAGGGAATCAAGATTGTGGGCGAGAAAACTCCGACGATACTGGAGGTTGCTAAGGAGACTAAGGACCGTCGTGAAATCCAGAAGCTCAGGGAGATGGGCAAGAAGACTGGCAGAGTAGTAGAGAAGACTCTTCATTTTCTCTCCAAAGCTAAGCCACGGGGAGCGAAGATCACTCTCAAGTCGAAACCATTGACGGTTCACGCAGTCAAGAGGGTCATCAATGTACTACTTGCAGAAGAGGGGATCATCGCCGCTGAAGACACCATATTCGCTCCGGGAAGAAAATCAAGTGACCCTCACTACGATGGAAAGGGAGGCGACATTATCCGCACGGGCGAACCGATAGTGTTCGACATTTTCCCTTCCGAACCGGACGGTTACTGGCACGACTGCACTAGGACCTATGCTTTCGGATCCCCGCAAAAGAAGCTCAAAGAAATGTACGATGCGGTCTTGGAGGCACAGACTACTGCGGTCGACATGGTAAGAGAACAAGTCTCCTGCAGCGAAATGATGAACAACGTCTGCAAGCTGTTTGAAAGGAAGGGGTACCTGACCGTCCGATCACTAATCAAGGGTAACAAGGAAGCAAGGGTCAGAGGCTTCATGCATGGCCTGGGCCACGGAGTGGGCCTGACAATCGGCGAGAGACCTTACCTCACCCTCTTCGGCCAGGAGAGATTGAGGAAGAACTCTGTCGTCACAATCGAACCCGGACTCTACGACCCAAAGGTTGGAGGAGTCAGAATTGAAGACATAGTCGTAGTGGGATCTCCCTCAGAGAATCTAACTCACCTGCCCAAAGATCTGCAAATATGATCGAGGAAGGAATATCGTAGATGGCCGACTGGACGGGGATGCAGCCCAGACCCAGAGTCAAGGTCGTTTCGTCCGGGGGAGTTGTCTACCGGGTCGAGAACAGCATCCCTCTATTCCTTCTACTAACTAGCAACAAGCGGGGAATCTGGTGTCTCCCTAAAGGACTAATCGAAGAAAACGAGGACGAGGTCACCACCGCGATGAGGGAGGTCAGGGAAGAAACCGGAGTAAGTCGCGTGAAGCTTCGCGGAAAGGTGGGCCAGATCAAATACCAGTTCGGATTCCGTGCAAAGACGTTCGATAAGACAGTCCATTTCTTCCTCTTCGAGACTGATCAGGCGGACGCGAAGGTGGGGACGGAACACGACGCAATGGAATGGATGCCATACGAAAAAGCGCTCCATACGCTCTCATATCCGAACGAGAAGGATATGCTGATCAAGGCTTGGAACATGATACAAGCAAAGGCGAACCAGGCAAAAACCCCGCCCCCCGCCTAATGCAAAAGAGACCGTCAGCGATCACACGCCAAGGACGTTGAACGTGTCCCAACCAAAGCACTCGGCTTTGAAAGTCTACAATACCCTCACCCGCCATCTCGACGACTTCCAACCCATTCACCCAGGGAGAGTGAACATGTTCGTCTGTGGCCCTACGGTCTACGACGTGTCCCACATTGGACACGGCAAGAGCTACGTTGCGTACGACATCATCGCTCGCTATCTTCGAAAGAAAGGATACAGCGTATTCTTTGTCCTAAACATTACAGACATTGATGACAAGATCATCAACCGAGCAAAAGAGAATGGTGAGGATCCGCTCAAACTATCCGAGGGATATGCTCAGGCATTCTACAAGGACATGAAAGACCTACACGTAAACAGCATAAACGTCTATGCAAAAGCATCAGACTACATACCTGAGATCATCGACCAAGTCAAAGGACTGGTCGACAAAGGGATCGGGTACAAAATAGTAGGAGGAGTCTACTTCGACATTTCTAAGTTCCCCGAGTACGGTAAGCTCTCAAGACAGAACCTAGAACAGCTAACGGTTCACCGTGTTGATCCGGACCCCGAAAAACGGAACCCTGGCGACTTTGTCCTGTGGAAAGCTCACAAGCCCGGAGAGATTGCATGGGACAGCCCCTGGGGTAAGGGACGGCCAGGTTGGCACATCGAAGACACAGCGATAACCCTCACACATTTCGGTCCTACCTATGATTTGCACGGGGGAGGGACTGAGCTGATCTTCCCTCATCATGAAGCAGAGATAGCGCAGGCTGAGGGATTGACGGGAAAGAAACCGCTTGCGAAATACTGGGCCCATACTGGCCTATTGAGTATCAAGGGGCAAGAAATGCACAAGTCATTGGGCAACTTTGTTCCGATTCAGGAGGCGATTCAAAAGTCGGGAGTTGAAGCTCTCCGTGTTCTCTATGCATCGACCCACTATCGCAGTCCACTAGACTACACAGAAGAGACTCTGGTACAGTCAGCTAGCCTCGCCCGCCGATTTCGACGTGTACACGATCTACTTCAACAACCCGCCGGAATCAAGTCTGACGGTAGAGCGGTGGACCCGAATCTGAAGCGACAGGTGGACGAGGCACGAATCGAGTTCTTCGCGGCGATGGACGACGATTTCAACACTCCTCGAGCTCTTGCAGCCTACATCAGAATCGTCGGAATCACTGAGGAACAGGGAAGGTCGCTGAGCGTCGCGTCTGCATCTGCGCTTTTCGAAACATTGAAGGAACTCTCCTCAATTCTCGGACTGTTGGAGACTGAGTCAGTGCCGAAGGACGGGGTCCAACAGCTAGTCGGTCTGCTTTCCAGTCTTAGGAGCGAACTTCGCGCGAAGCGAGAGTATGCGTTGTCTGATCGAATCAGGGAACAGATGCAGAAAGCCGGAGTGACTGTAGAAGACGAGTTGAAGTAATGACCCTGTCAGCAGATAGGAGCCTGCTTCTTTCTGCTTTTCTCGGGTTTGAGAACGTCTTTGGCTTCATCCAATTGTTTGAATGAGCCGATGTCGTAGTGTCTTTCCTTCGTGAGGAATCCGTAGACTCTCTCGCCCTTCGCCATGACTTGTGGTAGGACGTCAGCAGCTAAGTCCGCTCCTGCCGACAGGTATGGTAGGAATCCGGGTTCACAGACGTAGACTCCGATTGAGACGGGGTACTCGGGAAGGATCGGTTTTTCGGCGAAGTATACTATTCGTCCGGCGAGATCAACCCTTCCAACACCGTAGTCGATCTTGACGCCCGTACTCAACGCCAGAGTGCAGACCCCTCCCTTCGTTTTGTGATATCTGATCATCTCGCTCAAGTCGAGATCAGTTAGAACATCTCCGTAGTAGATGACGAACGTGCTATCGACATTCGCTGACGCCTCCTTCAAGGCGGCAGCTGTTCCCATTCGCGGCGTGATGCTGTATCCGATATTCACTCCAAGCTTAGATCCATCATCTAGATGGTTTCTGAAGACCTCAGAATCCGCATCTGACAGGAGCATCATGATGTTCTTGATGCCGTGCTTGGAAAGGTAGCTGATCACATAATCGATGAAGGGCTTTCCACCGATCGGTATCATCCCCTTCGGGACATAGCTTGTCAAGGGAGAGAGGCGGGTTCCAGCTCCACCCGCTAGCACGAACGCTTTCATTGGAATGCGGCCTTGCCGGGAGCGCTAAACGCCATTCTATAAGGGCTTCAGGAAAAGATAGCTGAAGGATTGAAAATGTCTCGTCTACTATCCTTCTTTTTCCACTAACTATTTCTCGACCCCCGGGGGTATGTCATCTCTCCAGGGAGACTTCACACTTTACACGGCTCCGAAGGCCGTGTACTGGATTCTAGAATCCTATCGTTTCCGTCTCTCGGGCCGAACAGTTGTCACAGCGTGAACCGGGCTACGAGGCGGACCCGCCAGCCTCCGATGCCGTCTCCTATCCTCAATCCTTCTAGTCTCCTCCTGCGACTTGCGCATCCAGTCGGGAATAACAAGAACACGAATCAGCTCCTGTACAGTAACTCCCCGGCTCTTCGCAAGATCTTTCAGCTTCAAGAATATTCCACGATCTAGAACCTGCATGAACTTCACTGACTCTTTACCGTCGCGCACTTGCGATTAACGACCTTGAACCAGTCCACTACCCTCTAGCTATACATGGCTCACCTACTCTTCCTAGAGAATAACGTAGAATCCGCCCCGGCAATCCATTAAATCACAACCCAACAATTACCACCAACATGCTAGCCTGCTTTCTCGAAGCACCAAAGAAAGTCGTGGTCAAAGATGTCCCCATCCCGAAGTTAGCAGCAGGAGACATTCTTGTCCGTATGGAAGCCAGCGGCATCTGTGGAACTGACTTGGAAAAGATAGAAGGCCAGCTTGGCCCCGGAGGAATTCTTGGTCACGAAGTTAGCGGAACGATCGAAAGGGTCGCAGACAACGTGGCTGACCACAGGCCTGGCGACCGAGTAGTAGCTCACCATCATGTCCCGTGCTACCACTGTTCGGACTGTTCTAGGGGTAACTTCACACTCTGCAATGAATTCAAGAGAACCAACATCGACCCATGCGGCTTCGCGGAATACTTCCGAATCCCACAATTCAACGTCGTGAGGGGAGCGGTAGTCCCCTTGCCATCAGAACTCTCCTTCGAGGAAGGCGCCATGATCGAACCCACCGCGTGCTGCGTCCGTGCGATACGTCGCGCCGACGTCCAAAAGGCCGATAACATTCTCGTCGTTGGGCTCGGACCAACGGGACTCACACAGATTCAGATACTCAGACATGCAACAATCGGAAAAATAATCGGCAGCGACATAGTCGAGGAGAGGCTCAAACTCGGCAGGAGACTCGGTGCCGACGAGACGGTCAACGCACTGACCGAAGACGTACCTGCCCATGTCCGGAAACTGGCGACTGATGGAGTGGATCTTGCAATAGTCTCAACCGGTAACGAGAAGGCGCTAAGCCAAGCCTTTGGCTCAATCCGTAAAGGGGGCAAAGTACTCCTCTTTGGCGCCCCATCGCAAGGAGCCTCTTACAACCTGAACGTGAGCGAGCTCTTCTCGCGGCAGATAACGCTGCTTTCGAGCTATTCCTGTCTCGAGGCCGAGATTGGCGAAGCGATCAAACTCCTTGCTGAGAAGAGACTGGACTTGAAGAGCCTCATTTCAGACAGATTCAAGCTCAGAGACTCCAGGAAAGCCATGGAATCCGCAAGAACATCGAAAACCGCTGTCAAGACGATTGTCGTTCCCTAGTAATGAGTCCACTTCACCAAAAGGCTCTAAAGCCAAATTCAGCAGGCATTACTCTTCCTTGCGCCAGTCTCACGTGAGAGAGCACCTTGTAATGCTCGAGCCTCGACTGACCACGATCGCTCTTCACTGGTGGAAGACCTAGGATGCAGCACGGGTTCGGCGAGAGGATTGATCTCCTTCTCCAGAAGTCCGTGAGGGCCGCCTCCCGACGTGTAAAGGAGCGACAGAAAGAAGCACGAGAGAAAGGGATGCATCAAGAGCCTCCAAGCTTCGAAGAATTCAATGCCCTCGTGAGTGAACTCATGGAGAATGGTAAGAGAGCAGACCTGGACCGTCTACGAAACTTGAGTATGAAGGAGCTTTTCGAACAGACCTGGTCACAAAAGCTGCGCAATTATGCTCTTCAGAGGCAAGTCAAGGACGCATACGACTCTCTCGTGCGTCGATCGAAGAGGGATTCCTAGCAGTTCGCTCGGTTCGGAGAACTCCTCTCGAAAGAGGACCTCTCAAGGAGATGGGTCTCGTCGCGTATCAATTTCGCTCAGATTGAGAATAATATCATCTATTGGAGTCTATAATCTTCGGTATTCTCCTGGATACTATCTTTCCTGACTCAATCTCTTCTAACGAGCTTGGAACAGGGATTATTTGGCTCGACCCCCTCATGGCGTCGTCGCCTTTCTGCGTGAGTGTTTTATACCTCTACCGTGCTCAGTCGCGCTCAGTTGAGAACGAAATGCCAACAGCATACTGCGTAAAATGCAAGACAAGCATCGAGATCAAGAACCCACAGAACGTGACGCTCAAGAACGGTAAACCCGCCGTCAAAGGCGTCTGCCCTAACTGCGGAACCTCAGTCTTCCGCATAGGGAAAGCATAGCACCCAATTCTGGCTCTCTCCCCTAACCTATCCATTCTCTCGTTTTCTTGAGAACTCAACGTTAGTAGAACCTTTTAACCCGAATAAGGCGAATTGCCTAACGAGACAATCGTGAGCAAGGCCCCCTTCGGCTTAGTGCTCCTTCTCGTCATCTCATTCATGGCGGTAGGCTCAACATACCGAGTCAGCGCTGCTACCTCCACTCCGAAGCGCATTTTCTACCTGGGTTCTTCAGGAACCCTTACACCTCAGTCTCCTTCGGGAGCTTGCTCAAGCTGCGCAACGAATCTAACGTCCTCTCCTGTCACATTTCCGTTTCCAACTCCCCTACAGTCATCAACGACCGTCAACGGCCCGTTGATCTTGTCATTTTGGATCGATGGCAGATTCAACTCATCATCAGTTCAAGCCTTCGTCCAGGGCAGCTTCAGCTATCGGTTTCCAGGGCAGAGCAATTGGGCAAACACCAATCTGACTCAACGAGTATTCCCAGGGATGACCAACGTCAATATCACGCTCAACATCTCGCCAACGTTTCTCATAGAGCAAACGTCCATCGCGATCGAAGTCTCCGCCACGTCAAATCCCCGGAACGCGACTGTCATTCTGAAATGGGGTACGATTGGCGCTCCTTCACTAGTCGTTCTTCCCATGTCTGCTTACATGAGCCTATTTCCACCGAACACAGTAAGTATTCAGGATCGATCTGCTAATCCGACCACATACTTCTACCTGAACGCCGCGCCCCCGAACAACCTCGTGATTGCGAAGATTTTCGTGCTTTCGGCTCTCGGAATAACGGACATTCTAAGAGTCAACATGACCATCGTCGATCCAAACCTCAAGCCAGTTAAGGGCGCAACCAACGAGACGATGCAACCCGCGACTCCAACCAGTCCTTACGAATTTATCGCTGCATGGTCCTATCCCACCAACTCGACTCAAGGAACGTATCAGATATGGATCGACATCATTGATAGCCAAAACAACGTTGGATACAGTTTTCGTGGTCCAGCGACCTTTGGAGTCGTCCCGCCTGGCTTTGTTCCGTTTCCATACAACCTCTTCCCATATTTCATAGTGGGAGGAGTCGGAGCGGCGGGCGGAGTAGGAGCGGCGGTATTCTATAGGAGGAAGCGGAGAAAGAGCTACCTCATTCCGTTTGACCATTTCAGTTCGCTTACCGGAGGCGAATTGAACGGCGGCACATCCGTAACGGTAGAGGGCAATACAGGTTCGGGAAAGAGCCTACTGCTCGAACAACTAATGGCCGAAGACCTACGAAACGGAAGGCCATGTGTGTTTGTAACTACGGGAGATTTCCCTACTAATATTAGGGTAAACATGAAAACACTGGGTTTCGACGTTTGGGGTTATGAACAGAGTGGGCTGCTCACTTTTGTTGACGGTTACTCAGCAGAGGCAGGTCAAGAATCAAGAGAAAAGATCTCCATTCCTTCGCTTGGAGACCTGACGACTCTTGGAATCAAGATCACATCGGCCCTGCCGTCACCATCGTTTAAGGGTGGAAGCCTGTATTTCGATTCGCTAACTCCCTTGGCTTCCAAGGCCAAGCCAGAGAGCATTGTCTCCTTTGTTCAATCAGTAAGCGCGAGGGTGAAAGGACTCTCCGGCAAAGCCTTCTTCACCGTCGGGCTCGGAGTCGATGGCACCGTTCAACGCCAGCTCGAAGACACAGCCGACTGCATCGTGCAGATGGAAGCCTTCGAAGAATCAGGAAGCAGAAAGAGACGTCTCAGAATAGCAAAGTTCAGGGCACGCAAACACCAAGAAGGCTGGGCTCTCTTCACGATTGAAGATGGTAAAGGGATAATATTCTATTCCAAAAAACCGAGAAAGTAGAATCCGCTAGAATACTTTGTCTCGCGGGAATACTTCTATTCCTGTGAGCCCAAACTGGTATGGGCGGATCTGTGTGTCGTGAGATATTCCGCGCATCTTCTCTATCTGGACCGCCCTGACAACATTGCCTTCGTGAAATAGAGTGTGGAGAAGGACGACTCCTTGAGACAGGAATTCCTCTAGCTGGAATCTTCTATCCATGAGGGACGTCTTCAACTCGCTCGTGATTAGGGAGGTACAGCCAGAATCTGCTAAGGCATCAAAAAAGGCGACTGTGGCTCTCCGCTTCTTCAACTCCTCTACGTAGCGGAGCATTAGAGAAGTGACGGGGTCCAGGGCGATCCGACGAACATTCTCACCTTCAACGACCTTGTTGATGGTCTTCAGGAGCTCCGTAAAGTCTGAAACGTCAGTCGGGGATCCGCCGTAGGGCGAGAGTCGGCTACTTTCAACGCCGGATCTTCTCAACCCGCTTGCGTCAATGAACAGCAGTTTACCCTTCTTCTCCATTCCATCGATGTCCCAGTCGTAGGACTGGAGGTTTTTCTTTACATGATCAGGATGTTCGTCTAGAGTTACGTAGAGTCCCGTTTCGCCGAGCATTGCACCGTGATAGAGATATTGCAAGGCGAAGGTAGTCTTGCCTGAACCGGGGCTCCCAACGACTAGGATACATCGTCCGTCCGGAAATCCTCCTCCTAAAAGCTCGTCTAAGCCCTTGATGCCTGTGGGGACCCTGTCCAAGAAGAATGCCAAGGGCTTTCCGTCCGTTGAATGTATAAAAACAGTATCTCGAAAGACTGTCTAGACTTCTCTAAACTGGCCTTGGGGAGATTGAAGGAAAATCTTTGACGATATCAGCTTGGATGAGGTCTTCTCGGAGAGTACATTCCTTACGATCTGCCTGTTCGCTGGATCAGCTCCGAGGGTGCAGCCAATTGCAAAGCACCAGCAGACCCCCATGAACAACAGCAAGTAGTGGACAAGGAGAGTGATAGACGAGGGTTGGGTCTCTATGGAGTATAGAAGAGTGAAACCTCCAGAAGTCCCCACCACGAGTGACAGAACCGTCGTGTGAAAGGGACCTACGTCTATCGTTCGCAATTTCAACCCTCCGAGGTAGGGTAGAGCAAGAGCGACTACCGGAACCATTAGAGACCCTAACATCGTCAAGTAGACATAATCTCCCGTGATCGATGAGATTAGATCCGAAGTTTTCGCGAATGATCCGACAACCGGCACACGGTGTTTGGCCAGATAGATCGCGAAAGAGATGACAACGGCGAGAATAATTGCGAAATTGGTCAACTGTCGCTGGAGAGTCAGCTTGACCCCTCTTCCCGCTTTGATCGCCTCTAACTCTGAAACCTTAGAAGTCACAATGTGTGTTCCTCGAGTGATCAAGAGATAGAGCTTGATTGTTCTAGTTGAGACAAATCCTCCAAAGAAGTACATGTAAGCGTACCCAAGCGGAATTGCTACTAGTGAAATTACGATCGTACTGGTCAGCCCTAGTTCCAGAGCAGTGAAGGCCAGTTGCGTACCTCCCGGGCGGCTCGGGTAGGACACTAGGTAAGAAAGGAAGTGTAGAGACCCAATGAATAGCAACAGAAACGATGCTATAGAACAGATCAGAAAGTTTCTGCGATTGTGGGACGCAGAAGGTTTCGATCCCAATTCGCTCTAATCGGTGTCCGGTTCAATCCAGCATATTTAGGAGAACTGGGACTGGGCCAGCCAGAACCCAGTTAGGAGGAAGCGAGCCTTTCCAGAAGAGACAGATCAGATACTGAAACTTGTCAGAACCTACCGGCCAAGCGGACGCATTTCCATAAGGAGAATCGGAAGCTTCGTCAATGACGTGTTTCTCGTCAACGTTGATGGTGAGAAATTTGTTGCTAAACGCTACACGAATTGGATTTCACTCAAATGGGTCACTCTCAGCCTCTACGGACTCGGGAGCGTTCGCTTCTCAATTTCCGGCCGTCGACGAATGGAGGCGGAATACGCGTTCAACTACCTTCTCGCTAAACGAGGACTGAGGGTCCCAGAAATTCTCGGCGCAGATACGAAGTCGAGATCTATCCTCTTCTCATTCATTCCAGGTGACGGGTTATCCAGCCTACTGGTCAAGCTGGCCCAATCAAGTCAGATGGGCCAGCGGGAGAAAGAAGCGGCTCGCACGGCAGGATTGCTGATGGCAAGCGCGCACGAGCTAGAGGCGGCTTTGGGAGACACTAAACCCGAGAACTTTATTGTCGATCGCGATGGCAAAGTCACTCTCGTAGATCTAGAACAGGCCCGATACGAAGGGGATTATGGTTGGGATGTCGCTGAATTCCTGTACTATTCAGGCCATTATTGGTTACCGTTCAACAATGCTTTGCTTGGATACGTTGAGGCATTCGTAAACGGATACCTAGAGAAAGGGTCCTCGCGGGTTCTGAGGAAAGCTGCATCACCAAGATACGTGCGGGTGTTCTCTGTATGGACTCCGCCGAACATCCTCCTTAACATTCGGAAGAGACTGCTGGACGCGTAAAGCCAGCTAGGTCAGTGATTGGAGGTGAAGGAGTACGGGATGGGTTCTGCTCGCCTAGTACTCGTCGTCTCCGCCGGGGCTTGGGCCGCCCTTTCCGCCGCCCATCCCTTTGTCGACTCCCTTAGACGCTATTACGTCGTCTATTCTGAGAATCATCGATGCGGCTTCTGACGCGGACTTTACGACTTGCGCTTTGACTCTAAGGGGTTCGAGGACGTTCATCTTCTTCATGTCTTTGACTTCGCCTGAGTAGACGTCGACTCCAAACCAAGGATTGGCCGCGCGCTCGTGCTTTGATCGTAACTCAACCAGTATGTCGATAGGGTCCAATCCAGCGTTCTCAGCGAGAGTCGTTGGCACTGCTTCCATAGCCTCAGCAAAAGCCTCTATTGCGAGCTGCTCACGTCCACCGACCTTGACGGCATATTCTCGTAGTCGCTTTGCAAGTTCTGCTTCAGGAGCACCTCCGCCTGCGAGGATCTTTCCATCTTCGAGTGCGTTTCTTACGACGGATAGTGCATCGTGGAGGGATCTGTCAGCTTCGTCGACTACGTGTTCTGTGCCTCCACGCACTACGATTGTGACGGCTTTCGGATTCTTGGCGTCGCGGACATAGACGAGCTTGTCTTCTCCGATCTTGACTTCTTCGATCAGTTTGGCTTCTCCAAGAGAGTCCTTGGTGAGCTCTTTCACGCTAGAAACGATTCTTCCGCCGGTAGCTTTGGCTAGTTTCTCAAGGTCTCCGCTGCTCACATTCTTGATGGCTGCGATTCCGCTCTTTGCTAGGAAGTGTAGGGCGACGTCATCTATTCCTTTTTCTGAGAATACGACGTTCGCGCCGGTCTTTTCGATCTGTGAGACCATGTCCTTCAGCATCTTCTCTTCTTCTTCGATGAAGAGATGCATCTGGTCAGGGTTGTTGATGTTTATCTTCGCGTCGAACTCCGTCTTCTCATTCTCTAGTTTGGCGTTGAGCAGAGCGATCTTTGCAAGTTCTATTTTCTTCGGCATCTGAGCATGGGAGATCTCCTTGTCGATGACAATACCCTTTACGAGTTCTGTCTCTTCGAGACCTTTGCCGTATTTCTTTACGATTTTGATCAGATCGATGTCTGCCTTGATTTTTCCGTCGACCTTCTCTGAAACTTGCTTGACGGCTCTTACTGCGATGTCGGCGAAGTGTTCCTTCGCTACAACTATTCCTTTGCTGTACATGGAAGTCATTGCGACTTGGCGTAGAGTTGCATCGTCCTTCTCTGTGACGGGGAACGAGAGTTTGTCTAGAATCTCTATCGCCTTCTCTGCCGCTTTCTTGTAACCGTCAACGATAACGGTAGGGTGGACGTCTTTGTCCAAGAGTTTCTCCGCTTTTTCTAACAATTCTCCTGACAATAGGACAGCGGTTGTTGTTCCGTCTCCCACTTCGTCGTCCTGGGTCTTGGAGACTTCAACGAGCATTTTGGCTGCTGGGTGTTGAACGTCTAATTCTTTCATTATTGTTGCGCCGTCGTTTGTGATAGTTACATCGCCGATCGTGCTGACGAGCATCTTGTCCATTCCTCTAGGACCAAGAGTCGTTCTGACTGTTTCAGCGATAATTTTCGCTGCAGTAATGTTGTTTCTCTGGGCTTCCTTCCCAGTAGATCGTCCCGTCCCTTCTTTGAGGATATAGATGGGAACTCCCCCGGATGTTTGTGCTGACATTTCATTCAACCTTTTTTGATCTGGAATTCCTAGTAGTTGGAAAACGGCGTTTCTTAAGGTTTGCTCGCTCAAAGGTTCTGGATGTGCGAGTTCGCAGCGAGTCAAAGCCCAGTTTCGGGTATTCGTCGGGTTTAGGGTCGCGAACGGGGATTCTTAGAACCAGTCCATTGAGGCAAAGGTACCAATCTCCTCTTTTCAAATGGTCTAACGGTTTCTTCTCATGGCTACTCCAGAGAACCCCATGGCCTACCTACTCGAGTTTGGGCTCCGTAAGATAGAGCAGGAGAGGCCTGAAATTGCTCAGGATTCGAAGTACGTGGAGCTGAAGGGTCAACTCTTACAAGATGCTGACGGTCATTTTCGCGAAATACAAGCTACCTACGCGACTGTCTTGAAGACTCAATGTCATTGCGGGGGACCCTTGGAGCCAGTTGATCATGACTTCGGCCGAAGCGGGGGAATGATCTATGACAGTGTCGTGGCCAAGTGTCGGTCTTGCGGTTCGACTCAGAGCTTCCAGTTTCCCAAGGAGGGCTTCATCTCCGAGGCCAGGTCAGCTATGGCTTTGAGGGATTATTTACAGAGAACCTATGGAGTCGACTACGCAGTTATCGCCATGAATGAACTCCAGCGGCGTTCTGCGAGCGGATTCTAAGCCCTACTGAGTTCCAATCGTCTTTTCATACATTCTTCTGAAGGTCCAGCGCAGCGCATTCTTGAGTTCGTTGAGTCTGCGCTCGTCGCCATAGTTCTTAACGTGAATTTGTTTCAGAGCATTTGCTTCTCGGTCTATCTCGTATGAGAGAACGTGGTCAGGCGACAGCTCTTGCTTTCTGGTCGATTCTTCGTCCTTGACGTGCAGCGGTTCGAGAACTTTGCCTACCAGGAACGATCGTAGGGGTGGAGCGTTTGCGTCGAACTTGATGTCTTTCGACGGGACGATCCGAATGTCTTGGCCTTCAACGAAAATGTCAGCCAGGAGTACTCCGCTGATCGTCCTGATGGTCTGAGGGGGATTCGAATCGATCGCGGCCGGCGTCTCTGGAATAGATTTCGGTAGTTGGACTCGGCGATAGCTCTTCTCTGCGAGAATGTTGTCTACTGTTTCGAGAAACGACTGCAGGTCGTGGATTTCGTTCTGGTGTTCTGCGACCTTCTTCTCCAGATAGGATTTGAGTTCAGCTAGACGTTTAGTGGTCTTCTCTTGGGTATCTGACAATCGTCCCGCTTCTAAAGCGGTTTCTGGGATTCTTAAATAATCCATTCCCATCCCTTTGCCCGTTCATCTGGTGTGCATGTTTGGAGGAAGCTGTCCGGGTCCAGGATGTTCTCACAGGTAGCCTGGACGGCAGAGAGGTTCTGGTTCGCGGATGGCTCCAGAACAAAAGATCAAGCGGAGGAATCGTCTTCCTCTTCATTCGAGACGGCTCAGGCGTTGTACAGAGCACAGTCCGGAAGGGCGAGGTCGACGCTAAGATCTTCGATCTCTTTCTCTCAACTCGCGTAGAATCGAGCGTTCAGATTGAGGGCGAGGTAAAACCCGATCCCCGCGCAGCGGGTGGAAGAGAGATCATCGTCCACTCCGGCAAGGTGGACTCCGCGGCCTTAGAAGAGTTTCCGATCGCGAAGCAGTTTCAAGGACCCGATTTCCTCTTGGATAAGAGGCATCTCTTTGTCCGGAGCGACAAGATGCGCGCCGTTCTCAAGGTCCGGGCGGTCATACTGTCGGCTGCTCGCTCGTGGCTTGACTCTCACGATTACCTGGAAGTGCAAGTTCCGACTCTAACGTCAGCGGCTGTTGAGGGCGGCGCGACTCTCTTCGAAGTGAAATATTTCGACGAGAAGGCGTACCTGACCCAGAGCTGGCAGCTGTACGCTGAAGCATTGATCCCTGCTGTGGGAAAGATCTACACTATCGCTCCCTCTTTTAGGGCGGAGAAGTCGCGCACGCGCAGGCATCTCACAGAATACTGGCACCTCGAAGCGGAGGCCCCATATGTCGAGTTGGACGAGATAATGGAGGTTGAGGAGCAGATGCTGAGCCATGTCGTTGGGCAGTTGCTCGAGCGAACGAGCGCGCAATTAGCTCTGTTCGAGAGAAAGCGGGAGGACCTGGAGAAGGTCAAACCCCCGTTTCCAAGAATCACATATGATGATGCTTTCAAGATGATTGGTGGAGAAAGGTCTGGCATCAAGTGGGGCGACGATTTGGGCTACGAGCAAGAGAAGATTCTCACAACTCACTTTGATCGTCCGTTCTTCGTTACTCGGTATCCGAAGAAGGCGAAGGCATTCTACCACAAACCGGACCCGTTGAACTCCGAGGTCACGCTGTCCGTCGATCTCCTGGCTCCCGAAGGCTACGGCGAGATTACTGGGGGAGGGCAACGGATCGAGGATTACGATGCGCTGATTGGGAGGATCAAGGAGGAGGGTTTGGACCCGAAGAGCTACGCGTGGTATCTGGATCTACGGAAGTTTGGAAGCGTTCCTCACTCAGGATTTGGAATGGGACTGGAACGGGTGGTGTCATGGGTCTGCAAGCTGGAGCACATCCGGGACGCTATCGCGTTTCCGCGTCTCATCAACCGAGTATACCCATAAGAGCATCGCGATTTGGAACGAGTGCAGACCGACTTCTTCCTAGGGAAACGTCGCGTTTCCCGAAAGCACTCTCGTGTCGTAAGAGAGATATTGTTGGCCCCTTTTTCTAGAAGACTCTCGCCGGTTGGAACGTTTCTCGGCGAGGATTATGATTTTGAACGCAGAATGGGCTTGGATGGTGTTCTTCGAAACGGTACTCTTACCGTAGGCTGAGGCGTGGAATGAACGTGGCCCATGGAACCCTTTTCGCGATTTTGGATCAGGGCTTGTTCTGGGCGATTTTCAAGCCGAAGTGACTCTTCCTGCTCCGGAAGGGCCTAGCCCGATCCCTGAATCCGGACTGCTTCCGTTTTTATCCTCTCGGCAATCTCGATACTGGCTCTCTTCTGGGCCTGCCGAGTCTCTGCACCGATATGGCATGTTACAACTGTCGCTCCATTGGGAAGGTTGACGAGTTCCTTCTCCCATTCGTCCACTGGAGGCTCAAGGTGGAAAACGTCGAGCCCTGCGCCTCCGATATGTCCCTCCTTCAATAGCTTGAGCAGAGCGGGTCCTTCGACAATATCTCCTCTCGACGTGTTGACGAGGTATGATCCCTTCCGCATCATCCTCAGCCGACTCTCATTCAACAGATAGTGGGTCTGAGGGGAGTAGGGAACGTGAATCGTCACAATGTCGCATCGCTGGATGAGATCCTCAATCGAGTCCGTTATCTCATAGCTCAAACCCGGGACTCCGCGCGGCCGGATGACATCGTACCCGAGAACATCCGCCTGGAACCCTACAGTTAAGATCCGAGAGACTTCATTACCGATTCGCCCCGCGCGTCCGATAATTCCGATTTTTTTCGATTGTAGCTCTTCGCCCATGAGCTGGGCCTTAATCCAACGGCCCTCCTTCATACTGCGATCTGCAAAGGAGATCTTGCGCAGGAGACAGAGCATCAATCCGACCGTCAGCTCTGCGACACTAGTTGTGGGGGCAGCTGGAGTGTTGAGAACAACGACTCCCTTCTCTTTCGCGGCTTGAAGGTCGATATTGTCGAGGCCGACACCTGCGCGTCCGACGATCTTCAGCTTAGAATTTCGAATTAGTCCCGCATCGACCTTCGTTCTACCCCTTACTATCAGCACGTCATACTGGGTGATTATGCTGGCAAGTTTTGTCTTGTCTAGTCCGGGTTGGTTGTCTACCGTGAAGCCGGCGTCTGAAAGAATCCTGGCGCCCTCATCATCAATCGGGTCAGAAATGAGAACCTTCAAAGGCGTTCAATCAACTATTCGAAACGGTCGCACGTGCATTCGCGAGAGGCGGTCTTAGTTTCCTCAATAGAGCCTGAGCAGCAATCGTCACCGGGTCCCAGACAGGTGCCAAAGGTGGAGAATAGCACGTCTCGATCTCGGCAAACTCATGAACCGTCAATCCGAGATGGGCCGCCATGGAGGCGAAGTTGGCCCTGAGCGTCGCTCCCTCTTCGCCTATGAGCTGGGCGCCGAGAAGTTTCCCGTTCTTAGGATTAGCGAGCAACTTAACAGTCATGTCTTTTCCGCCAGGATAGTAAGAGAGGCGAGTTGATCCCGTTATTCTGACAGATACCGGAGTGATACCTGTTTTTTCTGCCATGGCGGTGGTCGGGCCGAGAGTTGCCACTTCGAGACCGAAGAGTTTGACAGTCGTCACGCCAGTTGATCCCGGGTATCGAGCGTCTCCCCCGGCAGCATTTATGCCTGCAACCATCGATTGTCTAACAGCCGTCGTGGCAAGTTGGAAGAATACGTGTCTGCGCGTTATTAGGTCGAATGTCTCGATGCAGTCTCCCGCAGCGTAGACGCTTCTCGCTGAGGTTAACATGCTTTCATCGGTCTTAATCCCACCCGATTCGCCGAGCAATATGCCAGCCTGCTTCGCAAGTTCCGTGTTGGGTTTGACCCTGATCGCAACGATAACGGCGTCCGCGTTGTAAGTATGACCTGAAATTCTGACCCCGATGACCCTTCCTTTGTCTCCCAGAATCTCTTCTAGAGATGATTGCAAGTGATATTGGACGCCGTGCTCTTGGCCCTTCTCTCTAACAACTGAAGCCATGTCAGGATCGAGAATGACTGGAAGAATTTCTGGAACGATCTCTGCTTGCAATACGGCGACTCCCCGGACGAGTAGGGCTTCTGCCATTTCTGATCCGATGAGACCCGCGCCGATGATCGCGACCTTCTTCGCCTTTGATTCTCCGAGGAAGTTCGCGAGCCCTTCGACATCACTCATAGTTCGGATCGTAAAAACGCCGGTCAGCGTGGAGCCGCGAACGGGGAGCGTTGTCGGGCTAGCCCCCATCGTGAGGATGAGACTGTCGTACTGCAGTTCAGTTAAAGCGCGATCCTGCGACTTCACCTCTACCACTCGGCGATCAGGATGAATCTTTGTAGCCGTAACTCCAAGCTTGAGGTCTATTCTATTGGTATGTTCGTAAAAGTCCTCGTCATATCCAATGAGCGACCGCATGGTAGGTACGATTCCACTGAACGCATAGGGCAGACCGCAACGAGAATACTCTGGGAGAACCTCGTCGCCTACAATTGTGATCTCAGAAGTCCTGTCAGTCTTCCTCGAGTAGAACGCGGCTGTGGTTCCGGATACTCCGCATCCCACTATGACTATTCGCCTAACCATGCGGTCCCCAGTGACGAATCGTCCGATAATGGTTTCTCTGATAAGTCATTCTAGACCCATGGGTTAGTTTAATTTGGAGGATTGAGGGATGTCGAGATGAGTATTATGACCAAAGCAACCATGGATAACTTCCTAAGAAACGGGAAAGGACTCCTCCTTGCGTACGATCAGGGCTTTGAGCACGGCCCATCCACAGACTTCAACGAAAAGAATATTGATCCCAATTACGTACTGGATATCGCGGTCAAAGGCCAGTTTACCGGCGTTGTTCTCCACAAGGGAATCGCTGAGAAATACTACAACAGCAAAATCCCTCTAATAATCAAACTAAATGGGAAAACAAGTCTCCCGAAAGGCGAACCCATTTCTTCACAAGTGTGTAGTGTCGAAGAGGCCATCAGCCTCGGAGCCAAAGGAGTCGGCTACACTATCTATTTGGGCAGCGCGAACGAGAATATCATGTTACAGGAATTTGGCGAGATTCAAGAAGACGCACATGAAGAAGGAGTGCCGGCCATCGCTTGGATCTATCCGAGGGGAGAAGCTGTGAAGAACGACACTTCTCCAGAAATTGTCTCGTATGCTGCGAGAGCAGGACTTGAAATCGGCGCAGACGCTGTCAAGATCAAATACTCAGGAGACCCAACAAGCTTCAGATGGGCTGTAAAAGCGGCGGGCCTCGCAAGAGTCTTCATGTCAGGAGGACCAAAGGCTTCGACTGACGAAACATTCCTCAACCAGGTGAAAGGTGCGATGGACGCGGGAGCGACGGGACTCGCTGTTGGAAGAAACGTCTGGCAGCACGCAGATCCATTGAAGATGTCAAACGCTCTAAGAGAGATTATCTTTAACGGTAAAGAAGTGGACCGAGCGCTTCAGATGGTCGTCGCAGAGTAGGAATTCAGAGAGACCCTCGACTCTATCTCTTCTCAGTTTTGCTCTCTGAAGGCTCGATCTATGAAGTCGCTGAGAGGTTTCCTCCTGGTTGTGAACTTCAAGACCTACATTGAGGCGACCGGGAAACGCGCGATCGAGCTAGCGAAGATCGCGGAGGAAGTCTCAGCAGAGACAGGAGTAACAATCATAGTAGCGCCGCAGTTCACTGACATTGAACCAGTCGCGAAGACAGTTGACATCTCCGTTTTCGGTCAGCACGTAGATTCTGTAAAGCCAGGTGCACACACCGGTCATGTACTTGCCGAGGCCCTGAAGTCAGCCGGAGCGGATGGGTCACTCCTCAATCACTCAGAAAAACGGATCGGCTCGTCGGAGATTGCTCAAAGTGTGAAGTTGTGCGCAGACGCCGACCTTCGATCCTTAGTATGCGCAGATACGACCGAGGCCAGCGTCGGCATCGCAAAGATGCTGCCTGACATGATCGCCATCGAACCACCTGAGCTCATAGGAACGGGCATCTCGGTTTCTAAGGCTCGTCCCGAACTGATTACGGAGAGCGTCAAGCAGATCAGGAAAGTGAATGGCGGCGTGAAGGTTCTGTGTGGTGCTGGCGTCACAACTGCCGAGGACGTTTCAAAGGCGCTAGACTTAGGATCCGAAGGGGTCCTAGTGGCAAGTGGAGTGGTGAAGAGCAAGGACCCTAGAATGGTTCTTCAGAGCATGGCCAGCAAGATGCTTTCCGAACGGAAAGGTATGTTCTAGCCGTAGACTAAATACGACCACCCTTCCCTCCCGAACGTCGACCGTCATGACTCCCTACGACTGGCGAAGAAGTGACGCTCTTCTTCGATTCTTCGCTTACGGGTCTGTTTTTTCCACCTATGTTCTCATCGTAATCGGCGGATACGTGACAACAAGCAATTCAGGGCTAGGCTGTGGAGAGTCATGGCCTCTGTGCAAAGGGGCGGTCTTTCCCTCGCTAAACAATCCCGAGGTCGTGATCGAGCTCACACACAGACTGTTCAATTCCGTCGTGGGAGTCTTCATTCTAGGAATGGCAATCGTAGCTTGGACAAGATACAGGAAAGCAAGCAATGTCGTTCTTCTATCAACAACGAGCTTCGTCGCGCTCATCGCGCAAGTGCTACTCGGAATGGTAACGGTCACCACATCGCTTAATCCTATTGTCAGCGACGCGCATCTTGCACTAGCATCCGCAATCCTTGCAGTCGTCGTAGCCAACGCGGTATTGGTTCGAAATCTTACAATGAGACCGGTCGAACTGCGGCAATAGTTATCGATCGATTGCCGATATAGCTAGTGCAAAACCCTTTAAAAACAAAAGCTTCGGGAGCAGAAAAGCTCAGAGAATCCGCGGATGGCAGTCTCAAGCACCCAAGTCCAGTTTGACTCGCTGTTCGGCCTCTTCACCTACCTAGCCGTCGCTGTTGGAATAGTAGTCTTCAGTTTCATGATCTATCTTATCGTGAGGTACAGAGAGAAGGCATCTTCAAGACAACCAGAAGACACTCCTATACTTGGCAAACAACCTCAATCAAGGGGACATGTCAGAACTGTCCTCCTAACACTCACACTGTCAACCATCATAATCGTCCCTCTAATCGTAGGAAGCTTCGGAGCGGTCGACAGCATCCTCACCCCTCCCCAGCAGGTCTGCCAAGGTTGCGCCATCGAAGTTACCGCACATCAGTTCTACTGGCAATTCACCTACGATAACGGAACCAAGCCCTACAACACGAACAATATCCTCCGCGTCCCAGTCGGCCAGAACATTCGTCTAAGCGTGACCAGCGCCGACGTCTTCCACGATTTTGGAATCATCGGTTACGATATCAAGACGGATGCTATTCCAGGACGCACCAACATTATCTGGTTCCAACCGAATTCACCAGGCAATTTCACGATTCAATGTTTTGAGTTGTGCGGGGTAGGCCACGCAACCATGAAGGGCACGCTTATGGCGATGCCTTACTCCTCCTACATGTCATGGTACAACAGTACGGTAGTACACTAGGATGGCGGAACAACTTCGAGCCACGGCTAAGAAGTGGCTGTACACAACCAACCACAAAGAAGTCGGAATTCTCTACCTGATAACGTCGATCTTTCTCTTCGCGGCTGCTGGCGTTCTCGCTTTGACAATGCGGACACAGCTCTCCGCTCCAGGGAACACGCTCCTCGCCGCGGACGTCTACAACCAGTTCGTCACAGTTCACGGACTATTGATGATCTTCTGGGTCCTCTCCCCGCTAGCTTTTGGATTTGCAAACTTCATTATTCCGTTGCAAATAGGCGCCCGCGATCTGGCGTTTCCTCGACTCAACGCGATGAGCTACTGGTTCTTCTTCTTCAGTGGGGTTATGATGATTCTCAGCTTCTTCTTCGGCGCCGCTCCAGACCTCGGCTGGACGCTATACTCGCCCCAAACTGCTGCACTGTTTACTCCTACCATCGGATTCAACCTCGGAGCCGGCGCTCTGATACTGATGACCGTCTCGATAACGATGAGCTCTGTAAATTTCCTGGTTACAATGCTCAAGATGAGAGCGCCAGGACTGAAGTTGAGATTCATGCCCGCATTCTCATGGGCAATATTGATCACGATCTTCATGATGCTCTACGCGTTTCCCTCGTTTCTGGCTGCCGTCGTTCTGCTATATGTCGACAGAGCATTTGGCACAGTGTACTTCTCCTCAATCCAGGGCGGATCTCTCTTATGGGACAACGTCTTCTGGTTCTTTGGACATCCTGAAGTCTACATCGTCCTGTTTCCAGCGCTCGGAATAATCGCGGACATCATACCAACTTTTGCCAGAAGACCCCTACACGGAGCAAAGTACGTGATCGGATCGATGGTCGTCGTCGCAATGCTCAGTTTCGCAGTCTGGGGTCATCACATGTTCGTCACCGGAATCGGGATCGTCTCAACAAAGTTGTACACGGTCACAACCATCGCCATATCTCTCCCATTCGATGTCATGATAATCTCACTCATCGAAACACTCGGCATGGCAAAGCTTCGTCTGAAAGCTCCAGCGCTCTTCGCATTGGGAGCCGTAGCAAACTTCATCGTCGGAGGAATCACCGGGGTCTACCTTGCCTCTGTTGCACTTGACTATGGGCTCAGAGGGACTTACTTCGTCGTGGCGCACTTTCACTACCTAATGGTGGGAGCGAGCATAATCGGTCTGATCGGTGGACTGTACTACTGGTTCCCCAAGATTACCGGCAGAATGTACAACGAGAAAATGGCCAAGGTACACTTTGTCATTTCGATGATCGGCTTCCAGATCCTCTACTTCCCAATGTTTCTCCTCTTAGACATGCCCAGAAGAGTCGTGACGTACACACCTGACACAGGGTGGGGCTTGCTCAACCTTCTTGCGACCTTGGGAGGCTTCATCTTTGGCGGAGCTCAACTACTTCTATTCTACAATCTGTACCGTAGCTCTCGAGTCGGCCCGCCCTCCGGTCCAAACCCTTGGGAGGCGTGGACACTTGAGTGGGCTCTTCCCTCGCCTCCGCCTCCTCACGATTTTGACGTCATTCCTACTTTCTTGGCCGATGGGAGTATCCGATTTGGCCCAGGCCCTGGTCTTCCAAACGGGTCAAGCCACTCCAGCGAAATCGGTTATCCGAATGGACATGCTGTGGGAAACAGCGCATCATTGCATCTTGAAGGGCTCAGTCCTTGGCCAGTTCTCATGGCATTTGCAGCCTTCATCTTCTTTCTCGGTTTGACAATTGGAAAGCCTGCAAATCCGCAACCGGTCAGCTATCAGCCGTTCTGGCCGCTGATTGTTGACGGGGTTATCCTGGGAGTCATTTCCCTATTTGGCTACAGCAGAGAGAAGTTCACAGTTCACGAAGATACGCACGTCGAGAGTTGGCCTTTCAGACAAGTTCCTAACATGAAACTCGGAATCTGGACCTTCCTAGGTGCAGAAGTGATTTTCTTTGGAGTTCTGATCGGATCTTATTTCTTCGTTAGAACCAATGATGCCGCGTGGCCGGCAGCAGGCACGCTCTTCGATATCAGGAACGGTTTCGCAATGACGCTTGTCCTGCTGACGAGCAGTCTCACCGCAATAATGGCTCTCGCATCCGCTAGGGCAGGGAATCGGAGCGGCCTCATCACGAGCCTCGCTGGAACTCTCGTTCTAGGCGCCGCGTTCCTCTACATCAAGGCAGGTGAATGGTTTAGCCTAGGCGGAAGCGGCGTCTTCCAGAACTATTCGCTACCCGCAACTAGCTACTTCATAACAACTGGAACTCACGGGGTTCACGTCTTCGCAGGAATGTGCATGACGGTATACCTGCTCGCCAATGCAATTAAGGGCAAGTACGTTAACGGAGATCACACAACGCTTGAACACTTCGGCCTCTACTGGCACTTCGTCGACATAGTCTGGGTCTTCCTCTTTCCACTGTTCTATCTGGTGTAGGCGAGAAAAATGAACACCAACTATCTCTATCTCCTAATCTTCGCAGCACTCATCGGAGAGACGGATATCGAAGTGAATCTCTCTTCGATCATCCCCGCTTACAACGTGTACGTGACAGTGCTTCTGGGGATTGCCGGTACCAAGGCAATTTTGATCGCCATGTTTTATCAGCACTTGAGGTATGAGCCGAGATCTCTTTCTTCATGGGTGATAATTGGGCTCGTGATCGCCAGTCTCCTCATGGGGCTGAGTTTCGTACAATTGCATGTGGGACATTAGATAAACGCGGCTGCATTGGTACATTAGAAATCTGGGTCCAAGTAATGGAGCAATCCTAGACTTGAAGTCCTCAATGTGGCTGGGCCAGTCAGGCCGGTCGATCCAGGCCATTCTGGTCGGGACCAGTTTTGTTACAGGCAGCCTGGCGTATTACCAAGGATTGTCGAACTTTATCCATGTCGGCGGCCTCAATTCACGTCTATTGGCATCAAGCGGTGACGCGGTCGTCGCGCTACTCCTCGCGGGGCTCGTGTTGACTTTTTGGGGATTGACCCGCCTTGTCCGAAGTATCGGGCTGGGTTCGCCGCGAAATCCATCATTAACTTTGAGGATGATGTCCGTAGTAGCACGGGAGAAGCCCTATTCACTTGTTTTCGCCTTCTCAGCACTAGTCTATGGAGTAATTTTTGCTCTCGCATCGAGCATTCTCGTTTACCAACCGGGAATCAGATTCTCCAGTACCTACGGTGTCGGGGTACCTTCAATAGTTGAAGTGATATGCTGTGGTTCTTTCGGACAGTTGCCACAGTTTGTTCTGTACTTGACGCAGAATCTGGCGTTGCTGTTTATCCCCATTAACGTGATTCTTCTGCTTGCGATCTCTTGGCTAGTCGGCCTGAACGTATCATTGACCGTTTTCGCCTATCGGACTAGGTCGCCACTACCGGGTCAAGGCTGGCTCAACTGGTTCGGAGCATTCGTGGGACTCTTCACTGCCTGTCCAACATGCGCTGGTTTCTTTCTTCTTTCCATGCTGGGACTAGCATCCGGCCTATCTTTTGCCCTGGCGTTCTCTTCAATACAAGGAGTGTTTGTGGCCGCGGGATTGCTGCTTCTTCTTTTGACCCCTCTAATTACTGCCAGAAGGCTTGGGAACGAAGGAAAGGCCCTTTGTCGTCTTCCGAACCAAACACGTGCGTAAAAACCCGCACACACGGCCAAGAGTCAATTGCCACGTATCGAACCCAACTCATTGAGTTCGTCACGGGAGTCTTGCTAGAATCTAGGCGATGAATTCGCCCAAAAAGAAAACGGGGAATTTAGCAACGGCGGGTTGTAGGTCCAGGGCTCTTAGCTGACGGTTACGGTTCCGAGCATCCAAGGATGGAATCTGCAGTAGTAGTGGTATGTTCCAGCTTGGGTGAACGTGAACGTGAACTGGTTGTTGGTCGATAGTCCACTTGGCGAATTTGTATCTGAACTGAACGAGGGCAGACTTCCATTCGCTGTCTGATTACCTGTTACCGTATGAGGTACGGTGCCAGTATTCGTCCAGGTTACAGTGTTGTTGGTACCAATCTTTACGACAAGGTTGGTCGGTCTAAAGCCGCAGTTTGACGCTGTGGTGCACGAGCCGCTAGTGTCCCATATTGTGATAGGGGTGCCGTTGTTTGTGGTCGGAGTAGGTTTCAAGGTTAGATAGTAGACCCCGACGCCCACGACCACGAGGATAATTACTACTATGGCATACAGCATTGTTCTGTTCTTCGGTTTTGCGGGCTGAGATGGTTTCGGTGTCTGTTCCATTTTTTGCACTGAAAGTGCGCTTTTTCCGGGCTTTTTGCTATAAAGCTTGTTTTTGGCATCTACATACAATTCGACAATAGCTTTCTGTGTTGTCCACAACCGATTAAATAGCGGTGCAAACGTTTGGAGCGACGAGACTTACTAGGTTCGCGGAATTGAGAAAGTTTCCAGCCTCACTTGAAGCTTGGCGCGATCCAATCGAGAAGACAATCAACAAGACGTTGAAGGCGAATTTTGATCGACGCGAGGCAAACCAGATCATCAAGTACATGTTTAGGACGGGTGGAAAACGTTGCAGACCTTTACTAGTAGTACTTTCTAACGAGGCATTGGGCGGGAAGCCGGAGGAAGCGCTTGAAGCGGCCGCGGCCATCGAAATCATTCACGCTGCTACTTTGGTGTTCGATGATATGATCGATAAGGATCAAGTCCGTAGAGGGGCACCTAGTATTCACATGGCGTTTAGCAATGAGAAAGCATTGACCTCTGGTCTGTTTCTCGCCTCGAAAGGAGTCCAGCTTCTGTCCAATTACAAGAATCCAGAGGTTATGAGGATGATTGGAACAACGCTGGTCGACATTAGTAAGGGGGAGCTTCTCGATATTCTTGGCGATTTCAACGCTAGTGTGAGTGAATGTATCGCCATTGCGGACTTGAAGACGGCGTCCTTGTTCGGAACTGCAGCGGGAATAGGAGCGGCGATTGCCGGCGTAGACGGACGGGATCTGGTCGGGGTTCAGAAATTTGGAAGATCGTCTGGGATGGCTTTCCAGATCCAGGACGATATCCTCGACTTTACAGATGGATCTGATGAACCCGTCTTGAAAGCCCCGAACATCGTCACCTCACACTGCTTGCATGAGGCCCCTCGTCCCAGCAGCAACATCGAATTATTGAATCCGAATCGGAAAACTTCGAGTCGGGAGGTTCTGAAGATCCTCAGAAAGGCAGGATCGCTTGAGTTCGCGAGGTCAAAGGCAAAGGAGTATGCTGGTAATGCGAAAGAATCGCTTGACAAAGTTTCGAATATCGAAGATCGCAAAATTCTGGACGATTACGCCGATTATCTCTGGAAGAGAACAGAATAGCTCCCAAAGCTACTCTCTAATTCAAACATTTATAATCAGTCAGACTCGGGCGTGCGAAAATAGGCGGAGTCAGCAACAACCGTGGTCTCCCAGGGGATACCCGAGGAAACTGGCTACATCCTCTTCCTCTTCGCCGCCACGCTGGCGCTCGTAATCACCCTAAGACTCGTGATCAGTCCACGAGATCCCAAACCTACTCCCGAAAAGAGAGCCCCTTTTGAGTCGGGTCAAATAGCAACCGGCCCAGGAAGAACCCGTTTCATAATTCAGTATTATCCGTACATTCTGATGTTCGTCGTCTATGATGTTATTGCGATGTTCCTCTTTGCTTGGGCTTTGGATCTCAGAGCGCTAGGAGCGTCCGGAACGATCCCAGTTTTGACTTTCATGGTGGTAGCGCTGGTCCCGCTGGCTTACGCTCTGCATCTAGCGGGTCAACGGGAGAACTGGTAGGAAACACTTGCCGGACCCGGTTACCCAGATTATCCAGCTTGTAACCAGCACCTACTTCCTCGAGATTGTTCTATTTCCTGGTCTAACATCAATCGCCATTCTCGGGGCCTTCTTCACATGGTTCGAAAGAAAACTGACTGCCAGAGTTCAACTGAGAATCGGCCCATTGTACTCGAGCCCGGTCGGAGGGATTCTCCAAGGGTTTGCTGACATCATCAAACTCCTCTTCAAGGAACTCATTATCCCAGAGGGAGCGGATCGATTCTTCTTCATCATGTCACCTGTGACGGCGCTAATAATTGGCGCTGCCCTCTTGGGACTAATACCGTTTGCACCCGGAATTCAGATTGCAAATGTGGAGGTTGGTTTGCCCGCGTTCTTGGCAATCGTGACTCTCTCTCCGACGCTGGTGCTTCTTGCTGGGTGGAGCGCGAACAGTAAGTTTCCGTTCATCGGAGGTCTGAGAGCGCTCTTTCAACAGACCGCGTACGAGATCCCTCTCTGGCTCTCAGCATTGGGAGTCGTGATGATAACTGGAACTCTGAGCCTAACTGGAATTGTCCAGTATCAGCAGAACAATGGCTGGCTCATTATCCCGCAAGCTTTAGGGGCGGTCTTGTTTATCGTAACTTCTACTGCGGAAATGGAGAGATTGCCCTTCGATCTTCCCGAAGCCGAGTCAGAGATCATGATGGGCTGGCAAGCCGAGTATCCTGGACCTTTGTTCATGCTCGTCCAGGGTCCCGCGTTCATCAAATTGTACGCTTTCGCCGCCCTGTTCTCAACGCTATACCTCGGAGGCTACTTGGGACCCGCCCTTATCCCTCCAATCGTCTGGTTCTTCGCCAAGACAATTGTGATCATCGTTGCGATAATGCTGTTCAGGTCAACCTTTCCACGGGTACGCCTCGACCAATTGTTGCGTCAAGGATGGACGACCCTCCTAACCCTATCCATCGTCAACATCGTAATCGCATATCTCATCGTCGTTGGAGTACCCGCGATCTGACGGGATATGACAGACCTCACATTTCTAGCCCTGGCAACAGTGACTGTTGCAAGCGCCATCCTGGCTCTTGAGGCCAGAGATCTCGTCTATGGCGCGGCCGCCCTAGGAATCACGTTCCTCGGCATGGCGGGCCTCTTCTTCTTTCTTGATGCATCATATGTTGCAACATTCCAGATCGCCGTATACATCGGAGCAGTCGTCGTCCTGATCCTGTTCACCGTCATGCTCGTCGGTCCTCAAATGGGCGAGCCTCCAATGGAACTCAAGAGACTCTCACTCCTCACCGCACTCCTAGTGTCTCTACTGCTGGGAACAGCAGGATCCTTGACAAGCGCAAATGCCTTTCCTGGACCCGACAGCTGCGGGACGGGATGCGACCTCATTGGTCTCAGCAAGACTCTCATCACTCAGTACGGAGTTCCGCTCGAATTTCTCTCACTCGTTCTCGCCGCAGCCGTCATTGGTGCATTGACCCTCGCCAAAGCTGATAGGAAGGGTTGAGAACATGGAACCACTGACCAGCTTCTTCGCCGTCTCGGTTATCCTGCTCGGAATTGGAATCTATGGACTAACAACGAAGAGGAATGCTCTCAGGATATTATTCTCAATCGAACTGATCTACAACGCGGCGAATCTCAACATAGTCGCCTTTGCAAGGCTTCGAAACCCGCCTATCGTTACGGGTCAAGTCATAGTGTTGTTCACGATCGCACTCGCTGCAATGGAAGCCTCCGTGGGACTCGCGATCATAATGCTGGTCTCGCGGTTGAACGTCGACATTGACCTGCGAAAGCTCACGAGACTGAAAGGTTAGAGAAACCATGACTTTTCTTCTCATAGGTGCGATAGTTGTACCTCTAATTGGGGTCCCGGTCGTTTACTGGTTCTCTCGCCTCCTGAAAGAGAAAACCGGGTATGTCGCATCCCTACTGTCACTCGTTCCTCTCGCGGCGGTTCTGATTGCAGGAGCTGAGGGATCGTCGTCGCCCCAAGGAGCCTATTCAGAGCTGTACTCGTGGTCGCCAATAGGAACGTTTGGACTAAGGGTCGACAACCTCAGTCTGCCCATCCTTCTCATAATTTCATTGCTGGTCGCGCTGATCGCGCTCTTCTCCGTGCCATACATGCGTCAGAGAATTGGGGACGATCCCGGACGTTATGGACTCTACTACAGCCTCTACATGCTCTACTCCCTCGGAATGTTAGGGACAGTTCTCGCGACGAATCTGATCGAGTTCTATTTGTTTTTCGAGATCATGCTTGTGCCATCCTTCTTCCTAATTGCGGAATGGGGGTACGGAGACCGAAACAAGATCTCGTTGACCTACTTCATTTGGACGCATGTCGGCGCTTTGGTCCTTCTTGTAGGCATACTCGTAACGGGATTCTTGGCTGGAACTACGGACATGGATTCGGTGGTAAACAACTTCGCTGCGAACCCTTCCCTTGTCCCATCGCTAGTAAGGCTTGGTGTCGTCGGAGCCATGTGTTTCGGGCTCTTTGTCAAGATCGCCCAGTTCGGCCTTCACGCCTGGTTGCCCTCGGCTTACGCTGAAGCACCAACTCCGATCAGCGCTCTGTTATCAGCGGCGATGACTGGAATCGGAGGTTACGCCATAGTTCGTATCGTTATGACAATCTATCCATCAGGATTCCAGACACTCTCCGCTCTCTTCGCAGGCTGGGCTCTTGTCACAATGTTCTATGGCAGTGCGATGGCCCTTGTCCAGGACGATGTCAAGAAACTGCTAGCATATTCCAGCATGAGCCAGATGGGCTACATTCTTTTTGGACTGGCAACCTTCACTTCATTCGGCATATCGGGATCAATGTTCCAGTACATCAGCAACGCAACTGCGAAAGGAATCTTGTTCATTGTTATCGGCGCGATAATGCTCCAGTTTCGCGGGGAACGAAGCATGAGCAAGATGGGAGGACTTGCCGGCAAGATGCCGATAACCGCGTCCGCGGCCTTCATCGCCTCGCTCGCCCTAATGGGCTTTCCCTCGACCAACGGGTTCTTTTCTGAATTTCTTCTATTCCAAGGAGGTTTCGTTCGCGCAACAAGCGCGTTTTCGGATTACCGAGTAATCGTGGCAATCCTAGGAGTAGTCGCTACCGCGTTTACTGCTGGCTATTCTCTACTAGCTCTGAGGAGGATCTTCTTCGGACCGGCAAATGAAAACTCGGCAAATGTCAAGGAAGCGCCTTGGACAATCACCCTCCCACTGATAGTTCTGAGCATAGTCACGGTGGTCTTGGGAATCTATCCGGGACCGCTAATCAGCCGATTCGCCGACATCGGGAGGGCTATTGTTGGAGGGTGAGAAAAACTGACAGTGATTCCGTGGCTAATCTGGACGGCACCTCTCGCAGGAGCTCTTCTCACGCCGGTATTTGCCAAGATTCATTATGCACTTCGAAACTATGCGGCTGTAGCCTTCACTCTAGTCTCCGCTATCTTCGCGACGCTTACCGCGTTTACGGTTGCTCAGAGAGACTACCAGGTCGCATGGATCTCTTCATCGATTTTCAGCGTCAATGCCGGAGTGCTCGTCGATCCGCTCACCATGTTTCTGGCCAACATAGTTGCATGGATAAGCTTCCTCATCATGGTCTACAGCCTCCAATACATGAAGGGAGAGTTCGGGCTCACTCGCTACTGGTTCTTCATGAACCTCTTCATCGGCAACATGCTCCTCCTCGTCCTCGCCGACAACCTGCTGCTGATGTTCTTTGGCTGGGAAGGAGTTGGCCTCTGTTCATACGCACTGATCGGACACTTCTATCACGATGAGCCGGAGCATTGGGTTGGAGTTCCAGGTGACAAGGCACTAGGAATGCCGCAAGCCTACCCTCCAAGTCACGCAGGGATGAAAGCGTTCATCATGACGAGAATCGGCGACATAGCCCTCCTCATCGCGATCCTTCTCATCTTCGCGACCGCTGGGACCTTCAACTACCTCGAATTGGGGGCAAAGCTTGGTCAGCCAGGAAATTGGGCCTCAACCTTGTCCGGGCTAGGATTGCTGCTCCCGACCGCTCTTCTCTTCTTCGGAGGACCAATAGGAAAGTCCGCGCAGTTTCCGTTGCAGGAGTGGCTTCCTGATGCGATGGCGGGACCCAGCTCTGTGTCGGCTCTGATTCACGCGGCTACGATGGTGAAGGCTGGAGTGTTCCTTGTTGGACGGATGGGTCCCATCTTCTACATCGCCTTGCTAGGCGTCAATCAAGTCACTCCATTCTTCGGCACAATTGCCTGGATTGGTGCATTCACGGCCTTCCTCGCGGCAACTCAGGCGACTGTCGCCCGAGAAATCAAGAAGGTCCTTGCTTACTCCACAGTATCTCAGATCGGATACATGATGATGGCGCTTGGCATTGCCGGGTTGAGCGCGGACTTCATCGCTGGATATTCCGCGGGACTGTTACAGTTGATGAGTCACGCGATTTTCAAAGCATCACTCTTCCTCGCAGCTGGATGGGTCATACATGCCACCGAGACCCGCTTCATGGACCAGATGGGAGGACTGGCCAAGGCAATGAGACTCACCTCTGTCTCAATGCTTCTCGCCGGCCTCTCTCTAATCGGCATTCCACCCTTCAGCGGATTCTGGACAAAAGACTCGATTCTCTCCTCAGCCTTCCAGAGCAGTCAATTCGTCTTCTACGGAATCGGCCTTGTGACTGTATTGCTGACAGCGTTCTACACTACGAGAATGCTTGGCATCACGTTCGCGGGCAAATCCAGTGCCCATGTTGACGAGCTTGCGGAGGAGGGAAAGCCGGTCCACGAGGCCGGTCTGATAATGCTGGTGCCATATCTGCTCCTCGCGATTGCAAGCCTAGGACTTGGCGTCTTCTATCCCTTCTACAGTGGACCTCTGACCGCGTATATCGCTCTCTCGCTACCTCCTGTTTTATCCGGAGGCTCTTTTCCGGGTCTATCAATTACTGAGCTTCTGCTGTATGGGGTAAGTATCGCTATGGCAGGCGTCGGCCTGGCCTTGGGATACGTTCGGTACTTCAGGCGTCCATATGTTGTTCCGCCGAAGATATCGCGACTCCAAGCCTTCCTCTGGCACCGCTGGTACATTGACGCGATCAACTACCGGGTCTTCGTCGGCGGACTGACCAACGCGAGCCGAGGATTGTATAGATATGTCGAACAGGGGATATGGGATCGACTCAGCTCGACGGTAGGCCGCGACGTGATAGACTACTCTGAGGCTAGCGGCGTCCTAGACTCCGAAGTTGTTGACGGTGCGGTAAATGATGTGGCGATAGCAGGCTCACGTCTGAGCAATCTTCTACGCAGACTGCAGAGCGGCGTGACTGAACAGTACGTCATTACATTCGCCATTGGAATCGCTCTGCTTCTCATCTACATGATTTTTGTGGTTGGAGCAGGCTAAGGATTGTTTGGAATCCTAACGGTTCTCCTCTTTCTACCAGTGGTCATGGCGGTTCCCACCTTCTTGCTGGGACGAGCACGATCTAGTCTCGCGAGGATAATTGGCATTGGAACCACAGCCGTTGTCTTCGGTATTTCTCTAGGCGTAGTCGGATTGTTCCAGTATGGTAATCCGAATTTCCAGCTTACGGACACGGCGAGCTGGGCTAGTACTTTCGGATTGAACTACATCGTAGGAGTCGACGGAATCAGCCTACCGCTCCTGATTCTCGCTGCGCTCCTCTGCCTTCTCGCTGCCGCGGGATCAAGAGACATGATCAGCCTCAAACAGCCAGAATACTACGCGCTCTTCCTGATCTTCGAGACGGGAATAATAGGTGTGTTCACGTCGCTGAACCTGATTCTCTTCTACGTTTTCTGGGAAATAGTGTTGATCCCGATGTTCTTCTTCATCGGGATCTGGGGAGGGCCTCGGAGAAAGTATGCTTCTCTAAAATTCCTCATCTTTACTTACGCTGGAAGTGCGATCATGCTATTCGGCTTCGTGGCTCTCTACGCGTGGACCGGTAGCCAGGGTCCTCCCTCTTTCGATTACAGTACGATCCTTACGAGAGCCGCAAGTATTGCCATGCCCCTTCAAGTTGCCGCGTCATTGGCCACATTCATTGGATTCGCTGTGAAGCTTCCTATCTTTCCTCTACATACATGGCTCCCGGATGCACATGTCGAAGCGCCGGCCCCTGTCAGCGTCCTTCTAGCAGGACTCCTTTTGAAGATGGGTGGCTACGGGCTCATCAGATACAATCTCCTACTCTTCCCGGCGGCAGACAAACTTCTCTGGCCAGCCTTCACTGCAATTGGACTCATAACGATGGTTTACGGAGCGTCTGTCGCGTTTGTCGCGCAGGACATGAAGCGCATGATTGCTATGACAAGTGTGAACCACATGGGATACGTTCTGTTGGGAACATTCACGCTCGGGTCGATCGGAATCTCCGCAGCCGTGTTCCAGATGTTTGCCCATGGACTGGCTGTCGGAATGCTCTTCCTCATGTCAGGCTACATCCACGAGCACACAGGCACTCGCAACATAAACGAGCTGCACGGCCTACGAGGAAAGATGCCGACAACCACTCTGCTTCTCATCCTAGCATCGATGGCCGCAATGGCCGTCCCGGGATTCGCCAACTTCATCAGCGAATACCAAGTCATCCAAGGCGCACTGAGCGCAAACTATCTCTTCGGATTCGCAATACTCGCACCGGCTCTGACAGTAGGCTACTTCCTCTGGATGCTGAGACGAGTAGTCATGACACCAGCCGAGGGTCCGAAGAACGAGATTCGACTCCACTCACAGCTCATCCTGACCGCATTCCTGATTCCGCTACTGGTCTTCGGAATCTACCCTGCGCCATTGCTAGGAAGCGCGATCAAACCAACCGTCGACCACTTGCTGGGCGTACTCTTTCCGGGGGGAAAATAGATCACAAACCTCTGGGTCCTAACGCCCTTCCTGACACTTGCGACATTCGGACTACTCGTCACACCAGCCGGACTGATTAAACGCGGAAAGAACCCGATCGGGATTGCGCCCTTCGCAGGCTTGACCGGATTGGTCATTGCTCTTGGATCCACGATCTGGCTGGGCTTCTACGGGGGACCTTCCCAGATTTTCGGCGGATTCCAAGTAGACCTGTTCACGTATTTCTTCACCGGAGTTCTGCTTCTCGTCTCACTGTTTGTCGCGATATCGTCCCTTGACTTCATGAAAGGAGACACGAACACAGCTCCCTACTTCGGACTCTTACTCCTGTCAACCCTAGGGATGATCGTTCTCGCCGCATCAATGGATCTGATCCTTCTCTATGTGGGTTGGGAGCTCATGAGCATTCCCACCTACGCTTTGACGGCGATCAAGAAGAAGGACCCTAACTCCAACGAAGCAGCGGTAAAGTTCTTCGTATTGTCAGCACTGTCGTCAGCACTGCTTGTCTACGCGATATCTTTGACGTTTGGGATAACAGGATCCACCAGCCTCCCAGTAATCGCGAGTTCTCTTGGAACTCTGACCGGGGATACAAGGTCGTTCGCTCTGATCGCCATCGTAATGTTCGTCGCCGGATTTGGGGTCAAGATGGCCGTGGTTCCGTTCCACATGTGGATTCCCGACGCCTTCGAAGGAGCCCCAACGACCGTTGCTGCCCTTTTGGCCGCCGGTGCGAAGATGGCCGCTTTTGCAGCGGCTTTCCGCGTGTTCATCGTGGCCTTCTCTACTGTCAACATCGACTGGTACTCGACTTTTGCAATAGTGGCAATTGCTACGATGACGCTGGGTAATCTTGCGGCGTTGATGCAGAAGAGTTTCACCCGCCTTCTCGCGTATTCGAGTATCGCTCAGGCTGGATACGTCATGATTGCACTCGCAGTCCCCATCACGGCAAACGGTGTTCCTTTAGGGCTGGCAGGAGGACTCTTCCACGTACTCAACTATTCGATAGTGAAAACCGCAGCCTTTGTCGCAGCCGCGGCTGTATCCACAAAACTTCCTCTGAACACTCTAGAATCCTTCAACGGTCTAGCCCGACGCATGCCACAAACCGCTTTCAACATCACCATCTTCTTCCTAGCATTAGCCGGTGTGCCACCGCTGAACGGATTCTTCAGCAAAGTCATGCTATTCACAGGCGCAGTATACTCCCCCTATTCTTGGGGAGGCTACTTGGCAATCGCAGCGTTGTTGAACAGCGGTTTCAGCATGAGCTACTATGGTTGGTTGATTAAGAGAATGTACTTTGACGAACCAGCAGATTCATCCAGAATCCCGGAGCCCCGCGCATATACTAGCGTCATGTGGGCCGCGACAGCGCTAGTCTTCATCATAGGGCTATATCCCGACCCGTGGATACGCCTAGTCCAGAACGTCGCGGCTACCCTCGTTGCTCTCTGAGAAGCCCAATCGCGTGTTGATCAGACCAATAATATCTGTAATGCTGTTAACGAACTGATCCTTCGTGAAGCCTCGTTCATCAGGACCCAGTTCCAACCCCACAATTGAAAGCGTGTGATTTGACGCATCCTCAGCTCCGTGATCGGTGACCTTTGCTAATCTATCACCAGCATGTTCTGTGCTCGAATGGGTGCTAAAATGTGGTTCCAGGCCACTTCTGACGATCTCTAGGATCTCCTCAGTCCTCGAATCCTCTGAATATCCTCTGATTATTATTCCCGGCTCGCTAGTTCCAACAATCATAATGATGCACTTGATTCCATATTCTCCGACGAAGGCCTGTACACTTTTGTCGAAGCCAGACCAGACCTGGCCCGCTTCATCTTCCCCTTGATCCTGTTTGACCTCTCTAGCGATGATCGCCCAACTTTTGGATAGAAGAGCAACTTCCTCCACAATTTGTCCAGCGTAGAGGTCGCGCTTTGGATTCCTAACTGGAGGACTGGAAATAAGGATCAGCCCTGTGCCCATTACTTCCGTGTGCAGGGGATGAATGATCTTTAGTGGCATTTCAAGATCATCTACGAAGCCGACGGTTGTGGGCCTTGAAGCATCTTATCGAGGCAACGAGTTAGGGGAACTTCGGAGATAGCGCCCCCGCAGGGCACGCATCTATGCAGGCCATGCACAGGATGCATTCTGAGTCGTTGAACTTTTTCCAGTCCAAGTCAAGGATTGGTATCTGCATTGGGCAAGCGGTTTCGCACTCTTTGCATTCTGAGCATTTAATCGGGTCTCGATGCATACCGAGGAGGCTGTTCTTCTGGGTCACAGCCATGATCGCGCCGACAGGACAGACGTACCGACACCAGAATCGAGGGATCCTCCAAGCCGCATAAACGAACCCGACCAAGACAACAACGTTCAGCCAAGTGAGGGCCGAAATGTGCCCGAACCATGATGAGAGATTGCTGATGGTCAAGTCCGAGCTCTGGGCTGTTCCGAGGAATCTCCATGAGCCCCCCAGAATTGCGGGGAGAGTCCCGAACAGGGTCCCGTCAGGGGTGATGGCAACGAAGAGCCCGTCAGCGAGTGGCCCGAGGCTCGTTCTGTAATCATTTCCAACACCATAGTAGACAGCGAGTCCTAACGAACCACTGATCAAGAACGCAAGCACAACCAGGTAATACTTTAGACGAATCCATTGGAGATGAGCCCTCTTCTCGACTGCGTCAACTCGGCCCTTGACGCTGGTGATGACGTCTTGCAGAAAGCCGACGGGGCAGATCCATCCGCACATGAAACGGCCGAGAATCGCGCCCACGACCAGCATTATTCCAACCGGGAGCCACGGGAATAGCCCATTCTCGAGGAAGAGTGTGATAGCGTCCATCGTGCTGGTTACTTGGGCCTGTGACTTTACGCTCGACACTATCGGGAGAACAATCCACGAGCGTGTTCCGTTGAACGCGGGGACGAGGCTCATGATGCCGATTCCGCTGAACAGCACGAAGAAGCCGAGCTGAACGATTGTTCTTACAGGCCAGTAATAGCCCCGAACCCTGATTCTTCCGAGTCGAGCTCGCATGCCGCCTGTCTGACCAGTCTTCGCGCTAGGAACTTGCGTTTTCTCCATTTGATTGGACCTATCCAAAGAAGGGAACGAACTGTCGGACGAACTGCTGAAGGATGGCCCATTGCTGTTGGTAGACCCCGACCATCATTGCCGCGAGTCCAACAAGGAGAGTGAGTGAAGCTAGTACTCGATTCACCGATTGTCACTTGGCCGTCCCGATAATCGATTGGGACTCCTCGACTCTTGGTAGTTATATCGTTTCCGAAATCACGAAGCGACTGAACAGGTCGTAACGTATAGACAAGTCTTTAATACGATTTGGACGACTCGACGAAAAATATTACTTTAGAGCGACAGAGGACATGTCGGACGAGAAGAAGCCAACCCCTCAACCCAGCACTACTCCCTCGTCATCGACAAAGCCGCCTGCTCCTCCAGCGCAACAGCAAACACAACCGCCGTCCCAGGTAAAGAAAGCGGCAATCTCTCGACGGGCATTCGTCGTAGGCGCTTTGGGCGCCTCGACCCTGTTGGCAATTGGAGCTTTCGCACCACCATCCCTGCCATCATGGGACATTCTCAATCCCCTCCCTCCAACCAAGGAGGGCCTTACTCAAGTCACTACTTGGGATGAACTGAATTCAAAATATCTGAAAGTTGCGGGCACTCCGGCAGTTTACGACCCTTCGAATTATTCGCAATTCTTTTACTTCCCCTACCCGGTCACCGCCAGTCCCTATTACAAGAATGTGATAACTAGGCTTCCGGACCCGCTCGTAAATCCGCTCGTTAGTCAGGCTGACCCAAACTACTCAATCCTTTCAAAGATCGGTGCATGGAATCTAACTTGTGTTCACCTACGATGTATCGTTAATCCTGGATACGCAGGTACCCCTGGGTCCGGAGAGTTTAGGCTTCAATGTCCTTGTCACGGAAGCCAGTACAGGCTAACCGATGCCGTGCCTGTCGCCGGCCCAGCCTTTGACCTGGGACTTCTTCCCCTACCTCGCGTGAAGCTTTCCTACGACCCTGTGACGGGGAACATATCAGCCACTGATTTGGACGGGACAGCCGGAGTTGGCCGGACAGCCTAGCGCGAAGAAAGGGGTCTTAGACCCAATCATCGCGCTCCTCAAATGGGTATGGGACAGGCTCGAGAGAACTCTTCTCCTCGCCCTGAAGATAGTCTTCCCCTCACGCTTCATCAGCCCGCTCGGATTCCTAGGAATGCTTACGGTGATTGTTTTCCTGATCCTGGGTGTTACAGGAGCGCTTCTGCTATTTCATTTCCAGCCGATCTTTGGAGACTGCCCCCCTGCAGCGGCAAATACGACCTATGTCCCGGCTCCGACTTGTAATTCGGCGTTCAACAGTGTAACGTCGATAAACAATCAGGTCAATTGGGGATTCCTCATCAGGAACATCCACTATCAAGCCTCCAACGCTATGGTTCTTCTTGCCGTCATGCACATGTTCTACCAGTACTTCGCCGGTCGATACAAGCTCCGCTACGAGATGCTATGGATCACCGGAATTATTCTCGGCGTCATCACAATAATCGAGGCATACACTGGCTACGATCTGATCTTCAATATCAGAGGACAATTAGCGATTAACATAGGGCAGACACTCACGTATTACACTCCGGTCCTAGGCGCGAATCTTGCCCAGATAATTTTCGGCTTCAGCTTTAACGATCTCACTATTCGGTTCTACGCGTTCCACGTTTTCATTATTCCGATAATAATGCTGGCCATAATGTCCGTCCATCTCCCGAAGAACCTCGTCCTGGACATTCCGGTAGCCTCAGCGATCACCGGAATCATTCTGATTCTTGGAGGTCTCTTCCCCGTCGAGGTTGGGGTTCGTTATGATCCGAATCAGTTGACCCAGATCACATTCCCTGAATGGTACTTCACTAGTTTGTACGCTTTCATTCGGACGAAAGGATTGCCCCCGTTCATAGCGGGAGCTATCATCCCGGGAGTCTTCGTGCTAATCTTCCTAGCAGTGCCTTTCTTCGATAGGGGCAGAAAGATCGCCATGATCGATAGGCCATTCTGGGTTGCATTGGGCGCAGCGGCTCTGGGTCAGATAGCAGTCGTGACAGTATGGGGATTCCGAGCCAGTGATCCATTCCAAGCACTACTCTCAGAGGATCAACTTCTCATAGACCCAGCTCTCTTCGCAGGATCACTTCTGATAGCGACAGCTCTTGCCTACGGTTTTGTTTACGCATTCGTGCGGTATAGACGGGCAAAGCTCGACGCCCTCCGAGCAGCCAAGAAACCAATCCCCTATCGCAAAGTCAACCCGTACTTCTTGTCGAAGGGTGAGGTCTACTCGTTGCTGGGCGGACTGCTGCTCTTACAGGCGTTTCTTGACTTGGCGATTTTCCGGGCCTTCATTGATACCCTCAACAACTTCGCCCTGCTAGAAATCGGAATGGTGTTAGTTGCGTTCGCGGCGACCGTTCATATATACAGAGTAAGCGTTCAAGTGAAATACTAATGCAAGTGCCGAAGAAACACTTTCCCATTGTCGGACTACTAGGTCTCGTAGTTGTCGCCGCAGCTGGCGGAGGAGTCTACTATTACCAGTTCGTCCTCTCACATACCCCAATCACATTTACTCCTTCCCATCGACTTGTCTTCATGACCGCGATAATCCAGGAGCAAGGGGGATTCCATATCACCAACACGGCATTCCTTAATCAGACGAATTTGCCTAGCTTCGACTCATCCAAGGGATACAATCTCACCGGAGTAAACTACCACAACTACACGGGCGAGAGTGATCATAAGACAATCGATGCACACGTCGGCGATACTATTACGTTCTACATCCTCGGGGTGAATGCGACCAGCCCTTGCAACACCAATCCGGCCAACGAGTGTTGGCTTTCCACCGCTCACGGGTTTGCGATATCAGGACCGGGTAATGTCAACGTATCCAACGGCGGGGTTCTGCCTGGAACGATTCCCTTCGGAAAATGGTACACGGTAACGGTTACCTTCAACGTCGGTGGCTCGTACTCGTACTTTTGCACAATCGCCTGTAGTCCACAGCATACGGCGATGAATGGCAATATTGCCGTGACCTAGGCGACAAAACTGCAAATTCAACGCCAAGAAACGGCCTCCGCCAAGACCCAGGTGCTAACCTATTATGAGTATACTAAGCCGAAGATTTGGTATCTTCTAGTCTTCACTTCTCTCACCGCCACTTTCGTCGCGACTAGAGTCCTCTCCACCTCGTTCAGCCCAGTAGGCTGGTTGATGACTGGGATCGCCATCATAGCGGGAACTGCAGGGTGCAATGCTCTAACAAACTACCATGACCGCGATATCGACGCGTTGATGATGCGGACTCGCCATCGGCCCCTCCCTTCAGGACGGATTACTCCGAGAGCAGCTCTGAGGTTTGGTCTCGCGTTGATCTTCATCTCGCTAATCCTGGCAGCCCTTCTGAATTTCTTCTCTCTCCTTTGGATGGCATTGGGGATTTTGGACAACGTAGGAGTTTACAGTTTGCTCCTAAAGCGACGTAGCTCGCTGAACATTCTCCTGGGAGGGTTCAGTGGAGGGTTGCCGGTCCTGTTCGGATGGTCGGCTGTGACAACCGGACCCATAGGCAGTTTTCCGCACCCGATCGTTCCCCTTCTGATGGCAGGACTCGTCTTCGTCTGGATACCGGTGCATATCTGGTTCCTGGCCGTCTCTTACCGCTCGGACTATTCGACCGCAGGGGTGCCGATGCTACCGGTAGTGATAGGGTCCACAGCAGCCTTGCGACTAATCACGGTATTCTCAATGATAATGGTGCCCTTCTCCCTCGGACTCTACTTCTTCGGTCCATTTGGTCCGATCTATGGCGTTGCAGCGCTCGTCAGCGGTCTGGCCATTCTAGCAGGCAGTGTGTGGGTCCTCTACAAGCCGACTGAGACGAATGCATGGCGGATGTTCAAAGTCACTAGCCCGTACCTTACGCTCCTCTTCGCCGTAATGATAATTGACGCCGCTCTGAAGCATTAGGCCAATAAGTGCACGAAGGTTCCCATACCGCTCGGAACCTGGCACATTATCACGTCCGCAATCCTCCGGGTTCCCATTAGCCTGAGCATCATGTCGAATACGAATTCGTGTCCCATCAATCGGTCAGAAGCCTGTCGCATGATCTTGGAGTTCTCCATCTCCACCCCGATCTGGTCCTTCCAAGCCTCCTCGTAGCTTGACAGCGGAGTCTTTTCCTCAAAGTATCTGACTGCGGCCTCTGCAGCCAATCGTCCCGTGATCATAGCGGTCTGTATGCCGCCCCCGTTTGTAGGCATAACCATACCCGCCGCGTCGCCCACTGCCATCACTCGATCAGAGTAGGTCCGCATAAGGGGTCCGTCGACTGGAAGGCTATCTGCGATGAGGGAGGTGGTCTTTCCACCTTTCAGCTTTCTTGCTGCGACCTTGTTCTTCTCGATGAAGCCTGTCAGCAATTCTCTGATCTGCCATTCTCGATGAACGTAAGGTTCTCTGATTCCAATCCCGACGTTCGCTCTACCATGTCCCTTCGGAATGATCCACCCGTACCCTCCGGGCGAGTATCTCGGATCCATGTACAACTCTGCAACATCCTGCTCCACTTCAAGGTCTGTCATCAAGTACTCGATGTTCGTCGCTACCGCGTATGGACCGGCGTACTCTCGTTCTGGAAGTCCTGCTCGTTCGGCCGTCTCGCTAGGATATCCGTCAGCGGCTACAATGATCTCTCCATAGTCAGCTGTCTCCCGGGTTGGTCCGACCCGGCCACCCTCTTTTTCAGGGTAGTAGTGTGCTTGGACGCCTACGTCGATGTCTGCTCCGTTGCTTCGAGCTACATCGCCTAGATGTGTTTCGAAGACGTGTCTGTCGAGAATGTAAGCTTCGAAGGGAAATTCGAATTCGTGGCCTCGAGGGCTGACGAGTCTGATCGACTTGCACTTTGAATCGATCGAATTTTCTGGCGCGTCAATGATGTCGATACATTTGACCCGAGGAAGTAGCTTGGCCATTTCTTCCTTTACTGGAAAATATTCGCCGCAGCGAACCGGTTTTCCGAGAAGTTTCTTCTTCTCGAAGACCTTGACCTTCAGACCCTTCTCGGCAAGATGGACAGCCGCAGAAAGACCGCCGGGACCCCCACCTACAACAATGACGTCGTACTTGCGACCAGACAAATGAACAGATCAGCTATTGGATTCTAACGTGATTGAACCGTTGACACGATTTATGGGTTTGGCAGATCAAACAATCGACATCAGTGAACATGTTTATAATAAAGGCCGAGGCGGCTCGATGGAAATTTCGCAACTTCAGGAAAGCAGGAACCCAACCTTGGCGTTTGACCCGTTAATTCTCACAACGTCACTAGCTGTTGCCGGTGTGCTGGTCGCGCTCTTCCTCGTGCTATCAGTCAGAAAGTACCCGAAAGGGAACGATAAGATGATCGAGATTTGGAACGCTATCAGGGAGGGTTCAAACGCGTACCTGAAGAGACAATTTCGGACCATTACGATAATTGCGATAATCATCTCACTGGTCATTTTGTCCGCTTTCAGCGCGACGGTCAATTTCGCCTATGGCGGCGAGATAGCTCTCAGCTTCCTTCTTGGCGTCGCATTCTCGCTGTTCGCGGCCTACGTAGCCCTCTACTCCGCCACGAACGCAAACGTTAGATCCACCGCCGCCGCGGAAAAGTCGACTTACGAGGCGTTGAAGGTAGCTACTCTCGGAGGCGGGGCTCTCGGGCTGGTTGTAATCAGCATGAGCCTGCTAGGGCTATCGCTCCTTTACGCCCTATTTCGTGATCCTGGAGTACTAGCCGGTTTCGGATTCGGCGCATCGCTCGCCGCTCTATTCGCTCAATTGGGAGGCGGAATATTCACGAAGTCAGCAGACGTCGGTGCAGACCTAGTAGGAAAGGTAGAAGAGAACTTCCCCGAGGACGACCCTAGAAATCCGGCGGCAATAGCCGACAATGTCGGAGACAACGTGGGAGACGAGGCCGGGAGAGGCGCTGACCTCTTTGAATCTCTCACTGCCGAAAACCTGGGGGGCATGATTATCGGTTTGATCGTTTCCATCATAATCTTCCAGAGCATCAACGTGTACTATGTCACGATGCCACTGATAGTGAGATCGCTGGGCATTATCGCAACCTTCGTCGGTCTAGCGGTAGCGGTTTTGGAGAAGAAGTTCAAGAATCCAATCAAGCCTACTAGAGACGGACTCCTTGTGGCCTCAGTAGTCGCCGCGATTCTCATGTTCGTCGCGACATGGTACGTCTTTGGGCCATCAGGAGTAAGCCCGAACGTGAATCCACTTGCTGCCTACGCACTCTACGGTTGCATGATCTCCGGACTCGCGGCCGGCTTGCTAATCGTCGTTTACACCGAATTCTACACAGGCTCCAATGCAAAGCCGGTAATCACAATCGCCGAGCGGTCCAAATCCGGACCTGCATTAACAATCATGTCTGGCAACGCGGTAGGAATGATATCTAGCGGGTTACCCGTCATCACAGTCGCCATCGCCCTTCTAATCTCGTTTTGGCTAGGAGAACAATTCGCGGGACTGATACCCGCCCTTTCAGGTAACGTGTTCCTTGGAGGAGTCTACGGAACTACTATGGCGACGATGGGAATGCTTTCGACAGCGGGAATAGTCCTGACAATGGACGGATTGGGTCCAATTGTCGACAATGCAGGGGGAATCGCGGAAATGTCCGGCGCGCCCGAAATAATTCGCGAGCGAATCGAGCCCCTAGACGCGTTGGGCAACACGACGAAGGCTCTGACCAAAGGCTATGCTATGGGTTCGGCCGCTCTCGCGTCTCTGTTACTCTTTCAAGCATTCGTTCTCGAAGTCGCCAGGTACCAAGCCAAAATAATTGATCTGACATCGATAACGTCTGCCCAGGCGACTCTTCTGGGAACAAAATTGTCGAGCTTGGGTGCAATGCTTGCGCTCAACCATCCAGATGTAGTCATCGGCGCGCTCATCGGTGCTATGTTGCCTTTCGTTTTCTCGGGCACGGCGATTAACGCGGTCAGCATCGGTGCATATCGCATGGTCGAGGAGGTCAGGAGGCAGTTGAGGGAGATTCCGGGACTTAGAGAGGGAACCGCGAAACCAAACTATGCCGCCGCGGTAGACATTTCCACTAGAACAGCTTTGCGATTGATGGTAGTGCCTGGCGCGATCCCTGTTGTGGCACCCATAGTCGTCGGTGTGTTCCTCGGGTGGGCTGCGGTCGGGGCCCTGGTTGTCGGCGCAACGATTTCCGCGATA